>Ga0326728_10005035_pt1 | contig 38042 bp, 34 predicted proteins | sample MB3enrmetagenome_FD_207602 | JGI IMG/M metagenome (GOLD analysis project Ga0326728, IMG submission 207602) | Lab enriched peat soil microbial communities from McLean, Ithaca, NY, United States - MB31MN | ecosystem: Environmental > Terrestrial > Soil > Wetlands > Peat | place: USA: New York...
CATTATCGCCCTTCGCTGCTGCCAACTCAGTGGACGCTTTCAGGATTTCTGGGAACGTCGATCTACACCAAGGGCCGCCTGATGCTTTCCATCACTTTCCTGACGTGCACCCCCTCGGCAACATACGTCTGGCTTGGGAACTGATTCGGCCGCTCATCGTCAGCCTCTTGGACATGATGCCCCGGGACCAATCCGGAACGTTGGACGTGGAGGAAATCCCCCGCCCCAAAAACAGGTATCGGCGCCTGCCCGGGGTTGTTACGGACACCTGAAAACTGCCAACCGAAAGCTTAATTTGTGAGCGGCGTGCCACATCATAGTTGATGGTGGGCGATTGCATCGAGCGTATCGGAATTGAAAAAAGTTGTTAAGGCATTCCGGGCAAATTGCCGATAGGAGTCCAGTGAGACGAGGATCTGTTGACTTGTCTCGAGGTTGGTTTACCGCGACCCTCAACCTTTTCGCGGGCCATCCTGCGACCGACCGGGAGGACGGCATGAAACACCACCGCGCTAAGACACCAGGAGACAATGGGACCGGCAGGAGAGTGCTTATTTTGATGTTGCCCCTGGTGTTGGCGGTGTCTTCCCTCATCGCCGTTGGGGCGCAGAATATGACCGGGCTGGGAAGGGAGACCCCACCGGCCAGAGTCGACACCCTCATGCTGGTGCGCGAATGGGACCCCAAGATCGGCTCGCTGATCGGTTGGTTGCCGGTTCACTCCGCGGAAATTCAATTGCAACTCTTGCCGGAGCAATCGGCGCCGCACTTCGCTTTGGATGAGGTCGTTCATCTGGTATGGCTAAAGCGGACCCCCCACGATTCCCCTAGCGCCCAGGTCGAGGTTTCACCTTCCGCACGAGTTTTTGAAGGGGAATCTTGGGTGCCGGTCAAACGCGATGCTAACGTCGTGCGTATTGGCAAACGCCTTTATTTGATCCGCGGATTGACCCTCGGCGGGCCAGTAAGGCAGCGCTCTGCTAAGAATGTGGACGCGACCAGGGATGTCGCGAGTAACGGGTCCCCACATTTCTGATTGAAGGTGGACCTTTGCCCATGATCACAAGCCCCCAGTCAGCACATCACTGGCCGGGGTTACCCACTCCCGTATCCTTGATTTCGCCCGCCGGCCACAAGGACGTTTCTTTCTTCCTGTCCATCGCGTCTTCCAGGACGGAGAGCACCGGGTAAGCGGCGTTGTAGTGCTTGTGCAGAAACAGCGGATCGCGTTTCTTATAGAGCACGCGGCCGATTTCATCCGCCAGGGGAACCATCATCTGTTCGTACCGGCAGAGCACGGGTGAAATCTGGTCGAGCCTTCCCGTGGTCTGCCAGTTCAGGCAGCCGCACGTGTTGTTGCAACACTCCCGAATGGCGCAATCCCGGCAGAAGGCCTTCTCCTGCGAAGAGCGTTCGTAAATGCGTTGCCGCGCGTCTTCGTCGATCCCCGCGTCGACGTCGCCGATGCACCACTCACTGGCCGGCCCCGCTTTGGTGAACTGCACGCACGGATACAGGTATCCCTCGGGGTCGACGGAGATCTGCCGCTGGGCCAGTTCGCAGCGTTCTTTGTGGAAGCAATGCTGGTTGATGTGGGAGGAAAGCTTCACCTCAAACGGGCTCAAATAGAACTTCCGTCCTTCTCGAATCCACTTCACATAAAGGCCGGCCAGCTTCTCGCATTGTTTTGATAAGACGCGGAACTCGGATTCCTGCCAGGGTGCCGCGTAGTTGAGCGAAACAAGCACGTACCGGTAGCCCTCGTCCAAAAGGAAGCTCACCGATTCGGCGAGGTACTGAGCGGTGTCCGGGTTCACAACCATCAGCACGCTGGCGTAAGGTCGCGCACTCAGGAGCAACTTCAGGCGGGGGTAAAGCGCGTCAAACGTGGGCTGGCCATCGAGGAGCCGCCGGTGCAGGTCGTGCGCGGGACGGATCCCGTCAAAGCTCAAGGCAATCAGCACGTCCTCGCGAAGCGAGAATTCCAGAAAGTCCTCGTCGAGCAGCAGGCCGTTGGTGGTGAGCTTGAAATGGAAGCGGCCGGCTTGCTCACGCTCCAACTCCCGGCCGTATGCCACCAATTTGCGGATGAGGTCCTGGTGAAGCAGCGGTTCCCCTCCAAAGAAGACAATGCCACAGGATTCCCCGGAGAGGTGCGACCCCAGCCGCAGCGCTTTGCGTCCGGTTTCCTCCGACATTCCTGCGCCCGGACGTGGCGGGGAATAGCAATACGCGCAATGCATGTTGCAGGCGGTGGTGAGATGAAGGGTGAAGTGCACGATTAAATCACTCCCTGCCCTTTCAGCCAGTCGATGAAGTCCTTCACTTGCAAGCGGAGTTGGCGGCTCGATTCGGCGCGCAGCGGGCCGAGCTTCTGGTTGTATACGGCTTCGATTTCTCTGTCTTTCTCGGCTTGGACTTTCGGGTCTGAAGCCTTGTCACGTTCCTTGTAAATCGCGTCCAGCTTCTGCATATACGCGCGATCCGAGAGCCAGCCCTGCGGAGAAACGGTCGCCGGGTCGTAAAATGCGCCGAAATAGATATTGTGAGCTTTCGATCTCACGTCGTGGCTGAGGGTCCGCGCGAGTCCCTCAAAATCGTAAGCTTGGACCGTCGACATTGAGCGCTCGCCACCCAAATCGAAGTAGTTGGTGCGATTGACATACTCGACACCGACCCTCTTCTGTGGATCGAAGGCACCCAGCGCGAATGGCTTTGATTCGGGCGTCGGGACGGCCCACAACTTGACAGCGGACCAGCGTGGGGTGATGCGCACACCTTCCACCGGGACGTTAGTCCGGGATGTGGCAACCCCAGCCTTGCGAAGTTCCTCCCTGATGACCTGCATGGCATCCTGCTCAGATAGAAACACGGGGGGGTTGACTACAATACACCCGGTTGCTCCTCGGCCTTCTCCGTGCTCAAAGATGGGAGCGACCACAGCGGGTTTGCTCTTTGCTGCCCTTATCGCCTCAGAGGGAATGCCCGTGCAATTGTTTGAGGCAAGCAGCAGCGTGACGACTCCGGCCATCTCCGCGCACGATTTCCACGCGGGTGGCAGGTGCTTCTCCAGAAGAGTGTGGTCGGCCAATACTTCCAGGCGAGTGGGGTAGCGCGGATTCCTGTAACGCGTTACGGGTCGGGCGTTCATGCGGTCCCCTTATTAGATCACTCCCTGCCCTTTCAGCCACTCGATGAAGTCCTTCACTTGCTGCTGCAACAGTTCGTGTGATCTCGCCCGTGCCGGCGCCAGCAATTCGTTTCGGGCGCGGCGAATCTCCGCATCTTTTTGGGCAATGAGTTTTGGGTCCTTCAGTTTAAGGCGCTCGGAGAATAAGGTCAGCATTCGGCGCTGCGCTTCGGCACTCTCCGCGTTAATTTCGTCCCGGAGGCGCTTAATCTCCACATCCTTTTGGGCGATGAGTTGCGGGTCTTTCAGCTTATTGCGTTCATCAGACAGGGTGCGGAGTTGGCTCCACTTTTCTGGATCCCCGCGCTCAAAATTCACCGGATCATAGACAGCACCGAAGTAGAGGTCGTGGCTTTTTGCTACAGATTTGTCCACACCTGCGGCGATCCTCTTGAGGTCGTAATCCTGAACGGTTGATCCGGAGCGCTCACCACCCAGATCGAAATAGTTCACATCGGTAACGAATTCAACACCCACTCGGTTTTGGGGATCCAAGGCGTCCAGAAAGAAAACCTTCGCCTCACTTACAGGCACGACCTTCGGGTTCCAGCCGGGCTGGGAGAACTCTTGTTTGAATTGTGGGATCACCACGTCCTGGAGGGCCACATGCTTCGCGGAAAGGTTAACTCCCGCTTTGCCCAGTTGTTCCCGGATGACCTGCATGGCGTCTTGCTCAGAAAGAAAGACGGGGGGATTGACCACGACACACCCAACCGCCCCTCGGCCTCCTCCGTGTTCAAAGATGGGGGCAACCACGGCGGGCTTGCCGGTCAAGCCCTTGATGCGGTTCTGCGAGAAGCCCAAACTGCTGTTTGTAGCCAGCAGCAGCGTGACGACTCCGGCCATTTCCGCGCAGGATTTCCACGCAGGTGGCAAGTGCTTCTCCAGCAGGGTGTGGTCGGCCAATACTTCCAGGCGAGTAGGATAGCGCGGATTCCTGTAGTGCGTTACGGGTCGGGCGTTCATGCGGCCTCCTTGCCGTGACCATGGCGCGCGCAACCAACATTTGGTACACCGACGCGAGTATACGGCAATCTTCTATCTCTGACACCGCAGCGAGCATATTTGTTGCCTGAAAAGCCATATGGACATTTCGTCCAACCCGCGTAAGCGACAATTTTGCTTTGTTCGACCGCCATCAGGCTCGCCATCCCGTTCCACTCGGAGCGTGTGTCCAGACAATTTCTCTAGTCAAATTGACTAGAGAAATTGTCTGGACAGGTTGCGTGACGGTTTGTCGTAGTCTATATATTTACAAATATACCCTCACTTTTTACTTGACTTTTGAGATAACCCTGTATAGACTGGAGGTGGTGTCAGGCGTCAAGCAACGAGGGCCTTGGCGAGGCCCGCGCCGGAAGCTTGGCGCCGTGCGGCATTAATCCACGATGCCCTGCGCCAGGAGCTTCGAGATGTTCATGGAGATGAACGACAAGGCCGGATCACCGGAGAACATCACCGCGCTGATGGCTCCGGAGAATCGACAGTCTCCGCATCTGCAGAGGATGAAGGACTCCTGCTTGCGCCGGATGTGCCGCCTTATCAATGAGTTCGGGAAGGTCCGGGAGGGAATACTGCAAAAAAGATGTTAGAAAATGACGTTGGAAGTCGGAATGTGTATGAAAACAAAGGAAACACTGACAAAATGCCCGGAAAAAAGTCGGACATTTATGTCTTAGATTCGGACATTTTCGGCTAACCGACACGGATTTTGCAGGAAAAAGCGGCTTGGTGACGACAATTTGCCAACTTCGAGAAACTGGAAACTCGAGAATCGAAACTCGAAAATCAAAGATCCGCCGACGACCATATCGCCCGATGAGACAATGACCAAGCGAACCGATGTTTCAATCACAAATCACAAATCGCAAATCACCAATGGCCCGAACCATGGACAGGGCTTGTAACCGGAGCGGCGGACTATGCGTCCAAGGGAACGAAGTCCTTCAGGCGCGGCAGCAAGTGGTGATGCGTCGAGTCCGGACCATAAAACAACGCATGGATGTACAACAGCAGTGCAGGTTGTGAAAACCGCCGCGGCGGATTTTTCCGGTAGGGGAAGTAGCAGAGCTTGCCGGCCACGACCTTGCCGGGATGGTGATAGGAAACGAGCGGCCACATGGCGGGGAAGAATCGGAAACCGGCTTGGGCCAGCGCGGCGTGCCAGCGGTGGCCGGAAGCGGCCGTAACTTCGCCATAGAGGCGCCAGTTCCACCCCTGGGGGCCGCGGCGCTCACGGCGGAGAACCTGGCGCAGGATTCGTATTCCCAAGCCCTAACCGCGGAGGGCGGGATCGACGAAGATGTAGCTCCCAAACACCACGCTGAACGCCGGCAGAACCAGGGTGCAGGCGCCGCCGATCATTCGATCACCCCGGTAGGCCGCGAACAAGTGCACGGGATTCACGCGGGCCGGCGAGGGGACGATCACCCAGCGCAGCACGCTCGGGCTGACCCGCTCGTCGGGGTTGAAGCTGCGTTGATAAAGTCTCATGTATTCGTCCAATTTGCGGCGCTCGGTGTGGCGAACTAATTGCACGGTGAGTTTGCGCATGGCCTCTCTGGCTCCAATTCGATTTGTGAAATCATGCTGCTTTCGAGTATCTTGTATCACAGGCTCAGGGTATCGGGCTAATCACTTGGGAGTATTGCCGGGAATGTTCTGGAAACTCGCCTGGTTTCTGATCTTGCTGCTGGTCTGCGCGCTCGCCTCCATGGCTCAAGAGGTGGACGATGGGGGGTTTGCCCCGATTTTCACCGGGCAGGACATGGCGGGCTGGCACGAGATGGGGCAGCAGGATTGGCACGCCGAAGACGGAATTCTCTGGACGGAGGGCAAGGGCGGGTGGTTGCGCTCTGACCGGCGCTATGCCGACTTCGTCCTGCGCCTCGAATACCGCCTTACGAAAGGCGCAGTCAGCGGGATCTTCCTGCGTTCCGCCGAGCAGGGCGATCCCACGTTCACGGGGTTGAAAATCGCTTTCCTCGACGATGCCGGGCAACTCACCGACCTGCACAGCACCGGGGCAATCTACGGCGCGGTGATTCCGCTTTACAGCGTGGGGAGGAAGGCCGGCGAGTGGAACCAGGTGGAGGTTTCCTGCATCGGGCGGCGCCTGACGTTATGGCTGAACGGGAACAGGATTCATAAAATTGACTTTGACGATCCGGCCTTTGTTTTTTCTGAGAAGCGTCCTCTGAGCAGGGTTCCCAACCAAGGCTACATCGGCCTGGAAAGCCATACCAACCGCGTGGATTTTCGCAGCCTGCGCATTCAAGTCATCAAGCCTGCTGCCTGAGAGAATCAAATCGACTGATCGGACGATCGGGCGAACAACCAATGCCCTGGTCTTTGTGTCATCTAATCCCCTTACGGTGAGGAAATGCGGAGTGCAACCATTGTTGAAACCTTATGACAAGTCGGAACGCGGTGTGGGAGCGGCAGTGGTTTTCCTGCTTGTGGTTTTGGCCGCCATTTTCATCGTGTTGGTATTCAAGGTGGCGAGCCGGCAGGCGCCCACGATCCTCTTGCCCAAGCCCCTTAAAGGCCTGGGCCAGAGAACCGAACTCCTTGTGGACGCCAAGGACGCGCAACACAACCTCAAGTCGCTGGCGGTGGAGGTTGTGCAGGATGGGCAAGTTCTTCACCAATCCAATCTGGTTATTTCCGCGCGCCCGCACCGGTGGTGGAAGTTCTGGTCAACAGGCCCCGTGAGCGCCTCTACCTGGAAGGTTCTGGTGGGCCGCGAAGTGATTCCCGAATTAAAGGAGGGTCACGCGACCGTGCGCATCACGGCCCTCAACGATTCCTGGGGGCGCTTTTTCCGTGGCGGGCGCAGCGAAGTGGCGCTGGACCTGCCGGTGCGGTTCGCGCCTCCGCAAATCGAGGTGTTGACGACGCAGCATTACATCAATCAGGGCGGCTGCGATATGGCGGTCTTCAACGTTTCAGCGGGAACCACCGAATCCGGCGTGCAAGTGGGCGACAACTTCTTTCCCAGTTTTCCGATGAAGGAATCCCACCCGGAAACCCGACTCTGCATTTTTGCTTATCCCTACAACGTTGACCCTTCCACCGTCCCGCACATCGTAGCTCGCGACGATGCGGGCAACGAGGCGCTGGCCAGTTTCAACTACAAGGTTTTTCCCAAGAAATTCCATACTGACACCTTCGATCTGGAGAAGCTTGAGGGCGGGAAATTTCTGGAGTCCGTTGTCCCACCGATTATGAGCCAGACCCCCGAGCTGCGGGACCAGGGAAGCCTGATCAAGAATTTCCTGATGATCAACGGCCCGCTTCGGCAGGAGGACACACAAAAGCTGGTGGCGCTTTCCCAACGCACCGCGCCACGGTTCTTGTGGAAGGGGGCGTTCCTCCGGCTGCCCGGCAAGACGGAAGCCGGCTTCGCTGACTACCGTACCTACCTCTATGGCGGGCAGGCGGTGGACCATCAAACGCACCTGGGGTTTGACCTGGCCGGCCGGGAACACATGCCCGTGCGCGCCGCCAATGACGGTATCGTGGTGTTCGCAGGCTTCCTCGGAATTTATGGCAACGCCGTGGTCATCGACCACGGCTGCGGCATTCAGAGCCTGTATGGCCACCTGAGCTCCATCGCTGTGAAAGAGGGCGATCAGGTGAAAAACGAGCAGGAGATCGGCCGCACGGGCCGGACCGGCCTGGCGGGTGGCGACCACCTGCATTTCACCATGCTGCTGGATGGAATTCCGGTGAATCCGGTGGAATGGTGGGACCCGCACTGGATTCACGATCGGATTGAGGCGAAGCTGCAGCCTTAAGAAGAACGTCCGTGGTCAGTTGTCCGTGGTCCATGGTCCGTGGTCAATGCAAGGCGAGGTGGACTTTGGTTCAGCACTTTGGCTTTGGTTTCCCGCAAACCCCGATTTCCCTAAATTGGGAGCGTGGTGCTCCCTATTTCCCTGCGACACGGCTTAAATAGAACTCGAAGAACTTCTCGGGATTTGTGGAAAGACCGGCCGTAATGTTAACTTTATTAGTATCAACTGTTCGTGTAAACCCCTTGTCGTCAACCTCGATGGCGAGGTCTTTGCTTTGGCAAAGGGTGGGGTCGAGCACCAGGGCCACGGCCATGGGGTCGAAGAGCGTGGGCGTTTCATGGTTCCAAAGATGATAAAGGGCGGCCAGAGAGTTGGTGACCGGGGTGTTTTGATTGAAGATGCGGCGCCGCGCTGCAGCGTCAAGTTTCAGCATAGCCGTCACATCGAGCGGGGCCATGATGATGGGGATGCCGGAGGAAAACACCACCTGCGCTGCGCCAGGGTTGGATTTGATGTTCCATTCCGCCTCGGGATTCGACCCCGGCTCATAGCCACCCGCGATGGAACCGCCCATGAGTGCGATGCGCTTGATCTTCTTCGCCACGAGCGGGTCCGCTTTGAGCATGGCCGCCACGTTGGTGAGCTCGCCGATGGCGATGAGGGTGATCTGCCCGGGGTAGCGGTGGAACCTGCTGCGCAGAAAATCGACGGCGTTTTCCTTAAGGATCTGCGGTCCCACAAAGCTTTCTGCCCAAGGCGCCTGGTTGATGTTTTGCTTCGGCCCCGGCACGCCGGCCACCACCGGAACCTGCCGCCATTTTCCGCCCGCTTCCCACAGCATCTTGGCGGCAATGCGCGCCCGCGCCGCCGTGTCGCCGGAGACGGTGGTTACGCCGAGCAAATCGAACTCGGGGCTGTCAATGATCAGCGCCAGGGCAAAGGCATCGTCAATATCCGTGCCGATGTCGGTGTCGAGGATGATGGGGATTTTCTCTGGGGAGGCGGCGATACCTGTGAGGCTCGTTACCATGAGTATTATAGGAATCAGAAAGAGCACCTTCATCATTGGGCATCCTTTGTGCGCCATACGGCGAATTCTCGGACCCGTTCCAATTGTTCATTCGTGTCCGGGACCGGGAGCCCGCGCGCGTGGGCGATCGAAGACATCACACCCTCAACTGAATTGCTCGGAGAAACCATCAGGCAAGCTGCAATGATCGCAGACCTCCCGATGCCGGCCCGACAATGGATCACTACCGACTTACCATTCGAAACCCGATCTCGGAGAGATCCAACGAAGTTCTTGAGGTTCAAATCAAGGGGCGGCACGTCGCGGTCATTTATCGGGAAGGAAACGAACTCTATACCGTTCTCAGCACAAAGTTCGCCTTCCCTGGCTAACTCGAGTTCGAGCATTTCTCCCTCAGTGAGAAGTGATACGATGACGTCCACATCTTGTGTTGCCAGAGATTTGATCTCGTCAGCAAGCCAGTCCCCACCTCGCGGCCGAGGCATCATACCGATGTGCCCCGCATGCGTATCGTTTACCCAATACACCGTGCAAATCATGTCTCTACTTCACCACCGGCGCCAGCGCTACGCCGGCCAGACCGAGGATGAAGAACACAAACATCAGGGTGAGAAGGCGTACGGCGGCCGGCCCGGCACCGCGAAATTCCTTCCACACGAAAACGCCCCACAGGGCGGAGACCATCGTGGCGCCTTGTCCCAACGCATAGGAGGTTGCCGGGCCGACCATCTGGGCGTAAGAGGCCACGAAGTTGGAAACTCCCCCCAGGCCCCAGATCAAGCCGCCGAGCACTCCCCAGGCGTGCAGTCCTCCGCGCGCTGTGAAGTAATCGCGCAGGCTCACGGGAGGCGCGCCGGTAATCGGCCGGCGCATGAGCGCATAGTTCAAGGGCACATTCGAGATCACGATTCCCAAGGCGAACACGAACATCACGGTATAAGGCCCCAAGTGTCCTTCTCCCTTGATGGCTTTGGCGACGAACGGATAGAAGAACCCCATGAAGACGCCGGTGAGAAGGCTCAGCACGATGCCTTTGGTGGTCACCTGAACGTTGCCGGAGAGTTTACGATACGCCATGGCATCCAACACGATGGCTGTGCCCACCAGCGCAATCCCCCCGAACAGCAGGAGCGGATTGCCGGCCGGGGTCACCACGTAGTTGAGCACCGTGCCGATGACGAGCGCCAAACCGATGCCAATGGGAAATGCCACGGCCAGTCCGGCAATGCCAATGGCGGCCACCAGCAGCATGTTGGCGATGTTGAAGATCGCGCCTCCCGCGAGCGCCAGCAGCAGGTTCCGCGCGCCGGCACTCTCGAGATTATTGAAGAAGCTCTCCGGACTCGCGGGGTCAGTGCGACCGAACGTCAGCCCCACGATCAGGCTGAGAAGCAAAATGCCCCAGACGACGTCCCAGTAGAAAAGCTCGAATCGCCAGTTCCCTGTCGCCTTCTGCGTGTTGGCCCAACTCCCCCAGGAAAACATGCTGAGGATCATCAGGGCCAGCGTGAGGGGATAAATCTGCGGAATGAACATGCGGCGCTCCTGCGCAAAGCGGACTCGACAGGTTTGCTAACCGTCCAACGTCCAGTCCTTGCGGTACTGCCTTTTCAAATAATCGTTCGCCTCCGGTGCGTTGGTAATCCGCCCTTCCACCGGGTCATACTCCAACTTCTTCCCCACGCGATGCGCCACCAGCCCCAGCAACATCTGCTCAATCATCACCCCAGCGTAATCAAAATCGCAGTGCGTCTTGCTGCTGGTCCCGAACACCGCGCCGTCATTCTTGCCCTTGCAGGCCGCAATCCACTCCAACTGGAAGGGGTCGGCTTTCAGAGGTTGGCCGTTCTTCTCGGCTTCCAGAATCGTATCCACGTCGGTGTTCGGCATCCCCAGGGCTGCCGGCAGACCGTTTTCGAGGAACTGTACGGTGGGGAACCCGTCCGGCCCCGGTTGCGCATTCGGGAACGCGGTGAAGCCTGGCGGCAGCGGTCGCGGTGCCGATGCCGAAGGGGCCGCCCGTTTCGTCCCCGCGGGTTGTTGCGTCGGCGCCCCGGTGCCGTTCACCAGGGGAAGCAACTGCTCGCTCGTACGCCGCCGATAGTACGTCATATCTCCATCGTCATCATTGGGAAGGATGGCGCGGCTGGTGAAGTCGCACACGATGCTGCCCTTGGTGCCTTCGAAGATCGCGCCGTTACCCATCTTCTCCACTTGAATGTAACTTTGGGGAGAGTGGGGCTTCAATCCGCCCTGATACCACACCAATTCCACCGGGCCCCTCCACTGATTCGCCGGATGGGCGAAGTGCGCCTTCAGCTTCACCGGACAGATGTCAGAATTGTACTTGTCGCTGACCTTCTGATCGATCTCGATGGCGGTCGGCGCGCCGGCATCGACGGCATTCCACACCAAGTCCATGGTGTGCGCGCCCATGTCGCCCATCTGCCCCACGCCGAAGTCCCGGTACATGTTCCAGAACAGGCAGTTCAAGCCGCTGGAGCCGCCGAAATACTGAGGACTGTACGGATGGTCCGGCGACGGTCCGACCCACTGCTCGTAGTGCAGCACCGAGGGCGCTGTTCCCCGCCCGTTCGGATATCCCGGCCGCGGCAGTTGCCGGCTGTCCCAGCTATGGACCACCTTCAGGTCGCCGATGGCGCCGTCCAGAATCAGCTCGCGCACCCGCGCGAAGTTCGGATACGCGTGCCGCTGCGTTCCGTGCTGCGTGGCCACCTTGGCCTTGCGCTTAAGATAATTCGCGCGCACCACCCGCGCTTCATCCACGCAGATTCCCAGCGGCTTCTCGCAGAACACGTGCAGATCGCGGTTCAGCGCCCAATTGGCGATGAAGGCATGGTGATGGTCCGCCGTGCAGATGACTACCGCCTCGATATCCTTCTGCTCCAGGCAACGCCGCCAGTCGTAATAGGTCTTCGCCCGCGGGAAAAGCCGGAGAGCCTCACTCGTGCGCAGATCGTTGACGTCGCAGAGCGCCACGACATTTTCGTTGCAGAGGGATTTGTAATGCGCCGTGCCCCGGCCCCATACGCCGAAAAGAGCAATATTCAGTTTGTTGCTGGGAGCGGTCTCGCCGCGAAGCATACCGCTCTTGAGGATGGTAAGTCCCGCAGCAGTAGCGGCAATGGATTTCAGGAGGTCGCGTCGTTGCATAGGATGGTCCTTTCCGGTATTTAAGGCTCGAATAACTCGACGTCGTACCATACGCCCAACTGCTTCCCAAGGCAATGGCCAGTCGAATTCTCAGTCCACATAAAGGCGCGGCACGCGTTTGCCGATGGAGCAGAGGATTTCGTACGGGACGGTGTCAAGCAGTTGGGCAATTTCCACGGCGGTGATGGAGGAGTGGTCCGCCTGCCCCAGCAGAACGACCTCATCGCCGATGTTGGTCCCCGCGATGTCGGTGACGTCGAGGAGGGAGAGGTCCATGCTGATGCTGCCCACGATGCGGGCGCGCCGCCCGCGTACGATGGCGTATCCGCGGTTGGAAAGCGCGTGGCTTAAGCCATCGGCATAACCGACGGGCACCGTGGCGATGCGCGAAGGCCGGCGCGCGTAGAACGCCGCGCTATAGCCGAGGGGCGTGCCGCTGGGAACGTCCTTCATGTAAACAATGCGCGACTTGAAGGTGAGCACCGGTTCGAAATCCGGCACTTGGGGAAGCGCCTGGCCGGGGGGGACGACCAGAGGCATACAATAGCCGTACAACAGCGCGCCGATGCGCACCAGGTTTTCAGGAAACTTCCGTCCCGTCAACAGGGCGGCGCTGTTGGAGACGTGAATCCATTCCGGTTCAACCTGCAAACCGCGCAACTGGGCAAGCGCCGCGGCAAAACGTGCGCCCTGCTCATCCGTCTGGGACGCCACCAAATCCTCCGCCGAGGCGAGGTGGGTAAAGAGGCCTTTCATTTGCAGCCCTTGGAGCTCGCGGTAATGGCCGACAAAGGCGGCCACACGGTCCAGCGGCAGGCCCAGCCGCCCCAGTCCGGAATCGACCTTCAAGTGAAATTCAATGGGCTGGCCATAGCGGCGCGCGCATTCCGCATAAGTGTCGAGCCGCATGGTGGAGGAAATCGAGGGCGTCAGACGGTACTCGATCAGGTGGGCAGGGTCGCTCATGTAGAGCCCACCGAGCAGAAGGATGGGCTGCTGGATTCCCGCTGCGCGCAATTCCAGTGCTTCCTCAACGGTCGCCACTCCAAACCAGTCCACCCCGCACTCGGCAAGACACTTGGATACCGGCACCGCGCCGTGGCCGTAAGCGTCGGCCTTGACCACGGCCATGACTTTGCGTGCGCCGGCCAACTCCCGAATCCGCTGGAAATTGCGGCGCACCTTGGAGAGGGAGATTTCCACCCATGTGGGACGTAGAAGTTTATCGGTGGGAAGAATCACGTGTAGGACTCGCCGCCTTCGTGAACCTTATTCTCAAACTTCGCATAAGGTTTCAAGAAGACCACCGGCACATCCCCGGTAGGGCCATTCCGCTGCTTGCCGATGATCAGGTGGGTTTCAGACCCGCCCTGTACGAACTCCTCTTCACCCTCCTGCCCTTCCGCCGATTTCCTTTCCCGAAAGATAAAGATGACCACGTCCGCGTCCTGTTCGATGGACCCCGACTCACGCAGGTCGGAGAGCTGCGGGCGTTGGCCGGGCCGCTGTTCGGGCGCGCGGCTCAACTGGGAGAGCGCCAGGACGGGAACCTTCAGTTCCTTGGCGATACCCTTGAGGCTGCGCGAAATGTAGCTGACTTCCTGGGTGCGATTTTCAAATCGGCCCTGGCCGGAAATGAGTTGGAGGTAATCGACAATCATCAAGTCGAGCCCTTTTTCGGCCTTCAGCCGGCGGGCCTTGGCGCGAATCTGCATGATGCTCAAAGCCGGCGTGTCCTCGATATAAAGCGGCGCTTCCGAGAGGCGCCCGAGCGCAGGCGTCATGCGGTTCCAGTCCTCGCGGCTGGAAAAGCCGGTGCGCAGCTTATGGCTATCGATCCGCGCCTCGGAGCAAAGCAGGCGGATGACCAGAGATTCCTTGCTCATTTCCAGCGAGAACAGCCCCACGACCTTGCGGTTCTTGATGGCGGCATGGGCGGCGATGTTCAGCGCCAGCGCGGTTTTGCCCAGAGATGGGCGCGCCGCGATGACGATCAGTTCGCCGGCCTGCAAGCCGGAGGTTATGTCATCGAGATCTTCGAGCCCCGTCTCGACCCCTGTCACGCGCTGGCCGCGGTCGAACAAGACATCGATTTTCCCGAAGCTCGTCCTTACGATGTCGCGGACGTTCGCGAACCCCGACTGCACCCGCTGCTCAGCAATGTCGAAAACCTGGCTTTGCGCCAGGTCGATGAGCGTCTCCGGGTCGTCCGTGCCTTCATAGCAGCGCGCCAGGACATTGTTCGACGCATTGATCAAGCGGCGAATCGTGGATTTTTCTTTGACGATCCGGCAATACTCCCCCATCGCCGCCGTCGTGCCGATGGGAACACCGTCGGTGAGCGCCGCCAGGTAAGCCGCACCACCGGCTTTTTCCAGCAAACCCTCTTTGGCGAGTTCCTCGGAGAGCGTCACCAGATCAATGGTGCGATTCTTCTCAGAGATCTCGGCCATTTTCTCGAACGTAAGGCGATGGGCTTCTGAATAAAAATCCTCTTTGCCCAGGAGTTCGAGGGCAAAATTGAGAGCCCCATTGTCGAGGAGGACCGAGCCCAACAGGGCGCGTTCCGCTTCGAGGTTGTGGGGAACGGATCGGTCGCTGGCAGTCGCAGTCGGCATCGCAATATTCTCTATTTTACACGATCTTTTGTGGTCTTAATGTCTGATGTTGTAGCGGCGAGTTTACCTCGCCAATTGACGACGCAGAGTCGCCTCGGCACCCAACTCTATCACCTCATGCTCTTCCCTCAAGCGGCACGTAGGGAGGGATTGCGGAAATCCTGTGCAAAAGCTGGAATACATGTGGAGAACTTTGGCCGGCCTGTGGATATTTTCTGCGAATGCCGGAGGAAGGGTGCGGTCCGCTGGTCAACCCGGGGATGGGCACGTGCCGCTCCGCCCCCCCCGGGAGGGAAAGGCGGAGCGGGCGCCGCTAGGCGTTTTCCTATTCAGCTTCTGGAGCGGTCGCGGGAGCTTCGGCGGCGGCCTGCGGAGCTTCCGCGGCGGGAGCTTCCTTGGGGGGCGCAGGAGCTTGGGCCGCAGCCTTGGCCTGGGCTTCCGCCGCAGCCTGGATTTTGGCTTTGCTCTCCGCGTCGGGCTCGACAATAACTTTGACCGTCGCGGTCACTTCCCGGTGGAGTTTGATGGGAACAGTGTACTCGCCCAGCACCCTAATGGGAGTGTTGAGGCTGATCTTCCGCTTATCGATGTGGTAGCCCTGGGCCAGCAGCTTTTCGGCAATGTCCAGGGAGGTGACTGAGCCAAAAAGGTTGCCCTTTTCGCCCGCCTTGCGGATGACGGTTACGCTGATGTCTTCCAGCAGCGTGGAGAGATCGGAGGCATCGGCCTTTTCCTTGGCTTCGAGCTTGAGGAAGCGGACGCGCTGCTGCTCCACCCACTTACGGTTTTGAGGCGTAGCCGCCACCGCCAGCTTCTTGGGCAGCAGATAGTTGCGGCCGTAACCGTCCGCCACCTTCACCATCTGGCCGCGGCTTCCAAGCTTATCAATATTTTCAAGAAGAATAACTTCCATATCAGAACTCCTGTATACGGTAGACGGTAAACAGGAGACGGGGACGCCTTGCCCTATGCCGTCTACCGTATGCCGTCTACTTCCTGGTTGTTTACCCTCCCGCCGCGAACGGCAGCAGGGCGATATTCCGGGCGCGCTTGATGGCTTCCGACAGCGCGCGCTGGTGCGTTGAGCATGTGCCCGTCAGGCGGCGCGGCAGGATCTTGCCGCGCTCGGCGATGAACTCGCCGACCATGCGCACGTCCTTGTAATCGATTAGATCGATCTTCTCGGTGCAAAACTTGCAGACCTTGCGGCGGCGGAAATACTGCTTCCGGCCACCGCCACCCGGGCCTTCGCGCCGTGGGGGCCTTTCGCCGGCGGGTGCGCCTTCTCTGGGAACTGGCATAGTGAGTGACTCCTTTATACTTGCGCGTTCTCCGCGGGAACGGGGGGCGCCGCGGGCGCGGGAGCAGGCTTGCTCCGGCGGCGCTTGGCCTCCTGCTTGGCCCGCAGGGCTTTGAATTTCTCCGCGCGCTGCAGAATCTCGTCCGTGCACACGGTCAGGTGCTTGATCACCGTGTCGGTCACCTTGAGGCGGCGCTCAAATTCCTTCACCGTGTCTCCAGTGCCTTGCACGTAGAAAAGAACGTAAAAGCCCTCGCGCTGTTTGTGAACGCGGTAGGCAAGCCGGCGGCGGCCCATCTTTTCAACCTTCTCCACTTTGCCGCCTGCGGATGCCACCACGCTCTCCATCTGCGTGATGAGCTTTTGAACATCGTCGTCGGCCACATCAGGCCGGACGATAAAAATCATTTCGTAATTACGCATGGGACCTCACGAATCGGTGGGCGGAACCCTCCGATTAAAGCGATTCATCGCCTTTTGTACACCTTCCGAAAGAATCACGCGGACGGCCTCACTGGCCAGGTCGAGCATCTCCGCGACCAACTCCGTCTCTGCCGGGCGAAACGGCCTGAGGAGGTAGGAAACGTAATCCTCCACTTGCCGGTCCGGCCTTACGCCCATTCGCAGCCGGATGAAATCATCTGCCTCAAGAGCGCCGATGATGGACTTCAAACCGTTATGACCGCCGGCGCTGCCGCGGGGCCGGATGCGCAACATGCCCAACGGCAACTCGATCTCGTCCACCAGTACCAGCAAATCACGCGGCGCCAATTCATAGTTCTGGAGCAACCGCGCCACCGCCAAGCCGCTCAGGTTCATATAAGTCTGCGGCTTCGCCAGCACCACACGTTCGCCCACCAGTTCGGTGGTAGCCGTCAGTGCCTGCGCTTCACGGCGCGACAATTCCTTGCCGCAAGCGTCGGCCAGGCGGTCGATCGCCATGAACCCCAGGTTGTGGGGCGTCAGGTGGTACTCGTAACCGGGGTTCCCCAAACCGACGATCAGCTTCATAATTGCCGATTTTCGATTGCCGATGGACGATTGCCACACCGGTCAGCGCTCTGCAACCGGTATACGGATTCCGCCAAAAGCCGAGGGCGGAACGCTCAGGGCAAGAAATCGAAAATCGTCAATCGGCAATCGGCAATTTGCGCGCTCGTCACTGCCGTTATTTCTCCTTGCCTTTCTCTTTCTTCTCGCCCTTCTCCTTCTTCTCTTCCTTCTTTTCCTCGCCGGCTTCTTCCTCGGCGCCTTCCTCTTCCGCCTTGCCCTTGCGAATGACTTCCGGCTCAGCGGGCGCCGCCTCCGCCACCACTTCCGCGGGCTTCTCCTCTTCCACCTTCAGGACTACCACGTGAGCCACCACGCGGTTCGGGTCGGTGAGAACCTTGACCTTGGGCCCCAAGGGGAGGTCCGCCACGCGCAGGTTTTGGCCCAGGGTTAGCGGCGAAACGTCCACGGTGATGGCCTCGGGGATGTCGTCGGGAAGGCACTCCACCTCCACCTCGCGCAGCATGAACTCCAATATCCCGCCCTGGACCTTCACGCCCTGGGGCTCACCGGTAAGATGGATGGCAACCTTCAGTTTCAACTTGGTGTCGTGGGCAATGCGCACCAGGTCCACATGCAACAGGCCGCCGTGGACAGGCTCAGACTGCCAATCGCGAATCATCGCCCGGGCCGGCGCCTTGCCACGAACCTGCAGCGTGAAGATGGCGTTGTGGCCAGACTCCGAGTGGAGAACCTGGCGGATTCCGTCCGGGTCAACGGTGACCGGGATGACCGGGCCGCCCCCTCCATAGACCACGCCCGGGATGCGTCCCGAGCGCCGCGTGCGCCGCGCGGCGTTCTTGCCAAAATCCTCACGCGGCTCTGCTTCCACGGTTAATGCTTGACTCATAGCTTTCCACTCCTGGAAATTCGAAACTCGCTCAAATGAAGAGCTTGCTCACGGAAGTCTCATCATGAATGGAACGAATAGCGTCCGCGAGCAACTTGCCCACACTCAGGACTTTAATCTTGCCGCACTGCTCCGCCTCCGGTAACAGGGGAATCGAATTGGTCGCCACCACTTGCTCCAGAGGCGCGGAACAGATTTTCTCGATGGCGCTGTCCGCGAAGACCCCGTGCGTGCAGCAGGCATAGACTTTGTCAGCGCCTTTTTCCTTCAAGGCCCGGGCGCCCTGGCACAGGGTTCCGGCCGTATCGATCATGTCATCGACCAGCAAGCACGTCTTGCCTTTGACTTCGCCGATGACATTGAAGACTTCCACCACGTGGGCGTCTTCGCGCCGTTTGTCAATGATCGCCAGCGGCATGTTCATGCGCTTGGCAAATCCCCGCGCCCGTTCCACGCCCCCCGTGTCCGGTGAAACCACCACCAGGTTCTTTAGGCGCAGCCGGCGGAAATAAGCCACGGTGACGGGAGTCGCATAAAGGTGATCCACTGGGATGTCGAAGAAACCCTGGATCTGACCGGCGTGCAACTCGAGCGCCAGCACCCGGTCCGCGCCTGCGGAAGTCAACAGGTCCGCCACCAGCTTGGAGGAAATGGGAACACGCGGGCGGTCCTTGCGATCTTGCCGGGCATATGCAAAATAGGGCATCACGGCGGTAATGCGCGAGGCGGAAGCGCGGCTGAGGGCGTCGAGCATCACCAGCAATTCCACCAGATTGTCATTCACCGGGCGGCACGTGGGCTGGATGACAAAAACATCCGCGCCTCGTACGTTTTCGAGGATTTGCAGCCGCACTTCACCATCCGGAAAGCGTCCCACTTGGGCTTTGCCCAGCGGCACGCCCAGTTCCGCGCAGATTTCCCGGGCCAGCACCGGATGGGCGTTTCCCGTAAAAATTTTCAGCGCATGGCGAGTACTCTGATTTTTCATTGCATCCTCGCACGCCTGCTTAACAGTCAAATATGAAACCTGGCTGGGAGGCCTGGATTCGAACCAGGGTTCCATGCTCCAAAGGCATGTGTCCTACCACTGGACGACCTCCCAAGAAGATTGAATCATTGAATCATCGGGTCATTGAATCATTGAAAAATCAGCGCCCCTCACTGAGAAAGCTGCGCAATGATTCAATGACCCAATGATTCAATGAGCAAATAGCTCTCGGTGGTAGTCGGCACGCACCAGTGTGCGTGTCGGGAACAAAAGCCACCCTTTGGGGATGAGTTTCGAGGCGCGGGCCATTTGACGAGACGAGGAAAAGAGGGCGTACACAGCAGACCCGCTGCCCGTCAATGAGGCAACTTCGGCCCCGGCCCGGATAAGCCGACGCTTCAAGCGCGCCAACTCAGGCCACCTCGCGAAAACGACTGGCTCGAAGTCGTTTTCGGCCGGTCCCCAACTCATCAGGGGAATTTGTGGCCACGCACCGAATCTACCAATGTAAGCGGTTTCGGCCTGCTCTGTCAACCGCAAACCTGCCTGGCGATAAGCTTCCGCCGTGGAAACGGAGAAGCCCGGGAAAATTACCAGGCAGTCGCGGGAGGCAAGGTCGCAGAGAGGATAAACCTCTTCCCCGCGGCCACACCCCAGGACGCGGCCGCCGAGAAAGAACAAAGGGACGTCTGATCCCAGCGCTGCGGCCAGCTTCTGCCGCGCGGGAAAATCCAGACGGTCGCCGCTCAGTCGCTCGAGACCCAGAATCGTGGCCGCTGCGTTGGTGCTGGCGCCGCCCAGCCCGCTGCCGAGGGGAATCACCTTCTCAATTTGAACCTGAATCCGACCTTGCCAGCCGCGCGCCTGCGCCCACGCCTCGCACGTGCGGTAAACCAGATTGCCGGGCCCGCTGGGAATCGCCGGGTTATCGCAGTCGACGGCAATTCCCTTCCCCGCTTTGGAAATATTGATTCCCAGGCGGTCGTGCAAAGCAATGGTCTGGTAAATGGTGCGGATCTCGTGGTAGCCGTCGGGCCGTTTACGGAGAATCTTAAGCCCTGTGTTGATTTTTGCGAAGGCGCGAAGGCGAAGTGTCTTTGGCAAAGTGAACGCGCAGCCGGGCGGCCTCATGTGCGGCCCACCCGCAGTTTCGTTGAGATGGCTCCGCGCGCAAAACACGGAGCGGGTTCAGGCAGGAGAATTTTACCTCAAAAAGAAGAGCTTGCGGCGAGTTTGCCTCGCCAATGAGTTGTAAGGGTGCGGCAACCTGTACCCCTCCTCCTCGATTTACTAGTCGGAAGATTTTCCACGCCCGGAGTGGCCCTTGAGTTCGTCGAGTTGCTTCTGCAGTTCTTTGGCCTGCTCCTCGTCAAAATCGCTGGATCCGGCCTCGGGCCATTCCTTCAGGGCGCGCTGCCACTCCTCCAGTGCCATGGACTTCTTCCCCAGGCGCAAATAGACATTGCCGAGGTGCTGATGGATGGTCGGATCATCTTGAATCCTGCTCGCGGCCTTTTCCAGGGGGGGTGCGGCCAGGTCGTACTTGCCCATCTTGAAATATGCCCAGCCCAAGCTGTCGAGGTATGCTCCGTTGTTCGGGTCAAGTTCCAGCGCTTTCTGAATATACTTGAGGGACTCTTCCAAACGGATACCTCGATCCGCCAGCATATAGCCGAGGTAATTTGACGCGGAGGCGTTCTGTGGATCCAAGGTGAGGACTTTCTTGAACGTCTGCTCCGCCTGATCGTACTTCTTCTGGCGCTCGTAGATGGAGGCCTGCACGAAGAGCGCGACTCCCTGGTCTTCGGGGTTGGGGCTCAAATCCAGGGCCTTTTGAATCGCCTGCTCCGCGTCGTCAAAACGCTTGGCCTGCAAATAAACCTGGGCAATGGAAATATAGATGTTGCGATCCATGGGGCGATGGGTGAGGAAGGCGCGAAGCTGCGTGACGGCCTCATCCACGTGACCCCGTTCGCCCAGCAGGGTGGCATGCATGATGGCCAGATCCTGCTCCTTGGGGTAGGCCTTGACGGCCATATCCGCTTCCGCCATGGCCTTATCCGACTGGTGCTCCATGCGCAGGGTTTCGATGATCAGCATCTCGGCGCGGGGACCCTGCAACGGCCCCAGGGCCTGAATCTGTTTGAAGATATCCATGGCCTGTGAGAACTTCTGTTGGTCGCGGTACACCAGACCCAGGCGTTCCAGGAAAAGCGCCCGGTTGTTGGCTTCCGGCACCGTGTATTGGCCTCCGGGGCGTTCCGACTGCTTCACCAGTCCTTGCAGAATTTCGACGGCCTTGGCGTCGTTGCCCAGCGTGCTTTCCAGTTGCGCCTGCTGAAAGGGGATTTCCAGGTCATCCGGACTCTTGGACCGCGCCTCTTCGAGTTCCTTGCGCGCATCGTCAAAGCGCCCTTCCTCGCGATCGAGCATCGCTAGACCCTTGTAACTCGCTCCGTCATCAGGCTCGTTCGCAATAATCCTCTGCAACTCCACGCGGGCGGCAGCGTTCTTGCCGGCGCTCAGGAGGGCTTCGGCGTAAAAGCGCTCGAGGTTCGTGTTTTTGGGGTCCTGCGACAGCGCCTTCTCATACGTGTCGATGGCTTTGTCATATTGCTGGCTTTGCGAGTAGGCATAACCCAACATGCCCAAGAGTTGGGAATCCATGTCGCCTTCGGGAATCTTGCTGAGCGCCTCGATGGCCTGATCAAAGGCACTCTGCTGGATGTAAATCTCCGCCAGATTGGCGAGCCCCACCCGGGAATCCGGATCCGTCTGCACGACTTTGCGATATACCTCTTCCGCCTTGGCCGGCTGGTTGTTGGCACGATACAGCCGCCCCAAAAGCAGCAGGGAATCCGTATCACTCGGCGCCACTCGCACCAAGGCTTCCAGATGTTCGATGGCTTTGGCCAGGTTTTGCTTGTCGGCGGCGTGGTCCCCTTGGGTAGTTTCGAGCAGGTGGTAGTAAATGCGGGAAAGCACCCGGTGAGCGTCGGGGTAATCGGGATCCACCTTCAGTACGGCCTCGGCTTCCTGAATGCCTTCATTGACCCGGCCGATGCGCGAATAAAGCTCCGCCAGTTCGACGCGCAGGAAAAGAGAATCCGGATCGACGGCTATGGCCAGCTTGTATTCGGAAACCGCGGCGTCAATGTATGCCGGGCGATTGTAGACGCCGGCCAGCTCCTTGTAGCGCCGCGCCAGCATAAAGTGGTAGTAGGCCTGGGCGTGGTCGGGAGCGACGGAAGAGGCAGTGGTTGCCGGCTTCGAATCCGCTTCGGGAGCTTGTCCCGAATCCGTCGGGGCGGGCTTCTGCGCTGCCCACAAGCTTCCCCCCAACATTGCAAAGAGACCTGCAGTTACTGCAATTTTCCAGCCGTGTCTTTTCATATTTCCTTTCTGCCCTGCCCAGTCATAGCCTGAAAAAATTATCCCATAAGCGTATAGAGGTGTAAAGCGCCATCAAGGTTGCACCTTGAAAGGATAAAAGGTGAAGGATGAAGGGTAAGGGGTGAAGGATAAAGATTAATGGGTAACGGTTAATTGAGGCTCAAAAATGGGCGATGTTATGCGGGATTTCTATCCTTTACCCTTCCTTTACCCTTTATACTTTAGTCTTTCATGGTTTACAGCTTCCCCCGCAGCGCCTCCCACGCCTGCCCCAGGTATTCGTAAAAAGCAATCTGCGACTTGAAAAGCTTATAGCCATCGGGAACGAAGTCGTCGGATTCCGTGCGATGGCGGGGAGCGAGGTAGTCGGTGGGAGCCGCGATCGGTTGTAAGCCCCTTTTCCGGAAAAGGCCCATAGCGCGCGGCATGTGGGAGGCCGAGGTTACCAGGATAAATTGTTGGGTACCCACGATGGGCGCAATTTGTTGGCTCTCTTCCTCCGTGTCGCGCGGCTCAGAAAGCGGCAGGATATCCTCTGCGCTCATGCCGAGTGCCTCGGCCATCTTCGCCATGCCCGTGGCCGAATCGTTCCCCCCGGAGAGGATGAGTTTGCTGCCGGGGATCTCGCGGTGCAGGCGCACGCCCTCGATCAAACGAACCATCAGGTCGGGAGAAATGTGGCTGGTGATGGGAACATCCGGATCGACGTCCGCCCATCCTCCCAAAACCGCAATGTATTTGACGGACGGAGCGCCCGCGCCGAGGTGCTCTACGACGAGGGGAGGATAATGGTGTTCCAAAGGGCGCAGGAGATGGTTGGATGTGAAGTTGCTGCTCAGCCCCACCAGCAGCAGCGTCCCGCAGGTCACCAGCGCCTTGCCCGCCCGCTGCCGGCGCGTGAACCAAAGCAGGAACAGGCCCACAAACAGAAACTCCAATGACAAAGGTAAAGGGAAGAAAAAACGGGAGACGATCTTCTTCATCAGAAACATAGGGTTTGGAACTCCTCTCGAGCCTGGATCGCCAAACGACCGGTATTCGTTATGTCAGAAACCGGGACCGAATGGCAAGCGTGAGGATGGTTCAAGCAGGCGCAGCGCTGTTCGAAGGCAAATCTATTCGCGCCCCGCGTAGGAATAAGTCGCTACCTTGGTCCCCTTGCGTGTTATTGCATTTACAAGTTTCCCCCCATATACTACGCCACCCGGGGAGCGAAACATGTACTGCCCCAAGTGTGGAACTGAAAACCACGACAACAACTTCAAGTGTACCTGGTGCCAGGAGATTCTTCACCCCTCGGGCCCCCCGGTTGTCATAACCTCGGACGAAACGCTGGGGGGCATGTTTCCCAGCAAGAACGGCCCTGCGCTGGCCGCCTATTACCTCGGCATTTTCTCTTTGATTCCCTTTCTGGGCATTCCCCTAGGGATCGCGGCATTCATTTTGGGGATCAAGGGCGTGCGCAAAGCCCGCGAGCATCCGGAGGTGAAAGGAAAAGTCCACGCCTGGGTGGGCATCATCACGGGGGGCCTCTTCTCTCCACTTTATCTGATTCTCATCGCGTTGATGGTGTATTTCGCCGGAAGGAGATGAACTCTCATGTTCTGTCCAAAATGTGGTGCGCCGAATGACGACAACGCCTGGAAGTGTGTGCAGTGCCAGACGGTCTTGCAACAAGCCCTGTCGCCCGCAGCCGGTGGCCCTCCCGAGGTCATCCCGAATTACTTGTGGCAGGCGATTGTTTGCACGGTGTGTTGTTGCGTTCCTTTTGGGATTCCGGCCATCGTCTATGCCGCCCAGGTCAATTCGAAAGTCGCGCAGGGCGACCTTGAAGGGGCGCGCAATTCGTCGAAAAACGCCAAGATGTGGTGCTGGATCGCGTTCGGCTTGGGGCTGGCAACCAGTTTGATTTACCTCGTGATTGCTATCCCCAATCTCTTGCGTGCCAGGATGGCTGCTAATCAGGCTTCCGCAGTCGCATCTGTGCGGACTTTGAACACGGCGGCGATAACGTACGCGGCCACATACGCCAAGGGCTTCCCGCCGACGCTTTCGTCCCTCGGACCTCCACCGGGCGGCCGAGCTCCCGACGCTAACGCCGCCGGCCTTATAGATGGAGTACTCGCCGCCGGCGCGAGGAGCGGCTACATCTTCACCTACACTCCTGGGGAAAAGGATGCCGACGGGCGGGTGAAAGCATACGCAATCCACGCCGATCCGATAAAGCCTGGGAACACGGGCCAGAACCACTACTTCACCGACCATACAGGCGTCATCCGGCAAGAAACGGATCGGCCTGCGAATGACCAAAGCCCACCTATTGCTCACTGACGCCTTTGGCGAGGCGCCCGGCGAAGCGTTGCCCATTCTGGGCGGAAGAAACACCGGCTAGTTGGATGGATAGCTGGTTTCTCCGGAGGGAGTTGAACTTTCGTGGTTTGTCCGAAATGTGGTGCGCCGAATGACGACAACACCTGGAAGTGTGTGCAGTGCCAAACGATTTTACATACAGCCCCGCCGCCCGTAGCCGCCAGCCCACCCGAGGTCATTCCGAATTACTTGTGGCAGGCGATTGTTTGCACAGTATGTTGTTGCGCGCCATTAGGGATCCCTGCCATCGTTTATGCCGCACAGGTCAATTCGAAAGTTGACCAGGGTGACATCGAAGGGGCACGCAACGCGTCGAAAAACGCCAAGATGTGGTGCTGGATCGCGTTCGGCTTGGGGTTAGCATTCACTCTGATTTACCTCACGATTGCCATCCCCAAACTCTACCGTTCCATGATAGCTGCAAACGAAGCCCAGGCAGTCGAATCTCTGTGGACTCTGAACTCAGCAGCGATAAAGTACTCGGCGACATATGCCAAGGGCTTCCCACTAGTGCTTTCGGAACTTGGACCTCCAGCGGGCAACGAAGCGCCGGACGCTGAGGCCGTTGGCCTCATCGATAAGGTACTCGCCTCCGGCATGAAGAACGACTATGTTTTCACTTACAGCCACGGAGAGAAGGATGCCAACGGGATGGTGAAGGCGTACGCAATCTACGCCGATCCGATAATGGGCACAACGGGCCAGAACCACTACTCCACCGACCAGACTGGTATCATCCGGCACGAAAGGGGTATGCCAGCGAATGCGCAATGTCCACCAATCGATAAATGATGCCTTGGGAGAAGTGGCTGGGAAACGTTGTTCCTCATGCGCAGAGGGAATACAGGTTAATAGGGTTGAGAATTGCTTTCTTAGAGGGAGCTGAACTTTCTTGTTTTGCTCGAAATGTGGTGCGCCGAATGACGACCGCACCTGGAGATGCGTGCAATGCCACACGCCCTTGCGAGCAGTCCCGCCGCACGTAGCCTTTGACCCTCCGGAGGTCATCCCGAATTATTTGTGGCGGGCGATTGTTTGCACGGTGTTCTGTTGCGTGCCTTTGGGGATTCCGGCCATCTTTTATGCCACCCAGGTGAATACCAAGATCGTGCGGGGCGACCTTGCCGGGGCGCGCAAGTCATCGAAAAGGGCCAGGATGTGGTGCTGGATCGCGTTCGGCTGCGGGTTGGCGGTTAATTTGTTTTATGCGGTTTTATTGTCTATCCTCTTTAACCGTGTTCGATGAGGGCCAGGCGTGCAAACCTTCCTACCAACAAAACTCCGGCGTGCTGACCGCATTCTTATAGTGAGTGTGCCGGCGGCTCTGGTGGCCATCGCCGTGGGCGTGCTGCGAGTCTTCAATCCGGCGACAGCCTGGTTTTTTCCACCCTGTCCGTTTCGAGCGTTGACCGGTTATCTTTGTCCCGGGTGCGGAACCCTGCGCGCGCTGCACCAACTCCTGAACGGCCACGTTGGCGCGGCTTTCAAGCTGAATCCCCTGATGATGGTGTTATTGCCCTGCGTGGGATATGCGGGAGCATCCGATGCACTGGAGGCTGTATTCGGCCGGGGATTGCCGCGTGTGTTCCTCCGGCCTGTTTACATCTGGATGCTGCTGGCCATCATCATCCTGTTTTGGATCGGGAGAAATACTCCCCTTGCCGCCCGGTTGTGAAGGTCTGGGGAATAACGCCCTGTTGCCGTTATTCTGATGGTCTGCGGTTCAGCCAAGTATTGCCTGGGGAGCTTTCGGCTCTCGCATCTTATACCTCGAAAATCGCTTTCCTTTCTCGCCGAAGGAGAGTAATTTTTTCGACGCGCGGTTCTGTTCCTTTCCGCCGCGTTGCCTCAACGTAAGGCACAAATCGTAATCCGACGAGGAGGATTCATATGAAACGACGGACGTTCATCCAGAGCTTGGGAGCGGGAGCAATAACCCTGGTAGGTTTCAAGCCGCAGATCGGTCTTGGCGCGGAGACTGTCGGCGCGCTGGAAACGGCATTCCGCCAACCGCCCGCCGGCGCCCATTGCAAAACATGGTGGCATTGGATGAACGGCAACGTCACGACGGAGGGAATCACCCTCGACATCGAGGCCATGCACCGCGTGGGCATTCGCGGCTTCCAGATTTTTCAGGTGGGCACGGGCATTCCCAAGGGCCCGGTGGACTACAGCAGCGCCGAACACGCCCACCTGCTCCAACACGCGGCCAAGGAGGCTGACCGCTTGGGCATGGAGTTCGACATCATGAATTGCCCCGGATGGTCTTCCAGCGGCGGCCCCTGGATTACTCCCGAATACTCAATGAAGCAATTCACGTGGAGCGAGATGCTGGTCCATGGGGGAGGGCGGCGGCAGGTCGTCGCCAATTTGGCACAGCCGTACACCAAGCTGGGTTATTATCGCGATGCTTTTGTCCTGGCCTTCCCCGCACTGGAAGGTGAGAGCCAGGCGTGGCAACAAACGCTCACCGCGGTCCGCACCAGCACGGGTCCGGTTGACACCTCGGTTCTGCTGGGTGTCGACCAGCCGGCCGGCATCGAAATTCGCCCGCCCGCTGCCGATCAGCCGGCGTTCCTCCAGCTTGAATTCTCTGAGCCCTTTGAAGCGCGCTCGCTCGCGTATTACAGCCACGATTTGCCGGGCGCGCCGCGGTCCTCCCGCACCCAGGCTCCCAATTCGTTGGAAGCTTCTGACGATGGCGTTCAGTTTCGCAAGGTTTGCGAGATTGACTGGTGGGGGAGCGGGCAGGAACGGGTGGAGTACCCCGGCACGGCGAGTTTTCCGGCGCTGCGGGCAAAGTTTTTCCGCATTGTTTCCTGGCACGCCATGAGCATCACCGACGTCCGGCTGAGCGGCGCGGCCCGAACTCCCCATTGGACGCGTCAGGCCAACTTCACCCGCTCGACAGGGTTCGGCGCGGAATCCACCGAAGTTCCGAAAGGGTCGATCATCGATCCTTCGAAAGTCCTCGATATCACCCAATACGTGGATCAAAACGGCCGCCTGATCTGGGATGCGCCGCAGGGAACATGGACGGTTCTGCGCATCGGAGAAACCACCACGGGCGTCATGAATCATCCCGCTCCGGATGGTGGATTGGGACTGGAATGCGACAAGTTCAGCGCCGCAGCCTACGATTTTCATTTCGACCATTTCTTTAAGGATTTGTTGGAGGCGCTCGGCCCGCTGGCGGCACGGGGATTGGCCGGTGGACTGATTGACAGCTACGAGACGGGAATGCAGAACTGGACGGAGAAATTCCCGCAGGAATTCGCCAAGCGCCGCGGCTACGATCTGCACAAGTATCTGCCCGCCATGACCGGCCGCGTGGTGGAGAGCCGCGAGGTTTCCGAACGTTTTCTGTGGGACATTCGTCGCACCTGCGCCGACCTGATGGGCGACTACTACTATGGCCGCTTCGCGGAGCGCTGCCACCAACACAAGATGAAGGCTTACGCCGAACCTTACAGCGGCGGACCTTTTGAAGAACTCCAGTCCGGCGCGCACCTCGACGTGCCGATGGGCGAGTTCTGGGTGGGCCAGGGAAATAACAATTACAGTGTGAAGCTGAACGGCTGCATCGGGCACCTGTTCGGGAAACCCGTGGTGGGCGCCGAATCATTCACCGGGGACCAACGCTTTGCCATGTGGCAGAATTACCCCTACCAGATGAAGGGGCAAGGCGATCTGATGTACACGCAGGGGCTGAACGAGTACATCTTCCATCGCAACGCCATGCAGCCCCACCCCACCGCCGTACCCGGCATGACCATGGGGCCGTGGGGATGGGAAAATGATCGCACGAACTCTCTTTATGATGGATTGGCCGGCTGGTATCAATACGCGGCCCGCACCCAAAATATGTTGCGCCAAGGGACGCTGATCGCTGACCTGGTCTACTACGCGGGCGTGGAAGTCCCCGTGGACACGCCGGTGTTTCCGGACCACTTGAAGCCAACGCCGCCCGAGGGCTATTACTACGATGTCGCCAACGAGGGAGCCATCCTGACGCGCATGAAAGCCCAAAACGGCCGCATCGTCCTTCCCGACGGCCTCAGCTATCGCGTGCTGATTCTTCCTGAGGACAAACGCCTCAGCTTGGAAGTTCTGCGTAAGGTGCGCGACATGGTCAAGGAAGGCGTCGCGCTGGTCGGTCCCAAACCGCAAGTCAATCCCGGGCTTACGGGATACCCCAACAGCGATTCGGAATTGCACCAAATCGCCGAGGAGGTTTGGGGCGATCTCAACGGCACCACGGTCACCGAACACACCTGCGGCAAGGGCCGGGTGTTCTGGGGACTGCCCCTGGCCACGGTTCTCGACAAATTGAATATCAAACCCGATTGCGATGTCACTTCGCGCTCGGGCGACGCTCCCATTAACTTCCTCCATCGCCGCGTGGGCGACGCCGAGGTCTATTTCGTGGCCAATCGCCGCCGGCGCGCGGAAGACATCGTCTGTACTTTCCGCGTGAAGGGCAAGCAGCCCGAACACTGGAATCCGGAGACCGGCGAAATCACGCCCATCAACATTTACCGCGAGAGTGAGGCGGGTATCCGCGTGCCGTTGCAATTCACTCCTTCCGGGTCCGTGTTTGTGGTGTTTCGTTCTCCCGCTTCCGCGGGGCATCTGCAGTCCATCGCCAGAAACGGCACGGCGATCGCGCCCCTGGAGCCGTTCCCGAAATTTCAGCCGGGGCGCCAACGCGACGTCAAGATGAATTTCACCCTCAGCGTGTGGATAAAACCGGACCTGGACGGAATCGTGCCGCCCCAGGGCGCTCACAACCCGTACGTGCCCATGAGAAGCCTCGTGATCTCCCCGCCCGAGGGCGATACGCTTTATGGCCTGGCGCATGTGTCGTGCGGGCTCGCGGCGGGCCGCAACGGAGTCGCCGTCCTCGAGCGCGCGCACATGTACTGGCGCACCGTGCTTTCGGTGCCGATGCCGATCGCGGGCTGGGTGCACGTGGCTTTGGTATACAAAGTGGGGGCGCCGTCGTTGTACGTGAATGGCAAGCTGGCCGGCCAAGCGGGAGCTTCCGGCGACATTGTCCATCCCGGGCTCAACGATGTGAACGAGCGCGGCGGCGCCGAATACTTCGACGGAGATATGAGCGATCCGGAACTCTTCCAGGAAGCGCTGAGTGAAGATCGCATCCAGCAGTTGGCCGCGGCCGGCATTCCCAGCCCCATCGCGCCGCCGGCAGTTGAATGGGCCGGAAGCGGGCCCTCCGAGCTGCTCTTTTGGGACGATGGCAACTACACGTGGCGGGGCGCGGCGGGCGAATCATCCGTGAAAATCTCGGGCATTGGCAAGCCCGTGGAGATTGCGGGACCGTGGCAGGTTAGCTTCCCGCCCAATCTTGGCGCGCCGCCGGAGGTGACGCTGCCCGAATTGATTTCGCTGCACCAACACTCCGACCCCGGCGTGAAATACTTCTCCGGGACGGCGACCTACAGCAAGCAGATCACCGTTCCATCCGGCGCGATGGCGGGCGACCGGCGGCTCTACCTCGACTTGGGCTGGGTGCACGTGGTGGCACAGGTCCGCGTGAATGGCCGCGATCTCGGCTTGTTGTGGAAGCCACCCTTCCGCGTGGACATCACCAGTGCCGCCAAGCCCGGCGACAACAAACTGGAAGTCCTCGTCACCAACCAATGGGTGAATCGGCTGATTGGCGACGAACAATTGCCGCCCGAGAATGAGTACGCACCCGGCGGGAATATCAAGGTCATTCCCGATTGGTTCCTCCAAGGCAAGCCCAAGCCGCCGGGGGGACGCACCACCTTCGCAACCTGGAAGCACTTTAATAATGACTCGCCGCTCTTGGTTTCAGGACTGGTGGGACCAGTTCGGCTGCGCACGGCGATTCGACGGCGGGTCGGCGCATAGCCGCGGGGATCACGCATGGACTTGGATCCAAAATGGGTACCGATGAAGTGGCCGTGCGGGCCACTGGAATGGGCACGGCGAAGCACGGCGAAGAGTGTGGGTGCTGAGCTCAAGGAAACTCTCGAAGCCTGGGCTCAGCCTGCCGCCCTGGACTTGCTCAAGGGAACACCCGTCAACTGCCTGGTGGTGGAATGGGCGGAGGGCGCGCCGGAAGATTCCGCTCAACAGCAGGCATTGCAGCCGCTCCTCGAAGCCGGCCGGCGGCGAGGAATCAATTTCGTTGGAAAAATTGCGGTGGGAGAGGGCACGGCGGCGGCAGTTGCGTCAGCACAGCAAGCGGGGTTCTCGGCGGTCATGCTCGCCGAAGCCTCCGGCCAATCTTCCGGCCTGCCGGTGATTTTGCAATCCCCGCGAGATAAGGTTGCGTGGAAATCGGCCACTCGCATCTTCAGCTCGACGGACAACGAATGGCCGGGACTCAAGCTCGACACGATGAAGGGAGACACGGCCATCGCCGGGCCCACCGGAGTCCCCTGGGTAAATTCCAACGCGTGGTTCTCGCTGCTGTCTGACGAGCTAGCTCCCGGAAAAATCCGTTGGCTGGATTTTGACCCGCCGGACACCTCCAGCACGCGGCGCCCTGCGAACTATCCTCTGGCCGTCGCGGACAGCCAGGCGTATGGCAGCCGGTGGATCATCTCTTTGGACGACAACTTTCGGGCCGCCATCTTGAAAGGGAATCCTCAGGCCGCCAGCGAGTGGAGCAAGACCTGTGAAACCCTTTCCTTTTTCGAAGCTCATCGGGAATGGGTGGGATTCCCGTCGCAAGGCATCCTGGCGGTCGTTTCCGATTTCCTTGGCGACAATGCCTTCCTCAGCGGCGAAGTGCTGAACCTTCTCAATCGCCGCAAAGTTCAATTCCGGGTCGTGGAGCGATCGCGCGCGCTGTCCGCACCCACCCCCGGCTTGAAAGCGATTCTCTGGCTTGATAAAGACGCCCCCAGCGCCGGCCAGCTTGCCAAGTTGCTGGCCTTTGTCCACCAAGGGGGCCTGCTGATTGCCGCCGCCTACTGGGGCCCGGCCGGAGTCGTGCCAAAAAACAGAGACCCCGCGGTTGATTATAAAATGTATAATGTTGGGCAGGGGCAAATTGCGGTGTCTGTGGAAGGGTTTCTGGATCCGTATCAGGTGGCGGTGGACGCTCATCTGCTGGTGAGCCGACGCAACGATCTCGTCCGCCTCTACAACCCGGATACGACGAACTGCCATTTGAGTCTTGATCCGGTTCGCAAAAGGCGGCTCGTCCAAATTGTTAATTATTCTCCGAGAGAAGTCAGCTTTGTCAGCTTGTGGGTGAACAATCGCGCCCGCTCAGCGCGGCTGTGGAGCCCGGGGGCAAGTGATTCCATTTCCATCCCGGGCGTGCCTGCTGCACCGGGGACAGAATTCGGCCTGCCCACCATCGCGGTAAATTGCGCTCTGGAAGTTGAGGGACTGAACGCATGAAAACAACTCCTTGTTCTCGCCGAAAATTCCTGGGCGCACTCGGCGCAACGGCCGGTGTGTGGCTGGCGCGCCCCGCGTTCTCGCTGGCTCCTCCTGCTCCGGCCGGCCGCGTGGCGGTTGGCATGTGTCCGGAGTATGGCCCGCCAGTGGTCACCGCCATGTCGACCCTGTTCGATCAGCTTGGCGGATTGGAGAAGCTGGTGCGGGGGAAGACCGTCGCCATAAAACTCAACCTCACCGGAGACCCCTTTACCCGATTAGGTTATGCCCCCGTAGGTATAACTCATTGGGTTCACCCCGACGTCGTGGGGGCAACGGTCCACCTGCTCGCCAAGGCAGGAGCTTATCGGATCCGGCTGCTGGAAAGCGCCCAGGGAACCGCCGAACCCCTGGAAGAATACCTGCTGCAAGCCAACTGGGAACCACGAGACTTCCTGAGCGCGGGGTCGCGGGTGGAGTTTGAGAACACCAACTACCTGGGATTTGGGAAGAAGTATTCGCGCTTCATGGTTCCGGGCGGCGGCTTGATGTTCCAAGGCTACGATCTGAATCACTCTTATGAAGACTGCGACGTTTTTGTGTCGGTGGCCAAACTGAAAGAGCACATGACGGCCGGCGTGACGCTGACGATGAAGAACTGCTTCGGCATTACGCCCTGCACAATTTACGGGGATGGCTCTCCCGAGGATGAGCCGGGACTTGTTCCCAAGGGCGGCCGCGGCCCGTTCCATGCCGGGAATCGAATGCCTTCCAAAAGCGCGCCCCCGCAGGTTGACCGCAGCGGCTCCACCGAGGGCGGCTACCGCGTGCCGCGCGTGGTGGCGGACCTGGTGGCGGCCCGACCCGTCCATCTGGGCATCATCGATGGAATCCATACGATGACGGGAGGCGAAGGCCCCTGGGCTCCTCATTGCCGCCACGTTAAGCCGGGCCTGCTCATCGCCGGGACCAACTGCGTCAGCACCGATGCCGTGGGCACGGCGCTGATGGGATTTGATCCCATGGCGGACCGCGGCACTCCTCCCTTCGAGACCTCTGACAGCACGTTGCGGCTGGCGGAAAACTTGGGAGTGGGAACCCGTGACCTGCGGCAAATTGAGGTGGTGGGAACACCGATTTCCAAAGGCCTCTTCAAGTTTCGGAGTGCGTGAGGATAGCGCGGACCTCCGACAAAATCCCTTCATCTCCAATGCTTCGCCCGCCGATAGACGAAGCGGGATAGTGTGGGCCGCTGGTCTCGAGTTGCACAGCCACTCTTGGCTGTGCTGCAGGTGACACTGCCACTCCTGACGGTGAAGCAAGCAACACAGGAACTCCTGGCTGTGTCTTGCCGGACACAGGCAGGGGTGCCTGTGTCACAAGAGCGGCGTAGCACGGCCATGGACACCGGTCCGCTCAAGGGGTATAAGGTCAGGGGCGGCCGCACATGAACGACACGGAACCCAGCGAGAAAGACAACAAACCTCCCTACACGGTTGGAAGGGTGCTGAAGGGTTTGGGTGCGCTCACGATTGGCATGTCGATGTATGCGTACTTCATGCTGTCGACGAACAAAGCTGCCTTGCCCACGGCCACAGTGATATTCAGCATTCTTGAAATAGTCCAAGTTAGACGCAGGTACCAGGAGGCAACGAGGCTGGAGACCGTGTGTGAGGCTGCATACTTTCTAGCCTTAGGGTGCGTGGCAATTGGCATCTATCGCACTCCAATCAGTGGTCATCTTTACCTTTTGCTGGGAGTGATCTTCTATAGGCCGTACTATACGCTCTACAGCCACCCTCGCCTGGCGCTTGTTCTGGGCCTCCTGATAATAGCTGCGGTCCTGCCAATAGCCTGTGGAATTGCGACGGACTCGGATTCTGTCGGCATGCTGATGGGGTTGTACGCACTGCTGGTATCCGGTCTCTGGGTATTCTGTTCGAAATTTGGCGAAACCGTTTTCGATTTTTGAAAGGATTCGTGATTGAGATGGGGCGGGCATTGTGTAATGCGGACCGACTTTCTAGGGCATGCGTGTGCCTTCTCGATTCGCCAGGAAATAGCCTGAATACAAGCCGCCGGCGATTCAATATCTATCGCCTTATAAAGTCATGAAAGATCCCGAAGACAATCTGAGGTCGCTGCTCAACCAAAACCTCAGCCGGCGGGACATCATCGAATTGCTGGGATTGGCGGGGACAGCAGCCGCCGCGCCCGCACTCCTCGGCATCGATGCGCCGGCCTCGCAAACCGCAGCGCTGGAGAAGCAACCGCGACCACTGCGGCGCGTCATCTCCGCAACGCGCCCGCTCTTCATGGTAGAGGAAGGCCTTGAGATGTGGCGCTTGCTGCCCGAGTATTTTCTCGCCCACTGCGCGGCGGAAGCGTATGCAGGAGATCGCGACCGGCGGGTGCGATCGTCAAAGCCCGACTTCTTTGCGGGGCTCGAGCAAGCCCGGAAAGCGGGCATTCCCGTTGTCCTCGCCGTGCAAGGGGACGAAGCGGACGGCCCTCCCGTCCTCCTGGAGAACGTCGCCAAAGCCTTCGAAGAGTTTCCCAACCTGATTGGCTGCCGCTCTTGTGAACTCACCTGTGGTCCCGGGTTCTCGGCCTCGGAGCGGAGCTATTTGATCGACCTGATTCAACTATGCGGAGAGCACGGCGCGCTGGTGAACTGGATGGAGATGGGCTATCCGTACGAGCGCGACCACATCTTCACGATCGCCGGCAGGGACCCGGAGCTTTTCCACACTCTCGCGAAGTATGGCGACTCCGTGATCCTGACGGACAAGAACAACGGCTGGGGAAGGTTCTACGAAACGCGCTCGCTGGTGATGGGCATGTGGGCATCGGGAATCGTTGCCCATTGGGGTTTGAACGCGGAGGATTGGTGGTGGTACGAGCAGGGTTACGGCGAGCGGTTTCTTCCCAGCAAAGGTCGCCGCGGTTATGCCCGCCAGCTTGCGGCGGGATTTCCAGTGACGAAGGGGTGGGAGTTTGCCAGTGCGCTCTCCTCGCCCGACATTCTCTACGCCCAAAACGTGCTGCTCGCCATCGCCGGTGGGGCGACGGTCTACAGTTTCGAGATGCCCTCCCACGCGCTCGCCGGCCGCGATCAAAGTGGAGCGTTTCAGCTCACGCCGGCGTGGCGAAACGCCATCTACCCCTTGCTCAAAGCCGCACTGGATTACCAACTCATTCCCGAGCGCGAACAGGTGCTGGCCAAAATGCAGGTCGCCTATCAGGATTCCGGCGTGCCAGGGACGGAGCTGGATGCTCCGGGCGAAAAACTCTATCGGCCGCTTTATGGAGGAAGCACGCCCGACGAGGAGATCCTGTCGCGAGATCTTTCGCCCGATCTCTTCCCGCGGTCCGGTCGCTACTATTTCCTGCCGGTGCTGCCCAAGCTGGCTCCGCCCGTGTCGCACTCGCACTTTGCGAACATTATTGTGCCGAACCAGTTTGCTGACGCCGGGAGCGAGCGCGCCTACTTCGATAAACTGTCTCCCGCGGAATCGCCGGGCGGAGCCTTGGTGCTGCACATCAACAGCGCCTGGTTCGTCACCAATCCGCATGAAAACCAGAACATCGCGGAGGATTTCCGCTTTCATCCCTCCTTCGACCCTCCTGGGGTGGAGTTATCGGGCCGGCTGGAGCCTCATTCCCTCTTGCTCGTCAAAGTGGATGAGCAAAAACTCCACCTCCAGGCGAACAACTACCTGGTGAAGACCCACATCTGGGATGAGCCGCGGCCCGCGGTGTTTGATGTTGAGAGTTATCTCCGCAAATATGTGACGAAACCTGATGATGGAGAGAAACGAACGACCACCTTGCAGATTTCCGTGGCGGGAGGGGAAAAACCTTCGCTGTCGTATGCTACGGAACGCGGGACAGTCGAGTCAAAGTGGGACGCAAGCAGGCGGTCGATGCAAATCAGACTGGATCACAACGGCCCGGTGGAGCTAACGATCACCTTTTGAGGGGAGCCCCGAATCTGAGCAGAATTTCACGAATCGGAAACTAACTTGCTGTGCGTGACCCAGAGCAGCGCGACGCTGCCCTCTGCCTACTGCCTTCGGTGTGCTGGTGGGCCCACCAGGACTTGAACCTGGGACCAACGGATTATGAGTCCGCTGCTCTAACCAACTGAGCTATGGGCCCGTACTTTATTTTCAATAACTTATAAGCGACATTTGGGCCGCCCTTGTCATTTCCTTGCCCAAAACTTGTGATCGCCCCTCCTATCCATTGTGCGTCACATCTAGTATCCTACTGAATCCATTGGTTGACAAGAGGGTGAAATCAGAATTTCTGTGATTGACATGCGGACTGAAAACCGATAGTCAATGGCTATTCTCGGTCCTGTCGAAGGTCCAAAAACTCAACTCAAGGCAGTTCCTTTCCCCAGCAAAATCCAAAGGGTGCGAGTTTCTGCTGGATCACGGATCGCTTCTCGCTTAGGGGTCTGCCGGGTCCGCGCACCTTATGGCCCGAGACAACCGAAGGCAACCAGAAACGCTGCAAGGCCTTGAGCAGAAAGGTAACCCTATTGGAGCCTGCTTGCTCTTCCCTCAGGCCGCCTGACGATAATAGTAGTTCAGCATTCCGCCCAGCCGCTGACGGCACTGGATCCGTCCACTGCTACCAACCCCTGACGCCTGCTCTATAATCAGCCGGTTGCCCAGCCCTTGGTGGTTCCGCTCGTGGTGATAGTGCGCCACGAATTCGTGGAGGGCCCTTCGCAGAGAGCCTTCTCCGAACGGGATCATCCGCTCCAGGCAGGATTCCTTGATGGTTCTAACGAAGCGCTTGGCGTGGGCATTCAAATTCGGTGAGCGCGGTGGCAGTTTCACCGACTTCACCCCACTGGTTCCGAGAGTTTCCAAAACCTCTGCCGTGAATAACGGATCCCGGTCGCGGATCAAGTATCGTTTGCCGACCAGGAAGCCTTCCGCAGCGTTACTGAAGTTGCGTGCTACCTGGCTCATCCAGAGCCCATTTGCCTGCCTCCCCAGTCCGCCAATCTCCACCCGTCGGCTCGACACGTCGATTAAGAAGAGCACCAGGAACCTCGTCAAGCCCTTCCAAGTCCAAGCCTCGACCGTGAAAAAGTCCGCAGCCACGATCACGTCCCGATGCCGGGATAGGAACTCCTTCCAGGTGGTCTTCCGGTTGCGCTCGGGCGCCGGTTCCAGACCGTGCTCCTTGAGAATCTTCGCGATGGTGCCCCGCGCCACCTCGTGGCCCAGATTGGCCAGCGCTCCTTGGATTCTCCGGTAGCCCCAATCCCGGTTCTCGCTCGCCATGCGCACCGCCAACAGTTGGAGGTCATCCTGCGTGCGAGGGCGTCCTGGGCCACGCCGCTTGCTGCCATCATATTTCCTGGCGATGAGCATACGATGCCAAGCCAGGAGCGTTTCCGGCGTGACGAGGGTCTTCAATTCATGAAGCACGCGTCCGCCCAGTTTCTTGGCCTTGACGGCCAAGCGCCGACGCTGATCGTCGTTCAAACGCAGCCGCTTGCTCCCGAGTTGCTCCCGCAACACCCGGTTCTCTTCCTCGAGGTAATCGATCACGTCACGTTGGTATTGGTTCAAGCAGCCAGCGAGTGAAATCAGCAGCAGGCGAAACGGATCGAGTGTAAGGCGCATGGTGACAGCGTAGCATGCCGGAGTGGAGTGTGACATGCGGCAGGTCTGGACCGAACAGATTCTCTAACCTCTTGCGTTTTCAGTTGAATCCAATATTTGGACACTACGGGGTCAATTTGGTCGAAAACATTGCGGAATGGGTACTTACTGCCGCCACCACACGTATGTGATGTACGCTAAACTGACCACAGCCACAGTTATAAGAATAAGAAGATAGGCGCCAAAAACATCGCGCCAATAAGTTCC
>Ga0326728_10005036_pt1 | contig 38041 bp, 31 predicted proteins | sample MB3enrmetagenome_FD_207602 | JGI IMG/M metagenome (GOLD analysis project Ga0326728, IMG submission 207602) | Lab enriched peat soil microbial communities from McLean, Ithaca, NY, United States - MB31MN | ecosystem: Environmental > Terrestrial > Soil > Wetlands > Peat | place: USA: New York...
AACTGGGACTGATTACATTGTGGCAGGAATGCAAACCATGACCGACACCGCGCCCGACATCGCCGAGATGGTGCGGGTGCGGCTGATGGCGTTGTCCGGCGCGGAACGATTCCGCATGGGCGCGCAAAGCTTCGAAGCCGCGCGGCGCATGGTGCTGGCCTCGCTGCCGCTCGGCCTGACGGAAACGGAACGCAAACGCCGCCTCTACCATCGCCTTTACGGAGAAGCCCTGCCAGCCGGATGATGCGCCGATTCTCATCGCAACTCGTTTGCTGAAAGCTCTCGGAAACCCGGCGCAATCCCCACTTAACCAAGTATAAAGTCCAGGCAGTGCGGCTAAAACATTATTTTCCTGGGGCGCAGGATTTCAGCCTTCAGAAGTGCGAACTGCTCTACGGCCTGTTAACACTAAAGCGCAAAGCTTCGACGATTAGGGCAAAGACGATGAACCCGGCAAAGATCGAGTCGAGTTTGTCAAAGCGGCAAAAGACTCGGCGATACCCTTTGAGTCGGCGAAATAGCCGTTCAATTTCGTTGCGGCGGCGATAGATGACTCGGTCATATTCCCAGGGCTCAAGCCGATTGGGGTTGGGCGGCACCACGGGAATGTAGCCCAACTGGCGCGCCAATCGCAGTGTTTCATCCCCTTCATAGGCGCTGTCCATGATCAGATGGCAGCCAACGGGCGCCAAGCCGCCCGCTCGCAACAGTTCCCGCCCTTGCGGGGCATCACCCCTCTGGCCGGGAGAAAGTTTGAGGATTAAGGCGCACCGAGCATCCGCGGCAACCAGATGAATCTTGGTGGTACAGCCGCCCCTGGAACGCCCAATGGCTTGGGGGCTGTTTTTTTTAGAGCCCCGGTCCCGTCCGGATGCACTTTGATGGTGGTGCTATCCAAGCACACGTGTTCGATCCGAATAGCCAGGATTTGCTCCTGCTGCAGCCGGGCAAAAACCCGGTCCATCACCCCCGCCTTGCTCCAGCGGTTCATCCGTGTATAGATGGTATGCCAGTTGCCCAACTGCCTGGGCAGGCCGCGCCATTTGCAGCCGTTTTCGGCCACATACAAAATGGCATTGATTACTTCCAGATTGCTGAGACTCACATTGCCGCGCTGACGCGGCAGGCAATCAGCAATGCGCTGAAATTGGCTCTCGGTAATCTCCACCAGCCCATTTTGGCCTGTCGCATCCAAAATGTCAATTAGTGTTAACAGGCCCTAGTCCAGACTGTCCAATAAATGGGAGCAGGTCAATCATGTGGACAGTATATCACAAGATGTCTCGATGAGAGGAGACGCCTAGCCGCCCACGTTGGATTTCATGACGGCGGAGCCTGGCCGCACATTATCCGAGGTCTAAAGACGGCTGCGGCAGGAGCGTTGGATTCGTCAGCCGTTGCAAGGCAAGTTCCAGCCACGTATCGGTGAAAAGCTTCTGCTTGCGCTGGGCGGCACTTCGACCGCCCGGCCACTGCGTCAAGCCTTCGCGTATTGCTGCCACAGTTGCGGCCCGTTTTTCCTGACTCAATAACCAATCGACCGTCCCTAAAAGTTCCATTCCGAGCGGAGACTCGAATCCGTCTATTACAGCGGCTGTGCGTTCCAAGGCGGGCAGATATTTGCGGGCGGCGCGGCTGAACATAAATTCCCGAATGTTTTCAGACTTGGAATCCTCAAACCAGATCGGTTCAAGCGGCCCGGTGTCCGCCAGACGTTTCTCGCAATGGACGTAACTGCCGTCCAGTCCATTCAACAGATGGCGCAAATTATCAGCATAAGGGCCGTACTTGTTGGCCTTGAACGTCAGCCTAAGCGGATTATCCAAATGCAGACCGTGAATCGTTCGCTGGAGGAACCACGCCAATTTCTGGACTTCGAGATTCGTGCATTGAATGCCGAGGATTGAATAGCGACGCACCAATTCCGCAATCATGGCACGGGCTGGCGTTAATTCGTCCAAACCCGCGCGCTTGGCGGCGTTCTGGTAGGCGCTGGTCGGTGCGAACACAGTGACATCGACATTTTCCAGGGGCGAGAGCGCGGCCTCAATGGTCGGGCGGACTTGACTCCATTCCAATCCGCCATTACCGCAGCCCAAGGGGGGTAAAGCAATGGATTTGATATGCTTTTCCCCGATCACTCGCCGCAAATCCGCCAGGCCGTCACGAATCCACTCAAGTTTGGAGGGATGCCGCCAGTGTTTCTTGGTGGGAAAATTGATTATCCAGCGCGGGCCGCTGAGGGCGCGGTTCTCGGTGACGAACATCCTCCCGACGCGCACTTCTCCCTCTTTGCACGCGGCCTGGTAGGCCGTTGTGTTGGCCGGAAAGGCCTCGCGGAACATCAAGGCGATACCCTTGCCCATAACACCAACCTCGTTGACGGTGTTGACCACCGCCTCGGCTTGGGCGTCCAGCAAATTGCCTGTAGTGTAGCTAATCATCAGAAATAACAATCCGGCTTAACCACAACCTGCAATGATTGCCCCCGTTTCGCAACCTCAGCCTGCAATGCAGTCTTCTGTGCGTCACCATAGCACATGATGCCCGAAAGGCCGGTCAAAGGCAAGTGCCGATGCACGAGGGCTTCGGCCTGATAACGCTCGAACTTTCCGGGGTCGTTTACGTCGCGTTTGAAATCCCGATTTTGCAGCAAATCCCACGGAATGCGGTTAAGTTGCGCGAGGTCGGAAAAAAAGCTGGCCATTTGCAAATAGGCGTGGCGGTCCGTGAAAACGAACGGAATTCCCTTCCGGGCCAGCGCGGGCAGTGAAGAAACCAGGATGACGATTTCGCTCATGGGTCGCTTGGTGACTCCCTGGAATCCTGTTTTGATGTTGAGCAGCATCGGTGAATGAGGGGTAAAATAAAATGGGATGTAGTCGCTCAACACGCCGCCGGGTGCAATTGGAACTTGCTTAAGAGTGCGTCTCTCAATGAGTTCAGGGTTGCCGATCTCCACGTAATTCGGATCGCGTTCCGCCGTATTCCGGCAGTGCAAGCCGTGATCGAGAATGCACGGCACATTGGCGATGTGGGTGATGCGAAAAATCAGGCCGTTCTCTGGCTTGAGCCAACTCATAGCGGCTTTTTATGCCGGTTACTCTTTGTGGAATAGCCGCTTCGCTTCGCGGCCCGTTTGGCAACCGCCATTTTCCCTGATGCCAGAAACGCTGTTTGAACTGGGCATAATCCGTGCGGATGATTGACGAAATCCTGGGAAGTTGCACTAAAAAACGCGGCATAAAAAACGTGGCTTGCGGGAATTTTGGGAGGCAGGCAAGTGCCCCCTCTTTTTTGAACACGCCTCAAAGATTCAGCCTATCCGCAACTGCTTCGGCGACGTTCGGGATGACCAGTTGAAACAAGCTGGGCCGACGCCGATGCCGGGCACGCGGTTTGTGCATGCGCAGGGGGGCATTACAAAATAAGGCACAGTTTTTTTGAACATTCCGGCGGCTGTGCTCGTCGAAATGCCCGTGACCCCTTATTCTGGAGCAAAGATTGGCTATAAAAGCAAGTATTGGCCGAGCCTGAACGGCTTGGAGGAGGAACCCGCCTATTCCTGGGCGGCTTGGAGCCAGCCGCCCGAAATGCAGAGCGAGCGCGAGAACATCCTGCTGGATGTCATTGGGGCTTATGATCTTCTGGTGCTGCAAGGCCTCAGCGCCCAAGGAGCCACAACGCGCCTCGGCTTGAGTAAAAGCCGCGATGAGTTGGTCCAGGAGCTCGATGCCGAGACGGCGCTCCGCCTCTCCATCCAATTGGCCCAGCCCACGGAAGTCTCGCAGCAACACCCAAAACTCGCCCAATGACGGAGTTGGCCCGTTACGGCGGCAGCCTGGCGATGGTCCTGAACCGCGGACGCGCAGCAGAGCGTCCCTACCCCGTCAGTGCCGGTTACGGCGCCAGCCTGGCGATGGTCCAGGTGCCGTCTCCCTTGGCCGTGTACAAGAACCTGTCGTGCAGGCGGTTGACCCGTCCCTGCCAGAATTCAATCTCCTGCGGGACCACCCGGTAGCCACCCCACCACGAGGGCAGGGGAACTTCGCCCCCGGAGAATTTGCGCTGCATTTCCGCCCATTGCTCTTCCAGAAGCTGGCGCGAGGTGATGATCGAACTTTGCAGCGATATCCAAGCCCCGATCTGGCTGCCGCGCGGTCGGGTGATGAAATAGGCCAGCGATTCAGCCGTGGAGACCCTCTCCACCCGTCCGTTGATGATGACCTGCCGCTGCAGCGCCAGCCAGGGAAAGAGCAGGGAGACATTGGGGTTCTCCTTGATTTGGCGCGCTTTGCGGCTTTCCAAGTTCGTGTAAAAGACAAAACCGCGCGCGTCGTAGCTCTTCAACAGGACAGTGCGCACCAGCGGCCGGCCATCGGCGCCGGCGGTGGCCAGGCTCATGGCGTTAGGCTCGATGACATTGCTCTGGCAGGCCTGCTCGAACCAGGCGGCGAATTGCTCAATGGGATTTGGCTTTAAATCCTCCTGCTCCAGCTTGCCGCCGTCGTAATCCTTGCGTGGTAAGGTGATTTGCATCCCGATAGGGCCGGCAACGGTCTATGGGCACTGGCGCAGCAGGGGGTTTATCGCCGCCTCGATCTCGGCATCGGTGTCGCCGATCTTCGCCTTGCACAGATACCAGCGTTCGAGGTGTTCCACGGTGGCGTTGGGCGCGAGGGTGGTCAGCGGACCAAGGCTCTCCACTTCCAGCATGTCGCCGTTGGTGTAAAGCTCGATGTTGCAGCCAAAATCCGGGTACACGGCGGCGGCATCCCAGGCGACGCGCTTGATGAAGACCTGTCCGTCGCGGCAATAGGCGGCCCAACCCGGTTTGTTGCCGACGCCAAACTTCTGCGGCGTCTTGGCGGCCGGGTCGCAGGCGAGCTGGATGAATTTGGCGCCCCACTTCCAGCGGGGATCGGCCATGTTGGTGTAGCCCCAGAAGCCGGCGGGCCGGACCGGCAGCAAATCCTTCGAGGGCGGTTCCTGCGGCAGGATGGCCCGGCCGGGGCCTTGCATGACGGTCAGCGCCCAGGGAGCCAATTCCACCGGCCAGGGGTTCTTGTTGGCCAATTGATGCAGCACGGTGACGCGGTTCTGTTGGGCGTCCAGGGTGATTTTCATCGTCTTCTGGATGCCAGCCGTCTTTTCAGTGGGCTGAATGAGTTCCAGCGAGGCGCCATCCCACCGGTGCTCGACGGGGCTGTTGTCCGGGGCGTAGGTGCGGGGCATGACCTCCGGGGCGTGCCATAGACGGTGCCCGCCGTAACTGCGCCACTCGTCGCCTCCCGTCTGGCCCACCTCCGCAAATTCCTTGAACAGTTTGGGCCCGCCACTGAAGGACAACTGAATGATGCGCGGCCCGATGTCCGTCGTCGCGATCAATTCAATATTCTGGTTGGCCAGCCGGATGCAGCGGGGCCATCCGCCGTAGGGGATTTGTTGCATTTGTACCGTCATGCGCCCAGTAGTAATGTCCTTTCCGTGCCATCGCCAGCAAAATCAAGGGCTAAAGACTTTCTTTGGCAAGCGCGCGCCGTCAGCGGGTTTGCTCCGAGGCATGGAACGGTTTGCCCGTTTGATAAAGGTTGATTTCCAGTTGAAGCTGCGTGGTCAGGCTGGTGTCAGATTGCGCCTTGGCCAGCGTCAACGCGCGCCGCGCCGCTTCCAGCGCCTCGGCAAACCGCCCGGCCTCCGCGCAAGCGGCGCCCAGGGTGTGGAGAATGGCCGGACTTTTCCCGCCCGTCAACGCGTTGGCCTGCCGGGCCAGTTCGACCGCCTTGGCGCCGTTGCGCTGGGAGGCATCCGGGGAAGTGGCCAGGAGCCAGGCCAGATTACTTTGGATGGCGGGTTCGTTGGGGTCAATTTGCAGCGCTTGCTGAAAATGGGCGATGGCGCCGCCGACATTTCCTGCTGCCAACAGGGCGTTGGCGAGGTTGTTTTGGGCCTTGGCGTTGCGGGGGTTGATGAGGAGCGCCTTTTGAAAATGGGCCATCGCTTCCTCCAGCCTGCCCGTTTGCAGAAGAGCAATGCCGAGGTCGTCGTGGGCCTGCGCGTATTCAGGATTGATGCGGAGCGCGTTTTGGAATGCGATGATCGCTTCATTCATTCGCCCCTCTTGCGAAAGGGCGTTGCCCAGCTTCAGCCGCAGTTCGGCGTCGTTGGTTTTGAATTGGAGCGCCTCCTGGTATTGGGCGATGGCTTCATCCACTTTGCCCCTTTGCAACAGGGCATTCCCCAAACTGTTGCGGGCTTCGGCGTAGTTGGGGTCTTCGTCCAAGGCTGCCTGGCATTGGGCGATGGCTTCATCGACATTTCCCTTTTCGAGAAGGGCCTTGCCGAGGTTGTGATGGGCTTCGGCGAAGTCGGGTTTTTCTTGCAAGGCGTTTCGGAACTCGGCGATGGCATTGTCCACCTGGCCCTTCCGCATCAGGACGCTGCCGAGATTGTTGTGGGCTATCGCGAAAGCAGGATTGATCTTCAGGGCCTGCCGGTATTGGACCATTGCTTCGTCCACGTGGCCCTTTTGCGAATAGGCGTTGCCGAGGGCGCAACGCGCCTCCACGAAATCAGGATTGACCTGCAGCGCCCTTTGAAAATGGGTGATGGCCTGGTCCACCGTCCCTTGGCGCAGAAGAGCGATTGCGAAGTTGAACTCGGCGACGTCGTTGTCCGTGGTGCAGGCCAGGGCGCGGGTCCACAAGGTGTCGCTGTCCTGCCAATAGGCCGTCTGTTGCCGGGAATCAGCCATGAGCGCCCCGATCACGGCGGCCATGAGCGCCCCCAAAGCGGCCCGGCTGATCCGCCACTCCGCCGCCCACCACGCCACCGCCGCGTAAATCCCGATCTGCGGCAGATAAGTGTATCGGTCCGCATGGGCCTGCATGCCCACCTGAATAATTCCAGCTACCGGCAATAGCATCACCAGATACCAGGCCCAGCCCACCATCAGCCAGGGCCGCTTCCGCCGCTGCAGCCATGCAAGCGCGGAAAAACCGACCAGCAGCGCCCCGGCCAGCGCCACTTCCCACAGAGGAAATCCGTGCCGTGGATAGGGATAAAAGACAACCAGTCCCACCGGCCAAACCATCTGGCCAAGATAGATCATGCAACTGACCAGGGCGTTCTCCAGGCGCAACGGCAGTGAAAATGTCTCGGCGGATTGAATGGCCTTGCTTTGGGCGGCCAGTGTTACGATGCACGAGGCAGCCGAAAGCGCCAGCAAAGGCAGTTTTTCCAACATCAATTTTCCCGCCGGCTCCGCCCGTTGCAGCGGCCAATAATCCAACAACAGCAGCACCACCGGCAACGTGACCAGCATGGGCTTGCACAGCAGCCCCAAGGCAAACAGCAACAGCACCAGGCCGTATCGGGTCAGCGACCAAGGGCGGCGCGCATAACGCACATAAGCGGCGAGGGTCAGCATGAAGAACAAGCCGCTGAGCACGTCCTTGCGTTCGGCCACCCAGGCCACCGATTCGACCCGCAGCGGATGGATGGCAAAGACGGCGGCCACAAAGGCGCTGCGCCACAGGGCGCCGGTCATCTGGCGCAGCAGGAGGAACAGCGCGATGACGGTGGCGGTATGGAGCAGGACATTGGTGAGATGATGGCCGGCGGGATTCAGTCCGTACAATTCGCAATCCAGCATGTGGGAGAGCCAGGTCAATGGGTGCCAATTGGAGGACCGGACGCCAAGGAACGCCCAAACGATTCCAGGCCCCGTCAGCCCCGGGGTGACCATCGGGTTTTTGGACACATAAGTTTCGTCGTCGAAATTAACGAACTCATGCCCCAGGGTCTGGCCGAAAACGGCAAAGGTGATCGCCGCCAGCGCAACGCAAACTGCCGCGGCCCGGCCCTGCTGCCGCCACGAGGCTGCCTGGAGAGATTTTGGCTGAAACCGCCGGAGATTCATTGGGCGCGGGCCTGGCATTTAATTAGGTTGTACAACAAGGCGGAATGGCTTGCCTGCCTGATAGAGTTTGATCTGCGATTCAAGCCGCGCCGCCAGCGTGGTGTTGGACCGCGCCCCGGCCAGGGCCAACGCCCGTTGCGCGGCTTCCAGCGCTTCGGGAAACCGCCCGGCCTCCGCGTAAGCGGCGGCGAGGGTGTGGAGAAAGGTTGGGTTGTTTCCGCCGGTTGCTGCATTGGCCTGCCGGGCCAGTTCCACGGCTTTGGCGCCGTCGCGCAAGGAAGCCTCCGGGGCAGTGGCCAATGCCCAGGCCAGGTTGTTCTGGAATGCCAGCTCGTTGGGTTCAATCCGCAGGGCACTTTGGAAACGGGCGATGGCATCGCTCATGCGGCCCTTGCGCAAGAACGCGTTGCCGAGGTTGTTGTGCGCCTTGGCGTTGCGGGGGTTGAGGAGCAGGGCCGTTTGAAAATGGGCCATCGCTTCGTCCGCCCGGCCTTTCTGCAAAAGAGCGTTGCCCAGGCTGTTGTGCGCCTCCGCGTAGCCGGGCTCCAGTTCCAATGCCTTCCGGAATTGAGCGATGGCGTCATCCACTTCCCCCTTTTGCAGCCAGGCGTTGCCGAGGATGTTGCGGGCCTCCGCGGAATCCGGATTGAATTGCAGGGCGTCCCGGCACTCCGCGATGGCATTGTCCCATTGTTCCGTTCGCAGCAGAACTGTGGCGAGGTTGAGGCGCGCTCTGGCGAAGCCGGGGTTGTCCTCCACAGCCCGCCGGTATTCCGCCAACGCATTGTCCACCTTCCCCTTTTGCAGCCAGGCGTTGCCGAGGTTGTTGCGGGCCTCCGCGTAATGCGCTCTGATGCCCAATGCCTTTTGGTAATGGGATATCGCTTCATCCACTCTTCCCTCTTGAAAAAGAGCCGCGCCGAGGTCGTTCTCCACGCCCGCGTAATCGGGCTTGAGCTCCAACGCCTTTTGGTAACAGGCGATCCCTTCGTTGATGGCCCCTTTCCGCACCAGAGCATCGCCCAGGTTGTAGTTGGCCACATAATTATTGACTGTGCAGGCGAGGGCGCGGTTCCACAAGGTTTCGCTGTTCTTCCAGCAAGCGGCCTGCTTCCAGGCGCAAACCATCAACACGACAATGACGCTCACCGCCAGGCTGGCAACGACGGTTCGTCCCACGCGCCACTTCGCTGCCCGCTCCGCCGCCTCCCATGTCAGCGCCAGATAAACCCCAATTTGCGGCAGGTATGTGTAGCGATCCGCATGAGGGAGATGGGTCGCTTGCAGAATGCCGATCATCGGCATCAACATCCCCAGATACCACAGCCAGCCGGCCAGCAGCCACGGCCGCGTCCGCCGCCAGCCCCACGCGACCGCGGACAGGCCGGCCAGCAGCGCCCCCGCCGCGGCCTCCTCCCACAAGGGCAGCCCTCCTTGGGGATGGGGATAGGGCATCGCCAATCCTTGCGGCCAGAGCATCTGGCGCAGATAGACAGCATAGGAAACCAGCGCGTTGCCGAAGCGTGAGAGCAAGGGCACTTGGGGCACGGGACCGGCCGACTTTTCCGCCGCCTGAACCACCAGGGTCGTGACGATGGAACTGGCGACGGCCAACGCCAGCAGGGGGATCTTTTCCAGGACCAGCCGCCAGCGCGTGGCGGGAGGGGCGAAGCGGCGCAACGGCCAGTAATCCAGAAGCAGCAGCACAAAGGGCAGCGTCACCACCGTCGGCTTGCACAGCAAGGCCAGCAGGAAGGCGCCGGCCACCAGCAGATAGCGGCCCGGGGCGGGCGGTTGGCGGACATAGCGGAGGTAGGCGGCAAGGGTCAGCAGGAAGAACAGCCCGCTGAGAACGTCCTTGCGTTCGGCCACCCAGGCCACTGATTCGACCCGCAGCGGGTGGATGGCAAAGAGCGCCGCCACGAAGGCGCTGCGCCAGAACGCGCCGGTCATGTGCCGGAGAAGGAGGAAGAGGATCAGGACAGAGGCGGTGTGCAAGGCCACGTTGGTAAAATGGTAGCCGGCGGGATGGAGTCGGCAGAGTTGGTGATCGGCCATGAGGGAAAGGAGGGTCAGCGGATGGTAGAGATAACAGGCCGGGTGGGTGAAAACCCAGGCCAACCCCTTGAGGCTCAGGCCCCCTGCGACCTGCTCGTTTTCATAAACATAGACATTGTCGTCATAGTTAATGAACTCATGGGCCAACGTCTGGCCGAAAACGGCCCAGGTGATTGCGGCCAATCCGAGGCAAACCGCCAGCGCCCGCCACCGTTCAGGGCAGCGGCCTGTGCCAATCGGTTCTGCCGCCGGAAGTTGTTGGCCGGTCATAACGTGGCGAATTGGCTCATGAATGACGCCCCATTTGTGACGGGTGTATCACAAAGCAGACGCTGCCGCGATATTCGATTCTCAACTTTCGGCTGACAGGAAAATCAGGTTGGCCTCCGCCGCCAAGGCGCGGCCGGTATGGCTCGAAGAGTTCCGGGCCACGGTTTCCGGCGCGCCTTGGACGACGATTTTTCCCCCTTCGTCGCCAGCCTCCGGGCCGAGATCGATCACCCAGTCCGCCGATTTGATGACATCGACGTTGTGCTCAATGACCAGGACCGAGTGGCCGGCATCCACAAGGCGTTGCAAGACTTTGAGGAGAATTCGCACGTCATCGAAATGCAGCCCGGTGGTCGGCTCGTCGAAGAGAAAGATGACCGGCTTTTCGCCAGGCCCGGCGGCGGCTTGGCGCGCTTGGGCGAGGTGCCTGACCAGTTTGAGGCGCTGGCTCTCGCCGCCGGACAAGGTATTGATCGGCTGGCCGAGCCGCAGGTAGCCCAAGCCAAGTTCCTGCAGGAGCGCCAGATTTTCCCCCGCCCGCCGCGCGGGGCGGGATTCGGGGAAGGCGGCCAGGAATTCAATCACTTGATGGACCGTCGCCGCCAGCAAGTCGGCGATGCTCCAGGAACGGCGGTCTGGAGCGCCCCCGGAGCAGGGGACGGCCACTTCAAGAATGTGCGGCCGGTAGCGGCGGCCATTGCACTCCGGGCAGCGAATGAAGATGTCGCTCAGGAACTGCATTTCGATCTTTTCAAACCCGGCCCCGCGGCAGCGGCCACATTGGCCCTGGGGAGAGTTGAAACTGAAGGCGCTGGCGCCCAGGCCGCGTTGTTGGGCGGCGTCGGTCTGGGCAAAGAAGGCGCGAATTTCGTCAAATGCGCCTGTATAGACAGCGGGGTTGGAGCGGGGTGTCCGGCCCAACGGGGACTGGTCCACAATCACCGCCCGGCCCAGGTTCTCCCACCCTTCCAGGCGAACCTTTGCATCATGGTCCTCGGAAGAGGGCATGTCAGGAGATTCGCCGTTGTCCTGCTCCGACGCGCCGGGCGGGGCGCCGCCGTCGTCCGCCTGTTGCAATTTCTCCAGCAGCGCGGGCATGAGAACGTCGCGGAGCAGGGTGGTTTTGCCCGAACCGCTCACGCCTGAGACGCAGACGAACCGGCCGAGGGGAAATTCCACGGCCAGGTTCTTCAAATTGTGCAAATTGGCGCCGCGCAACAACAGTTTGCCCTTGCGCCCCCGGAAGACGGGCCGGCGCCTGGGAATTTCAATTCGCCTCCTGCCGCTCAGATAGGCGCCGGTCAGCGATTTTTCATCGCGCACGATCTGCCGGCAGCTCCCCTGAAAAACCACCTCTCCGCCGGACTCGCCGCGGTCCGGCCCCAACTCAATGATCTGATCGGCTGCGCGCACCACGCCGGCTTCATGTTCCACGACGACCACCGTGTTGCCGGCGTCGCGCAATTGCCGGACGATGCGGACCAGGCGGGCCGTGTCGCGCGGGTGCAACCCCACACTGGGCTCATCCAGCACATACAGAGTATTGACAAGCCGGGAACCGAGGCAGGCCGTGAGATTGACACGCTCGGTTTCGCCGCCGGAAAGGGAACGTGTGGGGCGGTCCAGAGTCAGGTAGTTCAGCCCGACTTCGTCCAGATAAGCCAGGCGGGAGCGGACCTCGCCCAAACCCATCGCCAGGGGATCGGAGGCTTTTGGCGCCGGGTTCCCGGCCATGAGGGCATCCATGAAAGGCAGCGCCTGGCGAACCGGCAAACGGTAGAAATCCGCCAGGGTCAGGCCGTTGATGCGGTAGAGGAGCGTTTCAGGGCCGAAGCGCGCGCCGCGGCAACTGGGACACGTCTGGTAAACCCGGTAGCGGGAGAGCAGAACGCGCACATGCATTTTATAGGCGCGCGACTCCAGCCAGCGAAAATAGCCCCTCACCCCATACCAGGCGTGAGGCCATTCGTGGGCCTTGTCCTTGTTGTAATCCGGGTCGCCGTCGATGACCCAGTCCCGCCACTTTTGCGGCAAATCGCGAAACGGAACGTCCACGGGCGCCTTGCGACGGCGCGCGAACTGGAGCAATTCCTGCTGGCACTCGGCGTTGGCGGGGGTTTGCCAGAGTTTGACAGCGCCTCCGGCCAGCGTCTTGGACCCATCGGGTATGGCGGCGTTGTAGTCAATGGCAATGATGCGGCCAAACCCCCGGCAAGCCGGGCAGGCCCCGATGGGATGATTGAAACTGAACAAAGCCGAAGCCGGCCCGCTGTATTCCAAGTCGCAGCGGGCGCAATGCATTCTGTTGGAAAACAAAAAGGGCGACACGGTATTGAGGCCGGGCGGGAGGGGCAGGGGATGAACGGCCATCCTGCCCTTCCCAAAATGACAGGCCTGCTCGCACGCCTCGACAAACCGGGCGCGATTCTGCGCGCTCAAGCGAATGCGGTCCTGGATCACGGTGACGCCTTTGGCGTCGGCGGTTTTGATCCGGGCCGCGGCTTGTTCCAGCGGGACAACCTCCGCGCCGAACCAGAGGCGCTGGTAGCCTTGGCGCGCGATGAGAGCCAGCGACTCCTCCAGGGAGAATCTTTCGCTGAGGGGCAGATCGAAGGTGACCAGCGCCTCGCGGTCGGGCGCCCGGCCGCGCAGGGCCGTCCAGATTCTTTGCGGGGAGTCCTTTTGCACCGGCTCGCCACAACGCCGGCAGTGGAGTTGCGACAAGTGTGGCCAAAACGATTTGGCGTAATCGGTGATCTCCGTCATGGTCCCGACCGTGGAACGGGTGGATTTGACGGTGTTCCGCTGTTCGATGGCGATGGCGGGAGGGATGCCTTCGATGCAGTCAGCCTGGGGCTTGTCCATCCGGTCCAGGAATTGGCGGGCGTAAGGGGAGAACGTTTCGATGTAGCGCCGCTGGCCTTCGGCGAAGAGAGTTTCAAAGGCCAGGGAGCTTTTGCCCGACCCGCTGAGACCGGCGATCACCACCAGCTTGCGCAGCGGCAGGTCGAGGTCGAGGTTCTTCAAGTTGTTCTGCCGCACGCCACGGAGGCGGATGCAGGCTGGCGGGGCCGCACACATGAGGGGACAGTAATCCACGGGCCGGAGGTGTCAAACCCATCCCGCCGGGGCCTGCCGGCCGGGTTTCGGCGCCGGAAATAAGCGCTTGTCAAACGAGCGGTTCTTGTGGTAAATTTACGTTGTTCAACAAAGGAAGCCGATGAACAAGCGCCAAGTGATTGTTCGTGTTCTCCTGGAACATATTCAAGGGGGCGGCTGTGATTCGTCACTTTGCAGGAGTTCCGACGTTTTCTTCTCGAGCTTTTGCGCATACGCCGGCCGCATGCTTCGTGGTTTGGCCTTTGTGCTCGCTTTCCTTTCCTCCGCCTTGACGGCTCGCGCCAACGTTTATGCGACCGATATCAAGCTCAACGGCTCGCAAAATGCGGGCGTCGTTGTTCCCGGCAGCAGTTTGATCGTCAGCTACATCCTCAACGACACGGCTACGGGAGGGGTTTGGGTCCGGGTTTATAGCGGGACCAACGTGGTGCAAACCTTGTCCTCCGCCGCCGGCCAGGCGGGAACGAACACGGGACTGAACACCGCGATTTGGTCGAACACGCCGGCCCTGACGGAGGGCGTCTATTCGGTGAGCATCACCGCCGCATCAACTGGCTATGCCACCTGGACGAACATCACGGATGCCAGCACGAATTATTATGTCAATTTTCCCACCGGCATTGCGGTCAACCAGGACACCAACAGCCTTTATTACGGACGGGTCTATGTGGCGAATGGCTACCCCGGCCCGGGCAACGCTTTGGGCGATCAGGTCGGAATCCTCAAGTACAACGCCGATGGGAGTCCGGCCGACGAGGGCGGCTTTAGCACGGGCGGTTACGGGTGGGCTGGAAACCAGGGCAGCCCGTGGAAACTGGCGATTGGGGCCGATGACCGGCTGTATGTGGATGATTACGCCAGCCAGGGCGTGGTGGTCTCATTCGATCCGACGATCGACGCGGGCAGCGTGCAGTACGTCATCCGCACGGACAATTATCCGCAACCGACGGTCTATTTCACAGGATTGAGCGTGGTGGGGTCTGGAAGCGACGCGGAGGTGTGGATGACGGATGCAGAGCTCTCAGGGTCGGTAGGAGTTGTGGGCTGGCAAATCGGCGCCTACGGTGTCGCGGCGACCAATGACCCGGGCTTCGTCATCGTGCCGGTAAATTCGTATTTGAGCCAGTCACCTTGCGGCTTGGCGGTCGGGACAAACGGCTCCATCGACGTCATTCAGCAGCTGGCAAGTGGCAATCCTGATTTAGAGCTGTTAAGTTTTCCGCCTTATCACGGTACGCCTGAAACGTCGGTCACTTGGGCGGACGTGATGTACCCGCAACTACTGGAGGCGTACGGCGTGGCTGTGGATGCGACCGCCACCCGGCTGGCTGTGGCCGTGGTGGGTGAAAGTGACGATTTTGAATACGACACCACCGGTGGATTATACCTTTTCAACGCGACGAATGGGGATTCCGTAGTTGATGTTGACCAAAGCGGGGGAGATGGTTATTTCGATGCGGCGTGGGACCAGATCGGGAATCTTTATGCTTTGGACAACAGCATGTCCGCCTGGCGTGTTTATTCGCCGCCGGGGACCAATCAGGCCATCACAGTTGCCGTGCCGGTCGTCCAGGCCTATAACTCGCTGGTGGCGCCAACGTTGGCGAATCCATCGCAGTGTTCAGGCGGGCTTGGGTTCGTTCTCGAGGGCCAAAGCAATGTCACCTACATCATCCAATGCTCGAGCGATTTGACCCTGACCAACTGGCCTGCCGTGCAGACTAATTTCAGCAATCTCCCCAACCGACCCATCTGCGTCTCCATTGGAGGCGCTCAGGAGTTCTACCGTGCAGTGGCCTCACCATAGGGATCACCCCAGGGTTTGTGTAGGGAATTCCCCTACAAAATTTTTGCAAAGATTTTTGTTGCTGTTGTTTGCGGGAAAGCGCATATTATGAGCAATAGGCCAGTTGAATGAGAACGAAGCGAGTCTTTCTTCGCAGGAATGACGAGCCCATCGGTTCCGCCGGATTCACGTTGGTGGAGCTGCTGGTGGTGATAGCCATGACCATGGTTTTGACGGCCTTGCTTCTCCCCGCCTTGTCCGGCGCCAAGGAAAGGGCGCGCCGCTCGGTTTGCAAGAACAACCTGCATCAATTGTACGTCGTTTGCGACATGTACGCGGCCAACAATTCCGACGTATTGCCCAGCGCGGCTGACAACCAGGGGCAGTACCATTCGATCCGGCTTTCCGACGAAACCTTCACGAATCTGGTGAGTACTTATGCCGCCGGCAACAGCAACATCTTTTACTGTCCCAACCTGGACTACAACGGGGCTGGCGCCAGCATCTTGTCCCACGACCAACACGGCTATATTATTGGTTACAGCTACCTGGCGGACGATGTAGTGCCGAGCAGACCTGAGCTGCCTAATGGGGGGATCCAGCCTGTCAAATTGGGTGCCGGGCCTTCAACCAACCAGCTTTTGGCGGATGCAAATTACTGGACCTTGGCGGAAAACGGCGCCATTCCGCTGATAAGAATGGCGCCGCACACGGGGGCAGGCGCCGCCATGGCCGCAGGCGCCGCGCCCGATCCCGCGGCCACCAACAGCGCCAGCATTGGCGCGGCCGGAGGGAACGTGGAGTTGTTTGACGGCTCAGTGAGCTGGCGGGCGATCAAGTCAATGCAGACCTTCCAGGCCTCCTCGTTGCCGGATGCTTTTGGCAGCCGGTAATCGTTGTCGGTTTTCGATCAGAGCATTGCCCGGTTTTTTTCCTTCAGGGGTCCTTGCCATCACCGGACTCGCCAAACCCCGCTCCTGCCTGCACTCTCCAAAGCTCTGATTGACGTCCCGTGCATCCACCTTTGATTGAGGCCGCGCAAATCCTGCGCGAAGAAGCGGAGAAACTGCGTTTTGCGCCGCCTGTGGCGCATGTCTATAATCCGTTGCGCTACGCATGGCAGGCCCATGAAAAGTACCTGCGCCGCTTTGGCCGGGCGCCAAAGGAGGTCATTTTCCTCGGCATGAATCCCGGTCCCTACGGCATGGCGCAAACCGGTGTGCCTTTCGGAGAGATCGGCGCGGTGCGGGATTGGATGAAGATTGACGCCGCCATCGGGCGGCCGGCGCGGCAGCATCCGCGCCGGCCCATCCTGGGATTCAAGTGCGCCCGTTCCGAAGTCAGCGGCCGGCGGTTGTGGAAGCTCTTTGCCGACCGGTTCGGCGCGCCGGAGAATTTTTTCGAGCGCCACTTTGTTGTCAATTATTGTCCACTGGCCTTTTTGGAGGCCGGCGGGCGAAATCGGACGCCCGACAAGTTGAGCCCGGGCGAAAGAGCGGCGCTGGCCCGCGTGTGTGACGCGCATCTGCGGGCCGTGCTCGACATCCTGCGGCCCAAATGGGTCATCGGCCTTGGGGCGTTTGCCGCGCAACGGGCTGCGGCCGTGGCGGAGGGGAGTGGAGTTCGGGTTGCCCGGATGCTGCATCCCAGTCCCGCGTCGCCGGCGGCCAATCGCGATTGGGCGGGCCAAGTCACCCGGCAATTGCGGGAGCTTGGGGTTTGGAAGTAGAATGAAGTGTGGGTCAATCGTCAACAGAGGCCGCGGCCGCGGAGGTCATCGCCATTCATGGCGCGCGGGAGCACAATCTGAAGAACATTTCCCTGGCCATCCCGCGCAACCAATTCGTCGTGGTCACGGGCTTGAGCGGTTCGGGGAAAAGCACGCTGGCCTTTGACCTCCTCTTTGCCGAGGGCCAGCGCCGCTTCCTGGATTCGATGAATGTCTATGCGCGCCAGTTTGTCGAGCAACTGGCCCGGCCGGAAGTGGACTTGATCACCGGCATTCCTCCGGCCGTCAGCATCGAGCAGCGTCAGTCGCGCGGCGGGGGCAAAAGCACGGTGGCCACCGTCACTGAAGTTTACCATTTCATGCGCCTGCTTTTTGCCCGGCTCGGCACCCAGTTTTGCCCGCAATGCCAGTGTCCCGTCCAGGCGCAGACCCGGGATGAGGTGGGCCGCCGCTTGCAACAGGAGATGAAGGAGCGGGGGGATTTGCTGCTGCTGGCGCCCGTGGTCAAGAACCGCAAAGGCTTTCACACCGACGTGGCCGCGTGGGCCGGCCGGCACGGCTATGCCGAAGTGCGCGCCGACGGCAAAATATACCCGACGGACCAGCCGCTGCGGCTGGACCGCTTTCGGGAGCACGACGTGGAAATTGTCGTGGGCCGGCTTGACTGGAAACGGCGGCCCGGCACGTCGGAACGCCGGACGGCGCGGGAGAGGATCGAGGCGGCCCTGGAACTGGGGCGCGGCACGCTCTACGCGTTGGGCAATGATCGCAGGATTGCCGTTCATTCCACGGAGCGTTCCTGTCCGTCCTGCGGCCAATCCTTTGGCCCGCTGGACCCGAAGATGTTCAGTTACAACTCCGCCCAAGGCTGGTGCGCGGCCTGCCGCGGTTTTGGCGAGGTGTTCTATCTGCCCGAGGTGGAGCGCGGCGCCCGGGCCGAGTCCATCGAAGAATCGTGGTTTGAGTGGCAGGAGGGGCGGCGCGAAATTTGCCAGTCGTGCCGCGGCACGAGGCTCAATCCCATCGCCCGCGCTGTGCGGCTTTGCCCTGGCCACACACGCTTGTCCGGGGCCAAAGGCGGCCGGCTGCCGGGTGATGCGCCGACCATTGTCGATCTTTCCAACGCCGCGGTGGCGGAGGCGCTGGCCTGGGCGCGCGGGCTGCGGTTGAAGGGACGGGAGGCGGAGATCGCGCGCGACATTCTGCCTGAGATTCGGGAACGGTTGAGTTTTCTGCGCGAAGTGGGGCTGGGCTATTTGCAACTGGGCCGCGGCGCCGCCACCCTGTCGGGCGGCGAGGCGCAACGCATCCGCCTGGCCGCCCAGCTCGGCTCCAATCTCAGCGGTGTCCTGTATATTTTGGACGAGCCGACCATCGGCCTCCACGCCTGCGACACCGAGAAGCTGCTCCGCGCCCTGGAGTTGCTCAAGGCGCGGGGCAACTCCTTGCTCGTCGTCGAACATGATGAAGCCACCATGCGGCGGGCCGATTACATCATCGATCTTGGGCCGGGGGCCGGCGTGTACGGCGGCGAAGTCGTGGCCGCCGGCGCTTGGAAGGACTTGATGGCGCAGGATCGTTCCATCACCGCGCAATGTTTGCGCTCCAGGAAAATGTATCCATCGCGGGGCCGGCGGCGGCCCGTTGCTCCCCGGCACGCGTCGCTGGCCCTGGCGGGCGCGACGTTGCACAATTTGAAGAACCTGACCGTCAAATTTCCCCTGCAGCGGTTCGTCTGCCTGACGGGCGTCAGCGGCTCGGGCAAAAGCACCCTGTTGCGCGATTGCCTGTTGGCGGCGGTTCGCGCCGGCATATCGCGCCCGCCCAAAACGGCCGCCCCTCCGGAAGCGGGCAGCGTGACAGGGGCCGAATCCATACGCGCGGTCTATGAAGTGGATCAATCTCCCATCGGCCGCACGTTGCGGTCGGTGCCCGCGACCTACGCCGGGTTCTTTGACGAGATTCGCCGGCTTTTCGCCCAGACGCCGGAGGCGCGGCTGCGCGGCTATGCCGCCGGCCGGTTTTCCTTCAACAGCCCGCAAGGACGCTGCCCGGAGTGCCTCGGCGCCGGCCAGATCAAACTTAAGATGAGTTTCATGCCTCCGGCCTACGTTCCCTGCCAAACCTGCCGCGGCACGCGCTTCAACCCCGAAACCCTCGACATCCAGTTCCACCATCTCAACATTGCGGAAGTGCTGGAACTGAGCGTGGGGCAGGCCTTGCAAACCTTTGCCGCTTTTCCGGGAATTGCCCGGCCCTTGCAGGCGTTGCGCGAGACGGGGCTGGAATACCTCAAGCTCGGCCAAAGCAGCCCGACCTTGAGCGGCGGCGAGGCGCAACGGCTGAAGATCGTCGCCCATTTGCTGGCCGGTTTCCGCAAGCCGGACAGCCCGGAGCCTCTGCCGCCGGGGCGCGCGAGCCTCTTTCTTCTGGAAGAGCCGACGGTCGGGTTGCACATGGCGGACGTGACTCGGCTGGTGGAAGCCTTGCAGCGTTTGGTGGAGGCGGGCCACACGGTCATTGTCATTGAGCACAATCTGGATCTGATTGCGGAAGCGGATTGGGTCATCGATCTGGGGCCGGAAGGCGGCGCAGCGGGCGGACGCGTCGTGGGCGTTGGAACGCCGGAAACGCTGGCCAAAAACAGGCGGTCCCACACCGGGCGGTTTCTGCGCCGTCTGCTGGCGCGGTGAACCTGGCCGGCGTGCCGCCGAACTCGTTTCCAGGTTGAGTGTTCGCGGCAAATCGCCCACACTGACATCGGCAGCAATGAGCGCGATTTACGAAGAGATCATCCACGGCGAGACCATCGTGCGCTCGGCCCCGGGAGCGCGCCACGAGCAAATCTGCGCTTTTCTGCACGCCCGGGTGGCGGCCAGCCTGGCGGCCCACTCCCCGGCGCGTCTCTTGGCCCCGCGCTCCGTCGTCCAACTTTCCCCCGGCGTCATGCTGCGCCCGGACCTGGCCCTGGTGACGGTGGCGACAGGCCGCATGTGGCTGGCGGCGGAAATCGTCGATTCCCACGACCATCGCCCCGACACTGTGCTCAAGAAGACCCTTTACGAGGATTTCAACCTGGCGCGTTTATGGATGATCGACCCCCGCTACAACAACATTGAATTCTACCACGGCACACCGCATGGCCTGGCGTTGAAGGGAATCATGGCCGGCCGCGAGCGGATCGAGGAACCGCTTTTGCCGGACTTTAAGTTGACAGTGGACGAACTTTTCGCCGGCTGAACGCCGTATGAAGCAACAAGTCCCCGGCAGCAGATTGCTTCGTCATTTCCGATGACTTTACCGGGTCTCGACGCGGAAGAACCTGGCGGGGATGTTGGTCGTTGGGAAGATCAATTGTCGGAGCGATCCGTCGCCCGTGAAATTGGTGACCGTGACCCAGGAGCCGGCGGCGAGATTGGTCCGGGACTGTACGGTATGGGATCTTCCAGCAAGTGTCTGGAAGGAAAATTCAAAGTTCCCCGCAGTTCGCGCCGCGTTTGTGAGCAGCACCGGCAAGGGGGCGGGCGCGCCTACAACGAAATAATTGCGCGCTTCCGAGGTCAGATTCACCGCCGTTGCCCACGAGGCGAGCGAGTTGGCGGGTGTGGCCACTGGAGTCGTAAACGTCACGCCGGGGAAATTATTTGAGGTGTATTCCACTTGGAAGCAGTTTGTTCCGTAACCCGGCGCTGGGGCGGAAGGCCAATTGGTAGCCGTGGCGGGGAGGGATGTGGCCGGAGACGTCAGGAGGGACACCTGGAGCGCGGAGAAATTCGAGGGGCCCGTCCAATCATAGGCAGGGTTGGTGGGCACATTGACCTGCCAGTTGGTGGGCAGGGTTATGGCGACGGCCTTGAGCAGATTTGAGGTCAAGCCGGCGATGGCAGACATCTGGAAGGTATAGACTTGCTGTTTGGAACTGCCTTGGTTGATGCAGATCGACCACGACCCGTTGGTGCATTCGTTCAGAACGCCGCCCAATGAACTGAAAATCGTCGAGTAGCCGTAGTAGTCGAATTCGCCGGAAGGATATTGCTCGAAGATAAAACAGTTGTGCGGCGAGTAGATGCAATTGCTGGTGACCGGCGCCGGGTTCACGAAGTTGAACGCCACCGCAGCAGTGAAGTATTGGCCGAGGTCGGGGTCCTGAGAGCGGATGAAATCAAACTGGAGGCTGATATCAACCGGATAGGACAGAGGCGGTATGGGCTGTGCGCCGATGGTCGCACCGGGGTTGGCAAAAAGGAAGACCACCTCATTGGAACCCAGGACGCGGTTGTAGATCTGAATGTCATCCAGCAGGCCCTGGTAACCGTTGTAGCCGTTGGTCGCAGGACTTGAAGGATCCGGATTGCTGGCGTCCGAGATCGCTCCGATGGTGAGAAGTTGCGGAGCGTTCAGGGAGGCCGTGGTGGCGGTGTCCGAAACGTTCAGCACGCCATCCACGTAGATGTCCTTTTCGCCGGAAGCCTGGTTGCGCGACACCACGATGTGATGCCAGTTGCCATCGTTGACACTGACCGAGGAGGTGAGCGTGTCGTCGTTGCCGGACTGGGGGTCGCGGGTGTCGAAGGCCACATAGCCCCCGGTCAAGGCGACCGGGACCAGGTCGTTGGTGAGCACGTTGGGGAAGTAGGCTGAAATGACTCCCGCGCCGTTGTAGGCGGAGTCACCCGGGTAATCAAAGTTCTGCGTGGTGTTGACCCAGAGGGAAAGGCTGAAGTCGCCCGCCAAGCTCGCCAGCAAATTGCCGGGAGCCGTGAGGAAACTGCCCCCATCGAAGGAAACCGATCCAGGTCCTTCGATGGCATTGGAGCTGATGACCGGACCGTTGCCGCTGGAGAAATAGCCGGCGAGCACGATGTTGTTGCTGTTGCCCGAAACGTCCGGGGCGACGACGGCGCCTTCGTCGAAGTCGTAGTGCGCCACCAGGCCATGGGCGGGCTGCGGGGTCGTATCGGAAATGGTCACGCCTGGATTGTTGAACAGTTGCGCCACCTCGCCGGGGGACAATACACCCGAATAAACCTGCATGTCGTCCAACAGCCCCGTGTAACTGGACATGCTTGTCCCGCCGATGGAGAGGAAATAATTGTTGCCGTTGAGCGGATCGGTCGGACCGACCGCGCCAGCCTGAAGGGCGCCGTCCACATACAAGTCCATCACGCCGTCAAGTTGATTCCGAGTGACGGTGATAAGGTGATAACGACCGTCATTGACACTGGTGGTCGAGTGGAGGGTGGTGGAATTGCCGAGATGGTCCCTGACGCTGAAGGCGGCCTTGCTGCCGGTAATCGCCAGCGGAATGGCATCATTGGTGTTGGAATGATCGTTGTAGGCCCAGAAGATCGTCGCGCCGTTAACGGCAACGTCGGACTTGTTGCCGACGGCGGCGGTGGTGTTGACCCAGGCCGAAAAGGTAAAGCTGCCCGCCAAAAGATTATCGAAGTTAGATAGGACCTGGCTGCCCGGGGTCATGCAACTGGCGCCGAAAAACTGCACGGCACTTCCGCCAACGACCGCATTGGTGGTGCTCGTATGCACCGGCCCCCACCAACTGTAACTGCTCATGCTGTTATTGGCGGGGGATGAATCCAGCCCCAACTGGAACGTGTTGGCGTTATTGGTAAAGGTGTAATGGGCAAAAAGAGTGTGCCCGGTGCCTGCCAGAAACGCCGGGTTTGTGGTGGTGACGAAGCCCGACTGGACAAATTCGACCAGCTTGGCCCCCGCCACCCAGTTGGTGAAAGGCTGCGATTGACTGTTGAGAGGCGTTGAAATGGCGACCCAGGAGGAGGCGCTGGTCTTGCAGGTGATTTCGAATTCGTTTGTTCCCAGCGGCAAGGTTGGGGCGTTCGACCATGTCGTCACGGAAGGCGACAGGGAAACGGAGGTGTAAAACGTATAATCCAGACTATGATCCGCCAGGTCCAGCTCGCTCCAGGCGCCCGGACCCGACCAGGTGAAGGCGGTATTTGTGGCAACGCTGATGTTGCCATCGACCGGCGAGCTGATCGTCACGGCCGGAAAGAGATTGCCGGTCAGGCCATTGACTGAAACCGCGAAGGTGTATTGCTGCTGTGACGGATCTCCTTTGTTGACGGTGAGTTTCCAGGCGCCATTGGTCGCATAGTACAGGGCCGTGCCAATGTCGCCGTAAAGTTGCCTGCCGTTGCCGGATTCTGTGCCCACGTACGCCGGAGAGGCTCCCGGGGAATCCACTTCGTCGTAAGTCACCGGCTGGGTGTCGGACGACACCAGCACGTTGACCGTGTAGTAGGTGCTGCCGAGATAGGTGGGGTCGATGCTGGAGTATTGCAGCCGGTCGAATTCGAGGCTCAGAGTGATGGTTCGCGCGGAGGCCGTGGACAGCGCGGAAAGCACTGCGAGGCCAACGCAGAGCGCGAGGGCCGCCAACGAATGGCGCGGCAATGTTTTGGAAGGAGTCATCATACGGCAGGCTGAAGTTGAGGGTGGAGGCTGCGGGATTTGGTTCTCATGGTGTTGTGCTTGGCGGGCGCAGCCAGGCGAACCGATGGTTCGGGAGACATCATAACAAGACGCGTTCATCTTATCTTCCAAGGTCATTTTATCAATCCACCTTATTTGTGCTTATGGAGCCAAAAGAGGGGAAGGGGGATCCAGAGCAAGACGCGGAGGGGTCTGGCGCAGGGTCCGTTTCCTTGGGAGGCGGCGGATTTGCCTTGATGGCGGGGAGGGTTGGTGTTGCAATGCGAGGGACGGATGAAAACCGGCGGTGCCAGCGCAAATTCCAGACGCATCCTCTTCCCGGAGGAGGAGGGGAGGGGAACCGCCGTCGTCCGGCCCGGGTGCGCGCCGGGCGGGGGGAGGGAGGCGCGGCCATGAGCGAGAGGGAGCCGGTGCGGATTCTTAGTATTGACGATTCCTCCGAAATGCACGAGGTTTACCAGAAAATCCTCGTCGAGTCCGGCCTCCGGCCGGCGGGCGGCCCGGGGGTCGAGGGCGGGTCGGCGCCGTCCGCGCTGCCCACCTTCACGCTGGATTGCGCCCAGCAGGGGCAGCAGGCGCTGGAAATGGTGGCTCAGGCGCACCAGGCCGGACGGCCCTACGCGCTGGCTTTTGTCGATATGCGGATGCCGCCGGGCTGGGACGGGATCGAAACCATCGAGCAGTTGTGGAAGGTGGAGCCGGCGTTGGAGGTGGTCATCTGCACGGCGTTTGTGGATTTTTCCGCCGATGACATGGCGCGCCGGCTGGGGCTGACTGACCAGATGCTGCTGCTCAAGAAGCCCTTTGACGGGATCGAGGTGCGGCTGCTGGCCTTTGCGCTGGCGGAAAAGTGGCGCCTGGCGCGCGAAGCGCAATCCTATTTCGACAATCTCGAAGCGCTGGTCAAGTCGAGGACGAGGGAATTGGAGCAGTCGATTGCCCAGATCCGGTCTTCGGAGAACCAGTATCGGTTGCTCTTTGAAAGCAATCCGACGCCGATCTACACGTTTGACCAGGAAACGCTGGCCTTTCTGGCGGCCAACGAGGCGGCGGTGCGGCATTACGGGTATTCCAAGGCCGAGTTTCTGAAAATGACCTTGCGCGACATCGCGTTGCCGGAGGAACTGCCCGGCTTCTTGGGCAAGCTGGCCAAGTGGACGCCGGAGACGGCCTATGGCGGGGTGTGGCGGCATCGCACCAAGAGCGGGAAGCTGACGGAGATGGAAATCACCTCCCACCCGCTGGGCGCGCAACGGCGGTGGCTGTCGCTGGCGGTGGATGTGACCGGGCGGCTGGAGCTGGAGGCCCAGTTGCGCCAGGCGCAAAAAATGGAGTCGGTGGGGCAGTTGGCGGGCGGGATCGCGCATGATTTCAACAATCTGCTCACGGTCATCAACGGCCACGCCAGCCTCATCATGACCGGCGAAAAGCTGGGCCCCAAGACGGCGGAGTCGATCAAGGAAATCGCCGAGGCCGGCAAACGGGCCAGCGCCTTGACGCGGCAATTGATGGCCTTCAGCCGCAAGCAGGACTTGGTGCTGCAAACGCTGGATTTGAACGGGATTGTCAACAACATCACCAAGATGCTGCGGCGGATTTTGGGGGAGGACGTGGCGCTGCACGTCAGTTTTGCGCCGGACCTGCCGCCGATCAAGGCCGACCTGGGCATGGTGGAGCAGGTGCTGCTGAACCTGGCGGTCAATTCCCGCGACGCCATGCCGCGGGGCGGGCAGTTGCAGATTGCCACGGCCTGCGTGACGCTGGACGCGGCCGCGGCGCGGCAGCATGCGGAAGCCGCGCCGGGGCGGTTTGTGCGCCTGACCTTCGCCGACACCGGCTGCGGCATTGCGCCGGAGAACCTGGGGCGCATTTTCGAGCCGTTCTTCACGACCAAGGAACTGGACCGCGGCACCGGCCTGGGCCTGGCCACCGTCTATGGCATCATCAAGCAGCACCGGGGCTGGATCGATGTGGCGAGCCGGGTGGGGGAGGGCACGGCCTTCAGCATTTATTTCCCGGCGTCGTCCGAAAAGAGCGGGGCGCTGCCGGCCTCGGCGGGCGAGCAGAACGTCATGGGGGGGACGGAAACGATCCTGGTGGTGGAGGACGAGGCGCCGTTGCTCAAGCTGATGCATCACATCCTGGAGAGCTACGGCTACAAAGTGCTGGAATCGCGCAACGGCCGGAGCGCGCTGGAGATTTGGGAGGAGCAGAAGGCGAGGATAGATTTATTGTTGACGGATTTGATTTTGCCCGACGGCATGGCCGGGCCGGAGCTGGCGAGGGTGCTGCAGCAGGCCAAACCGGCCCTGAAGGTCCTCTACACCAGCGGCTACAACACGGAGCGGCTGGCCAAGGAATTTCCGCCCGGCGCGAAGGTGAATTTTGTGCAGAAACCCTTCCACGCGCGCAAACTGGCGGAGGTGGTTTACGCCTGCCTGAACAGCAAATAGTGGGTGGGAAGACTTTGCCCGGCGGCGGGCGCAAAATGGCCCGGCCAGGGTTCCCACCCGGCACATTTCGCCGGAAAAAGGCCGCTTTGGGGCGTTTTTCATGCCAGACAGCCCTTGGCACGGTTTTTGATGCGCAAGGGGGCCGATGAAAAGCATACTTGTGATTGACGACGCGGATGAGGTGAGGAATCTGATCGCCACGGTGCTGACCAATTACGGCTTCACGGTGCGCGAGGCGCCCAACGGCAAACTGGGCATCCGGATGATTGCCGAGGAGAAGCCGGATTTGGTGATTTGCGACGTCAATATGCCCGCCCTGAGCGGGTACGAAACCCTGGCGGCGGTGCGCGAGTCCTCCGAGACGGCCGCCATTCCATTCATCCTCATGACGGGATCGGTCAGCCGCGACGGGTTTCGCCGCGGCATGGTCTGCGGCGCGGACGATTACCTGGTCAAGCCGTTTACGACCGACGAATTGGTTGACGCCGTGATGTCGCGCCTGGTCCGGCAATCGGAACTGCAATTGGACGCGGAGCGCCGGGCGCAGAAGTTGCACGAATACGCCGCGCAGTATCCATTCCCGGAACTGGCCGGGAGCCTGGACGACACGATGGGCTCGGCCGTGGCGTAGCCTGGCCTGAAAGGCCGGGGGCGGGGGGCCTGAATAGCCGCCAGTTGGCCCGCGGGGCGGCTTGAATTTCCCTGTGGCGGCTTCCATAGCCCCTCTCATTCCAAACATCTAAAAAAATGATTGAACATTTTGGCACGGAAACCGTCGAATAGAGTGAGCCTCGGACATGAGGCTGAGTGGGTTTTTTTTGGTTTTTCCCATTCAGTTGCCATCCGAGAGAAGGGTTGATCAACATGGTTTGTTGTTGGGTCGGACGCCGCAATGGCGTCCGGCCTTTTTTTGGGGTTGGCGAAGGATTCGAGGGGCGGGGTGGGGTCATTCCTGCCTGCCCAATCCGCGTTTAAAGGGCAATTATTTCCCATAATTTCACCTTCCACAGCCTGCCCTCCCGGCAAAACGCCCTATTTTGGGCCTTTTTAGCGCTGGCATAGCGACTGCTAAAAGTCGCGGTGGTTTATCGATATGATTGAAGCGTTATTCGGCGATGCCAACTACGTGGCCGCAAAAAAGATGCTGGATGTCAATGTCCTGCGTCATGAGGCCATCGCCAGCAACATTGCCAACGTGGAGACACCCAACTACAAGCGCCTGGACGTGTCGCCCTCCTTTGAGAGCCAGTTGAGCCAGGCCGTGGCAAACCGGAATGCGCAGGAAATCGCCAGCCTGCAACCGGCGTTGGCGGTGGACAGCCAGGCCGTGTCCGGCCGCAGCGACGGCAATACCGTGCAGTTGGAAAGCGAGATACTGAAACTGAACCAAAACACGCTGGAACACTCGCTGGAAACGCAGTTGGTCAGCAACGAGTTCATGAGGATGCGCCTGGCCATCACCGGCAAGAGCTGATTGAACCATGATCCAAATCCTTTCAGGCATTGACAGCACGGCGTCGGCCCTGGACGCCGAGCGGATTCGCATGGACGTGATTTCCGAAAACATCGCCAACATCAACACCACCAAGGGCATCGATGGCAAGCCTTACCAGCGCCAGCAAGTCGTGTTTGAATCCGTCCTGAAAGCGCGGCAGGACGCCGATCCCGGCGGCGCGGCGCCGCAAACCACGCAGGTGGTGCGCGTGACCCAGGACAATCGCCCGCCCCGCCTGATTTACAATCCGTCGCACCCGGACGCCAACGCCCAGGGCATGGTGGCCATGCCCGACATCAACATCCACGAGGAGATGGTGGATATGATCGCCAGTTCGCGCACCTATGAAGCCAACATCGCCGTGATCAAGAATGCGCGCGCCATGGCCATGGAAGACCTGGCGATCGGCAAGCATTGATAACCCGAACCCGCACCCATGGACGCTCTTTCAGCAATTAAAATGATGGCGGGCACGGCAGCGGGCAGCCCGCCGACCGCCGTGGCGCAGGACAACCTGGCGCCGGCCATTCCGCCGCAGGAATTGCAGCGGCTCAATTCCGACCTCGGTCCCCAATCCGCGACCAGCGCATCCACCGGCGGTTCGTTCCAAAACCTGCTGGGCGAATTTGTGGGCGAGGTCAACGCCAGGCAACTGGCCGCCGGCGACGCCATTTCCGGCCTGCTCAGCGGCAAGAACGTCTCCCTGCACCAGGCCATGATCTCGATGGAGGAAGCCAACGTATCCTTTCAAATGATGGTCGAGGTGCGCAACAAACTCCTGGATTCTTACCAGGAACTCATGCGGATGCAAGTATGATTGACACCACCACCGGCTCGACATCCCCACTCTCATTTTCCGATCCCGGCCCCGACGCCGGCCTTCCTGTTTCATGAATAAAAACCTCTCTCAAGTCGCCCAGCAACTGGCCGCCATCTGGCAGCAGCTCGGCCTGAACCAGCGCATCAGCGTGGTGGCCTCCACGATTGTGGTGATCGCCGGCCTGACCGGCCTGGCCATCTGGTCCAGCCGCGTGGATTACTCGCTGCTGTACGGCAGACTGGACGAAGGGGAAGCCGCCAAGGTGATCGCCGCCCTGGATGAAGCCAAAGTGCCCTATCAGGTCGGCCGCGGCGGCGGGGCCATTCTCGTCCCGTCGGACAAGGTGTACCCGGTCCGGATGCAAATGGCGGCCAAGGGCATCCCGCGCGGGGAAGGGGTCGGCTTTGAGATCTTCGACAAGGCCAGCTTTGGGATTTCGGATTTTGTGCAGCGCGCCAATTACGCCCGGGCCATTCAAGGCGAGCTGGCCCGCACCATCAGCCAGCTCGACCAGGTTGAATCGGCCCGCGTCATGATTGTCATGCCTGAGAACCGCCTGCTGACCGACAGCCTGCGCAAACCGACCGCCTCGGTCTTTGTGCGCGTGAAGGGCAATGGCCAGTTGCCGGTGTCGGCGATCAATTCGATCCGGTTTCTGGTGGCCAACAGCGTGGAGGGCTTGCAGGCCAACAATGTTTCGGTGGTGGACAACCAGGGCAACGTCCTTTCGGAGAACCAGGAGAACGATTCCGTGGCGGGCTTGTCCGCCAACCAGCTCACCGCCCGGCGCAATTTCGAGCAATATCTGAGCAAGAAGGCTGAAGGCATGTTGGAGAAGGTGCTGGGGCCGGGCCAGGCCGTGGTGCGCGTGGCCGTGGACCTCAATTGGGACACCATCAGCCGCACCGAGGAGAAATATGACCCGGACGGCCAGACCGCCCGCAACACCACGATCAACGATGAAACAACCGACTCGGACATTGCCACGGCCGGGGGCGCTCCGGGCATGGCAGCCAACAACGTGGCCGCCGACGGCACAAGCAACGCGCCCGCCGCCACCGCCGTGCCCGTCAACAGCAGCCGCACCAAGAAGAAAGTCACCACCAGCACCTACGAAATCAACAAAATCACCAGCAACCTGATGCAGGCGGCCGGCGGGGTGAAGCGCATTTCCAGCGCGATCTTCATTGCGCAACGCTTTGAAGGCAAAGGGGCGGACCGCAAGGCCCTGCCGCGCACACCCAAGGAAATGGAGGACATCAAAAACATCGTCAAAAGCGCCATCGGCATCCAGGAGAATGACCCTGCCCGCAAGGACGAAATCACCCTGGAGGAAATGCCGTTTAACGATCCGACGACGGCCGAGATCACGCAGCAATTCGAGCAGCAGACCAAGCGGCAGGTCTGGTTCGATCTGGCGGCCAAGCTGGTTTATCCCGCCCTGGCCCTGGGCATCATTTTCATGTTCTGGCGCATGTTAAAGAACACCAAGGTGGAGGACATCCCGCTGGGGGTCCCCATCGGCAACGGCAACGGCAACGGCAACGGCCATTTCGGCAAACCCGGCGTTCCCGGCTCCGGCATGGTCACGGTCGATGTCCTGAATCAATTGATGCGCGAGAACCCGGCCAACATGTCCCAGGCGGTCCGCTCCTGGATGAACCGGGCCAAACCCAACACCTAAGGCCTTCGCCATGAGCGCGTGGTCCGAGACCATCAACCTGTCCGCCCCGTTGCACGACGCCGTGACCATGGGCCTGACGCCCGGTCTGCCGATGGACCCATCGCTCCGGGAAGCATGGCAGGCCGGCTATGAAAAGGGCCGCATCGAAGGGGAGAAATCCCTGAGCGAGCAATTGCTCAAACAACGCGCCGAGTTGAACGACTTGATGCAAGGCACCCTCAATTCCCTGCGCCAGGCCATCCCTCAGGTCGTCCGCGACACCGAGAACATGGTGGTCTCCCTCGCCCTTGAAGTGGCGCGAAAGCTGGTGTCGGACATGCCCATCTCGGTGCCGATGGTGGAGACCGCCGTCCGGGACGCGCTCAGCCACGTGGAAAGCTCCGCCCAAGTCACCATCCGCCTGCATCCGGCGGATTTGGAATTGTTGCAAAAGGCCGGCTCGCCCCTGCTGAGCCCGGCCCAGGGCTCCACGGATTTTCGCTTTCTCAGTTCCGTCGAGGTCAGCCGCGGCGGTTGCCTGGTGGAGACCCGTTTTGGGACGGTGGACGCGCGGCGCGAGACCAAGTTTGACATTGTCAAGAAGAACCTGCTCTGATGCTGACGCACCGCCAATCCTTGTGCGCGAACCGGGTGGAAGACCTGCTGCGGCGGGTGCAGACCACCCAGGTGGTCCGCAATCACGGGCGGGTGGTGCAACTCATTGGCCTGGTCATCGAGTCGGAGGGGCCGCTGGTCGCCGTCGGCGAGATCTGCAAAATCGAATCGGCGCGGCATGACGGCTGCACCCTGGCCGAGGTGGTGGGGTTCAGGAATCATCATGTTCTGCTCATGCCCCTGGGGGAACTGCGCGGCATTCATCCGGGCAGCGAAGTCATTGCGCTGGGCTCGCCGTTGCAAGTCCCGGTGGGGGAATCCCTCAAAGGCCGCGTGATCGACGGATTGGGCAGCCCGCTGGATGACAAGGGGCCCATCGAAGGCAATGCCGCCATTAATTTGAACCAGCCTCCGCCGCATCCCTTGAAACGGCAGCGCATCCGGCAGACGTTCCGCACCGGCATCAAGGCCATCGATACCTTCAGCCCATGCGGCCGCGGGCAGCGCCTGGGCATCTTTGCCGGGAGCGGGGTGGGCAAATCAACTTTGCTGGGCATGATCGCCAGCCAGGCGGAGGCGGACGTCAATGTGATCGCTCTGATCGGCGAGCGCGGCCGCGAGGTGCGCGAATTTTTGGAGAAGGATTTGGACGAGGTGGGCCGGCGCAAGTCCGTGGTCGTCGTTGCCACCTCCAACCAGCCGGCCACCGCGCGCTTGAAAGGGGCGTTTGTGGCCATGTCCATCGCCGAACATTTTCGCGATGCCGGCCAGAATGTTCTGTTGATGATGGATTCGGTGACGCGCTTCGCCATGGCGCAAAGGGAGATTGGCCTGGCCGTGGGCGAACCGCCCACGACGCGCGGCTACACGCCATCGGTCTTTTCGCTCCTGCCGCAATTGCTGGAGCGCGCCGGGGCGGGGGAGCAAGGGTCCATCACCGGGCTTTTCGCCGTGCTGGTGGAAGCCGACGACATGAACGATCCCATCGCGGATGCCGTCCGTTCGATTCTGGACGGGCACATCGTCCTGACGCGCGAACTGGCCACGCAGAACCATTACCCGGCGATTGATGTGCTGGAGAGCGTCAGCCGTTTGATACGGGACTTGAGCACGCCGGAGCAGCAGGAACTGACCTCGCGCGCCCGCCAAGCCCTGGCCACGTATCGCAAGAACCAGGATTTGATCAACATCGGCGCTTATCCTCCCGGGACCAATCCGGCCATCGATTTGAGCATTCATTGGCATGGGCCGCTGGACTCCTTTTTATGCCAGCCGGTGGAGCAGGGCTTCACCATTCCGCAAAGCTGGTCGTTGTTGGAACAAACCATGGCCGCGCCGCTGCCGGAGAAACCGGGCGCCGGCGCTGGATCAAAAACCGGTTAGGCCCGCATGAAAGCATTTCACTTCACCTTGGAAGCAGTGGGCACCGTGCGCCAGCGCCAGGAACAGAAGGCCATGGAGCGGTACGCGCAGAGCCTGGTGCTCCGCCAGCGGGCGCTGGAGGCGCTGCAAGCGGCGGAACGGGCCTTGAACGCCTGTTGGCAGGAATGGCGCGCGCGCTTGGCGGGCGGCTGCACGGCGGCGGAAGCAGCCCAGGCCTATGCTTACCAGCGGTCCCTGATCCAACGCCGGGATGAATGCGCGCAGACGTTGCAAACCGCCGAACGCCGGGTCAACGCCGCTTTGCAGGGCATGCTCGTGGCGCGCCAGGAGCGGGAAGTGGTGGACAAATGTTACGACAGACAGAAGGCCCGCTACCGCCGCGAACAAGCCCGCGGCGATCAAAAATTCCTGGATGACCTGGCCGGCCGCCGCGGCAGTTCCATCCTGGCCTGGCGATCGGCGGAGACTCCCTTATGATTAAATTATTCACTTCACCTTGGATGACGGCGCTGGTCAGCGTCGTGCTGTATCTGGGCACGACCGTGGCGTTTTGGAAGAGCCCCGTCCGTATGCCGTCCGCCGCTGGCGCAGAATCCGCCGCCCGCGGCAAGCAGGCCGGACCGGCCTGGGACTTTACCAACCCCGAGGCCGACCAACTGGTCGCGGAACTCAAAGCGGAAAAGAAGGCATTGGGAAAAAAGGAGCAGGAACTCAACGATCTGGCCTTGCGCTTGCAGGCGGAACGCTCGGAATTGAACCTCGTCACCCAATCGGTCCGCCAGTTGCAATCGGAGTTTGATCAAAATGTGCTGCGGATCAGCGAGGAGGAAACCGGCAATTTGAAGAAGCTGGCCAAGGTCTATGCCGACATGGAGCCTGGCAACGCCGCCAAGGTCCTGGAGCAAATGGATGACCCCGCCATCATCAAAATCATGGTCTTCATGAAAGATACGGACACGGCCGCCATTTGGGAGGCGCTGGCCAAGAAAGGCGATGCCCAGGCCAAACGCGCCGCCCTTCTTTCCGACCGCCTGCGGCTGGCCTCTTTCCGCAACAATATCGCAAAATGATGACTTCATCCGCTCTCCTTTCTGTTCTCATTCCGGCTGCGCCGGAGGGCGAGACCCGCCCTGCCGCCGCGCACCCATCCGCCGCATTGCCCCTCGGGGCGGAAACTTTTTTTGGCGTCATGTCGCAGGTGCGCGGTGATGGTTGTTCCAAGGAGTCCGGCGGAGCAAAGACCCTGTCGAACAGCTCATTCCCGGCGGAACCGGCGCCATTCGCTGCCAGACTTCCGGGCGAGGAGGCCAAGGCCCTTGCCTCAATGTCCAGCACGCTCACAGCGGTGATGGCTCAACCGCAGGTGGCCGCCGAGGCCGCATCGGCCTCGGCGTCCGCCCCGGCTGCGAGTCCTGAAAGCGCTCCCGTGGGCCGGGGAACCCAGGGCGGCTCCAGGGTGAAAACTTCAAGCAAGGGGACGCCTCCAACGGCAGTGTCGAAAGGTCGTCCCCAAACGTTTCGGATTGCCGCGCCGGGACCGCGCGCATCAACTCCCGTTCGGGCGGCGAGTTCCCGGAATCCGCCCATTGGCCAGGCAGACCAGGACGAGCCTGCAACGGAATTCTCGAACAACGCCGCATCGCCGGCAAAAGTTCCCCTCCCCAATCGAGCGGCTAAAGCGCCGCGAATTGCCGCCGTGCCATCTCGCTCCTCAACAGCAACCCAGGCGCCAGCCTCTAAAAACGCGTCGCCTGGCCAAGGAAGCCCCGCCAGGTTGACCGCTGCCTCAATCATCCTTGCGTCCCCGACCCAAGCGCCGGAGCCTCCCGCCGGCCCGCCCGGCAAACCGTTGCCGAGTGCCGGCACGGCATCCCCCTTATCCGCACCCGCCCAGGCCGCGGCGCTTGAGAATCCGTGGTCTGCCGCGTCCTCAACCGTGACCTCAAATAACGGCGCGTTACCGGGCGAACCGTCCCAGCTTCCCGCCGGCGCGCCGGACAAAGCGCCGCAGAGCGCCGTTGCGCCGCCACGCCTGTCAACAGCCGCTCAGAAGACGACCTTCCAGAATGCGTCCGCCGGCCAGGGAAGCCAGGTCAGACCCTTGACGACGACATCAGACGAAGAAGAACCCCCGCCGGAACCGCAAAAATCTTTTATTGACACATCAGCCCACGTTGCTGACGACGAAGCATCCCTGACAAGTCCGCTCCTCGCAAAGGCGGTTCAAGTGCCGATCTCTGCCGGTGAATCCCCGAAGCCGGCAGGGCAGGAGAGAGGGGGGGTGGCGGAGGAAGAGGGCGGAGGCTTGAGAATGACTTCGGATACTTCAGACGGCAAAACGTCTCGATTAGCCACTTCAGATGGCGCCGTTTCTCAAACGGATGCTTTAGATGGCAAGGCATCTCGAGTCGATACTTTGGAGGGCGCTGCGATTCGAACAGATGTTTTACAGGGGAGTGAGGCCGCAAGGGAGGCACGCGAATCTCCCACCGAGCCTTCGGGCAGAGCGCCGGCAGGAACATCGGTTCCAACAGAAAACCCGGCAGAAGCTGCCGGGCCAAAGCAACAATCGGTTGGGGCACAGGTTGTGATTCTACAACCGGTGGGGTCAATTTCCGCAGATGCCGCCGATGGCACAAGGGGTGCTCTGACTACCCCAAGGATGAAGTTTGGAACGGAAAAGAATGAAATTGCCGGGGCTACTGCGCAAAAAGTGCCTACTGCCCCGGTCAAGGAGGGCTTTTCCGCCAAACTGGGGGTCGATTTGACCGCCACATCAGGGGCCGATCGTTCGGCGTCCAAGCAAGACCTGCTTGACTCCGCCTTGGCCGCCAATTGGACGATCAAAGCGAGTGACGGGAATGTGGAGGCGGTCCGGCAGACAACCGCAACCGCCTCCGCCGATCCTTCGGCAAGCCCGGCGGAGCGCCTGGCCCATTTATTGAACCAGCAGGTGGTGATGATACGCCAATCGAGCGCCAACAACCTGGCCGTTTCGCTGAAGCTGGATCCACAGACCGAATTGAGCGTGCAGTTGACCAAGCACAACGGCCAGGTCGAAGCGTCCGTGCGCTGGGAGCGAGGGTCTGTGGCGGGCATGGAGAGTCATTGGAAGGATTTGCAGGATTCGCTGGCGCGGCAAAATGTCGTGTTGCTGCCTCTGGAAAGCAAGGCTTCGCCCCGTCCGCCCCCATCCTATTCCACCGCCGATACTTTGTCGGGATCGCATCACCACCAGTCCTCCCAAAATCCGCAACGGCAAAACCGCGGCGCGCCCCGGAATCCGCCCGCGGAAACCACTCTCAAAACCGTCCCCGTAACAAACAAAGCAACGACCCGGACCGCTTCCCGGCAGGGCTGGGAGTCCTGGGCTTAAAAAATTATGTCAGCCACCGCCGCCACCGCCGCCACGAGCACAACCGCCAATCCGAATTCGACCTTAAATCAAGCGGATTTCTTGAAACTGCTGGTCACGCAAATGACCTCGCAGGACCCGCTGAACCCGGAGAGCGACACCGACTTTGCCGCGCAACTGGCCCAATTCAGCTCGCTGCAGGAGGCGACCACCATGGCGGGCAGCATGTCCACCATGCAGGCCAGTTCCCTCATCGGCTCCACCGTCAGCGTGGCGTCGGCCACCAACGGCGCCCAGGACACCACGGGTGTGGTGACGGCGGTCGATATCTCCTCCGGCACGCCGGAGATTGAGGTCAACGGCCAGCTTTACTCCTTGAGCCAGATCCTGTCGATTTCACCGACTCAAACCGTCTCATCCAGCACGACCGGGACCAGTGGTTCCGGCACAACCAGCCAGTAAACCGCAACGCAATCAGAAACACTCAACTCCATAGAAAATTATGCTTAGTTCCTTAAATTCAGGGGTCACCGGGCTTGAAAGTTTCCAAGAGCAAATGGATGTGATCGGGAACAACATTGCCAACATCAACACCACCGGGTTCAAGGCTGGCGTGGTGAATTTTGCCGACACCCTCAGCGACACGCTGCAGGGCGCCAGCACCACTGAGCCCGCCGTTCAGGTCGGCACCGGCGTGCAGATCGTCAGCATCTCCAACAATTGGGCGGCGGGATCGATCAGCAGCACCGGCGTCCCGAGCAACCTCGCCATCGCCGGCACTGGCAATGGCTTTTTCGAAGTCGAAGATCCCGTTACCCATGCTGTCTTTCTCACGCAGGACGGCACCTTCAGCGTCAACGCCACCAACAACCTGGTGACCTCCGATGGCTATGAAGTGTTGGGCACCAACGGGTCAACAGCCGGCGCTCCGCTGACCATCAACATCGCCGCTTCCGCCAGCACCGCTGCCATCCAGTCCTATTCGATTGACTCGCAGGGAAAGATCAATGTGGTCCAGTCCGACGGTACCACGTCGGTCTGCGGCCAGGTCATGTTGGTCACTGTGACTGATCCGCAAATGCTGGTCAACGAAGCGGGCAACCGATACTCCAACCAGACCGCCGCCAACGGCGGTACCGCCCCCACGCTGGCTGCTCCCGGCACCAACGGACTGGGCAACATCCAGGCCGGAGCGCTGGAGTCATCCAATGTGGATTTGTCCAACGAGATGGCCAATTTGATCACCGCCCAGCGCGCCTTCGAGGCGAACTCCAAGATCATCACCACGAGCAATGAAGTGCTCCAGACCCTGGTGCAGATGAAACAGGGTTAGCCACTGATTTCTTATGGCCAGCAATTCCCTGGAATCCTCCCGCGGCAATCGCGAACCGGCGAAGGCCGCGGAGGCCGCCAAACCGGCCGCCGAAGAAAAGGCGGAGCCGGCGCCGGCCAAAAGCGTGTCGTTCAAGCCCTGGCTTCCGCTGGTGGCGGCCGCCGTGGCCATGCCCGCTTTGGCCTATGCCACCACGCACTTTGTTTTGCTGCCGCAACTGCAACGCGGCCTGGCGCAGGCCGGCCCCGGCGCCGCGCAGGAAGCCCCGGCCGAGTCCGGCGCCAAAACCAGCGGCAAAACGGGTTCGGAAAAGTCCAAGGTGACGGTGAGCTTGAGCAAAATCCTGGTCAATGTGGCCGGCACGATGGGCACGCGATACCTGATGACCAGCGTGACGCTGGTGGGCAACACTCCCGACTTCGCCGGCAAAATCAATGACGACAAAGACCAGCTTTTGGACCTGGCCACCGGCGTGCTCGGCAGCAAGACCATTGCCGACCTGGAAAAACCGGGGGCGCGCAATGTGATTCGGGCCGAGCTGCTCACGGTGTTCAACAACGCCTTGGGAGGGCCGGTGGTGCAGGAAATCTACATCACCGAAATGGCCATTCAATAAGCGCCCATGAAGCCAGACAGCCCAACGGCGGAGCAGGATGATTCGCCTCCCTCGGTTCCTGTCGCGGAACGGACGCCCGGCCCTGTGCGGTATCATTTCCAGCGGCGGCCGGTTCTGCCGCCCATCGAGACCGGGCTGAGCTTCAGTCATCCTTCATACTGCTTCAGCAAGGAGACGGCCGGCCACGTGGCCGGGAGGGAGCGGCCCGCGGCTGCGGCCATGTCGCCGGGGGAACTGCGGCCCTGGCAGGAACGCCAGCAGCAATTTGTCCAGAACGCGGCCGCCGGTCTGACGACGCATTTGGGCATGGATTTCTCGCTCAAGCTCAAAGAGATGAAGACCGTCGCCTACCGGGAGCTGGCGGCAACTTGGGGGAATCCGGCGCATCTGGCCCTTTTTAAAATGGAACCGCTGCGAGGGGTTTCGATCCTGGAGATTTCATCGCGGCTGGCGTTGGGGATGGTGGACCGGCTGATGGGCGGTCCCGGCGACCCGCCGGCCGCCGACCAGGAAATGAGCGGGATGGAGAAGGCGCTGTTGGAACCCTGCGTGCAACTGCTCCTTGAGACATGGTGCGGCCGCTGGTCCGACGTAAAGGAATTGAAGCCGGTCATTTTGGGTTACGAAAGCAGCGGCCATTTCATCCAAGCCGCCCCGCCGGAAACGATCCTGCTGGCGCTTTGCATGGAAGGGAGCATGGGCGCAAGCAGGGGGCGGTTGCAACTGGGCTTTCCTTATGCCTCCGTGGAGCCATTGGTCCGGCGTTTCCGCAAAGACGCCGCCCCGGCCGCGCCGCCCGCCCGTCCGGCATCGCCCGCGCCCGCGACCCCTTGGAAATGGAACCCTTGTTTTGACGATGTGCGCGTCCCGGTGACGGCGGGATGGGAAGGACTGGAATTGACCGCCCGCCAGATCCTGGCGCTGAAAGTGGGCGACGTGCTGCCCCTGGATGC
>Ga0326728_10005038_pt1 | contig 38013 bp, 26 predicted proteins | sample MB3enrmetagenome_FD_207602 | JGI IMG/M metagenome (GOLD analysis project Ga0326728, IMG submission 207602) | Lab enriched peat soil microbial communities from McLean, Ithaca, NY, United States - MB31MN | ecosystem: Environmental > Terrestrial > Soil > Wetlands > Peat | place: USA: New York...
TCGTGCCGTCGATTGCCGCATTCATCGTGAGGACGGTGAAGAAGTGAGGCCAGTCGGTGCCCTCCCAGGTCTGCGCCGCTCCCATGTTGACGACAGCCGGGGTGCTCTCCTGGTAATATCCGGGCTGCGTCGTCGAGTCGGCTGTCTCAAAATCATCGAAAAACAGGAAGGTATTGGCGCCGCTGGAGGTTGTGCTTGCCGAAGGGTTGCCGTAGACCAGGTATATGGTGGAGGTCCCGTTGGGAATGGAAGGCACGTTGGCCCAGACACTCGCAACCTGGTTTGAAGCATTCCATTGTTCTATCCAGTATGGGATATCGGTTACTTCGTCACCGGCTTTCATGCGAACATCGGAGCCATCCGATTTTGCATTGGCAAAGGTCATATTTGCCGATGTGAGCTGAATATTTATCTGATAATTAGACAATGCGCCGCCGCTGTTGGTTATGGTGATGGGCCTTTCATACAGCCACATCCCACCGGTCGCAGTTGCCTGATTGGAAGCATCCGTTGACCGGCCGGCGGCGGCGGCCTTTCCTGCCGTTACAGTTACTTTTGAGCGCCCGCCTGCTGCTGAACCCGGAGTTACCCGGTTGGAAGAAGCTGATGGCGGTCCGGTCCCGGCCGCGTTGGTTGCCGTCAGGGTGAAGGTGTAGGCAGTGCCGTTGGTCAGCCCCGCAACGGAGATCGGACTCTCCAGCCCCTGGGCTGTTATGCCGCCGGGGTTCGACGTCACTGTGTATCCAATAATTTCGCTGCCGCCGTTTGACACAGGAGGGGTGAAACCGACTGTGGCCTGAGCGTTGCCCGCTGTTGCGGTCACGTTTCCCGGCGCGCCCGGTGTTGTGGCCGGGGTAACCTGATTGGAGGAACCTGATGGAGGTCCGGTCCCGTTCACGTTGGTAGCCGCCACCGTGAATATGTAGGCGATACCGTTGGTCAGCCCCGTAACCGTAACAGGGCTGCCGGATCCCTGGGCGGTTATGCCCCCGGGACTCGACATCACCGTGTAGCCCGTGATGCCGCTGCCCCCATTGGAACTGGGTGGCGAAAAGCTGACCACAGCCTGAGCGTTGCCCGCCGTTGCAGTTACGTTTCTCGGAATTCCCGGCACTCCGGTTACAACCTGAGCAGCCAGTTTGAAGGCGTCTGAGGAGAGATTGAGTATCTCACAACTGGAAAGAACGTTTCGGGCGCCGTCTTTGTAGGTCCGCTCACCTCCGGCGACGAGGACCTGCCCGGCTGCGAGCAGGGTAGCGGTGTGATTGCAATGTCCGACGGCAAGGTCTGCCGACTCCGTCCAGCTCCCGGAGGAAGGATTGTAGACTTCACAACTGGAAAGTGCGTTGCCGTAGACATCCTGCCCCCCGGCTGCAAGCACCTGCCCTCCGGGAAGAAGGGTGGCCGTGTGAGAAAAACGTCCGGTTGCCAGCCCTGCAGTTTCCGTCCAGACTCCGGAAAACGGATCGTAGAGTTCACAGTCTGAAAGAGCATTATCATAGATGCCCTGGCCGCCTGTCACGATCACCTTGCCTCCGGCTATGAGGGTGGCCGTGTGTCCGGAGCGCGCATTGGCCAGATTTGCCGCCTCTGTCCAGATCCCGGTTACCGGGTCATAAAGTTCGCAGCTTGAAAGGCCGCCCAAGCCGAAATCTTTTCCCCCGGCCACAAGCACCTGCCCGCCGGCGAGCAGGGTCGCCGTGTGATTGAAGCGCCCGTTGGCCAGGCTAGCCGCCTCATTCCACATTCCTGAAGACGGATCGTAGATCTCGCATTGCTGAAAAGCCGTGGCGCCGTCAGTCCCTCCGGCCACAAACACCTCGCCGGTTGGAAGCAGGGTTGCGGTATGATTGAAACGCCCGGTTGAGAGGCTTGCGGCTTCTGTCCAAAACCCGGTGGCCGGATCGTAGATTTCACAGTCGGAAAGGGGATTGCCTTGAAGGTCCTGCCCACCGGTTACCAGCACTTTGCCGCTGGGCAAAAGCGTGGCGGCATGAGAAAAGCGGGCTGTGTTGAGGCTTGCCGATTCAGTCCATACTCCGGTCAACGGATCGTAGATCCTGCAGTCGGAGATGGCGTTGCCGTAGAGATCCTGTCCTCCGGCTACCAGGACTTTGCCGCTGTCGAGAAGGGTGGCCGTGTGACCCGAACGAGCGATGGAGAGGCTTCCCGCCGCGGTCCAAATAGGCGCCGGACCGGCAAGTGACTCCACACCAGGGCGCAGAGCCAGAGCAGGAAACAGACTGATAATACAAATCAAAGTGAAAAACCACAGCAAACGCTGTGAGAATTTTGCACCGCTCATCTCAGATCATCCTCGTCAAGCTATCAGCAAGGTGAGAGAGGTAAAAATCATGTTTTGACCTCTTTTCACCCTTGAACAGTCAACTACGGGCACACGATTCCAAGTAATCGTTGTTTCTAGCTCTTAGGCACGACTTTTTGGTTTCGATTTGAATTCCGGTTCGCCGAACAATTTTTTGGATGGCGCCCATCCATTCCGGTAAAAATGTTCGCAGGCGGTTGCTTCGGTACTGCTCTGGCAATGCGGATAATCACTGTGTTCGTTGATATCAAGATGGGCATAAGGTGAAACGTTTAACACCACTCACCAGTTCCTTTATCCGGCATATGCCTGGATATCGGAATTCGGGAATCCGCGGATGTCACACTTGGCCTCCAGAGCTTCGCGAACCGCTGCGCTCACGACTCTTAGCTGCTCATCGGACATTTCGGCATACATCGGCAAAGAGAGCACTTCTTTTGCGGCATTTTCAGAGCTGGGGAAATCCCCGGGGCCATAGCCCAGATCGGCATATGCCTGCTGGAGATGAACCGGGATCGGATAATGGATCGCCGTCTGGATCTCGCGCGCTTGCAGTTCGTCCTGCAGGGTGTCCCGGCCGGCTGCTCGAATTGCATATACGTGATAGACATGGCGGCAATCGCTGCTTTCAACCGGCGTTGCAACACTCGCATCCTTGAGAAGTTCGTCATAGCGCGCGGCATGCAATCTGCGAGCATTCGTCCAATTTTCCAAATGCCTGAGTTTGACCCGCAGGACTGCGCCCTGAAATCCATCCATGCGGTAGTTGAACCCTTTCATCACATGATGATATTTACGCTCTTGCCCCCAATCCCGGAGCATACGCATGACCCGGACATACTCGGGGTTATTTGTCACCACCATACCCCCTTCGCCATAGGCGCCAAGGTTCTTGCCGGGGTAGAAGCTAAAGCAGCCAAGGTGGCCAATGCTACCGATCCGACGTCCTTTGTATTCCGAGCCGTGGGCCTGAGCTGCATCCTCAATGACGATCAGACCGTGTCGGTCGGCGATTTCCATAATCGGACCCATATCAGCCGGATGACCGTGCAGATGAACAGGAATAATCGCCTTGGTGCGCGGCGTGACGGCCGCTTCAATCCGGTTCACGTCGATTGTGAGAGTGCGTGGGTCCACATCGACCAAAACCGGCCTGGCCCCCGCATACAGTATGGCGGCCACCGTTGCAACGAAAGTGAAAGGAACGGTAATCACCTCATCACCCGGCTTGATCCCAGCCGCGAGCAAAGCCAGATGCAACGCGCTGGTGCCTGAATTCACCGCTACCCCGAACGAAGCACCACTGTACTCGGCAAATTCTTTTTCAAATACATTCACTTCCTCGCCGAGAATAAAGGCGCCTTTTTCCAGGATTCGATTCAGTGCCTGCTGGATTTCTTCTTTAATCGATAGATACTGTGCCTTAAGATCCAGAAATGGGACGGTCACTTTTGCGCTCCTATCAAGTCAATAATCCCAGAATCCTCAGAGTGCGGATGATGGATGAGCCGATCACAGTTTGACCTCTTTTCCCCGGCGTTTTATGGACATTTCCGCGGCTTCCAGGATTCTTACAACTTTCAAACCGCTCATCCCGTCCGTCATTGGGCGGCGGCCTGACTCTATGCTGTCTACAAATTCAGTCGCCACCAGGCGCAGGGCTTCGGTCTGATCGAGCCGGGGCGCCCACATATCGCCAAGCCGATACGATATCAGGGCGTTGTGGGCAGCTTCCCTGTCCACAACTTCTATGCCCTTGTCATAAACTTTGATTTTCTCACTGGACTCCATGTCATCGTACAAGATCATCTTCTTGCTGCCGCCCACCAGAATCGTGCGGATCTTGACTGGAGCGATCCAGTTGTTGTGAAAATGAGCGATCATGCCGCTGTTGAAATAAACAGTTAAATAAGCAACGTTTTCAATGCCGTTGCCGGTGTGGCATGCACCATTGGCGCAAACGCTCACGGGATTCTCCTGGACCAGATGCTCCAGAATGGCAACGTCATGAGGAGCGAGGTCCCAGAGCACGTTTACATCCCGTTGAATAAGACCCAGGTTGATGCGAACCGAATCAAAGTAATACAGGTCGCCCAAATCGCCCTGCTCTATTATCTCCTTCATTTTTCGGACCGCGCCGGTGTAAATGAAGGTGTGGTTTACCATGAGATTCAGCCCTCGCTTTTCAGCAATGTCAATGAGGCTCTCCGCTTCGGATACCGACGTTGCCAGGGGCTTTTCCACCAGGACGTGTTTGCCCGCCTCCAAAGCCTTGCGGGCAAAATTATAGTGAGTCGCAACCGGCGTTGCGATTGCGACCGCTGCGATTTTAGGGTCCTTCAGGACCGAATCGTAGCTGGTGGTTGTGTTGATCGAAGGATATTTTGCACTGAATTTAGCAAGACGCGTGGTATCCAGATCGCAACAAAGGGATACCTTGGCCCTGTCAATTTCCTGGAAGTTTCTGACAAGATTGGGCCCCCAATAGCCATAACCCACTACTGCTACATTTAACAAGACTATACTCCTTTTCCGGCGCTGAATTCACTCCGCACCGACACATCTTCGCACAATGACCATCTGGCAGGTTCGTGGAAGACACCAAAATGAGGATTCAGCAGGTCATGACGAATATGAAAGCTAGGGCCTATTTGAAATAAATGCAGATTCTGGAAAGATCTGTCACGCACCACTACATGAATAGTATAAAATTCGGCTACAAGTTTGAGATTGGGAGTGAGGAGTTCTATGACGCTCTCGCCGTCAATGGATGGGAGAGTAAAACCGTCCAAGGCCGTACAAAAATTAATGCAATTTACATTGTCCGAACGAACAAAGGCCACGATGATATTCGGGTCATGAACAGGTTTCGTTGCTTTTAATTTAAGCCGAATCCGCATTCGCTGACCATGATCGAAGACATAACACGGATTGCCCTCTTCATCGCTGAGGGTCATATCTGTAAGATGGACGGCGAATCTGTGGGCATCGTCCTTTCTAAGGTCACGTATTTTCGACGAATTCCTTTCGTAATATTCAATTGCTTCGGCCACAGGCCCATCAAAAAGGATTTTCCCATCCTCCATGCAAAGGGCCCGGCTGCACATGGATTTGATTGAAAACATATTATGGGACACGAGCAAAATAGTGGCATTATCTTCTTTCAGGCTTTTCGCGTAATCCATGCATTTGCGCTGAAAGTCCAGATCCCCCACGGAAAGCACCTCATCGAGGAGCAGGATATCAGGCCTGAGATGTGCTGCCACAGAGAAAGCCAGGCGAACGTACATTCCGCTCGAATAGCGCTTTACAGGCATGTCCAGAAATCTGTCCAGCTCAGAAAAATTGACGATCTCATCGAACTTTTCGGAAATTTCCTCTTTTGTCATTCCAAGAATGGCCCCGCTGAGATAAATATTCTCCCGGCCGGTCAATTCCCAATGGAACCCAGTCCCTACTTCCAGAAGAGAACCAACCCTGCCGCGGATAACCGCGCTGCCCGTGGTAGGTTCCGTCACCCTTGAGAGGATTTTGAGAAGGGTGCTTTTTCCAGCACCGTTATTTCCAATGATTCCCAGTATTTCACCTTTATTGACCTGGAGCGAAACATCCTTCAACGCCCAAAAAGTATGTCTTGTTTGGGCCCTCCCATTTCTGCTAAACGCGGACCGAAACCGCTCCGTTATCAACTCACGGATCGTGTCGTGGCGCTGTCGTTCTGAGATCAGGTCATACTGTTTCGATATTTTGTCTACTTGTATTGCAATGTTGTTATCCATCAAATTATGTCCGCAAATGTTCTTTCCATTCGTTTGAAAAAGACGACTCCCGCCAATAGCAACAACAACGTAAAGAGTACACTTACACTTACCAGTAAAAGGTTCGGGCTCTTGCTGCCCAGTAAAGCCCAACGAAATCCCTCAATCACCCCCGCCATGGGATTCAAGCCGTACAGGACGCGCCATTTCTCCGGCACAAGACTGACGGGGTACACTATGGGTGAGGCGTACATCCAGATTTGGACGAGAAAAGGAATCGCATACCCCACATCTCTGTATCTCACGTTAATTGGGCCCAACCAGAGACTAACGGCCAGAGCGACCATCAACGCGAACAACAGGAAAACCGGCAAAGCAGCGATGCCCCATGTCGGCGCCACCCCATACCAAGCCATCATGACCAGCAAAATGAGAAACGATATTGCAAAATCAAATAACGGTGTGACCACGGTGGCAAGCGGTATGATCAAACGCGGAAAGTAAACTTTCCTGAGCAAATTCGAATCACCGACCAGGCTTGCGCTGCTGCGGGTCAATGCCTGCGCGAAATAATTCCACGGCAACAGAGCGGCGTAAGAAAAAATCGGGTATGGGATGCCGTCAGAGGGTATTTTGGCCATTTCACCAAATATTATTGTGAAGATGATCATGGTCAACAACGGCTGAATTATAGCCCAGCCTACACCTATGGCAGCTTGCTTGTAACGTACCTTCAAGTCTCTCCAAACCAGGAAAAACAGGAGTTCCCTATATTGCCACACGCCCTTTAGATCGAGATTAAAGAGCCCCCTACTCGGTTGAATTACCGTTACGTCCATTTATCATCCTCACATGAAAGAATTCATGGTTCCGGGCTTTTAGTTTTTAGTTAAAGATAAAAACTAAGAGCATGAAACTGATTTTGGAACAGTTACACACAGTCGCCGGCCTTTAACTGAAAACTAAAAACCAACAACTCAAAACTATCTCAGCCCTTTCTTGGGGTCCAAACTACCTGCTTTTGTCTGAGCAGAAACTTAAGAAAGGCGTGAGCGGAAGCGAGATTTAAAAGGAAAAAATATTTGAACAAATACAGGTACTTTTGGTCAATATCCATTTTGGTCAGGATAGCCGACGCCATCGCGCCTAAATACATTATATTCTGCATTACGAAAGAGAGTTTGTATAGCGGACCTGCAGACTGGAGTGCCCAATTTGACAGGTAGAAGCCGATCATGAAGGCAAAAGCACCGTATCTCAACACCTTGTGAGACCAGAGCTGCCAGGCGTAGATCGTGTCTCCGCCAGGGCCGAGCAACTTTTTCATGTCATACAAAGCCCATAATGCACGGAGCGACACCCTTACGCGCATTCTATATTCGTCTGAAGATGACTTAAGAGACTCTTCCTTTAAAAGAGCGGCCGGCTCATAGACCACGCGAAAACTCTTTGCGACAGTCTTCAGAGGCAGCACGAAATCGGGCAACTGGTCAAGTTTCATCGGGTCATAGAGTTCTTTTCTCACTGCGTCGATTCCACCGTTTACCCCCACCACCGATCCGGCTTTTGTCTCATGAATCCTCAGGAAATTTTCATACCTCATGTAAGCGCTGCAGCCGTAACCGCGCTCGCCGGCACCGGGACTCGCATAAACCATTTTTCCGGTTACGTAACCTACTGTGGGGTCCCTGAAATTGGCTACAAGCTTGCGCAGAGCGTCTGTTTCAAAAATCGAGTTCGCGTCAGAAAAGACAAGGATTTCACCTCGAGCCGCCTCGACGGCTTTGTTGAGGCCGGCGGTCTTTCCTGCCCTGGGGTCCTGCCGCATGAGCATTACGCCGGAACCCGCGAACTCGCTTACTATTGCATCCGTGTTATCGGTTGAGCCATCGGAAACTACGATGATCTCCAGCTTGTCTTTTGGATAGTCAAGGTCAAGCTTGTTTTTCAGAGTGGCGCCGATACTTTTTTCCTCATTATAAGCAGCGATGAGAATCGACACGGCTGGCTCAAGGGCCGATTTCATCACTTTCCTGTTTCTTATAAGGCCGAGGACGAAAACAAGGGCCGGATAACCGGCATAGATATAGAAAAGAGACAGCCCACACAAAAAGAACACTGCTTTGAATAGAAGTACACTCATAGAGAATTGGTTTGATGTCGCAAAACTATTACAGGTTGGCGGAACGAACCGAATAATCCCCCTTGACAATCCGAACAATTCGGATCATTTGGTAAAATGACGGTCTTTTTCGTGCGCTTACAGATACTTGTAAATTGATTGCGGAATATAATAGCGTCTTTTATTAAGAACAATTCCGAGAATATTGCCGCCGACCCTCTGAATCTGTTCCCTGGTATGCCGAGCCGTGCGCCACTTGGTCTTTTCCGCTTCCACGACCAGGACCACACCATCCACTTTTGAGGCCAGCGCCAGGGCGTCCGGCGAAACCGTCAACGGCGGCGAATCGATAAGCACAAGATCAAATTCCATCTTAAGTTTTTCCCAGAAGCCGGCAAATCTCGGTGAATTGAAAAGCTCCGGCGTGGGGACACTGGAGTTAGATGCAGGAGAAACATACAATTCCGATTCACTCACCCGATGAACGGCGCGCTTCAACTCTCCAGATTCGTGGAGAGCATCGATCCAGCTCCGTTGAGATGCAACCGAATAGAACTGTGACAAGGTCCCCTGGTACCGGTCGGCATCCACCAGCAGCACCGAAAGGCCTATCCGCTCGGCTGCAATCTTCGCGAATTCCCGTGCGACGGTCGATGTCCCTTCACCCAGGCTGGACCCCACGAACTGAAGCACTCGATTGCTGGTGTCCGGAAGCACGGCCTCAATGACCTTATAGAGGCTGAGCATCTCCTGGCTCATTTCCATTTCATCTTTTTGGGCGAGGTCCCGGTATATGACGACATCGAGGTTTGCCGTACTCGTCGTCTTTTGCCTGTGAGCCTGTTCCAAAGCCTCATAAATTTTGCTCATAATTCACCTCAAAACAGCGTACGTTAATGATTCGGTTGAGTGAACGGTTTCGATCCTCACCATTACTTGGAAGCTATGGCAACAAGGACCGGTAAATCCAACCGCCTTTCGGCTTGGGCCGGAGTACTCATGCCCGGACTGATGATTTCAACGGAAAAGGCCAGAGCGAGACTGCCTGCAATCCCGATCAGCAGAGAAATTAAAACATATACTACCAAAGGCAATGGAAGATTGTTCGGCAATAAAGGAGCTGATGCCCGTTCCAGCACACTCACGCTGGTCATTTTTTGAGAGTCAAGCTCATCGTGAATGCGGGCATCCTCCAATTTGGCAAGGTAGGTCTTGTACTTCTCTTCGCTGTCCGCAACTTTTCGCTCCAACTGTTTGTACTTCGACTCCTGAGCTTCGAACGCGGTAATTTCCAATGCCACTTTTTTTATTTGTTCGTCCAGCCCTTTTTCCCGGGTTTTGAGAGCACTGTATTCGGCTTTGTTCTGCACGATCTGCTTCTGAATGTCCTGGTAGGCGGGGTCGACAAGCTGCTTCGAACCTCGAGGACTGTTGAGACGATTCTTGAGTAACTGGATCTGTTCGCGAATGTTGGTTATGAATCGATTGTCCTCTTTGTATTTGGACAGGAGTTCCTTCTCCTGAAGCTCGAGTCCGAAAAGGCGGTTTTCAAGGGCCGACATGCTCTCGGCAGCAACTATCGAGGTCTTTTGGATACTGGGCAGTTGCTTTTCGAGTTCGGCAACCCTTTCCTGGGTTTGGGCCATTTTACTTTCGTTGTCAAAGCGATCCGCTTGGAGTTGTCTCTGCCTGTTGAGCAAGAAGTCACGCTGCTCGACAAACGAAATTATTTTGGACTGGCCCTGGAAAGCTTTGAGTCCGGCTTCCGCCTCCGACAGTTGCTTCCTGTACTCTTCCGTCTTTTGCTCCAGGAATAAAAGAGCTCTCGGGTTTCTGTACGTATCGCCCCGTTTGTCCATGTAACAATCGACCAACTCGTTTATAGTTTTTGCAGCTATTGCAGGATTGGGCCCCTTGAAAGACGCCTCCAGGATGTTTCCGGGGGAGCCTTTCACCGTCAGGTTCTGTTGGAACATGTAGAGCGCATTTGCGGCAACGGGCAACCCCGTGCCGCCGCTCTGGTCAGGGTTGGGGAAAATCCCTTCCGGTTTCAACGAATCTATTACTCTTTCCGCCAACTCCCTGGACTGCAGGATACGGGCTTCGGTGGCAAGCAGCTCCGAGATGTTGACGTTCGTCTGCCGCTTATCCAGCGTAAGATCAATATCCTGACTTTCCCATCCCGGTTTCACCAATATGACCGACTTGGCCTCGTAGATGGGGCTGTAGAAGTATCCCAGATAAGAGATAATACCGGCGCAGCATAGAACCGTAAGCGTGACAAAAGTGATGAGTATCATCAGTTTGTGTTTAAATAGGATGCTCAGGATGTCACGAGGCCCCATGTCGCTGACGGGGACGGCCCGGCCGGTCTGGACAGACAAACCGGGAACAAAACCACTGGCCCGCTTAACGGGAAGGTTCTGGTTCATTGTAGTACCTCAATTGAATTGTATTTTAGACAAAATATGAAACAGATTTTACAAATCGCCGGATGAATCGGCAAAGCCGATCACCCTACCTGCCGGGCACAATCATATATCCGTATCCGGCAAAAACGCCGATGGTTTGCCCTAAGTATTGGTTTACCCAGAGATCGACATCGGCGATCCCCGACCGCGGGACAACGACTACGTCATAAGGCTGCACGTAAACGTCCTGACTCGGGTCGATGCCCTTCATGGCTTTCTCTATATCTAAAGACATATAACGTGGTTTGTTATCTTCATCTCTGCGCACCAGAATCACCTGGTTTCGGTCCCCAGTATCCTTGAAGCCGCCTGACAAGATGATCGCCCCTAATACTGTTGTCGGTACGGTCAGATCTTTCAATCCCGCAGCGCTGACTTCTCCGCCGACAAAGATTTTATTCCCGCCTAAAGCGGTGACTATCACGCTTACTTCCGGCGGCTGCGCAAGATATTTGGCGTAACCCTCGGTCAAAACCTCGGCGAGCTTCGCAGGGGTCATTGTCACGCATTTGACCTCATTGACGAGCTGGAGAGCAATGCGCCCATCGGGGCGAACTATAACTTCTTGATTTAACTCTGGATTATAGAATAGCTTTATGGACAGTTTATCTCCGACGCTGATCTTGTATTGGTCCTCGATAGGCGGGACAACAGTGCCGGGAGACCCGAGAGAAACAGTATTATAGACTTGAGGTTTGCAAGACATAGCTAAAAATGCCAAAATTAAATAGAGACTCCATTGTTTGATTGTTTTCATAATCCCGCTCTTCATAGATGTTTTAGTTGTTGCGCTTTGCGCGCGTCAAATCCCCCTGACCGTCTTCAGTCAATTCCATTTCCTGGTTCCAGGATATTACTTCCAGATTTCGGCCTGGATTCCGCCCCCTGCTTCCCAATGGAACCGTTGCCGCATCGATGTTGAGCGTAATACCTTGAGGAACTGCCGAAGAGAAGATAAGATCACATCTACCCAGTTACAAATGATCTCGCCGAAAAAAGTCGATTCTTGAGGATACTTTTATCAGGACATTTATACGGCGGTGATGCGTCCATGCCGAAAGCCAAGCTGCGGTCGGATAAATAGAGTGGCCAATACAGTCAAAACTCTAAATATATGCCTGTTGACACCGCAGGCCGAAGGGTTGACGGATCAAAGGGTCAGGGGCCGGCAAAGCAGGCCCCCGATCCCGGCGGACCTACTTGGCGCGAGGTTTTGCCGAACTCAATCGAGGCAACTGGAGCTGTTCGCCCACCATTATCTTGTTCACATCCTTTAACTGCGGATTGGCCAGCTTGAATTGCCGTAATAATTCAGGATCGAAGGAACCGTAAATATCGACCAGGATCCGTGAAACGCTGTCCCCTCTTATCACAGTTCTTGCCGTCATGCCCTTTTCCTCTTCTATTGGCTGTTGGAGAGGCACGGCGGCAAGCGTTGGTTCCTGTTTTTGAATTTCTTCAACTGCTTTGGGTGCTGCTTCAGCTACTTTGGGTGGTTTTTCAACTGCTTTAGGTGACACTTCAACTGCTTTGGGTGGCGCCTCAACTACTTTGGGTGCTGCTTCAACTACTTTGGGTGGCGCTTCAACTACTTTGGGTGGCGCTTCAACTGCTTTGGGTGCTGCTTCAACTACTTTGGGTGGCGCTTCAACTACTTTGGGTGGCGCTTCAACTACTTTGGGTGGCGCTTCAACTGCTTTGGGTGCTGCTTCAACTGCTTTGGATGGCGCTTCAACTGCTTTGGGTGGTTTTTCCGCTTTCGCAAGAGATTGGTCCTCGGGAGACGGCGCGGCCCTGATTTCAGTGACTTCTTTTACTTCTTCCTGGCGCCCCACCCTCGAAACTTGAGGCTGCGCACCGGACGTTTGATCGTGAGCAGGCGGCACAAACGAGCTTGAACCATTCTGTGCGGGAGGGGCAGGAACCGGGGCCACCACAGACTGCTGCCTTTCCGGGAGCGGCAAAAGGGTTTCCCTGTCCATTCGGTTTTCGAGGGACTTCGCAAAGAAAACGCCGGACAAAACAATTGCAATACAGGCAAAGGCCGCCGCCGGCCACATTCTCCTGAACGCTCCTCGAGCCTTTCGGCTATTAAGATCCGAAATCACCTCCTTTACGATTTTTTCAGTGGCGGGATTGCACTGATACCCGAAACCCGTGATCAGGACATTGTCACAAATTATGTTTATCAGTCGCGGGAATCCCCGTGCTTCATCAACGATCCTTTTCATCGCCCTTTTGGTAAAGACCTGGTTATGAAAAGCGGAACCCTTCATAAGGCGGTGCTGGATATAGGCAAGACTTTCCTCCTTGGTTAGGGGCTTGATGAGGCAGCGGATTGCGATCCGCTGTTTCAATTGCCTAAGTTCCGTCAATTCCAGCTTTCTTTCGAATTCCGGTTGCCCCACCATTACTATCTGGACCAGCTTGTCCTTCGAAGTCTCCAGATTGGATAGCATGCGAAGATTTTCGAGGGTTTCAACGGGCATATTCTGGGCTTCGTCGATTATGAGGGCGACATTTCTGTCATTCTTGTATTCTTCAATAAGAAAGCGGTGAAGCTGATTTACCAGCTCGGGAACTCCAGCGCCCTGCTCCGCCACAAGCCCGAGTTCGTTAAAGATTTGCTTGAGAAGGCTCTCGAATGAAAGCACCGCGTTAAAAATATATACTACTTTAAGCTTTTCACGGTCCGCACCCTCAAGATAGGCGCGCAGTATGGTTGTTTTGCCTACTCCGATTTCACCGGTGATGGCGATAAATCCCTTCCTTTCCTCAATGCCGTAAATCAAAGCCGCGGAAGCTTCCTTATGGCTTGCACTGAGGAACAGGAACTCAGGGTCCGGAGTAATATGGAATGGGTTCTTTTTGAGTTTATAAAAATCAAGATACATTGGCGACCCTCACCTATCAAGATTCCCTTCGCTTAAGAGACGGAATACTCTCGATGGACATCATCCGAAGGTATTCGCTGCAAGTCACGAATGAAGAACCTCGCAGGCGGCTCGTAAGAAATTGAAGCCGTGGCAAGGTCTTTGCCAAATTCGTGTAATGCCGCAGCCTCGAAAAACCGGGGACCCCCTTTAATCTCGGCTGGTCCGGATCGACTTCCCACGGATGGATATAAAAAACAAACGCATTGTTGCGCTTTAGAACCGATTTTACGATCTTTTCAAAAATCCTCACCGGCATGAACCTGAAGTAGCCGCCGCCGCCCGCCGGCACGGTATGCCCCCACACTTCAAGGTTACTGATGGGGAGTTCATATAAATTCCGGAGTGTCTTAGAGGCAATACCCGTTCCATTGGGGAATATCCGGATCTTCCCGTGCCTACCGTTGCCTGAAAAGGAATTGAAGCTCGAATCATACAGATATCCACTCTCTTCGAGTATTTCGAGCGTCTCCTCATTTATTGAAAAGCCCGGCGCGCGATATCCATGGACGGCCGTTCCCAGAATGTCTTCAAGGATTTTTTTGCTCTCTACAATGTCTTTCCTCAGCTCCTGCGTCGAGCACCGGCTGCCTAAAACGTGGTTATACCCGTGGGACGCAACCTCATGCCCTCTTGCCTGTACCTGCCTTATCAGTCCGGGAAGTCTTTCGGCCACCCAACCGAGCACGAAAAAAGTAGCTTTCAAAGGCGAACACGGCCTTCCACCATTACCGGAACATCCGAACCTGTCCAAGGAATCCAGAATTAAATGAGTATTCCTCTCAACCCTTGATTCACATGAAGGCCACAAAGAGTGCGGGACCAGCGGTCTAAGGTTTTCGACCTGGAACCAGTCTTCGAGATCTATCGTCAAGAGAAAATAGCTCAAGGAATCCAGCCTTTTTGTTTCAATTGACACAGAATTAATACCAGCCATTTCAAAAAAGCTACCGAGCCCCTTCACCGAGGAGCACTACACCGATGGTTCGAAGCAATATTTTAATATCCAGCAAAATAGACATGTTTTTTATATAATAAAGGTCATATTCCAATTTTCTCAAGGCATCATCGATCGAAGCCCCATAGGGATACTTGATTTGGGCCCATCCGGTAATTCCAGGGGTCACGGTGTGGCGGATACCATAGTAAGGGATCTGGGAATCAAGGATTTCCACAAATTCGGGGCGCTCAGGCCGGGGGCCGACAAGGCTCATATTTCCGATAAATACATTCCATATCTGAGGTATCTCGTCGATTCGACAGAAACGAATAACACGCCCGACCCTGGTTACTCTCGGGTCTCTTCTCTTTGCCCATTTGGCTCCATGCTCCTCAGCATTGTAGGTCATGGACCTGAACTTATATACGGTGAATTCCTTACACCTCTTCCCAACCCTTTTCTGCGTGTAAAATATCGGACCGGGCGAATCAATGCGGATTGCAACTGCGGTAATCACCGCCAACGGCGCCGTGACTATGAGCAGGAACGCTGAAAACATCACATCGAGAATGCGTTTGATCTTCTGGACATATCCACGGGAGAGCAGGCTGAAACCATCCGAGAACAGCAACCACCGGTCCTCGATATACTGAACGGGAACCTTGGTGGCGAGACGCTGAAAAAGTTGCGGCATGTCCAGCACTTCAACGCCCACCAGACGGGCTTCGAGAATCCTGCGCATCAAGCCTTTCAACCGTGATCTCGGAATTGCGACCACAATAACCTTGATCCCATGCTTAGCAATAATTTCGGTCAATCTTCTTGTGGTCCCCAAAATTTCAGACACACTGTCCGCTCCTGCCGAATTGGACACCTCATCAGTGACAAAGCCCTTGAACTTCATCGAAGAGGCGGGCAGATTCAGAAGGCGCTGCGCTGTACGGCCTGTATCGTCTGAGCCGATTATCAATGTTGGCAGTTCAGCTCTCGCGAACTGGAAGAGGCGATAATAAACAGCTCGCCATAGAAGCAGGAAAAGAGGCACAAGTATCATCTGAGCGGCGAGAGCGCGCCGGTTGTACTGCCATTGGGGAGCAAAGAAAAAGAGAATTGTGCTTAGGGCAAAAACCGGAAACGAAGATGCCAGTATTCGAACGGCTGCCTGTCTCGGTTTGAAAATCCTTTCAGCGTTATATAAATCCAGGATGTAAAGGATCATCACGAACTGAAAGATTGAAAATATGCACGCAGGCAGATAAGAGATGTATGAAGTTGCGGCCGCCCTGTCCGGAATTGCCAGGAAACCCAGCAAGTGAGCGCCCGCGATAAACAGAAGGTCGATGATGAACAAGAACCACGTTTGCCTCAGGGCCAATTTCATCACATCAAAGGATTCCAGTTGAGAAGGGCTGTCGGATTCCTCCACAACGGGTTTAATTTTGAGATGCACATGACCGTTATTGGGCAGTGGAATCGTGGGGGCTAAAAACTCGCTGCAGATCCTTGTGGACCAAAACTGTTTCTCTTCAAGAGTTTCCTTTAATCCTTCGCAAACCTTTGCCACGATCTTGGCCTTCGCTTCGACCGGCTCCGAGTTGCCCAGCTCCGTAAAGATCACCCCGATAGTTAAACCCGTTTTGCACCACCCCTTTATATCGGTTTCACGGACCAGCGATTCCAGAAGAGACTCGACCCGGCTGAAGATTATCTCCCCTTCGCTTCCATAGAAGGCTCGAGTCTCTATTCTGACCAGCAAAGACGTATTCCCGGACCTCTCGGCCCGCTTCCGTTCAAGCGCCAGTATCTGGTGAAAATGTTCCTCCTCAAGAAAGGGCGTTGCCGCCGATTCCGAGGCGCTTTGAATCTGAAATCCAGAGGCTTTTAGCCCCTTTGCCAGAGCGTATTGCATTTCTTTTCTACCTATACCTTTATGCAGATAAACGGGAGTACTGGAAGGAAACCTGATGTGTTTGGATATAGCTCCATGAATCAATCAGGAAGGGAAGTCATTCAGCAGCCTTTTCCGGTTTTGGACTGCGTTCACGAATCTTGAGCCTCTGTTCCTTTTGCCATTCCCATGGGGGAACCGGGGCTGGATCAACCCAAAGCCCAATCGCATTGGTTCTGGCGAGGTTTTCCAGTCCTCTCCATTCAGCACAGATATGGGCGCTGCATTCACCAGGCTTTACCCATGCAAGTCCGTGAGAAATGAGCTGTACATTGAGGTAGTCCTTGGAACCACCCACCCTCACCAGGGCATTTTCAACTCCATCGTGTCCTTTAAATAAAGGGGTGACTTCCACCATTTTCTGAAGAGCCAAATGGGACGCCAGCGCCATTGATTGTTCCCTGAACGGCTGCCCAAACCTGGGAGAGTCGATCCCATATAATTTTATTCTAGCTACCAAGCCGTCGTGAGAAACGGTAAGGACATCTCCGGACAGCACTCCAACCACCTTCCCCTGCCATCCGAAGCAATCAGGCTGAAAAAGCGCGAAAAAAGCAAATACGAAAACCGGAACAGTAATGATTTTGAATTTTCGTGTCATCGCTCACCTTTCTACCGAATTAGCGCTGATCTTACACGGGGGATTATACAGCTCCGCCAACTCGATTACATTTTTCGCTTTTGTCAGCATTTTGAAATATCGTGACCTCATCGCAGACTCGGTCAAAGATGACCCAACGTTAATGGCCGAAAATATGGGTGTAAAGTGGTGATTTCGGAAGGTAGAAAGTGGGTAACATGTATACTCATTAATGCAAAAAATAAAATTAATACAATATCTTACTTTATCAATGGAGGCAGGGTATTTCATCATGATAATCTTTCTCCGGCAATTCCCGTCGCACTCTTTCGCCATCATGCTCTATCACTTAATGTAAGACAGAAAGTAAATAAAACACAGAGCTGTCCACTGGCGCGTTACGTAAGCTATGCATTTCTAGATACTAGTGTTTTTTCGTTGTTAGGTATGATATTTGCCAAGTATCTACCTAACAAATCATCCCTTTACAGCTTAGAAATCCATCCTATATTCAGCAACAGTTGAAAGCATTCTATTTCCACTATAAACCTGAGTGCGGCTAATACTTCATTCAGGTTTTCCGAAAGGACCTGATAATGATTTACGAACGCGATCCTGAGTCTCCCTTTTCCAAAATCCTGGTTAAAAACGGACCTTATGTAATCGGTACAATCCGAAGGAATCTGGTAACCGGCCATTATCATTTCTATGATGCGCGTGTAGATGAGTTAACCGGTCTGTTCCAGGAAAAGCGAATTGACACTTTGAAAAGGAAAATCGAAAGGCTCGAACTTAGAAAAGCGAGTTAGCCCATCATTCCGGGAACTCGCGTGAGCCTCCGGCTCGCTACCGTCTCCCTACGGCGAGCCGCTCCGATAATATTGCCTATACCAGGCCACAAAACTCGACAGCCCCTGACTAAGCGGAGTCTCTGGACGAAAGCCGAAGTCGCGAACGATGTCATCGACATCGGCATAGGTCATCGGGACGTCACCCGGCTGCATCGGAAGGAACTCTTTTTTTGCCTTCACCTGAAGGCAATCCTCGATCGTGGATATAAAGTCAAGGAGCTGGACGGGCTCATGGTTTCCGACATTATAGATCCTGTACGGGGCAAAGCTGGCGCCGGGGTCCGGCTTGAGTCCATTCCAATGCGGGTCGGGAGCGGGAGGATGGTCGGCAAGCCGCAGCATCACTTCGACAACATCATCGATATATGTGAAATCACGGCTCATGAGGCCTCTATTGAATACTTTGATCGGCTCCCCCGCCAGTATCGCGCGCGTAAAGAGAAAAACCGCCATATCCGGACGTCCCCACGGACCGTAGACGGTAAAGAACCGCAGCCCTGTAGAAGGTATGCCATAAAGGTGGGCATAAGTGTGGGCCATGAGTTCGTTTGCTTTCTTGGTAGCCGCATACAGTGAGATCGGATGGTCCACATTGTCTTGAACGGCGAAGGGTATTTTCGTGTTTGCCCCATAGACGGAACTCGAAGAGGCGAACACCAGATGCTTGACCCCGCTGTGCCTGCAACCTTCCAGCAGATTTAGGAAACCGGCGATATTACTTTCGATATAAGCATGCGGATTTTGAAGCGAGTAGCGCACTCCGGCCTGAGCCGCCATGTGCATTACAATATCGAAGGGATGATCTTGAAAAAAGGCCCCAACCGAACGATCGTCTTTCAGGTCCAGTTTAAAAAACTCGAAGCCGGGATGCTTTCTCAATAGGGCAAGCCGGTCCTGCTTAAGGCAAACGTCGTAGTAGTCATTGATGTTATCCAGACCCGTGACGTTCCGTCCAGCTTCAAGCATCTTCAGGGCTATATGGAAACCTATGAAACCGGCCGCGCCGGTCACCAGGACGGGTTTCTGAATATCCATCGGACTTTCCCTCACATTTCCTCAAACCGGGCAGGTACGAACCTTGCGCGCCAGAGCGTACAATATTTTCTTCTACCTTGCCCCCCGGACAATTGCAAGGCCAACTCCAGGCCTTGTTGGAAAACGGGTAACCGCACCGTTCAAAACAAATCAGGTTGAAATAAGGAGGTATTGGGAGACGTCTGAAGCAAGCTCTTTCCCGATAAACTGCTGAATTCAACCGATCAAAACCAGGCGCAGTTTACTTACTTTTCCTGGTCTTTTTCGTCTTCAGCTTCTGAATCGCTTCGGCCGAGGGCTCCGGCGCTTTTTTCACGACCTCCGGCCCCGAACTGGTCGCGCCGGGAAAAATCAGCCGGAACGTGGCCCCTGCCCCCGGAGTGGAGTCGAGTTCTATGAGTGCGCCATGTCTTTCGAGTATCTGTCTTGATATACTCAGGCCCAAACCGGTTCCTTCAGGTTTACGCGTAAAGAACGGGTCGAAGATACGACCTTTGTCTTCTTCCATGATGCCGGTGCCGGAATCATGGACCTCGAGGATTTGCCCCTGGGACTCAGGATGGGCGGATACTCTTATGTCCAGTTTCCCACCACCGGCCATGGCCTCGATGGAATTGATGATCAAGTTCATCAACACCTGGCATATCTGGCTGAAGTCCATTACTATCGGGGGCAGGTCCTTGCTTATATCGACTGAAACTTCAACCTGCGCCTTTATCAGGTACATCTTCGACATGTCGAGGCAATGTTGGACGGCCTCCTTCAGACTGTACGGAACGAACTGAGGCTCGCGAGGCCGCGCAAAGTGGAGAACCTGCTGGATGATACGGTCCATTTTACGAATCTGCTGGAAGACGTCCTCGAACATTTCCTGGTGGACCGGCTTCAACTCCAGTTCGCGCCTGAGCATCTGAGTATTGAAGCTGATAGTGGCAAGCGGGTTTCTAATTTCGTGAGCAATTCCAGCAGCCAGCGTACCAAGCGCCTTCAGCCGCTCCGATTGTTGAAGGCGCTGCTCGAATTTTCTGGCCTCGGTGGCGTCCTTTTCATAATAGATCACCCGCTCGATCTCTCCGGAGACATTAAAAACCGGAAACGCGTAATAGTGGTAGTAGCCTCCCCATCGCGGGTGCGGCCCCTCCCTGTGAATGGGCTGTGCCCCCCACAGACAGGCCCAGATGGGACACTCGATATGAGGCTGTTCGGTCCCGTAGAGTATCTGAGGATATTTTTGCCCGACCAGCTTAGGCCCGTAAACCATCTCACTGGTGCGGTTGACCCGAAAAATCCGCATCCTGTTATCCACCAGGAAGATGCTGTCCTGAATGGCGTCGAAGCTGATCTCAAGTTCATATTTCGCGCGTTCGACGGAATCGAAAAGCATTGCATTCTGGATCGAAACTCCCAGTTGGTTTCCGATAGCTTTGAGCAGATCGCTCTGGTCCTCTCCTAATTCGTAGGCCCCGTCGTTTGTGACATAAAGCAACCCCACAACGTTCTGGTGAGACATGAGAGGGATACAGATGATTTCATCCACTCCCTCTTCCTCCATGCGCTCGCGCAGGGCCGCGAAAGTAACCTTCGATATGGGAAACCAGCGGATCGGGTTCTGCTCGTCATACCTGCCCATCATCTCGGAACTCATGGTCAGGTACTGGATGCAGTTGAGTAAAGTGGGAGAGAATCCATGGTGGGCTGCAAGCTCCAGCAGCCACTTTTCTTCCGTGGATTCCTTTACGAGATACAGGGCGCCCATTTTGAACTGCAAGGTGCCGAGAATGTTGGAAAGCGCGCGCCTGAGAACGTCCTGAAGATATGGAGAACTGTTCAGCGCTGACGAGATATCATAGAGTATCTGAAGTTCAAAATGCCGTGTCCAGTCTTCACGACAGGACCCATCCGGTTTCTTGCCTACTTTGTGTTGATGGTTCAGGGTCATTTTTGACAAGAGTCCCCCTCGACGATCCCAAAAGGGATCGGGGCTAGTCTGAATGCCTGTTCATCACCTGCCATTGTGTATGAATAACCCGAGCGATACGTATGGAGGCCGCGTCGACCATTTTCCCATCCAGCGAGAGCGATCCCAGTCCCGCTGCCTGGGCCTGTTCGTAGGCTTCCAAAATTCTGACGGAACGATCATAATCTTCCCGTGAAGGAGCATAGATTTCATTGACGATGGCAATCTGATCCGGGTGAATCACCCATTTGCCGTCATAACCAAGGGCTGCGCTCATCAGACAGGAACGTCTCAGCCCCTCAGGGTCCTTGTAGTCCCCGTAAGGAGCGTCGATAGCCGTTAGACCCGCGGCTTTGGCGGCCATAACCATTCTGCTCAGCGGGAAATGGAACCTGTGCCCAGGGTAAAAGTCTTCCTTTTCCCCGTGCCCGCTGACTCCTTTACTCAACATGGTCAGGGAAGCACTGTAATCGGCAACCCCAAAGACAAGCGTTTCAACTCGAGGCGAGCTGAAGGCGATTTCTCCCGCCTTTAGCATTCCCGAAGCCGTTTCTATCGAGGGTTCGAGGCCTATCGGTCTTATGAAACCCATCCGCATCTCTATCTGGGTCAAAAGATAGTCTATCGCTTTTATTTCCGCGGCGTCCTCTACCTTTGGAACTACTATCGTGTCGATATATTCGCCTGCTTGTTCAACTACATCAATTATATCACGGTAGGCAAAGGGCGTATCCATGGAATTGATGCGATACGATCTTACCTTCCCTTTCCAATCCCGTTCCCTGAAGACGGCGACCGCAAGTTTTCTGGCCTCCTCTTTCTCGTTTACGGGAACTGAATCCTCCAGATCCAACATGATTACGTCCGGATCGAGATTAAATGCCTTGTTCACCATTTTTTCGCGATTTGCGGGGACCGAAATTATCGAGCGTCGAAGTCGAGCGGTGTCTCTCATGTGCCCTCCATTTTTGGAAACTGCATTCGCATGAACGCTGACTGGTGCAACCCACTGCGGACGGAAACCGAACAACCCTTCTGTTCTCGAAACCGGCTCCTGCGACCCTGCCGGGATCGATCACCTCGGGACTCAAGACCTGGAATAGATATTCAGCCCGGCCAGCCGCCGGGATTTCGCATCCCTGCCCCTCAAAGGCACTCGGGGCAGGGCTGCGCAAATGCTGCTATTTTTTCGCTACAGACTTTTTAGCGGCGGTGGACGCGGAATCCTCCTTCGCGGCCTTTTCCTTTATTGCGGCCTGTGCGGCTGCTAAAGTTGCGATCGGAACTCTATAGGGCGAGCAGCTTACATAATCGAGCCCAATCCTGTGGCAGAACTCGACGGAACTGGGATCTCCACCATGTTCTCCGCAGATGCCGATCTTTATATCGGGACGCGTTGCCCGACCCTTCTGGACGGCGATTTCCATCAGCAGGCCCACCCCTTTTTGATCCAGCTTCGCGAACGGATCGTGTTCCCATATCTTACTGGTCAGATAAACCGGCAGGAATTTTCCGGCATCGTCCCTGCTGATACCGAATACCATCTGGGTAAGGTCATTGGTGCCAAACGAGAAAAACTCCGCATGTCTGGCAATCTCATCCGCCGTAAGGGCTCCGCGGGGAATCTCGATCATGGTCCCAATGTTGTAATCGACCTTGACCCCGTATTCCTGTATGACTTTCTGCACGATCTCTTCGACAACGTCCCTCTGGTTCTTAAATTCCCCAACATCGCCCACCAGGGGGATCATTATTTCAGGGCGCACCTCCATTCCCTCCCTGGCAATCTCGCAAGCGGCTTCCATGATAGCCCTGGCCTGCATCTGGGTGATCTCAGGAAAGGTTACTCCAAGACGGCAACCTCTATGGCCGAGCATCGGATTGGCTTCATGCAGACTGACCACCTTGGCCTGAAGTTGTTCAAAAGGGACACCCATCTTAATGGCCAGCTTCTGAATGTCCTTTTCATCGCTGGGGAGGAATTCGTGGAGAGGGGGGTCCAAGGTCCGAATGGTTACCGGTCTTTCCCTCATAACTTTGAAGATGCCCTTGAAATCCTCTTTTTGCATCGGAAGCAGCTTGGCAAGCGCCTTCTCGCGTCCTTCATGGTCCTTGGCGAGAATCATTTCGCGAACGGCATCGATCCGGTTGCCTTCGAAGAACATGTGCTCGGTACGCGTAAGTCCGATCCCCTCGGCCCCGAACGCGATGGCTTCTTCGGCCTGGTTTGGCTGGTCGGCGTTTGTCCATACTTCCAGCCGGCGAAACTCGTCGGCCCAGCCCAGAAGCGCCACATAATCCTGGTAGATCTGGGATCTTTGCGGCGCCAGGCTCTTGTCAATGATAACGCGGATTACTTCCGACGGCCGTGTCGGGATCTGGCCGGCGAAAACCTCCCCGGAAGTGCCGTCGATTGAAAGATATTGTCCTTCCCTGATTATGCGGTCGCCCACGGTCATTCTCCGGGCGCGGTAATCTATTTCAAGATCCGAACAGCCGACCACGCAGACTTTCCCCATCTGACGCGCAACCAGTGCCGCGTGTGAAGTCATTCCGCCGCGGGCCGTCAAAATTCCGCGCGACGCGTGCATGCCGCGAATATCGTCCGGGGATGTCTCCAGGCGAACCAGAATGACTATCTCGCCCTTCATGGCCCACTCTTCCGCATCGTGCGCATTGAACACCACCCGGCCCGTGGCAGCCCCCGGCCCCGCGTTGAGACCCTTGGTCAGCAAAGCGCCATCCCTGAGCGCATCCACTTTAGCTTTGGGGTCGAAGGTAGGCCGCAAAAGCTGATTCAACTGGTCGGGTTCGACCCGCATTAATGCTTCCTGCTTGGATATTATGCCCTCCCGGACCATATCCACGGCTATCTTAAAGGAAGCGAACCCCGTGCGTTTGCCGGTCCTGGTCTGCAGCATCCAGAGTTTGTTTTTCTGTATAGTGAACTCAATATCCTGCATGTCCCGGTAATGACGGTCCAGCTTGCTGCGGATACCTTCAAGCTCGCTATAGATTTCCGGCATGGTCTCTTCGAGAGACACACCTGGGCCGTCACCTCTCTGGTACTTGTTAATTGGCAGGGGTGTCCTAATGCCGGCGACGACGTCTTCACCCTGAGCATTTATCAGGTATTCGCCGAAAAACACGTTTTCACCGGTAGCCGGGCTTCGTGTAAAACCAACACCCGTGCCGCAGTCGTCTCCCATATTCCCGAACACCATGGCCTGCACATTTACAGCCGTGCCCATGGCATCCGGAATGTTGTTTATTTCACGGTAGGCAATCGCACGTGGATTGTTCCACGACCCGAAAACAGCCGTTATTGCTCCCGAGAGCTGATCCCACGGGTCTTGCCGAAATTCCAGATGCTTGCGTTCGCGAATCAATCCTTTGTACCGCTCGATCAGTTCCCTGAGGTCACTTGCCGGAAGCTGATGGTCGTATTCAACCCCACGTTTTTTTCTGATTTCCTCGATCAACTCATCGAATGGATCGTGTTCGTCTTTGGACTCAGGCTTCAAACCCAACACCACGTCTCCGTACATTCCGATGAAACGGCGGTAACAATCGTAGGCAAACCGTTCATCGCCCGTGCTCTTTATGAGACCATGCACGGTCTGGTCATTGAGGCCGAGATTCAGGACCGTATCCATCATTCCCGGCATGCTGAGAGCAGCGCCTGACCGCACCGAGACCAGGAGGGGGTTTTCAGGGTCTCCGAACTTGCGCCCCATAATCCCTTCCAGTCTGTGCACAGCTTCTTCGACCTGGCCTTTCAATTCGGCCGGATACTCACCGCCATGTTGGTAATAGTAGGTGCATATATCCGTGGTGATTGTAAAACCCGGGGGCACTGGTATGCCCAAATTGGCCATTTCCCCCAGATTAGCGCCTTTCCCGCCCAGAAGCGTCTTCATTTTGGCGTTGCCGTCCGCTTTTCCTTCTTCAAAAAAATACACGTACTTGGGCATAAACTTCTCCTTTGGGCAAAACTTTGCGATTGGATAAGGATGCGCAAGGCAGGTTCAGTCACTTGAACTAGTTCAGTCATATGAACATACAATACTAACTGCAACTCCGCCACAGTTCAAGATTACAACGAGAAGCAGAAAACGGGAAGCGGGAAGTTAAAGCTGCATCTTCCCGCTTCCTTTTTTGCCTCATATCGCAGATATCAGATCTCAAGCCACGAATCGGAATAGAGTGAATGGCCCAGAATTACCCTGGCTGTTTTCACGAATTTGACCTGCTCCTGCGACAGCGCTTTCATATCGATTGGAGTCCCGTCCTCGACCTTATGAACGAGTTCCTCCAGTTCGGGGTGCTTGCCGTGGGCAATTGCGTAGAGTTTGGTATCAAAACAGTCAACGATCGCCGAATAAAGTCCATGCCTTTTCAATATGATCAGCATGACTTGGTTCAGGATCGGGCGGAGGTGATCGGGAGGACCATTGGAAATATTCGAGAGCCCAATGGTGCTGCGGCATCCCGGAGCGATGTCTTCGAACATTTTCATGAATTCGAGGACGCTCATGATCTGGCCTTGCTGAACATTGACCGGGGTCTGGATGGGATCGATGTAGATGTGCTCGGGATTTATGCCGAATTCTTCGGTTGCCCTGAAGACCAGTTCGGCGCAAAGGGCTCCGCGCTCGTTTTCATCCCTCGGCATTCCTTCAGGCCCCCAGAGCAGGCCGACAAATTCGGCGCCATGCTCCGCGGCCAGCGGGAGGAGCGCATTCATTCTTTCCGGGCGAACCATGATTGAATTGAGCAGAGGTTTATTCTTCCTGGATGCCTTGAGCCCCGCTTCCATGGCTTTGATGTTTGACGTATCCAGGGCAAGTGGAATGTCAACCACTGCCTCTATTGCAGGGACAAGCCAGGTCATCAGTTCCTCGCCCGTTTTTCCAGCCGGACCGATATTCAGGTCTATGTAGTCCATCCCGGCTTTAGCCTGCTCGATGGCAAGTTCCTGAAGCGGTCCGGCATCCTTTGCCTTCAGGGCGGCCCCATATTTCTTACTCATTATATTCAGGTTTTCGCCTATCAGCTTCATCGCGCCATCTCCCGTCTATGCCTTCCAGTTCTTGAGGTATTTGGGGATCTGGCTGGCTTCCCTCGGACCGACCGCAATATTCCAGCCTCCTCCCAGTTCTTCTTCCAGTTCACCGCTTATGCCGGCCGCATACCCTGGAATTACCAGGGTTTTGTGCTTCACTTTGTCTTTAATTCCACTCTTGTTGATAAAAGTCCCGACGGATTCTCCCGAGAATTTTCCGGCGGCCCATGCGGTCATAACCGAAAGTCCCTCGGTGTCCTGCACACAGAGCCAGGTTGGGACCCTGCTGGACTCGATCTCACCGGTAACGATAAAGTAGGTCAGTGAGAAGTTGCAGGTTACCAGGACGGGTGAGTTTTCATCGGGATTGTTTATGGGGTAGATTCCCTGTTCGGCTGTCATCGGCCTTTGAGGATCAGTAAAAATATTGAGCCGGTCGAGAAGAAGAGGGAAGACCACGTGCGGCTGAATGTCGCTCATGACGATCATCCCCCCGTACTTGGCCACGAAAGTGGCCGCCACAAGGGCCTCCTCCATGATACCGTCCCCGATTTCGTTGGCCATGATGATCGTGGGGAATCCGAACGGCCGAAAACGGTCCTTCAGGGCGGCGCGGCGGATCAAAATCTGTTCTTCGAAAGCCTGCTTGAGATTGCGGGTCCCGGTGTCTATCACGAGGTCTTTGATCCCCATGGCGGTCAGCTTTTCGCTGAGCGCGACAACACTATCCAGGGTTCCTTCGCCTTTTATCGCCAGCGGGCATCCGGCCTCCTTGGCCAGGTTTCCCAACTCCTCGGCATTCGCGGCCGTTGCCGCATAAAGCAGGGGCTTTTTTTCTTTGAACGAATCCGTTGCCGCAGTGAGGACTTCGACGGAATCGGACATAAAGATCATTGTCGCACCGACCTCGTCGGAAATCCTTTTGGCCACAGCGCAAAATTTGGCTCCATCCCCGCCGGCGTCTTTGATTGCGAACATTTCCGCCCGAAGTTTCAGGCCGACCCGGTCATATTGGGATTTTTTGAACCTGTCGATTTTTCCGGATATCGAAGCCTCGTCCTCGTCCGTAGAGACGAGAACGGCAAAACCGGGCGGGTTGACGAAGGTCTTCTCGTGCCTGAAAAGCACTGTTTCACCGCCGGCTTTCACTGCGTATTCCCCGGAGCCGATTGTGACCGGCCGAATGGGGGGCGCAGATTCTGAAGCGAGCTTTTCTTTTGAATCTTCCGATACGTGGGGGCAACTTTCCAGTTCGGCCTTGCCAGCAGCAAGATTCATGGCAAAAGCCAGACAGGTCGGAACCCCACACTCCCCGCAATTGGTCTTAGGCAGCAGTTTGAAAATTTGAATCCCGGTAAGGCCCATCGGTATTTTCTCCTGATAAAAGGTCAATTCCTCCTCAGTCCGGAACCGGCGGACAGATCGCGGAGGATGGATTTCGCCCTCGCTCTGCCCGCTCCGGAATGATTGATTACAGAATACTCTCCATTGTCAGGGCAGGATGCCCCACCTGTTCCAGGAAGGGCAGAATCTCTTCCTCTGTGGTCCCGTTTTCCTCAGTTGCGATCATATCGATAAAATTGGGGATGCCCATCTCTTCGCCCCGTTTGACCAGCCTTTCGCGGAGTTCTTCCTTGAGCATTTTGGGCATCCACACGAGGCGATGCAGACCGCCATCACCCAAGATGAACTTTCGCTGAGTGATGTTGTACTTGCTGTGCCCCACAAAACCAGGCGTAACGTTTCCGCCGCCGATCGTACCGGCAAGGGTTGTGAATTTCATGCCGCTGGGCGTCATGCCCGGAAATTCCCGGTTAACGGTCATGATGCCGTTGCACAAGGGCAGGACCGCGGCAATGCACTCGCAGCACCCACAGGTGGTCATGGGGTCGTACATAAGGCTGTAGAAGTTGTAGCTGGAAATTGACTGCCTGGAAGCCTTATAGACGAAATCATTGACGCCTTTCCAGTTCCCCAGCTTTGCATCGAGGGTATCCATCTTCAGAACCGGCTGGTTGGGCCCGGTCGGGTTGATCTCAAAGGAGGCTTTGCAGTCGAGCCAGTTATAGGCGCCGCAAAGGCCGGTACGCTCCGGGCTTATCACGCAAACGTGGGTCGGGGCGAACGACTGGCACAGCGTGCAGGAATAGTATGTTTCGGTGCCTTCGTCCGTCATGCCTTCGATACGTTCGTCACGAATCTTGTATGCATGTTGCGCGATTGGCAGCAACTCTTCGACCTTTGCCCCATCCGTGTAGATCTTGACCTGGCATTTATCGAAAATGGCTCCGAAATCCTGATGGAACTTCGCGTGCAGGATTTTCCCTATGTGTTCGAGGGTGAACCCTTTGTCGACAGCCTGCCTGGCGATTCTATACCACGCAATGTCGCGCTGCCCGATATGCATGAGACCCTGGGCGTAGTTGACAAGGTGGTGGATCTGGCGCTCCAGGATCGGTTCATAGTCTTCCTGCATCTTGCGCCCCGCGACCTCCACGACTATCGCCATGGGCAGGTGGGAGCCAGGGGGAATGTCCTTGATATCCGGACCTATAACTTCCACTCTGCCGTCTTCGACATGATCCATATCGGCGATCCGGACCAGTTCGCAGCAATGAGTTTTCCCGCCGCCGCACTCGAGGTAAACATCGTCTTTGCGGACCCGTTCGCCCTCGAACGCCGGACCATATGAAACCGGTACGGGTATCTCAGTGACGGTGACCTTGAGTCCCCTCACCTCAATGGATTTCGCGGTGATCTGTTCGTAAGGTATGCCTGAGACGACATGTTCGTAAGTACAGACACCGGTGGGGAGAATCTCGGGAATGTCGGTATCGGATATGGTCGGAAAGCCCCAGTTGATGGCGCCGGCGGCATTGGCGGCCCACTCGGCGTTCACTTCGCCAAAGGCGTTCACGAAGGCGAAAACGCGGTCCTTATTATATTTCAGGACGGTCCGGAAGTCCCCCGGCTCTACCCCGCCGAAGGCCATTGCGGCCCGGTTTGCAAACCCGAGCGCGAACACCGCCGCGGAGATATCGGGCCCGAACGGCACCAGCCGGGTGTTCCACCCGATTTCAACGCCTGCCTCGATTAACTGTTGGGAAAAGGTTGTGCCCACCTGATTGGCGCACATAAAAACATAGAGGTTTTTCTTCTGATAATCCTCTGCGATCATCTTCGCGATTTCCGGACTCGGGGCCGCGCCGACGATGGCGGCAAAGCCGGGGGCGCTGCCGTCGACAAACTCGATGCCGCGCTTTCTCATGATGGTGTCATCAGCGGCGCCAAGCCAGATCTTACCGTTTTCCAGATCGCACTGTTCACTTTGATAATAGAAATTGGGGTTCTCCACATACCGGATGGCCTCGACCACCTCTTCAGCCAGGATGGCTGCCATACCGCAATCCAGTGTTCCCCCCAGGTAGGGCAGATGAACGTTGTGCTCCGCTTTGATATGCCGGGGCAGCAGTTCCCGGCATCTTTTAATGACCGGCTCGGCATCTCCCAGTTTTTCGATTTTGACACCGAGGATAGAGTAAATGATGGGAAGATAGTAAGCCGTATTTGGAAATCCCAGCGGCTGGTTCGACCCGTACTTGTCCATGGCCTGTTTGAATTTGGCTTCGGCCTTGGAAACTATATTGTAAGCTCCCTGGATAGCTGCAAAAGCCACTAATCTGGACATACCTAAACTCCTTTTTCAGTTTTCCTCACGTGGCAACCTGCTCAAAGCCCATAACGGGCGGATTGAACTCTCGGACGCCTAACCTTCAGTCGCCCTGCGGTCTTCCATGCTGAAGAGCTTACGTTCGCGCTGCTCGCTGAGGCCGAGGGCAGCCCTTTTCTTGTCGATATGCTCAATCATCATGTGGGCCATCTCGTACGGGTCGGTCGCAAAGCCCCATTTTCCGAAACCCTGTTCTTCGAGGCCTCTGAAGAGCAGGTCGTGGAATTTGGTGCCTTCCACAGTCGGGAAGGTCACCCCGAAGATCGTGTAAACACCCGAAGCCACGAAGTATTGCCCGATGCAGATCGCTTTTTCGCTCATATACTCGGGAGCGGCGCCGGCGACCGGCAGGTCTGAAAGTTTGTCGCCCAGTCCGCCCATCCGAACCATCTCGGAGCAGGCAATGAGTATGCGGCTGTTGTCTACGCAGGAGCCCAGGCTCAACACAGGCGGCATGCCGACGGTTTCGCAAACTTCCTGAAGGCCTTCGCCCGCAAGCACTGCCGCATCCGGTTTCATGAGTCCAGCCTTGGCCAACGCTATCTGTGAACATCCGGTCTGGACCACCAGAACGTTGTTCTTGATAAGTTCCTTCACCAGTTCGACATGCACCCAATCCTGCTTAACGCGAGGATTGGTGCAGCCGACCACCCCAGCCACGCCTCTGATCCGGCCGTTTATGATGTTGTCGTTCAAAGGCACATAGGAGGACCGGAACGTTCCGCCCAGCATATAGTTGACATATTCATGCGAGAAGCCGTGCACGCCCCAGTCCTGTCTCCGCGGTATCACAACCTTGGCGCTCCGGTTTGCGAAACGATCGATGGCCAACGCAATAATCTTATTGGGAGCGCCGAGCGGGTCGTTTTCGTGGAATTCAATGTGGACCGCGCCTTCGATCCTGGCCCTCGGGTTGGTCGTAAAAAACTTCGTTCCGTAGCACTCGGCGAGTTTCGGCAGGGCTTGCATGATGCATTGGACATCGACGCCGATTGCATCGACCGCGCCGGTCGCAATGATAGGCTCAGCGGAGACGAAGTTCCCGGCATGAGGAATTCCATGGCGCCCAAGCACCTCGGCGCCCGAGCAGCACATGCCGAGCAGATTGATCCCGTTGGCCCCGGCGTTCTTAGCGGCTTCCAGGTTGGCCGGTTCGTTCGCGGCGGCTATCATGCCTTCGAATAGCAGGGGCTCGTGCCCGTGGATCATTATGTTAACCTGGTCTTCCTTCAGAAAGCCCATATTGACGCCTGCCACTCTGGGTTCTGGTGTTCCAAAGAGGATGTCGGAGATTTCGGTGGCGACCATGGACCCGCCCCATCCATCGGCAAGGGCCGTGCGGGAGCACTGTTTGACGATGTTATTGTAGTCCTGGTCAACACCCATATGGCTGCGGTGCATCAGTTCCATGATCTCGCGCATGGCGCCGCGCGGAACGATCCCGGCCTTTCGCCACACCTCGAGGGTCTTGGGAGGCACCCGCTTTGCGAACGGAATTTCTCCCTCTACCTGGGTATAGGTCCTTTCCAGTTCTTTATAGAGCTCAGTGGCAATCTCTTTAACGGACCTCTTGGCGGTCTGGATTCCGATGCTTTCGGCAACATTTCTGAGCTTTTTCTCGTCCTGAATTTTGAAATGAGCAATCTTGCCGTTAACCACCTCTCGGAACACGTCCAGCATGACCATGCCGTGATCGGTATGGGCGGCCCCGCCCGCGGCAACAGCGCGCGCGAAATTGCGGGCGGCAATCGTGTCGATGGTCGCACCGCAGACGCCGGTTCTGGCGTAAGGGTCCTTGACGTTAAGACGGCACGGGCCCATGAAACAGTGCTTGCAACATGCACCTTCGGACCCGATCGGACAGGGCTTCATATCGGCCGCGCGGTCAAACAGGGACTCATGTCCATCCTCATCCAGTTTCTTAAGCATCTGGAGAGTAGTCTGACACGTGGTCACCTCGCGCAAATCCAATTTTTTCGGCTTTCTTTCTTCAGAAATCAGGATTGGCTTCCTCTCTTCAGACATATAGCACCTCTCTACCCCTTCCTGAGGAGATTGCGTGACTCACTTGCACGGGGTTCCGGCAAGCTTTACATCATTTTGGAAATATAGTTTCTGACCAGTTTCACAGCTTCAGGGTGACGCATAATCACCACGTCAGCCCCTGCTATCATGAGGTCAACAGCAGTAATCGCCTCCATCAAAATGCCGCGTCGGGAGGGGTCGCCGAGTTCGGGAGCTTCTTCGACGTTGAGGTTCGCTTCCTTGCATTTCCATATTTCGTTGGCCACATTAGCGATGATGGGCTGCTGGAGTTTTTCGTCTTCCTGGGTGAGGGCTGCCTGCTCAATGCGTTCCATGACAGAGTGAGTGTATTCGAGGCCGTATCCGAGCCCGCCAGTCGTCGGGTCTATCACCAGGTCTTCGGAACCGACTCCCAGGTTCCCGAGCAAAATGTTGAGCTGCTTCGCCAGGTTCACGTCAATGGGTGTGGATGCGACCGCCACCTGTTTATACCCCAGACATGCGGCCCCGATTTGTTTGTAGTCGCCTTCTTCGACGGGGCATATGGCGACCCGCCGGCCGGGAGAACCCTCCGCAACCAGCCTCATGACTTCCACATCCTTCTCGTGATTGGCGACCCCCCAGACAATCACAGGCACATCGACAGCATCTACGACCTTTTTCACCTTTGCAGCCACCTCGGCGGCCGGTGAATTATCCCCGTTCGGATCTGCGCTTTTCGTCTGGACAACGATTATCTCGGCTCCATAGTCGTTGACGCATTTGAGCGCCCAGGCGGCCGGGTCATCCAGAACACCCGAGAATGGCGCCTTGATCGCCTCCACCCAGTCTTCACTCGGGTCTTTGTCCCAAACTTCCATAGCGATCCTGGGAGCATTCGGGATGGTCCCCTCAAATGAATGGAAGGCATAGGCGGTTTTTCCGCCAACCCTGACCGCCTTGCCTCCGCTGCCCAGCGTAACTTCCCTGATCTTCCCCGAATACACTTGCTTTGATGGTTGAAATGCCAAGGCCAGCCTCCTTCTTAAGAATCAATTCAACATTAGTGCGCTTGTCAGATCCGCGGCGCACTTTGACCGGTGTTCAAAAGGAAACAACGAGACGCCATTGCCGGAAAACGCAATCGCGTTAGAGCCCAAACCTTGTGAGTATTCCTGCCGTTCTCAAAGCGTTTCTCCACGCTTGCCCGAAAAGCGCACAAGGTCGCCTAGCTCCTCTAAGGATTCAACGAAAGGATCACGCCACGAGGAGGTACACGAGAGAATAGGGTGTATGCGATACGGAGAACAAGAACGTGAAGATGAAAGGGAAGCGCCCTGATGTTGGCCTTCCCCATGCAACGTCTTCTATTATCTAAACGAAATTAAAAAGTCAACCGCTTTTGTCCGGAGAACCGCAGCACCGGTTGGAAGTTTTTAGTTTTGAGTTTTTAGATTCTAACAAACCCGTTCTGAGAGTTTTTCTCTCACAACGCATGGAGCCTGCCGGGGCTCCTGTTTAGCACCACAGAGACGCAGAGGGCGCAGAGAAAAGATCAGGGGGTGAAGGAGGCGGAGCGTGCGTCCCGCACGCCGCCGCGCGCTCGCCTGCGGCGCAATTTTTTCCGTAGCCTTTGCGGTGGTGGGTCACTTATGGAACTGGATTTCGATATTAAATATCTTTGATTATTTCTTCGCATAGCAGTAACCAAGGATCAGCCGCAGGAGCGAGGAGCACAGAGAAAAACTCAGCGTCCTCTGCGTCTCTGGGGTTGGTTTTGCATGCATCAAGTAAATTTTCACAATTTCAAATATCTTTGGGTAGAATTGATTAAATTTGCTTGTTTTCCTTATTTGTTTTTTATATGCAGTCATCCTGTCACCGATTTTCGGCGACTTTCATAAAACGAATGTCAATTTGCGGAATAACTGATGAATTTTTTTCCTGCAGGATCTGAATCGAAGGTCCGGGTCATTCTCACGCGGGTGCTGGCCCTCATGGTTCTCGTGCTGTTTCTGATCAGCAGAAACAGAATCGAGGGAAGAATCCAGATGAGTCTGCTCGATTTCGCCGGGCTTGTCTGTATCATAATCAGCGCTTTCGGCAGAGTCTGGAGTTCCGTCTACATTGCCGGATACAAGACGAGCTCCCTGATTGAATCGGGCCCCTTCTCGGCAACGAGAAATCCACTCTACCTTTTCAGTCTGATCGGCACCGTGGGGATCGGTCTGGCTTCCGGGAGCATCCTTATCCTGCTGTTGCTTCTGCTGTGTTTTGGTATCTACTACCCGCTTGTAATCCGCCGCGAGGAAAAAAGCCTCAGAGAATTGCATGGCGCGAAATTTGAGTTATACGCAGGGCGTGTGCCAAGATTTTTACCGAAACTATCCTTATTTTCAGAGCCGGAGACTTACTCTGTAAAGCCAAAGATGCTGAGAAGGGCGCTCCTTGACGCCAGTTATTTCGTATGGGTTTTTGGAGCGGTGCAGTTGATAGCGAACCTGCGTGAGGCCGGAATATTCCCTGCATTATTCAGGATCCCCTGAACGTCGCACCTGTATTCAGTGTTGCACGTCGGGCCCGAAACGAGGAGGGGGGAATGAGAAGATTTCTCATAGCAATGTTCTGCATGGTGGCCCTTTGCATATCTGCCGGATGGGCGCCGGCTCTCGCACAGGAAATAAGCGCCTGTGTGCATAAGCGCACCGGGCTTATCCGGATCGTCTCAGGCATCGAACAGTGCAGATCCTGGGAAAATCCTCTCACATTCGCGAAAACGGGCGAAACAGGCCCCGCCGGGGCTCAGGGCGAGATCGGCCCCGCAGGACCGGTGGGGCCCACAGGTTCTCCCGGTCCTGCCGGTCCCACAGGCCCGGAAGGTCCCCCAGGTCCCCAAGGCTCCACGGGACCCCAGGGCCCCACAGGACCGCAAGGCCCCACGGGCACAGAAGGCAGTCCCGGTCCCCAGGGCCCGCGCGGCGAACCTGGACCGCCCGGACATGAAGCCCCCATAAACGGCGCCGGCGTTGAAACGCCGGCCGCCGCGCAGCCTCCGAGTTCAGCTCAACCGGCCCCCCAGGCGTCCCAGGCAGCGGCGGAACATTGGATGACTTTAGTGTCTTCGCTGCTCGTGCTGGCGCTTGCGATCATTGCCATCGTGCTTTCGATTACGGCGATTTGCCTGATGATCTATTTCAGCCGAGCCATCCACGAGAAAGCAACAGATATTTCAGTCACTTCCAAATTGCTTGGAATAACCGCAGAGCGTCTCGAAAAGGTTGCCGACAGGCACCTTATTAACGTTTTCCAAATATTGAAGGAGATCGTAAACTATAAGTCCCAGTTGTCCGGCAAAGAGTCCAAAGAGCCGGCAGCCACCCCGTCCCGGGAAGACATTGAAACCACCGTAAAAGAGATCGTGGAGCGTCCGGGTATTACCACGCTTCGAGATCTTTGCTTCATACTCAAAGGCAGGTTCAACGAGCAGCAGATAAAAGATTCGGTCTTCAGGCTGCGCGCCAACGGGGTGATAACCTGGGATGGCGGCGAAACGGGGCTCGACTTCACAACACCGATTTCGCCGACGTGATTCTTAGGGGCGCCCGAAAGTATAGTTGCCTTTCATAAATTCATCGGCGTACCAGTCTACCTGACCGTCGTCGCATAAAACCATATCGAGAAGGCGAACGGCGCCCATAAGCCTTCCCAACATCTCCAGCTTTTCATTCAATACGGGACAGTCGTACTTCTTGATGACCCCGCGCGCCAGGTCTCCTTTGAGGGTTGTCTGGAAGCCGAGCCGTTTCAAAATCAGGGCTATCAGGGCGGCCCTTCTCGAGCGTCTCCCCAAATCGGCGGCTCCTCCCTTAAAGGCAAAACCCACATAGTTGTCATTTACCTCCGTCCCGCAATAGGCGTCCACGACGGCAAAGTGATATCCAAGCCGTGAACTGAAATTGACGTACTCGCCGGACATGATAACATAAGTCGGTCCCCCCATGGTGTTGTCCATCAGGGGATCTCTCAAGACGGACTCCGTTACGATTGAGGCAAACCCTTTCCAACTCATCCCAACGGGCCCTACCCAACTGACCGCCCGGTCCGTCATCCCTTTCAGCAAAGACCTGAAGGGGACCGAGAGCACGTTTTCCAGTTCAGCGTCGGATTTACCCAGGGGCATGTTCAGTCCGCCACCCAGGTCCACGGCAAGAATCTTCATCGGCAAGGGGACCTTTATCCTGACGGCCGAGTGCTTTGAAAGCTCGACATCTTCGCCGATATAGAACATCTCCCGCATTGCAGACTCGTGGGCAAAGCGGATCACATCGTGCAAGGTGCGGCAGCCCTCGGGGGTGAAGTTTTCTTCTTTGGGATCGGCAAGATTCAGAACGGCAATCTTTTTCAACGCGGAATGAGCGGCCCTGTAACTTGGGCTGCCCTTCATCGGATTGGCCCTCCTTTTGCGTTCGATGATGCTCTCCACTCTTCCCCGATAGACCACCCGGTTTGTGGCATCCACGGTAATTTCATCACCATGTGAAATTCTGCCGGTGGCGTCGCCCGTTCCAACCAGCGCGGGCACCCCGAACTCCCTGGCTACGGAGGCCATATGTCCCGTGACGCTGCCAACGTCGGTCACGAAACATACCGGGGAGACGTTTGCGGGGCTACGAGAATTGCGCCTTGAGGAATGTTTGCCGGCTTATGGACCGAATCGAGAACATATGCTTTCCCGGCCGCCTTGCCGCGGGATGCCGTCACGCCGCCACGCACGAGTACTTCACGGTCTTTTAAATCGTCATCGGCGCAGGCGTCTTCTTCTTTTGCCTCCGGAACGCAGTTGGGACCGAAATTGAGCTGCCTTGACTGCAAAACCACGATCCTCCCGTTCCCGTCCAGAGCCCACTCGATATCCTGAGGAGATCCGAAATGCTTCTCGAGGCTCAGGCCGTAACGAACCAGTTCGCTCACCCCGGGCTCGTCCAGGCAGGGTTCGCGTCGAAGCTCCGGCGGGACCGCCCGGTCCTCCAGGGCGCCGTCCCGGTCAAGGACCAGCATGGTTGCTTTTACAGCAATACCAGTGGACAGAATTCGCCCGCTCGCTTTATCCGCCTTATAAAAATCGGCGTCGACCGACCCGTCGACAGCATTCAGGCCGAGCCCCCGGACCGCGTTTACCAGCACCACGTCATCCCCGGAATTCGGGTCTCTGGTGTACATTACGCCGCTCGCCACCGCATTAACCATTTCAACGCAAAGCACACTCATAATCACGGATTCGTCGGGATATCCCCTGGTTCTCCGGTAATAGACGGCCCTGGGGTTATACATGCTGGCCACAACAGTCTTATACGCTTTGGTCAGACCCGCCCGGTCCACACCCAGCACCGTTGAATGCTGGCCGGCAAAGCTGGCTTCCGAATCTTCCCCGGTCGCGCTGCTGCGAACCGCAATTCTCAAGTCCGGACCCGATTGCGCTGTCAGTGCGTCGATTTCTCTCAACAGCGCTACTTCGAGTTCTACCGGAAGCGGCGCATCCAAAATAAGCCGCTGGATCTCGGTGCTGCGATCGAGAAGGCGCGGCGTATCCTCGATGTTCAGGTCCTTGAGAAGTGCCCGGGCCACCCCGTAGAGCCCTTTCGATTCCATGAAATGGTGGCATGCGTAAGCAGTCACCGCAAATCCGGCAGGAACCGGCAGATGAACCCGATTGAGCACTTCACCCAGATTGGCCGATTTGCCTCCAACCTCCGAAAGCTGTTCCCGGCTGATCCTGTCGAGCGAAAGGGTCAGACTCGTTCTCTCCACATTGCGCTTTCTGGCGAGATCTTCAAAAATTTCCACCCCTATGCGTTCGACGGCCTCGGACAAGGTCGGGAATTTACCATCCGAAAGAGAGTTCAGGTCGCCGGCTATATCGTAGACCTCCGCCATCAGCCGCTCGACCTTTTCGGTAACGGACTCGAGGGTGAACGGTTTGGAGCCGTAGCAGAGCTGCTCCAGATCGGCTATGAGATCCAGGGCGTGATTGTTCCCCGCCAGCAGATTTTGGAAATGTTGGAATTTTTTCAGAAAAAGCGCCTTTTCGGGCAACTCTGACTGACAATCCCTTCTTTTTCGGAAAATATCCAGGAACTTGAACATATTAAACATACCGCCTTCCCGGACTAGTACTACTTTGTTAGATGTGTCCCGTCTCGTATTCGGGAGAGACCTCCAATGACCTGTCGAAACAGTTCCTCAAGTACTGCCCTGCGTAATGCCGGCATACTTTTTCTTTCCTTTGGGGGGAA
>Ga0326728_10005040_pt1 | contig 38007 bp, 32 predicted proteins | sample MB3enrmetagenome_FD_207602 | JGI IMG/M metagenome (GOLD analysis project Ga0326728, IMG submission 207602) | Lab enriched peat soil microbial communities from McLean, Ithaca, NY, United States - MB31MN | ecosystem: Environmental > Terrestrial > Soil > Wetlands > Peat | place: USA: New York...
CAACCACCACCGGCCGTCGAGCCGCATCGGACTTTGGGTCCGGTGATCTGCGAGTCGGTCAGCAAGCGTCCTTGCAGGCTGACTGGACTTGGTGGATCCGCCTGGTTCAGCCGATCTGAAAGGGCCTGTGAAGTTTGCGGAAGCGACTCCCCCAGGCCCCCCCGAAGTCACCGATACCTGGGTTCTTTGGTCGGCCCCGGCGAAAAAGCGAGCGTTTCGTCAGACTGCGCCGCGCGCGGCCTGACGAAACCGAGCAACAGTGGGTCGGCGCGAGGCTTCGGAACCCGGGCGGCGGACCTGCCGCCGACCGGGACTCGGAGGCCCCGGCTGGGCTATGGCTGCGCCGGGGCGATGGCGTCCACGATGGCGTTGAGGGTGGCGCTGGGGCGCATGGCCCGGGCGGTCCTGGCGGGGTCCGGGAGGTAGTAGCCGCCCAGGTCGACCGGCTTGCCCTGGGCGCCGATGAGCTCGGCGTTGATCTTCACCTCGTTCTCCGCCAGCTGGCGGGCCACCTTCTGGAACCGGTCCCGGAGCTCGGGGTCCTGGTCCTGGGCGGCCAGGGCCTCGGCCCAGTAGAGGGCCAGGTAGAAATGGCTGCCGCGGTTGTCGATCTGGCCCACCTTGCGGGCGGGGTTGCGGTTGTTCTCCAGGAACTTGCCCGTGGCCTGGTCCAGGGTCTGGGCCAGCAGCCTGGCCTTGCCGTTGTGGAAGACCCCGGCCAGGTGCTCCAGGGACACCGCCAGGGCCAGGAACTCGCCCAGGGAATCCCAGCGCAGGTAGCCCTCCTGCTGGAACTGCTGCACGTGCTTGGGCGCGGAGCCGCCGGCGCCGGTCTCGAACAGCCCGCCCCCGGCCAGCAGCGGCACGATGGAGAGCATCTTGGAGCTGGTGCCCAGCTCCAGGATGGGGAACAGGTCGGTGAGGTAGTCGCGCAGCACGTTGCCGGTGACCGAGATGGTGTCCAGGCCCGCCTTGGCCCGGGGCAGGGTGAAGCGCATGGCCTCCACCGGGGGCAGGATGCGCAGGTCCAGGCCCTGGGTGTCGTGCTCCTGCAGGTAGCGCTCCACCTTGGCGATGATCTGGGCATCGTGGGCGCGCCGGCGGTCCAGCCAGAACACCGCCGGGGCGCCGGTGGCCCGGGCGCGGTTCACCGCCAGCTTCACCCAGTCGCGCACGGCCGCGTCCTTGGTCTGGCAGCCGCGCCAGATGTCGCCCGCCTCCACCGCATGCTCCAGCAGCACCCTGCCGTCGGCGACGATGCGGAAGGTGCCGTCGCCCGGGGCCTTGAAGGTCTTGTCGTGGGAGCCGTACTCCTCGGCCTTCTGGGCCATCAGCCCGACGTTGGCGGTGGCGCCCATGGTGGCGGGGTCGAACTGGCCGTGCTCCCGGCAGAAGGCCATCACTTCCTGGTACATGGTCGCGTAACAGCGGTCCGGGATGACGCACTTGACGTCCCTGAGCTTGCCGTCGGGACCCCACATCCCGCCCGAGTCGCGGATCACCACCGGCATCGAAGCGTCGATGATGATGTCGTTGCCGGCGTTCAGGTTGGTGATTCCCTTGGCGGAGTCCACCATGGCCAGGGCCGGGCGCGTCCGGAACTGGGCCTGGAGGTCCGCCTCGATGGCCTGCCGCTGGTCGTCGGGCAGCCAGGTCAGCTTGGCGTGCAGGTCGCCCAGGCCCAGGTCCGGGTTGATGCCCAGCTTCTTGAAGGCGTCCGCGTGCTTGGCGAACACGTCGGCGAAGAACACCGAGACGAAGTGGCCGAACATGACCGGGTCGGAGACCTTCATCATGGTGGCCTTGAGGTGCACCGAGAACAGGACGTCCTGGCGCCGGGCATCCTCGATCTGCTCGGCGATGAAGACGCGCAGGGCCTTGATGCTCATGAACGAGCCATCCAGCACTTCGCCCGCCTTCAGGGGCAGCTTCTCCTTGAGCACCTTCACCGTGCCGGCCTTGTCCACGAACTCGATGCGCGCCGTCACCGGCTGCTCCAGGGTGACGGACCGCTCGCTGCCGTAGAAGTCGCCCTGCTCCATGTGGGCCACGTGGGACTTGCAGCCGGGACGCCAGGCCCCCATCTTGTGCGGGTGCTTGCGGGCGTACTGCTTGACCGAGGCCGCCACCCGCCGGTCGGAGTTGCCCTCGCGCAGGACCGGGTTCACCGCGCTGCCCAGTATCCTGGCGTAGCGGACCTGGATCCCCTTCTCGGCCTCGTCCTTGGGTTCCTCGGGATAGTCCGGGACCGGGTAGCCGCGCGCCTGCAGCTCCTTGACGGCGGCTTTCAGCTGCGGGATGGAGGCGCTGATGTTGGGCAGCTTGATGATGTTGGCCGAGGGGTGCTGGGTCAGCTCGCCCAGGTAGGCCAGTTCGTCCGGACGCCGCTGAGGCTCGGCGAGACACTCCGGGAAAGCGGCCAGGATCCGCCCGGCCACGGAGATGTCGCGGGTCTCCACCACCACCCCGGCGGCCCTGGTGAACGCGCTGACGATGGGAAGGAGGGAATAGGTTGCCAGGGCGGGGGCTTCGTCGACCCCGGTCCAGATGATCTTGGCGGTTTCCTGGGGCATGAAATTCTCCTGGGTCGCCCTCCAGGGTGCCATGGCCGCGGGCGGAGCGGAACCGGTACGCTCACTTGCAAACCCATGATGGCCAGGATGGGCCCGGGCAGGAGGCGGCCGGTTGCCGGTCAACCGGACAGGGCGAATTCCCCCACTGAAGTCTCCCGGGCGTACTCCAGCCCCGAGGCCCGGGCGAACACCTGGGTGTCCCCGGCCCCGATGGCGCAGGGCGCCAGCCCCAGGGCTGTGGCCACCAGGTACATCTGCTGGAACAGCACGCCGGTGTTCTTGAGGATCAGGGCGTAGGCGATGGTCTGGTACTTCCAGGACACCCGCCGGATCCGGGCGGCCAGGGTGAACAGGATGTCCGGTCCGGCCGCCGCGCCCATGGCGGCCTGGGCCTGGCCCAGCAATCGGGCGGAAGCGGCGTCCGGCCCCGGCCAGGGTTCCAGGGCATGGCCGCCGGCCGCGTAGTGGTAGAGGCCGGGATCCAGCCCGGCGCACCGGGCTACGCTCAGGTACAGTTCGATCTCGTGCAGGCCTCCGCCCCCGGGGCAGGGGGAGACCACGGCCTCATAGGGCCGCCCGGCGACCGGGTCGGGCGGCAGTACCGCCCGCACCCGGGCCACGTGGTGCAGGAAGGCGCCCAACTGGGCCAGGGTGATGGGCTCCGCCCGGGGCGCGCGGATGGAGCGGCGGGCCTCCAGGACCTGGAAGAACCCCGGCTCCCGGGGCGGTGGCCCGGGTTCCGGCAGCGGGATGCCCGGCCCGGGAAGGGCCGGCTTCAGGGCCGGGAGCGGATCCAGGTCGCCCAGGAAGCGGCAGGTGCCCCCCACCGGATCGTCGTGCCGCCCCGGGCGGCTGCGGCTGTGGAACAGCAGGTCGTGGAATTCCCATGCCCGCAGGTCCGGGTCCCGGTCCTCGGGCACCTGGCCGCCGGGCCCGCATGGGACGACGGCGCCGGCGGCGGCCAGCAGGTCCAGCGCCGCCCGGGCCAGGGTTGGGGCGAGGCCGGCGGCGGCCGCCAAGCCGTCCGGCGTCTGGGGCTGGCCCAGGCGGCCCACCCATTCCAGCGTCTCCGGTTCGAGCAGGACCACCCGGCCGAACCCCAGGGGGCTCTCCAGGGCCAGGGCCCCGTCCTCGCGCCGGCGCATCCAGGCGAACCGCGACAGCCGCCAGGGGCCGTCCCCCCCGGCCTCCCGGAACCGGAACTCCTGGGCCAGGGGTTCCAGGGTGGCCAGCACCCGTCCATCCCGGGCGAGGGAGTAGCGGACCCAGCCTTCCCTTTCCACTTGCGCCAGGAGGCAGCGCCGCTCCAGGGCCTCCCGGGTGCCCGATCCGCACAGCTCCTCCCCGGTGCGGCCGCCCTGGGCCAGGGCCTGGAGGAAGTCACCCAGGAAGCCGCCGGCTCTGGGCAGGCGCAGGCGGCGGTTGCCAGGCTCCTCCAGGCCGGCGGGCTGGCCTTCGGTTGCCACCAGGCGGACCGTGGGCTTCAGGGCGAGCACGAAGGGCGTCACGGCCGGCCGTCAGATGAAGACCGGCGTCGGATTGAGCTCCTCCTCCGCCAGCGGACGGTCCAGCCAGCCCATGGCCACGGGCACGTCGTAGAGCCTGCCCGGGGCGAAGCGGGCCCAGAAATGGCGCAGGCCGGGCACGATCACCTTGGCCACCGGCATGCCAGCGTCGGCTCGGGTCAGGTCCAGGACCAGCATCTCCATCCCCCTCGCCTCAACCAGCCGCTGGCAGAACCGGATGTCGTCCAGGAGGTCGCCGCTGGCGGCGTTGGTGAAATCCTCCAGCCGCCGGGCCGGGACCGTGGGGTCCGGGGCCAGGTAGGGCTGGTTGTCCGGGGTCGCGGTGCGCAGCCAGCGCAGGGTCTCCTCGTCGCCCAGGGGCGACTGGCTCCTGGGGCTGATGCCCGAAATGAACTGGTTCAGTTCCGCGAACGCCCGCACCAGGGCCACGGAGGGATCCAGGCTGCAGCCCAGGCCAAACAGGACCTGGCCCCGGCCCGGCCGGGCGCAGGACACCGCCGCGAAGGCCGGGATGCCCAGGTCGTGGGTGAGATCCAGGGCCCACAGGTCCCGGTCCAGGCGGCCGTAGTGGGCGGCCAGGTCCGCCAGGTAGGGCAGGCCGAAGCTGTCCAGGTCCACCGCAGGCCGGCGCAGGCGGTTGTACCACCAGATGGCGGTGGCGTCCCGCTCCACCAGCTCCATGAAGCCCTGGAGCACCGCCTCCTCCAGGTTGTTGCCGGCGGCGTTGCCGTTGGAGCACGCCCGGCAGCATCCCGGGCGGGGTCCGGGAGCGGCGGCGGGGCCCGGGAAGTAGAGGAGCTGGGTGGGCAGGAGCCGCTCCCGCTCCTGGGTCAGGGACCACACGGGGGACCACGGGATCGGCAGGTCCGGGTCCAGGGCCGCGGGCACCCCGTTGAACCGCGACCGGCGCGCGTTCCAGGCGTCCCGTTCCCGGTACTGCCGTTCGCTGTATCCCATCACCGCGTTGGGGTGGATGGCGCGGCCGGCCAGTTCCCGCAGGGTGCCCACGACCCGGTACTCCGAGCCGGTGTATTCGGTGGAGTACCGCTCCAGGGTCTCGGCCAGGGCGCTGGCCCGGGCCTGCACCAGGGTGGGGCCCTTGCCGGCGCTCCGGCTGCGCAGGTTCACCTTGAATCCCTCCAGGTCGGTGAGCGGGATGGCGCCGTTGGCCCCGCCCACGCACACCTGGAACGCCCCGCCGGTGCCCGGCGGGGGTTCCACCATGGACACGATGCCGACGATGGGGCCCACCAGGTGGCCATATCGATCCAGCGTCGCCTCGGGCGACATGGCCCGGTGGCCGCTGCCTTCGGTGGGAACGGCCCGGCGCTGCTCCAGGCGCACGGCGCCCGGGCGCGGCTGGACCGGGTCGCCGCAGACGGGGCAGGCCGGATAGCGGACCAGCGCATGGCTCTTGGACGTCCAGGTGCGGGTGTCCATGCTCAGCAGTTTCCCGTCCAGGTTGTGGGCCGCCCCGGCCAGGAACTTGGCGATCTCCAGGGCCGCCAGCCGGCAGGCCATCGCCACTGCGGCCGGCAGGGCCGCCACCGCCGTGGGCAGGGGGTCGGTCCAGCCGTTGCGGCTGCGCAGGAACTCCTGGACCTGCTGGTTCCGGCGCAGGCGGAGCTGGAGGCAGCCGAAGCACGCGGCCGGGGCGGCCGCGCCGGCCGGAAACAAAGGGCCGACCCAGAACTCCCGGCCGAGGGGCCGGAGCACCATCCAGGACAGGCCCGCGTCCCGTGCCGCGGCGGCCCAGTCCAGCAGATCCCGGCGCAGGTAGTCGTCGGTGACCGCCACCTCCAGGTCGGCGGTCCCGGTGGCCAGGGTCAGGCCCATCTCCTCCAGGCTCCGGAGCAGCGGCATGGAATCGGCGCACCCGGCGCCGCGGATCCGCACCGTCCTGGAACGCAGGGCCATATGGGCCGGGCCCGGGTCCAGCCCCAGGCCCGCCCAGTACGCCTCCCCCGGCGCGTCCAGCCCAGGCACCTTGTCCGAGACGTGTCCCTTCTTTTCCAGGAACTCCAGGACGTAGTAAACCTCGGCGGGTCTCGCCGGAGCCAGCGCGGCCGCGATCTCCTCCGGCGTCCGGGTGCCGTCCAGCAGGGGTAGCACCTGCTCGAAGAGCCCCCCTTGGAGCGTCCAGGAACCCTCTTCGGATACCAGGATCACCCCCTCCCCGGGGACGGTACCAGCTTTGAGATGCGCCTTGAGCGCAGGACGTCGGAGCATGTCGGGACCTTAACGAAACTGTGATAAAAATTTAAAAATTAGTAACACCTACAAACAAGGCAACCACATGCGCCACCGCCGCAGCCGCAGCCACCGCCGCAGCCACCGCCGCAGCGGTTCATGCTTTCGGCCTGGTCCAGGGGCTCCTCGACCAGGGCCATCTCCGGTGCCTTGGGCAGCACCAGGTTGATGACGTTTTCCGTGTTTTCCACTACGTTCAAGGTCACCCCCGCTGGGATCTCGAACCCCTGGGCGCGCAGGGCGGCCCGGGGATCGGCCAGGAGGGCGGACTTGAAATCTTCGTCGGCCCAGGCCTTGGCGATGAGCCGATCCGGGCTGTCAAGTATAGCCATACCGTTCATAACTCCTCCTTTGGGATAGAAGAACCTTGAGCCTCCGTATGGGGGGGAATTCTGGAGCAAGGCTGATGTCCCCTACTGAATTTAGAAAAATGTTGATTAAAGTCAATCCCCTTTAATTTTATAAAAAATTTTATTATTTTAATTAGTCTCTGTAGTTTTTAGATCTATCAACAGAATTGGAATCTGGATTCGGCCGTTGGCTCGCTCGTAATCAAGCATTGCAGAAGTTTTTGAGGTTGTGGCCAATTTCAATTATATGACGTATTAACATCATTTTTCGATTGATCCAATCCTTACTTTTTTGATCATCAAGGGAGGCTATTCCATCACCGCATGAAGGAGGCGGCAAAAGCGCTGGCGGGTGTTCAGGTCACCAAACGTCCACCCGTGCCGCGGCCTTTGACTGGATCCACGGTTGGCGCTTGCCCAAGCCCAGGGCGGACGCATGTCCCAATCATGGCCCCAATGCTGATGTGCTTTCATAGCGGCTGGGGTTCCCGGCGGGCAACGCCCTGCAAGGCCATACCCCGGCTGATCAGGCCACGCCCCCAGCCTCCTTGCAGCGATGATGCCGGAGAACGCCATCGGCGCGCACTGGACCTGCTCCCAAGCCGATGGACTGCCGGTTCGGCAGGAGGGGCCTGGACGTCTGCAGGCTCTATTCCCTGGCAAAGAAGAAAGGCGCCTCCAGGGATTCCGCTTCCAGCACCCCCACCAGCGTGTTCAGGGCATCGTGCAGGGTTTCCACCCGGCTGCGCTCCATCCCCTCCAACCCCGCGAGGAGATGGCCCTGGGCCGGATGGGGCGCCGCGGCCAGGATTTCTTTCGCCTTGCCGGTGGGCACCAGGGAAATCCGCCGCCGGTCCTGGGAGTCCGGGCTGCGCTGGACCAGGCCCTTGCCCTCCAGGCGGTCCACGACTCCCACGACCGTGCTGGAGTCGAGCTTCATCCGCTCGGCCAGGTCCTTGAGTGAGCTGGGGCCGCCGCGCCCCAGCTCCCACAGGGCCCACAACTGGGGGCCGGTGAGGTTGAAACGCTTCTCGACACTCTGGGAGTAGTCCTCCAGAGCCTTCACGATCCGGCGAAGGTTCTGCATGCATTCCTGGATGAGCTGCATCTGCGTGACCGGTTCCATGTCTGCTCCCATGATCGATCAACCCTGCTTCCGAATCGGCCCTGTTGGGCACCCATCTCAGGATTCTGAACGCGAGCCCAAGGGTCTGGCTGACTTTTGCAGCCCCCCATGCTGCCTGGACCAGGCACGAAGGCGCCCCACACTCAAGTAGAAGTTAATAGCAAATGCTTTGTTTTGCAACTCAAACCATGAGCAAAGGCTTTCATAGGCGCAGGTTTCGGTTTTGCGATCGAACCTTCCATGGCAACGCCCAGGGCCGACCGGAGGCGGGAGGCATGCGCAACCATGGCGTGGAAAATATCAGTCAACCGGACCCTGGGGCACCGGCTTGGCCTCGACCAGGGGCGTTGTTCCGGTTCCGCTCGCGTCCGTTCCGGTTCCGCTGTCCGGCCCTTTGATGGATGGCTCCTCAGCTTTCGGGGGCAGGGGTGGAGGAAGGACTGCGCCCTGTCGCCGCCGCCACGAACAGCGCGACCAGGCCCGCGTGAAGTCCCAGGCTCAAACCGATGGCGAGAGGCAGAATCCCGGTCCTGCGCCTGGCCCGCGCATCCAGGAACTGATTCAGATCTTGGTTCATCTTTGAATCAAACCCTAGCTGTTCTGAATTTGTGTTGCAAAGCAAAATTCAGGAACTATGATTCACACAAGAAAAGCATTCGTCACCTGGCTGCCCAGCAGCAGTCCTTGCAGTTCGTTCTCCATGCCCACCGCAGTCGAACGAATCGCCTCCTCCCGAAGGGGTCCTGTGCATGCCTAAGCGTTTGACGGAAGAAACCATCCTGTTCATCAGCATCATCAAGTGGGTGGTGCTGGCCACGGGGGTCGGGGCCCTGATCGGGGTCTCGGTGACCTACTTCCTCAAACTGCTCGCCTGGAGCATCGCCACCGGCCAGCGCCATCCGTACACGTTCCTGCTGCTGCCGCTGGCCCTGTTCCTGAGCGCCGCGATGGTGAAGTACCTGGCCCCGGACGCCGAGGGCCACGGCACCGAGAAGGTGATCGAGGCCATCCACAAACATGGGGCCCGGATCAAGCCCATGGTGGTGCCGGTCAAGCTCGCGGCGACGGTGGTAACCCTGGCCATCGGCGGCTCGGTGGGCAAGGAAGGCCCGTGCGCCCAGATCGGCGCCGGCATCGCATCGATCCTGGCCGGACTGCTCAAGTTCGGTGAGCACGACCGGCGCAAGCTGGTCATCTGCGGCATCAGCGCCGGCTTCGCCCTGGTGTTCGGCACCCCCATCGCCGGCTCCATCTTCGGGGTGGAGGTGCTGTTCGTGGGCGGGATCCTGTACGAAGTCCTGCTCCCCTCCTTCATCGCCGGCATCACCGCGTACCACATCTCCGCGGCCCTGGGGATCAGCTATTTCTACCACCCGGTCCGGGTGGTGCCGGTGTTCAGCGAAGTGTTCTTCATCAAGGTCATCGCGGCTGGAATCTTCTTCGGCCTGTGCTCCATTCTCCTGATCGAAGCCCTGCGGGCCAGCACCGTCCTGGCCAGACGGATCAAGATCTGGGAGCCCCTGAAGGGCCTGATCGGCGGCGCCGCCCTGATCGTCCTGACCCTGGTGTTCTCCGCCCGCTACCTGGGGCTGGGCCTGACCACCGTGGAGGCCTGCCTGGCCGGCCAGTCGGTGTCCTGGTTCGCCTTCCTGCTCAAGCCTCTGTTCACGGCCCTCACCCTCAACTTCGGCGGCAGCGGCGGCATCGTCACGCCCATCTTCTTCGTGGGCGCCACCGCGGGGTCCACGTTCGCCTCGGTGCTGGGCCTGGATCCCGCCACCTTCGCCGCCATGGGCATGGTGGGGGTCCTGGCCGGGGCCGCCAACACCCCCATCGCCGCCAGCCTGCTGGCCATGGAAATGTTCGGACCGGCCATCGCCCCGTACGCCACCGTGGCCTGCGTGATCAGCTTCCTGATGACCGGCCACCGCAGCGTCTACCCGTCCCAGGTGCTCTCGGTTCGCAAGTCCGAGTCCCTGCGGGTGGAACTGGGCCGGGATATCGAGGACATCGAGGCCAGCTTCATCCCCCGGACCAAGGGCCTGTCCACCCGGGTGCTGGTGCTGTTCCGGACCTTGGCGCGGATGTTCAGGCAAAGGGACATGTGAACGCCGGCGGCGGCTCCCGTCACCCCTCGGCGAAGCAGAACGGCGCTTCCAGATGCCCCGCCTCCAGGACCTGGACCAGGGTGGCGAGAGCGTTGCGCAGGTGCTCCACTTTATCCCGGTCCATGCTTTCCAGGCCGGCCAGGAGGTGCCCCTGGGCAGGGTGGGGGGCGGCGGCCAGGATGGCCTCGCCCTTGGCGCTCGGAGTGAGCGAGATGCGCCGGCCATCCTCGGGATCCGGTTGGCGCACCACCAGGCCTTTGGCCACCAGGCGGCTCACCACCCCGACCACGGTGCTGGAATCCAGGTTCATCTTTTCCGCCAGGCCCTTGAGCGCGCAGGGGTGGATCCGGCCCAGCTCCCATAGGGCCCAAAGCTGGGGCCCGGTGAGGTCGAACCGCTTCTCCACGCTCCGGGAGTAGTCCTCGAGGGCCTTGACGATCCGGCGCAAGTCCTGCACACAGGCCTGGGTGAGTTCCTGCTTGGATGCCCGGGGAGCATTCGTTACCATGATAATTAATTTGGGTTGCAAGACAAATTTTGTCAATCGTTCTTATGAATAGGTTGCTAGGAAATCCTGGCTGCCTGGGGCGAACCCGTCCAGGGACTGCCCGCCTCGATGGCGACCCGCTGGAAGAACCGCCCGGCGGCCTCGGCGATCAACTGGGCGGCCTCCTGGTTCGGAAACCCGTCCGTGTTGAGGACCAGGTGGTAGAACTGGGCGTCATCGATGTCCACGTTGAAATTGGTCTTGACGAACCGGGCCCGGGACCGGTCCTCCCGGTCGAGCGCCTCCACCGCCGCCTCCAGGCCCAGGTTCCGGGCCTGCTGCAGCCGCTCCACCCGTTTCCCCGAGGAGCCGACCAGGCGGATCCGGAACACCCGGGGCAGGGGGGCCGTGATGTAGCCGGCCCCGTGCCCGATCAGGATCACGTGGCCGGATGCGGCCAGGTGCAGGACGGTTTCGGCGATTTTCGGAGCGATCTCCCAGGTGGGCGGAATCATGCCGATCAGTTCGTCCATGAGGCAGCGGATGACGGAGCGGTGCCTCCCCGTGAGGAAGGCGGCCAGGGATTCCGGCAGATGATGCTCCTGGAGCACCTGGTTCATGAGCTGCCGGTCAATGACCGTCCAGGGCGCAGCCCCCTTGGGCTCCCGGGCCTGGAGCCATCCCGCCACCAAGGTGGCGATCTCGTCGGCCGGGACACCGGCCTGGCGGGAGAAGGTGATGGCGGGGCCTGGGACGCCGGAACTCCCGCCGGCGCCGTTGGTGGTTTTCAGATGGGCGGCCAGGCTGGCGTGGACGGGCGCCCACAGCCACTTCTCAGCCGCATAGTCCAGATCGTGGTCGGTTCGCATGGATGACTCCCCGGAACCGGAAAGTGCGAGGTCCTTCCGTTTCCAATACATATAATTTGGGTTGCAATCGAACCTTTGTCAATGACCACCCGTACTGGTCAAGTATAGGTTCGTTTCTCGGCCCATCGCCCGGTTCGCGGCTGCCGGCAACCGCCGTTCCCAAACGTGATGGCCATCACTTACCCTGAACATTTGTCATGTCCAAATCACCTGGAAGGAGACATTAGCTATGCATCTGGCAGCGGAACGGGAAGCGATCGTCAAGTTCGGGCGCAAGCTGATCACCTCCAACCTGACCACCGGTTCGGGGGGCAACCTGAGCGTGTTCAACCGTGACCAGGGCCTGGTGGCCATCAAGCCATCCGGGGTCGAATACTTCGACCTGGAGCCGGCCGACGTGGTGGTGATGACCCTGGACGGGGAGATCGTGGAAGGGCGGCTGAAGCCGTCCTCGGAAGTGAATTTCCACCTCGGCCTGATGCGCAGCCGCGCGGACGTCAATGCCGTGGTCCACACCCATTCGGTGTATGCCACCACCATCGCCTGCCTCAACTGGGAGCTGCCTGCGGTGCACTACCTGGTGGGGTTCTCGGGCAACAAGGTGCCGCTCGCCCCCTACGCCACCTTCGGCACCCAGGCCCTGGCCGACAACATCCTCGCCGCCATCGGCGACTACCAGGCCTGCCTCCTGGCCAACCACGGCCTGGTGACGGTGGGCAACAACCTGGCCACGGCCTTCGCCGCCGCCGAGGAGATCGAGCTGGTGGCGCGCCTCTACTACCAGAGCCGCTGCATCGGCGACCCGGTGATCCTCTCCGACGCGGAGATGGCCCGCGTCTGTGAAAAATTCAAGACCTACGGGCAGAAAAAATAAGGGAGGCGTTCGGGTCCCTCCAGGCGCGCCGCCCGTTCCGTTGGGTCCGAAAAGCGCCTCTGGGCCGCCGGATGCTCTTGTCGCAGGGGCCCAGAGGCGCTTTTCGAAACCAACGGGGGTAGCGTTCCGGCTTCGCCGCAAGCTCCGGTTGGTGGAACGGACGGCCGCCTGGCTGTGATCCGGGTCACAAGGAGATCCGCCGGGACGCGGGATCGGGTTGACAGGCGGGGTCTTGGTGGCAGCATTACAAATGTTCACTCCTAAAAATTTGTCCAGGCCCATCGGCTCGTGAAGGTCAGGGATCGTAAATGGACGAAAACACCCGCCTGCTGGTCAAGGTCGCCAAGCTGTATTACGAAAACGGCCTTACCCAGGATGAAGTCTCCCAGCGCCTGCGCATTTCCCGCCCCAAGGTCTCCAGGCTGCTCCAGGAAGCCCGGAACCAGGGAGTGGTCCAGATCACCATCGCGTCGGTGCCGGGCGGGTACGCCGACCTGGAACGGCAACTGGAATCCCGCTACGACCTGATGGAGGCGCTGGTGGTGGCGACGGGCGATCCGGGTTCGGCCGCGCCGGTGGCGCGGGACCTGGGCCAGGCGGCGGCCGGGTTCTTCCGCCGCACGGTCCAGGATGGCGACGTGGTGGGCCTCACCTGGGGCGCCACCCTGGCCGGGATGGTGGACCACCTCCAGCCGGAGAAGAAACAGCGGGTGGTGGTGGCGCAGATGGTCGGCGGGCTGGGGCAGCCCAGCTCCGAGACCCATGCCACCGACCTGGCGCGCCGGGTCTCCCAGGCCCTGGACGCCACCCTCAGCCTCCTGCCGGCCCCCGGCATCGTCGACACCGTGGAAGGGGCCCGGCTGCTGCGTTCCGACCGGCACATCGCCCAGTCCCTGGAGATGGCCGGCAAGGCCAACCTGGCTTTCGTGGGCATCGGCGCCCCGGGCACCGACTCGGTCCTGGTCCGCGACGAGAGCATCATCAGCCGGTCCGAAGTGCGCGACCTGGTGGCCCAGGGCGCCGTGGGCGACATCGGACTGCATTTCTACGACCTGCACGGGCATCCTGTCCCGTCCAGCGTCGAAGACCGGGTCATCGGCGTGGGGCTGGACGTCATCCGGGCCCTGCCCCGGGTGGTGGGCATCGCCGGCGGCGCAGGCAAGTTCGACGCCGTCCTGGGCGCCTTGCGCGGGAAGTTCATCAACACCCTGATCACGGACATGGACACGGCCCATGCGCTTCTGGACCGTCAGGATTGACCGTTCGGCCACACATCCGGATTGAAGCGCGTTCAAGCGAGAAAGGAGAAATCTGATGTCGAAGCACCCGAAGTTTCTCAGCCTGCTCGTGGGCGCCGGACTGGCGGCGGCCCTGCTGCCCGGCCTCGGTTGCGGCAAGAAGGATTCGAACGTGATCAAGATCGGCTACGTGGGCGCCCTTTCGGGCGAGACCGCCGTCTGGGGCCAGGCCGGGCTCAACGGCATGAAGCTCACCGCCAAGGAGATCAACGACAAGGGCGGGATCCTGGGCAAGAAGATCGAAGTGATCGGACTGGACGGCCAGGGCAAGCCCATCGACTCGGTCAATGCCTTCAAGAAGCTCCAGGAGGACGTGCTGGCGGTCATCGGTACCAATTTCTCCTCCTGCAACATCCCCATGGCCGCCGTGGCGGACCAGGCCGGGGTGCCCCTGATCGCCACCGCCGCCTCCAACCCCAAGGTGACCGTGGACGAGAACGGCAAGCTGCATCCCTACTCGTTCCGCATCGGCTTCATCGACCCCTTCCAGGGCCAGGTGCTGGCCAACTTCGCCAGCAACGAGCTGAAGGCCAAGACCGCGGCCATCTTCGTGGACCAGGGCTCCGACTATTCCACCGGGCTGGCCGCCTACTTCGAGAAGCAGTTCCTGGCCAACGGCGGCCAGATCCCGATCAAGGTCCAGGCCCACTCCGGCGACAACGACTTCCGCGCCCAGCTCAGCAAGATCCAGCCGCTCAAGCCGGACGTGATCCTGGTGCCCTGGATCTACAAGGACGTGGCCCTGATCGCCAACCAGGCCCGCGAGCTGGGCATCAAGGCCAAGCTGATGGGCGGCGACGGCTGGGATTCCAAGGAACTGCTCACCATGGCCGGGGATTCGCTGGAGGGTTGCGTCTACACCTCCCAGCCTTCCTTCGCCAACCCCGTGACCAAGCCGTACGCGGATGCCTACCAGAAAGAATACAACCTGGCCCCTGAAACGGAGGCCCTGTTCGGCCACGACGGCCTGTACTGGATCAAGGACGCGGTGGAGCGGGCCGGCAAGATCGACCGCGCCGCCCTGCGCGACCAGCTGGAAAAGACCACCAACTTCCAGGGCCTGATGGGCTCCATGTCCGTCGACCCGGCCACCCACAATCCGGCCAAGCCGGCCAGCATCTACAAAGTGGCCGGCAAGCAGTTCGTCTGGGTCGGCGACTTCAAGTAGGGGATAGGCAGGCCCGGCAGCCGCCCTGGCGCCCTGGCGCCAGGACCGGGGACCGGCGGCCGCGGAGGCGCTCCATGCTGTTCCAACAGTTGATCAACGGGGTTTCCATCGGCGGGATCTACGCCCTGATGGCCACCGGCTACGCCCTGATTTACAGCCTGCTGGGCTTCTCCAACTGGGCCCACGGCGACGTGGCCATGGTCGGCGCCTACATCGGGTTCCTGTGCTTCGCGGTGGTCCGGTTGCCGTTCCTGCCGGCGGCCCTGGTGGCCGTGGGCGGGGCGGGCCTGCTGAGCGTGCTCAACGAGAGGGTGGCCTACCGGCGCATCCGCCGCAACAACTCCCCCACCATGTTCCTGATGATCGCGGCCATGGGGCTGTCGGTGACCTTGCAGAACTTCATCCTGGTCACGGTCGGCCCCAAGTTCAAGACCTTCCCCACCGTGCTGCCGGTGAAGTCGGTGAGCCTGGGCGGGCTGCACATCGGCGTGCTGGACCTGGTCTCCCTGGCGGTGGCCTGCGTCGCCATCTGCGCCCTCCAGTTCATGATCACCCGCACCCAGGCCGGCCTGGCCATCAAGGCCTGCGCCTCCAACATGCGGGTCTCCGCCCTGATGGGCATCAACATCGACCGCTACGTCACGCTGGTGTTCTTCCTGGCCGGGGCCCTGGCGGGCGTGGGGGGGCTGCTGGTGGGGCTCAAGTACACCGTCTACCCGCTGATGGGGAACATCTCCCTGAAGGCTTTCATCGCCTCGGTGTTCGGCGGCCTGGGCAGCATCCCCGGGGCCATCGTCGGCGCCCTGTTCATCGGGGTCATGGAGGTGCTGGTGTCCGGCTACGTCAGCGCCGGGCTGCGGGACCTGTTCACGTTCGGCCTGCTGATCGCCGTCCTGCTGATCCGTCCGGACGGCCTGTTCGGCAGGACCGTGGAAGAGAAAGCTTGACAGGGGTGAAGGTGAAGCATGTCAACATATGAACAAGGCATCATCATCCTGATCGGGATCAACATCATCGCCGTCCTGGGCGTGTCGATCCTGACCGGGTTCACGCGGGTCTTCTCCTTCGGCAACGCCGGGTTCATGGCCATCGGCGCCTACGTCTCGGCCCTGCTGAGCCTGCGCGCCCACGCCCCGTTCGTGGCCGCGATCCTGGGCGGCATGGCGGTGGCGGGGGCCATCAGCTGGCTGCTGGGCAAGCTGACCCTGGGGCTGCGCGGGGACTATTTCCTGATCGCCACCCTGGGCTTCGGGGAATGCGTCCGGGTGCTGTTCGAGTACCTGGACCCCATCACCGGGGGCGCCCGGGGCATGCCCGGCATTCCGGCCAAGACCACCCTGCCGGCGGTGACCATCTCGGTGGTCCTGGCCATCCTGCTGGCCTGGAACTTCCTGCACTCCCGGTACGGGCGCAACCTCATGGCCATCCGCGAGCAGGGCATGGCCGCCGAGGCGGTGGGGATCGACACGGCGCACTACAAGACCCTGGCTTTCGTCGTCAGCGCCATCTACGCCGGCTGGTCCGGCGCCCTCTACGCCCACTACCTGACCTTCATCGCGCCCAACATGTTCAACCTGGACAAATCGGCCGAACTCACCATCACGGTGGTGATCGGCGGCCTGGGCAGCCTCACCGGGTCGGTGATCTCCACGGTGCTCCTCACCGTGCTGCCCGAGGTGCTGCGCGCGGCGTCCACCTACCGGATGCTCTTCTACGGCGTGGCCGTGGTGCTGATCATCACCGTGCGCCCCGCGGGCCTGATGGGCTACCGGGAATTCTCCCTCGCCCCGCTGCACCGGGCCCTGGACCGGTGGCGCGCCCGCAGGCTGGCGGCCGGAACGGGGGCCAAGCCATGACCGCGATCCTGGACATCAAGGGGCTCGACAAGTTCTTCGGCGGTGTGAAGGCCATCCAGAATTTCTCCGTGGAACTGCCGGAGTTCGGCATCTACGGCCTGATCGGGCCCAACGGCGCCGGCAAGACCACCATCTTCAACACCATCACCGGCATCTACCGGCCCACCGGCGGTTCCATCCGGCTGCAGGGGCGCGAGCTGGTGGGCAAGCAACCGTTCCAGGTGGCCAACCTGGGCGTGGGCCGCACCTTCCAGAACATCCGGCTGTTCACCCAGCTCTCGGTGGCGGAAAACGTCTTCATCGCCTGCCAGTCGGACGCGGACTACAACCTGCTGGGCGCCCTCACCCGCCTGGGCGGCTTCCGGGCCAAGGAGGCCAGGCTGCGCGAGAAGTCCCTCTACCTCCTGGACTACATGGGGCTGTCCCAGGTGGCCGAGGCCAAGGCCGGAAGCCTGCCGTACGGCCACCAGCGCAAGCTCGAGATCGCCCGGGCCCTGGCCCTCAACCCGAGGCTCCTGCTGCTGGACGAGCCGGCGGCGGGGATGAACGGGGACGAGTCCCGGGAACTGGTGGACTTCATCTTCCGCCTGCACGCCGAGTTCAAGCTGAGCATCCTGATGATCGAGCACCACATGGACGTGGTGATGAAGCTCTGCCAGCACATCACCGTGCTGAATTTCGGCCTGACCATCGCCGACGGCACGCCGGCCCAGATCACCCGCGACCCCGGGGTGATCGAGGCCTACCTGGGCCGAGAGGAACAGCCATGCTAGAGGTATCGGACCTGCACGCCAGCTACGGCGGGATCAAGGCCCTGCGGGGCGTGAGCCTGAAGGTGGACGAGGGCGAGATCGTCGCCGTGCTGGGCGCCAACGGCGCCGGGAAGTCCACCCTGCTGAAGGTGATCTCCGCCCAGCACCGGCCGGATTCGGGCACCATCACGTTCCTGGGCCGGCCGCGCCCGGCCCAGGCCCACAAAGTGGTGGCGGGCGGCATCTCCCACGTGCCCGAGGGGCGCCAGATCTACGCCGACCTCACGGTGCTCCAGAACCTGCAGATCGGGGCCTTCCTGCGCAAGGACAAGGACGGCGTCAAGCAGGACCTGGACCGGGTGTTCGGCTACTTCCCCATCCTCCAGGAGCGGATCGGGCAGTACGGCGGCCTGCTCAGCGGCGGCGAGCAGCAGATGCTGGCCATCAGCCGGGGCCTGATGGCCCGGCCGAAGATCCTGATGCTGGACGAGCCTTCCCTCGGCCTGGCGCCGCTCATCGTCAACCAGATCTTCCAGATCCTCAAGGAGATCAACCGGACCGGCACCGCCATCCTGATCGTCGAGCAGAACGCCCGCAAGGCGCTGTCCATCGCCCGCCGGGCCTACCTGATGACCACCGGGGAGATCGAGCGCTCCGGCGCCAGCGACGAACTGATCGAGGCGGAAAGCCTCTACAAGATTTACCTGGGCAAGGCGGAAGCCTGAACGGAGGGGCACATGAAAGGCTACAGCGTCGGCGTCTGGACCTACGGCATGGGCGGGGAGCGCTACGTGGGCGACGGCTACAAGCCGCGCCTGACCCTGGCCGAGCGCATCGAGCGGATCGCCCGGCTGAAAGGGGCTTCGGCGGTGGAAGTGTGCTTCCCCAACGACGTGGACCGGGATTCCCTGGAGACCTTCCGCGCCCTGGTCCAGCGCTGGGGGCTGCAGGTGGCCGCCCTGGGGGTGGAACTGGTCTGCGACGGCGAGTGGCGGGACGGCTCCTTCTCCGCCTCCGACCCGGCGCGCCGGGCCAAGTCCGCCGCCCTGACCACCGAGGCCATGGACCTGGCCGCGGACCTGGGCGTGGACGTGCTCAACCTGTGGCTGGGCCAGGACGGCTTCGACTACGTGTTCCAGGCCGACTACGTGGCGGCCTGGGACCGGCTGGTGGACGGCCTGCGCACCTGCGCCCGGCACCGGGGCGACATCCGGCTGGGCGTGGAATACAAGGTCTCGGAACCCAAGATGGGCGGCTACGTCAATTCCGGGGGCAAGGCGCTGGCCCTGGCCCAGGCCACCGGCATGCCCAACGTGGGCGTCACCCTGGACGTGGGGCACGCCTTCAACGCCCGGGAGAACCCGGCCGAGATCGCCGCCGTGCTGCTGCGGGAGGAGCGGCTGTTCCACCTGCACCTGAACGACAACTACGGCCTCTCGGACGACGACATGCCGGTGGGCACCGTGCACTGGGCCCAGTACGTGGAGCTGCTCTACTGGCTGCACAAGCTGGGCTACCCAGGCTGGTATTCCCTGGACCTGTACCCGTACCGGGACGACGCCGGGGCCGCCTGCGAGGCTTCCCTGGATTTCCTGCAGCGGATCCAGGCAGTGGTGTCCCGCCCCGGGTTCGACCAGGCCCTCCCCGGACTGCGCCGGCAGGCCCCCGGACGGGTGCTGCAGTGGCTGTTCCGGGAAACGTTGCAAGGCTGAAAGGAGGCCGGCCATGCGAGCTGCGCGCTATTACGGGTACCGCGACCTGCGGGTGGAGACGCTGCCGGAGCCCCGGCCCGGCCCCGGAGAGGTGAAGGTGCGGGTGGCCTGGGCCGGCATCTGCGGCACCGACCGGCACGAGTACACCGGCCCGGTGTTCGTGCCGGTGGGGCGGATCCACCGGGTCACCGGGCGCACCGCGCCCCTGGTGCTGGGCCACGAGTTCGCCGGGGTGGTGGCGGAGGCGGGGGAGGGCGTCACCGCCTGGCGCCCCGGGGACCGGGTCACCGCCTCCGGCAACATCGTGTGCGGGCATTGCCGGTTCTGCCGCGGCGGGCGGGTGAACCTGTGCGAGAACCTCGCCTTCACCGGGATCGGCACCGACGGGGCGTTCGCCGAGTACGTGGTGGTGCCCGCGTACCAGCTGTTCCGCATCCCCCCCGCGGTGCCCCTGGAGCGGGCCCTGCTGGCGGAGCCCCTGGCCTGCGGGGAGCATGCCACCCGCCTGGCCGGGGACGTGCGCGGGCAGACGGTGGCGGTGGTCGGGCCGGGCATCATCGGCCTGGGTTGCGTGGCCGCGGCCCGGGCCGCGGGCGCCGCCCGGATCCTGGTGGTGGGGCGGGGGCGCGCCAACGAGGCCCACGCCCGGCGCCTGGGCGCCGACGCCTACCTGGACGGCTGGGAAGGGGACCCCCTGGCGGCCGCCCTGGACTGGCTGGGCGCCCCCGGATTCGACCTGGCCTACGAATGCGTGGGCGCGGAGGCCACCCTCGGCCTGGCCGCGGGCATGACCCGCAAGGCCGGCAAGGTCATGGTCATGGGCGTGTACGAGCGGCCGCCCGCGTTCCCCATGAACCTGTTCCAGGAGGGCGAGCGCACCCTGCTCACCTCCCAGGCCTACGTGGACGAGCTGGGCCCCGTGCTGGCCCGGATGGAGCGGGAGGACCCGGCCGCCGAGCGGCTGATCACCGCCCGCATCACCCTGGACCGGATCGTCCCGGACGGGTTCGAGGAGCTGCTGGCCCACCCCGACCAGCACGTGAAGATCGCCGTGGCAATGGCCGGCCTGGAATGAAGCTCCGGGCCCGGCCGATGGACTCATGGATTGGGAGAGCGACATGGACATCCAGCAAGCGAAGTTCGCAACCCGGGCGGTGCACGCCGGCCAGCATCCCGACCACGACACCGGCGCGCTGGTGGCGCCGCTGTACCTGACCAGCACCTACGTCTTCACTCCGGAGAAGATGGACCGCTACCTGGCGGGCGACAAGGAAGGCATCTTCACCTACGGGCGGTCGCGCAACCCGACCCAGAACGGGTTCCAGACCAAGGTGGCCGCCCTGGAGGGAGGCGAGGCGGCCCTGGCCGCCGGATCCGGGATGGCGGCCATCGCCCTGGCGGTGCTGGGCACGGTGCACAGCGGCGACCACATCATCGCCTGCCGCACCCTCTACGGCGGCACCTTCGCCCTGTTCAGCAAGATCTTCGAGGACCTGAAGATCGAGGTGAGCTTCCTGCCCGAGATGACCACCGCCGCGCTGGACGCCGCCCTGCGCCCCAACACCCGGGCGGTGTACCTGGAGACCATCCTCAACCCCACCCTGGAGGTGGTGGACCTCCCGACGGTGCTCGCCTGGGCCCGGGGCAGGGGCCTGCGCAGCTTCGTGGACAACACCTTCACCACGCCGTTCCTGTGCCGGCCGCTGGAGCTGGGGGCGGACGTGGTGGTCCACTCCACCACCAAGTACATCAACGGCCACGGCGACCACGTGGGCGGCATCATCGTCTCGGACGCCGGCTTCATCGAGCAGCTGCGCAGCAGCGTCTACCAGGAGCTGGGGCCGGTGCCGAGCCCCTTTGCCTGCTGGCTGGGGCTGCGCGGCCTCAAGACCCTGCACCTGCGCATGCGGGCCCACTGCGACAACGCCATGGCCTTCGCCTCCTGGCTGGAGCGCCACCCCCAGGTGGTGTCGGTGGCCTACCCCGGGCTGCCCAGCCACCCCCAGCACGAGCTGGCCGGGCGCTTGTACCAGGGCGGCTACGGAGGCATGGTCGGCTTCTGCGTCCGGGGCGGGCTGAAGGAGGCCCAGCGGGTGATCAACCGCCTGCAGATGGCCTACTACGCGGTGTCCCTGGGCGACCTGGACACCCTGGTGGAGCATCCCGCCACCATGACCCACGGCAAGATCGACCCCGCCACCCGGGCCCGCATGGGCATCCCGGACAACTACATCCGGGTCTCGGTGGGGGTCGAGGACGTGGACGACATCATCGCCGACTTCCACCAGGCCCTGACCGGACGGTAGCCCGATGAGCGAAGCGGTATTCCTGGCCGTGGATTCCGGGACCACCCGCATGAAGGCCGCGCTGCTGGACGGGCGCGGGCGTTTGCGCGACCTGGCGGGCACCGACCTGCCGGTCCGGTATCCTGCCGACGGAGCCTGCGAAATGGACCCGGAGGCGGTGTGGGACGCCCTGTGCGGCCTGACCCGGCTGCTGGCGGAGCGCAGCCCGGAATCCTGGCGGGACCTGGCCGGGCTGGCCATCGCCGGCCAGGGGGACGGGCTGTGGCCCCTGGACCGGGCCGGACGGCCGGTGCGCCCGGCGATCCTGTGGAACGACACCCGGGCCAAGCGCCTGGAGGACGTGGACTGGCCCGGGCTGGCCGGGTTCTGCGCCGCCCACGCCCTCGGCCCCCTGTTCCCGGGGGCGGCCCCGGCGCTGCTGCTGTGGCTGCGCCGCCACGAGCCGGACCAGCACGCCCGCACCGCCCACCTGGTGCACTGCAAGGACTGGCTGAACTACAACCTGACCGGGGTCATCGGCACGGATTTCTCCGACGCCTCCACCGCGGCGCTGGACGTGCTGGAGCGCCGCTACGTGGGCGAGCTGTTCGAGCGCCTGGGCCTCCCCGGCGCCCTGGCGCTGCTGCCGGAGCCCCGGCCCTCCGCCGCGCCCCTGGGCCGGGTGACCCGGGCCGCGGCGGAGCGGACCGGGCTGCCCGAGGGGCTCCCGGTGATGGCCGGGGCGCTGGACGTGGCGGCGGTGGCGGCCGGGGCCGGAGCGGTCCGGCCCGGGGACGCGGTCACGGTGGTGGGCACCACCCTGTGCAACGAAGTGGTGCTGGAGCGCGCCCAGGTGGACCCCGCCGACCCCCGCGGCTCGACCCTGTGCCACGTGGCCCCGGACCGCTGGCTGCGCCTGATGGCCACCTCCAGTGGCACCAGCAGCCTGGACTGGGCGCGCCGGCTGCTGGCCCCGGACCTGACCTTCGCCCGGCTGGAAGCGGAACTGGCAGGGATCCCCCCCGGTTGCGAGGGCGTGCTGTTCCAGCCGTACCTGCACGGGGAGCGCGCCCCGTTCCGCAACGCCCTGGCCTGCGGCGGCTTCTACGGCCTGGCCGCGCGGCACACGGCCATGCACCTGCTGCGCGCCGCCTACGAAGGGCTGGCCCTGGCGTTCTGCGACTGCCACCACTTCCTGCCGCCGGTGGACCGGGTGGTGCTGGCCGGCGGCGGGGCCGCCAGCGACCTGCTGTGCCAGTTGTTCGCCGACTGCCTGGGCCGTCCCACGCTCCGCCCGGGCTTCCCGGAACTGGGCCTGGCCGGCGCGGCCGGGCTGGTCTGGACCGGCCTGGGCGGAACCGGCCCCATGCACCTGGAAGCGCAGGCCCCGGCCCGGGAATTCGCCCCGGAACCGGACCGGCACGCCTTCTACGGGCGGCTGTATGCCCTGTCCCTGACCCTGCGCACCGGGCTGGAGCCTTACTGGTCCTCCCGGGACCGCCTGCTGGGCGCGCACGCGGCCCGATGATCCCCGGGCCGCGCCGCCGGCGCGGCCCTGAAGCCGACCGAGGTCGAGAATGCACAAGGCTGTAGTGACCATGAAGCTGACCGACAACCAGTTGGAGCGCCTGCGCGGGCGCTGCCGGGTGGAGCTGGCCGGATGGGGCAGGACCGGGCAGCTCCTGGACGAGACCGGGCTGCTGGGCGCGGTCCAGGACGCCGACATCCTGCTGGTGGGCTACGAAGCGGTGTCCGGGCGGGTGATCCGGGAGGCCCCGCGCCTCCAGCTGGTGGGCTGCGCCCGCGCCAACCCGGTGAACATCGACGTGGCCGCGGCCTCCGCCCGGGGCATCCCCCTGATCTACACACCCGGGCGCAACGCCAATACCGCCGCCGAGTTCACCCTGGGCCTGATGCTGGCGGAATCCCGGCACATCGCCCGCGCCTTCCACGCCCTGCGCAGCGGCCTCTACCTGGGCGCACCCATGGACCAATTCGCCGGCGCCGACGGCAAGGACGACGTGGTCTGGACCCTGGACGGCCCCAGCCCCTACAAGCGGTTCCGCGGAGTGGAGCTGTGCGGCCGGACCCTGGGCCTGGTCGGCCTGGGGCTCATCGGCAGCCGGGTGGCGCACTTCGCCCAGGCCTTCGACATGCAAGTGGTCGCCTTCGACCCCCACCTGGCGCCGGAGCGCGCGGCGGCCCTGGGCGTGGCCCTGGTGGGCCTGGACGACCTGCTGCGCCAGGCCGACTTCATCTCGGTGCACTGCAAGGTCTCGGCCGAGACCAAGGGGCTGCTGGGACCCCGGGAGTTCGCCCTGATGAAGCCCGGCGCCTACGTGATCAACACCGCCCGGGCGGTGGTGATCGACCAGGCGGCCCTGGTCGAGGCTCTGGGCAGCCGCCGGATCGCCGGAGCGGCGCTGGACGTGTACTGGTACGAACCGCTGCCCCGGAACCACCCCCTCCTGGCCCTGGACAACGTGACCCTCACCCCGCACCTGGGCGGGGCCACCGAGGACGTGCCGGAGCGCCATTCCCGGATGATCGTGGACGACGTGTTCGCCTGGATGGACCACCTGCGGCCGGAGCGGCTGTTCAACCCGTGCGTCCTGGAGCCGGCGCGGGGGTGACCGGGCCCCGGGCGGTCAATCCAGCTTGAAGCCCAGTTCCAGCGTGGCCTGCCATTCGGACGGCTTCCCGTCCTTGACGGCGCCCCGGATCTCCACCACTTCAAACCAGGAAATGCCACGAAGCGACTCGCTGGCCTTGGCGATGGCCAAGGCTACGGCTTTTTCCAAGCCCTCACCTGAACAGCCGACCACCCGGATCTTCTTGTAGACTTTGTCGCTCATGGCTGTCCTCCTGGTCGAGGAAGGTAGCACCTGATCTTCTGGATGGGTAGCCTTTGCTTCCAGCCCAACGGGTGGCCCGCCACAAAGGATCCGATCCATGAAGCGAATAGTCCGCCACGTCCTGGTGTCCCTGGCGGTGATGCTGCTGGCCCTCGCCCTGGCCCTGGTCTTCGGCGGGCCGGGTGAACCTGCGCCCATGCCAAGCATCAATGACCCCTTCCATGGCGTGGACTTCTCCGCCCTGCCGGCCCTGAGCCGCTTCACCGCCCGGGATGGGACCCGCTTGGCCTTCCGCGGCTACCCGGCCGCAGGCGGCACGACCGAGGGCAGCGTCGTGCTGGTGCACGGATCCGCCGGGAGCAGCGCCAGCATGCATGTCCTGGCCAAGGCCATGGCCATGGCCGGCTACGCGGCCTATGCCCTGGACATCCGAGGCCATGGCGGGTCCGGCCCCAAGGGGACCATCGCCTACATCGGCCAACTGGAGGACGACCTGGAAGACTTCCTGGCGGCCGTCAAGCCAGCCCATCCCATCACCCTCGCCGGGTTCTCATCGGGCGGCGGGTTCGCCCTTCGCTTCGCCGGCAGCGCCCGGCAGAAGCTGTTCGACAACTACCTGCTGCTCTCCCCGCTGCTTGGCCGAAAAGCACCCACCTTCCGTCCGGACAGCGGCGGCTGGGTCAAGATCGGCCTGCCGCGCATCATCGCCATCTCCATGCTCAACGCCATCGGCGTGCGCATCTTCAATGGCCTCCCCGTCCTCAATTTCGCCCTGGACGAACAAGCCAAAGCCGTCCTTACCCCGCACTATTCGTATAATCTGGCGCTGAATTTCGAGCCCCGGCGCGACTACCGGGCCACGATCCGGGCGATGGGACAACCGTGCCGCCTGGTGGCCGGCCAGGACGACGAGGTGTTTCACGCTGACCGCTTTGCCGAGGTGTTCAAGAACGAGGGCAAGGATGTGCCGGTCACCCTGGTGCCGGGCGTTGGGCATATCCCCCTCATTCTGGCGCCGGCGGCGGTGCAGGCCGCAGTGGCCCAGGTGCGGAGCATGGACGCCAAAGCTGCGCCTGAAGGTCAATGAGGGGAAGGGCCTCTGCGGCGCTCCTGGCCACAAGGTCTTGCAGCCAGAGTACCCGCTCAGCCGGGTGCCTGCAGTCGACCCATTTGGACTGATGGGTCAGTAGTCTCTTCTCCGTTCCTCCGTTCCTCGGCGTCCACCTTTTCCAGCCCGTTCGCGGATGACGTTGCCAGCGCGAAGCGAACCTGTTCAAAAATCCCCTCAGTCCCCTGAATCCCCGGTTATATCCGAGGTTTGGAGGTCCGCCTGAGGGCCGAAGCCGGATCTCGCGGCGAATCCCTGGTCGCGTGCACCGTTTCCGTCACCCTTGGGGCAGGGGGGCCGCTGGTGGTGGAACGGTTCGCGGGCGAGGCCCGGGAGCGCCTGGATGGCCTGGAACGGACAGGTTTCATTGATGCTATTCATTATTTGTGTTGCAAATGATCTTTTGAAGCCACACGATGAATTGGATGAACTTGAAACGGCTCATGCCCGGTCCGAACCCGCAGGGTTTGCCGCCGGTGCTCACCCCGCGCCTGATTCCGACCCGGACCAGCCACCTGCGCAGGCTGGCCCACTCCCGCCACATCGTGCTGGGGACCCTGCCTCTGGGGGCCGGCACCGGATTCCTGGTGGCGCTCGCCCTGAAGGGGCTGGGATCGTTCGAGCCCATCGTGCTCAGGGCCGGCGGCGAGACGCGGCTGGCCATCCTGCTGCCCGCCATCGGCCTGTTCCTCACCACGGCCTGGCTCACCCTCACCGGGAGAAGCTGTTGGCCCGGGAAGCGACCTGATGCCCTTGGCACCTCTGGGCCGCGCCTGGAGAAAAATCGGTCGGCTAAACCTTGGACCTCCAGGACCTGTCAAGGAAACGTATGAGCATCAAGAGATCGGGTGCCTTCCCGCGGCAGGTTCTGCTTGCCTCTCTCCTGGCGGGGAGCCTGCTGCCCTTGTCCGCCGCTGGCCAGGAACCCGCCGAGGCCAGCGCCCCGGAAACGCCGGCCCGGCCTCTGGTGGAAGCCTTCCAGAAAGGCCCCGTCACCCTCATGGCGAAGGTGACCCGCGCCCCGGGCAAGCCGGAGCAGGCGGTCCTCCCCCTGTTCCAGGTGCCGGTCCTCAAGTACCAGGACCAGCTGGAGCTGGCTTTCTCCGGAGAAGCGTTCGACCAGCGGGTCACCAGCGCCGACTGGTCCGCGGTGGTGGTGTTCCTCCCCAAGACGATCGCCCCCACCGGCCAGGGGGTGGTGGACAACCGGCTGAGGCGCAAGGGCGACCAGATGGTGATCCCGCCCATCACGGTGCCGTACGACTCCATTCCCATGATCTTTCTCATCCCGGACAAGAACGCCCGCAAGAAGACGCTGAAGGATCTGAACGACCACCTGCAGACCTTCCGGATGCTGTGCGCCAAGATCGCCGACCTGTCCGGGGAGCGCTCCACGGCGGACAAGTTCCTCCAGGACCTGGACGCCCTCGACAAGAACCTGTCTCCCGCCCAGTACGACAACGCCCTGCAGGGCTTCATGCACGCGTACGGGGACGCCGTGTCCGGGGACCTCCAGACCTTCCTGGCCCAGCCCCGCTCCAATCTCGACAAGAGCCAGTTCATCGCCGAGGAATTCAAGAACACCAACGTCCTGGTGCCCGGCTCCACCCCCGCCGCCCCGGCGGCGGCGGCCGCCGCGGTCGTCGGCGCCCCGCCGATCTGTGCCTACGTCTCGATCCTGTTCGACGTGGCCGCCATCATCAACAACCTCTGGCCCGGCCACCAGTTCCAGTACCTGCCGGCGCTGGCGCGGAATTTCCACGAATTCAGCGCCGACCTCTACTACAGCGACTGGATCCACACCACCGGGGACACCCGCGGGGCCCTCATGTGCTGCCCCGGACGGTGGGTGGACCAGGCGGCTCCCGCCTTTACCTTCGAGTTGCCCCCGGAGGAGTCGCTCCTGGCCGGCCAGACCCTGTTGAAGGTGCACCTCAAGGACAAGGACCGGAAGCCGTTCTCCCTTTACGGCCACGACTGGAAACTGCTGCTGACCGGCCCCAAGGGCGAGAGCCTGGCCCCGCTCACCTTGACCCCCAGCCCCAACCGCGAGGCGTTCGTCGCCGCTCCCGGCCCCATCCTGGGCGCGCTGCGCAAGCTGGGGGCCGCCCGGGTCAAGGCCCGGATCGTGGGGCGCTGGGGCTTCACCACCATCGCCATGGACCCGGTGGAACTGTCCGGCGGGTGCGACCCGGCCTGGCAACCCTCCCCAGAGGAGAAGACGGCTTTCCAGGCGGGGAAGGCCTGCGCGTTCAAGCTCCCGGCCGCCTGGGCCGGCTCCGTGGCGCGGGTGGTCTTCCGCCCCTCCGGGGCCGGTGCCGCTCCCCTCGTGGCCAGTCTCAAGACCCTGAAGGACGGATCCAAGGAAGCCGGATTCGCGCCCAAACAGGAGGAAGCGGGGCCCGGCACCCTGGAAATCCTGGCCATAGGCGAGGAAAAGCCCGCCCTTGCCCGTCCCTTGACCCTGGCCGGGGCGCAGCTGGAGGCAACGGGGGTCGAGGCCCGGGTGGCGGAAAGTGCCGTGGTGCTGCGCGGGAAGCACCTGCGTGGCGTCCAGGCGCTGGAACTGGCCGGGCGCCGGTTCGTGGCGGCCGCCAAGGACGAGGAGGACGGGCCGGCCCGGGTGTTCCAGGCCGAAGATGGCAAGCCCCTGGCGGGCGTCCCCGGGAAACCGCTCCAGGCTGTCCTGATCACGGCCAAGGGCAAGCAGCCCGATCCCATCCCCGTGACCCTGCTGCCGGAACGGCCGCGCCTCGGGGAGGTGGAGGTGACGCCCGGACCGGACAAGCACCCTGGGCTGCCGCTGACCGCGGCCATCCACATGCTCGCCACCAATGGGTCCAGCCAGGTGAGCCTGATCACCGCCGAGGGGTACCGGTTCCCCGCGGACCTGGCCTTCTGCGCGGCCATCCGCAACGCGGACGACCCCTCGGTGGTCCGGACCATTCCCGCCGCCAAGATCCGGGTCATCGGGCGCAACCAGAAAGCCACGTTCACATTCAGTCCCAACGATCTGCTGGGGGGGAGGTCGGCCGGGAAGCTGGAAATCCAGGTCCAGGACGAACACGCCGGCGCCAGCGACTGGCATCCCCTGCCGGCGACCTTCCTGGACCTCCCCGTGGTCAGCGCCGTCCAGGCGATCCCGTCCGGAGCCAGGCTCGTGGGCCCGTCCCTGGACCCGATCGAGGCGGTCGCCACCGCCCCGGCCGGGCCTTGGGAAAAGGCCGACATCACCCTGGAAGGCGGGCGCGAGGTCATGGACCTGACCACGCGCCTGGCGGGCGATACCTGCTACCTCCGGCTGATCGGCTGGGCGGACCTGGTCCTGGCGGTGACGTTCCCGCCTCCCCCGCCGCCGCCCGCGCCGGTCCCCGCGCCCGAAGTGAAGCCGGCCGTCGCGGCGCCGGGTTCCAAGCCTGGAGATGCTGGGCCTGGAGCGGCAGCCGCCCCTGGGACGCCGGCCAAGGCCGAGGCGCCTGGCGCCAGGCCCGCGGCCTCGGCGCCGCCCGTTCCCGCCCAGCCGTCAGCCCCGGCCCAGGCTCACCCCAGCGGCAAAGCGGCGCCGGAGGCTGGTCAAAAGCCCGCTGATCCGGCCACCCAGCCGCATCCGCCGGACCTTGCCGCCAAAGATCCGAATGGCGGGTGACGAACCGCTTCCGGTTGCCCCTGGGCAGGAGGGGTCCATGCTTTGTCTGGGTTTATTGCCCTCATTAAGCGACCCGTCATGATTCTCGGCAGTCTGGACGGCATCGAGACCGGGATCCGCCAACTGGTCCGCAAGGTCCCAGGTGGCAGGACTGGGCCGCCCTGGAAAGAGTTTGCATCAATCCCGCGCAATACCTCTTCGATAAACTCGGCCAGGACGCCGACTCCGATTCCTGATTGCCTGTCCTGGCCGGCGATCGCCGGGCGCTAATCCAGCCTGGCGATCATCGGCACCAGGACTTCCGGGTCCACCGGCTTGGTGAGGTGGAGGTCGAAACCGGCCCGCAGGGCCTGGTCCCGGTCCTCCTGGGTGCCGAAACCGGTCAGGGCGATGAGGGTGAGTTCGTTGCCGCGGGGGGTGCGGCGCAGGATCCGGGCCACCTGGTAGCCGTCCAGCCCCCCCGGCAGGCCGATGTCGCAGATGACCAGGTCCGGACCGAAGACCTCCGCGCAGGCCAGGGCCGCCAGCCCGTCCTGGGCCACCGCCACGCTGTGGCCCGCCAGTTCCAGCACCATTTTCAGGGTGATGGCCGCATCCGTCTGGTCCTCCACCACCAGGATGCGCCGGGTCCGGCCCGGGTCCGGCCCGGGGTCGGGGCGGTCCCCCCGGACCGGCGCCCCGGTAGGTTCGGCCAGGGGCAGCGTGAGGGTGAACTCGGCGCCTTGCCCAGGCCCGTCGCTGCGGGCGGCGAGGGTGCCGCCGTGGACCTCCACGAAGCCCTTGGCCAGGGCCAGCCCCAGGCCCAGGCCGCCCCCGGACCGGCCCACGGCCTCCTTGCTCTGGCGGAACGGGTCGAACAGGCTGGGCAGCAGGTCGGGCGCGATGCCCACGCCGGTGTCCTGGATCCGAAGGTAGGCCTCCCGCCCCCGGGCGCCCACCTCCAGCCGGATCCGGCCTCCCCTGGGGGTGAACTTGACGGCGTTGCTGAGCAGATTGTGGACCGCCTGCACGATGCGGGTGGCGTCGGCCTGGATGGGCACCCGGGGCGCGGGAAGGTTCGTTTCCAGAATCAGCCCCTGTTCGGCCAGCACGGCCTGGTAGTCCTCCAGCACGGCCTGGAGGGTGGCACCCAGATCCAGGTCCGACCGCTCGAGGTGGACCTGACCCCGGGCGATCCGCGCCACGTCCAGCAGGTCGTCCACCAGCCGGGTCAAATGCGTCAGCTGGCGCTGGGCGATCGCGCAGGCGGCCGCCACCGGGTCCCCGACGGGGCTCTGCTGGCCGATCAGGTGCAGGGCGTTGCGGATGGGGGCGAGGGGATTGCGCAGTTCGTGGCCCAGCACGGCCAGGAAGGCGTCCTTGCGCCGGGCCTCCTCCTTCAGGAATGCCTCGGCCCCCTCCAGGGTCTCCTCGTGGCGCTTGAGCTCCGTGATGTCGCGGAGGTTGCCGTAGCGGTAGAGGGCCCGGCCGTCCTGGCCGTAGACCTGGGTCACGTGGTTGGAGAACCAGCGCCAGTCGCCGTCCTTGGTGCGCTGCCGGTATGCCAGGTCCACCTGGATGTCGCCGTCCGCACGGTCCGGGAGGCCGCGCAGCACCGGGAAGTCGTCGGGATGGATCAGGGTCGCCCCCGCCTGGGACCCAAGGGCCATGATCTCTTCCGGGGTATAGCCGACCAGGGCTTCCACCGCGGGGCTGATGTAGTCGTAGTGTCCGGTCCGGAGGTCCAGGCGGTAGAGGACGTCCCGGGAGTTGTCCAGCACCGCGCGGAAGCGCGCCTCGCTCTCCCGCAGCGTCGCCTCGGCCCGCTTGCGGGGCGTGATGTCGTAGCTGAAGGACACGACCTGGGCCACCCGCCCCTGGTCATCCAGGACGGGATACCAGAAGTGGTGGAAACTGGTGCCGGCTCGATCGTCGAACGTCTCCTGGGGGCGCCCCGTGGCCACCACTTCCCGCAGGGCGGCCAGGCGCTGGAGCCCAGGGTCCGGGTCCGTGACCTCGATGAACGGGCGGCCGATGATCTGGTCCCGGGGACACCCGAACCGCCGCAGGGCGGTCTCGTTGCCCAAGAGGCAGACGCCGTCCCGGTCGAACAGCCAGACACTCTCCTTGACGGCGTCCAGCACGGCTTTCAGGGTAGCCTCGGCCTTAGGCCCGCCAGGGCCCTGGAGGGCCTGGGCGAACCGTCCCGCCCGCCGGCGCAGGAGCCGGTGCGCACGGGTGTGCTCGGATGGGCTGCAAGGCATGGGGGCGTTCCGGGGAAAAAAGAGTCAAGGGGGGAAGGGGGTGAGGGTATTATTCCCACTATCAGCCCCGGATGGCATCCCTATTTGGGTCCGGCCGGCCTGCGCGTGGGTTCACGCACTCGCATCTCGAACCCCGTCAGACGTTCGGTAGTTCATGGATCCGGATATTCGGGAGCCGGGAATTTTCTGGCCGGGCGGAAACGCTTGGCATCTAGCCGATGCGCAGGTATTTTCCTACTGCCTGCTAGGAACGCCGTTGCAGGGCGCGCAGCGCCTCCACGGCCGCGCCGGCCTGGTCCGCCGGCACGAACAGATGGTCGTGGCAAGCCCCGGCCACCACGTTGCAGCCGATGCCCGCGCGCGCCAGCTCGCCGGCGAAGGCTGCCGTCAGGCCCACCGCCTCCAGGTCCGAATGCACCCGCAGGGTGATCCAGGCGGCCCGGAACAGGACGGCAAGCCCTTGAGCCCGGGCGGTGGCCTCCGGCACCACCACCGTCAGCCCTTCCGGCTCGCGCACCGTGACCACCGGTTCCAGGGGCCCCGGGCCGGTGCCCGCGGGCAACCGGGCGTAGACCCACACGCCCTCGTTCAGCACCGGTTCCATGGTGCGCAACAACTGGTTCAGGTCGGTGACGGGCTGGTCCATGGGGTTCCTGGCGCTCCCAGTGTACCGGTCGGGCATCAGCACCAATCCCAGTCGCAAGGGTTGATTTAAAATTTGCTGCCCAGGTCTCACCGGCATCGGCCGTCAGGCCGCGAAAGCCGGGTTCAGGACTTGGAGGCGTTCTGGACCGCAGGCGCGTTGATCTTGTCCAGCTGCCGGGCCAGGCAGGACCTCACCGTCAACAGCAGTTCCCCGACCTTCGTCCTCTGTGCGTGCACCAGGTCGCCCCGTTGCAGAACGGTTTCCAGTTCCTGCTCGATCGTCCTGGCTTTGCTGAGCCACTCGCTCATGGGCATTCCCGCCACGGGCGACGGCAGGGCACCTTTATGGTTCTTGGTTCCCTGATGAATCATGGGTCTCCATTCATCCGTTCCTGGTGACACGGTGATACCCCATCTTACCTTGGATTGCCCACACGATGGGCGTATTAATTGATTTTCGCTTGGCAAAAAAAGATGTTCCAACCTCCGCCCATGCACCGGGCCTCGGCCGCGTGGCTGCGGGCGGTGGCGTCCGCCAAGAGCGCATCACCCCAGGTTCGCCGCCCGGAGGCTCCGTTCCAGGTCCTGGATGGTGAAGGGCTTGGGCAGCAGGGAGACCTGCGGGTGGGCGGCGACCAGGTTCAGGACGGCCTGGTCGGCCCGCCCCGTGGCGAGAATGATGGGCAGGCCTGGCAGGACCGCCAGCAGGCGCGACAAGGTGCCGGCGCCGCCCAGCCCGGGCATGTTCATGTCCAGGATGACCACGTCGGGCCGGCAACCGGCCTCCACCCGGGCCAGGGCCTCCTCCCCGCTGCGCAGGGACAGGACCTGGTGGCCCAGGATCTCCAGGACCTCCTGGATGGAACCCAGGACCAGCTCGTCGTCGTCCACCAGGAGCACTTCCAGGGGCTTCCCGCCCGGATCCGGACGTGCCTCCGCTTCCGCCTTCGGCTCCCGCGCCGGCGCCCTGCAGGCCGGGAACCGCAGGATCACCAGCGTGCCCCGGCCCGGCTCGCTCTGGACCTCCATCGCCCCCTGGTGGGCCTTCACCGTTCCGTAGACGATGGGCAGGCCGAGGCCGGTGCCCTTGCCCAGGGGCTTCGTGGTGAAGAAGGGGTCGAAGGCGCGTTCCAGCACTTCCCTGGGCATGCCGCTGCCGGTGTCCTGGACCCTGACCTCGATCCAGTCCTGGTCGAGGTTGCGGGTCCGGAGCGTCAAGATGCCGCGGTCCGCCATGGCGTCCACCGCGTTGACGCACAGGTTCATGAACGCATGGGCCAGGGCGCCCGCATCGCCCTGGATGGGCCTCAAGTCGGGCGCCAGGTCCAGGGTCACGGCGACCTTGGAGAGGGTGGTCCGTTCCAGCAGCTGGGCCTCCTCGCGGAGGATCCCGTTCAGGTCCAGTTCGCGCTGCTCGGCGGGGTTCTGCCGGGCCAGGGTGAGCAGGCTCTTCACCATCGTGCCGCCGCGGATGGCGGCCTTGGCGATGGTGGCGAAGGCTTCGCGTGCCCGGTCATCCGTTTGATGGACCTTCTGGTTCGCCGAAGCCAGGCCGAGGATGGCGCCCAGCACATTGTTCATGTCGTGGGCCACGCCGCCCGCCAGCAGGGCCAGGCTCTCGACCCGCTGGGTCTGCTGCAGGCGGGCTTCCAGCCTGGCCTTCTCCTCCTCCATCCGTCGGCGTTCGGTGATGTCCCGGTGGAAGGCGAGGATGATGGACCGGCCTTCGGAGGCCACCAGACCGGCCACCACTTCCAGGGGGAAGACATGGCCGTCTTTATGGATGTGCTCCACTTCGTAGGTCACCGAGGCACCGGCCAGGACCCGCTGCAGCCGTTCCGGCGGCATGTTGGAGAACCCGGGCGGGGTGATGTCCGCCAGGGTCATCCCCAGCATCTCTTCGCGGCTGCAGCCGTGCATCCGGGTGAACGTCTCGTTGACCTCCAGGAAGCGGCCGTCCAGGGAATGGGCGAGGATCCCTTCGCTGGCGAGGTTGAACAGGATCCGATAGCGGGCCTCGCTCTCCCGGAGGGCCTCCTCCGCCTGGGTGCGCGCGGACACGTCGACGAAGCATTCCAGCAGCTTCTCCTGGCCGTCCAGGCGGATCCGCTTGACCGATTTCATGACCGACAGGCGGCTGCCGTCGGCGCGCAGCATGATCCGGTCCGAGTTGTCCACCACCTGGCCCAGATCGCAAACCGGGCACGCCCCCTCGCTGGCCGGGCACAGGAAGGCGTGGCAGCGCCGGCCCACCAGGTTCTCCCCCGGAGCGCCGAACAGGGCGACCACGTGTTCGTTCACCTGCTCGATGATCCGGGTCATCGGATCCACGATCACGACCCCCGCCGGAAGGTTGTTCAGCAGCAGACGCTGCAGGTCGTCGCTCGCCTGCTGGCGCTCCCCGGCCGGTTTAGGCCCGGCGCCGGGTGTGCGGAACCTGCGCCGCAGCCTCCAGGGGATCGAGGGCGGGCGACGGGGAGCGGCGGCCGGCCCGGAGCCCACGGACTCAGGGCCCGGTTCGCCTCTCGGGGGATTCACCATCTCGCCAGCCATGGCCACCTCGGCAGGGTCGCAATATACACAAATGCAACATGATTCGCGTTTGCTGGCCACAAAATTCCTTTCCTCCAGTCCCCATCGGGATCGAACGCATCCAACGGGAGGAAGCCGCGGTCGGCCAGCCAGGAACCAGGGCGATTTTGAACCATTCATCCATTGGGATCGGTCATTTTGGGGGGGGGAATGACCGGGCTGGTACCCTGTCAAGCATGGCCGACTCCCTCGCTTCCCTCACCGAACGCCTGCGTCAGTTCGCCGCCGAACGGGACTGGGACCGGTTCCACACGCCCAAGAACCTGGCCATGGCGCTTACCGGCGAGGCGGGCGAACTGGCTGCGGAGTTCCAGTGGCTCACCGAGGCGGAGAGCGGAGCCCTGGAGCCCGACCGGTTGGAGCGGGTGCGCCAGGAGGCCGGGGACGTGCTGCTCTACCTGGTGCGCCTGGCCGACCGGGCCGGGTTCGACCTGGTGGCCGCCGCCCACACCAAGATCGACCTCAACGCCCGCCGCTACCCCGCCGGGCAGGTGCGGGGCAGCGCCCGCAAGTACACGGAGTATTGAGCGTGGCCAGTCCCGGGCGGCATCCCCGCAATCGCCACCGCGGCCACTACGACTTCCCCCGGCTGGTGGCGGCGTGCCCGGCCCTGGCCCAGCACCTCCGCCGCAACCCTGCGGGCGAGCCCACCGTCGACTTCGCCGACCCGGCGGCGGTGCGCCTGCTCAACCGGGCCATCCTGGCCGACTGGTACGGCCTGGCGGCCTGGGACCTGCCGGCCGGCTACCTGTGCCCACCCATCCCGGGCCGGGCCGACTACATCCACCACCTGGCCGATCTGCTCGCCGCGGAGCGCCCCGGCCCCCTGCGCGCCCTGGACATCGGCACCGGCGCCAGCCTGATCTACGCCATCCTGGCCCGCAAGGAATACCGCTGGAGCGTGGTGGCCACCGACGTGGACGCCGGCGCCCTGGCCGCGGCCGAGGCGATCCGCGCGGGCGACCCGGATCTGGCGGCCGGGATCGAAGTGCGGCGCCAGCGGGATCCGGAGCGGATCTTCGAGGGCGTGGTGCACCCCGGGGAGCGCTTCGACCTATGCCTGTGCAACCCGCCCTTCCACGCCTCCGGCGCCGAGGCCCTGGAGGGCAGCCGGCGCAAGTGGCGCAACCTGGGTCGGGACGGCAGCCCCCGGCCGGTGCTCAACTTCGGCGGCCAGCCCAGGGAACTGTGGTGCCCGGGCGGGGAAGCCGGCTTCGTGGGCCGCATGGTGGCCGAAAGCGCGCGCCATCCGGACCTGTGCCTGTGGTTCACCAGCCTGGTTGCGCGCAGCGCCAGCCTGCCCCGGCTGCAGGCCGCCCTGCGCCAGGCCGGCGCGGCGCGGGTGCGCGTGATCCCCATGGGCCAGGGGCAGAAGGAGAGCCGGGTGCTCGCCTGGAGCTTCAGGCTGCCGGAACCGTCGGCCCCCGAGCCCTGATGGCGATCCCGGCCCACCGGCGGCGGGACGCTATTTTCTCGCTTTGGCTTTGTTGTGCCTGAAACGGCCCAGCAGCACGTTGGGACCCTGATCCTCGGCGATGGCGTCCAGGGTTTCCGCCCCGAGGTAGAACTTGCGGTGCTGGTAGGCCAGGCGGTGATCCGCCAGGTCCGGAAGGCTGCGCAGCAGGGCGAACACCAGGTGGACCGCCGCGTCACTGTTCTGCAGCCTGATGGCGGTGACCCGGTCGAGCAGGAGATTATCCTCGAAATGGTTCAGGGGACGGGAGTAGTAGAGGACCTGACCGTCGTAGGAGATGTGGGAGCCGTCCGTGGCAATGGTGAATAGTTTGTCGCCGATGGTGATATCGAATTTGAACTCCGTGCCGTTCCTGAAGGCGGACATCAGGCTCTGGAACTTGGGGTGCTTCAGGAAGGATGCGCCGTAGTCGACCTTCCTGGGCATCAGCTGCATTTCCCCTGCGGTTCTGCCGTACATGATCTGGTTGTACCGCAGAGCTTCGGCGCGTTCCTCCGGCGTCTGCTTCTTGTCTTTGACCTTCTTGGGCGCTTGTTCGGGATTGAGGGTCATCGGGTTCCTTGTCGCACGGGCCAGCATGGCAAGTTTCACACAGGAAACCTGCCCAGGCCAGGAAAGACGGCCGGCAGGGAGCCCAGGTCCCCTCGGTCCCCTGGGGTCGCCACTACCCCGCACGGGTCCGGATCGACCGGACCTTCGGGCGCCTCAGGGTCGCTTCCTGAACAGCACCACTTCATCCAGGCCCAGCTTGCGGACGGGCGCCGGCGTCTGGGCGGGATAGCCGATGTCCACGTAGGTGGTGATCCTGAGATGGTCCGGAAGGTTCCAGTAGGCGGTCAGCCGCGCCAGCATCTCGTCGTCGAAGGTGAGCCACACGCCCCCCAGTCCCAGGGCGTGCACCGCCAGGACGATGTTCTGCGCCGCCGCGCCGCAATCCATGAACATGTTGCGCAGGGGGACCGCCGGGTTGGCCCGGTAGGTCCGCTGGTCCTGGAGCAGGACGATGTGCACGGGCCCGGGCGGGATGTCGCAGCCCTCGAACAGCCCCGGTTCCTCCTTCTCCCTGATCACGCCGTAGCGGACCGACTGCAGGTTGCACGCATGCGGCGCCCAGGTCCCGGCCTCCATGACCCGGTCGATGACCTCGTCGGGGACCTCCCGGTCGGTCCAGTGCCGCACGGACCGGCGCTCCTTGAGGATCCGGAAGAATTCCGCCTGCCCTGCCGGGGTGACCTCCCCAGGCGCGAAGGCGGACAGGTCCACCTTGCTGCCCCCCTGGGTCCGCTCGGCCAGCTCATAGATGGTCCAGGCTGCGCGATAGTCCGGAAGCTCCGTCCCCAGCCCCCGGGCCCGCCAGAGGTCGAACCAGCCGGCCGCCGCCCGGAGGCGCTCCGGCGACACCGCCTTCCCCTGGTGGATCGCCTCGTAGGTCTGGATTTCCAGCGTGTGGTGGATCCGCTCCCGGAACCGGGCCCGGAATTCGGTCTCGTCCAGGCGCAGATAGTCTTCCCTTTCCATGGTCCGTCCCCCTTGGCGAATGGATTTCCCTTCAATTGTGGCGCGTTCGCGCTGCCGTTGCGTCCATCTTTTCACGCCCGAAGGTTTATACCAGCGGCCCATTCCGTCAGCATCTGGACCAGCACGTTGCCCGCCACCACCCGGCGGTAGTGGGCGGTGGAGCGGATGTCGTCGATGGGGCTCAGGTCGCCCATGAGCGCCTCCCGGGCGGCAGCCAGGGGCAGGGCGGCCAGGGGCCGGCCCAGGATGGCCGCCTCGGCGCCCCGGGCCCGGCAGGGCACCGGGGCCACGCTGCCCAGGCCCACCCGGAACTCCCGCACCAGGCCGGCCTCCACCCGGGCGAAGGCGGCCAGGCAGACCTTGGACACCGCCTGGGCCGCCCGGGTGCCCACCTTGCGGAAGAAATGGTAGCCGGGCCCGGGGCAGGGCACCCTGACCCGGGTGAGCAGCTCGTCCGGAGCCATGACGGTGCGCTTGTAGCCGGTATGGAAGCTCTCGTACGGCACCCACCGGGCGCCCCGCACCGAGGTGAGCTCCACCTGGGCGCCGTACGCCAGCAGGCTGGGGGGAGTGTCGGCGGCGGGGCTGCCGTTCACCAGGTTGCCGCCCAGGGTGCCCCGGTTCTGGATGGCCACCGCCCCGGTGACCAGGGCGCTCTGCACCAGGTTGGGCAGGTGCCGCTGCACGTACGG
>Ga0326728_10005042_pt1 | contig 37999 bp, 28 predicted proteins | sample MB3enrmetagenome_FD_207602 | JGI IMG/M metagenome (GOLD analysis project Ga0326728, IMG submission 207602) | Lab enriched peat soil microbial communities from McLean, Ithaca, NY, United States - MB31MN | ecosystem: Environmental > Terrestrial > Soil > Wetlands > Peat | place: USA: New York...
TTATCCGTGAAATCCGTGAAATCCGCGGTTCAATTCCTTTGGTATTACAATGTCATTTCGTGCCCCTTTTTCCGGGAATGCCGGCTCAAAATGGCATTTTTGCAGGACGACCCCCTTTGCATTTACATCCATAGTCATCTCCGACCCCTTTCCCCGCGACCCCTTTCCCCGACCCCCTTTGCATTTACATCCATAGTCATCTCCGACCCCTTTCCCGCGACCCCTTTCCCGACCCCTTTCCCGCAATAGTCATCTCCGACCCCTTTCCCGACCCCTTTCCCTTTCCCCCCTTTCCCCCCTTTCCCCTTTCCTAGTCATCTCCGACCCCTTTCCGACCCCTTTCCCTAGTCACGCAATCCGTTGCAATCACGCAATCCACCGAAGATTTTCTGCGCGGATGGCACGGATGGGGCCAATGCAGAATGCAAAATGAAGAATTCTTATCCGTGAAATCCGTGAAATCCGCGGTTCAGTACCTTTGGTTGCGGCTGGCCATGGAAGGCCTTCTGCGCCTTTTTGCGGCAAATCAACGCAAACGTCTTTCCATGAACAATTTACACACTAAATCAGGCATTTCCGATCAAGGCCAATCAAGGCTAATCAAGGTAAATCAAGATATTATTTCAGTTTATTTTACCTTCTTCCCGGTTATGCTGGAGGTACGCGAACATGGACAAGCTGCTTTTAATTGATGACGAAGCGGACGTGCAATACTCGTTCCGCCGCATATTTGACCAGCCGGACATCGAGCTGACCACGGCGGACAGCGGGGAGGAGGGGTTGAAGCTGATCCCCCGCCTCAAACCCGACCTGGTCATCATGGACGTGCGCATGGGCGGGATGAGCGGCCTGGAAACCCTCCGCCGCCTGCGTCAGATGGACGCCAAACAAATGGTCATCATGATGACGGCCTACGGCACCACCCAGACCGCCATCGAAGCAATGAAGCTGGGCGCTTACGATTATCTCCTCAAACCTTTCGACGTGCCCCGGCTCAAGCAGATCGTGCTCAACGCCCTCAAGGCCGCCCGCGACATGCGCCAGGTCGTCTCCTACCAGCCGTTGCTGGAATCGGAGGATTACGATGTGGGCATCGTCGGGCGCAGCGAGGCGATGCAGAGCGTTTTCAAAATCATCGGCCAACTGGCTGGCAGCAATGCCACCGCGCTGATCACCGGGGAAAGCGGCACGGGCAAGGAACTGGTGGCGCGCGCCATTTATCATCACAGCCAGCGCAGCGCCCAGACCTTTCTTGCCATCAACTGCGCCGCCATCCCGGAGAACTTGCTGGAAAGCGAATTGTTCGGGCACGAAAAAGGCGCCTTCACCGGCGCGGCCGCCCAGCGCATTGGCAAATTCGAGCAGTGCCACCGCGGCACCATTTTCCTGGACGAGATCGGCGACATGACGCTCTCCACCCAGGCCAAGATTCTGCGCGTCCTCCAGTCCGGCGCCTTTGAGCGCGTCGGCGGCAACCAGCCCATCCAGGTGGACGTGCGGGTGATCGCGGCCACGCACAAGGCGCTGGAACAGGCGGTGGCCGCCCGCGAATTCCGCGAGGACTTGTTTTACCGCCTCAACGTCGTGCGGCTTCACATCCCCCCATTGCGCGACCGGCGCGAGGACATCCCGCTGCTTGTCAACTATTTTTTAAAGAAGTTCGCCCAGGCCCAGGGGCGCGCCCCCAAGTCCATCCTGCCGGCGGCGGCCGAATTGCTGGAGCGGTTCCATTGGCCGGGCAACGTGCGGGAACTGGAAAACGCGGTGCAGCGGGCCACCGTCATGGCCAAGGGCGACGTGGTTTTGCCGGGCGATCTGCCCGTGGGCATCTCCAGCCCCGCCGCCGGGGCGGACAAGCCCGGCCCGGCCCTGGCCGCGCCGGGGGCCGCGCCGGCGGGCGGCGGCGGGGGCGGGGGCGCGCTGGATTGGGCGGCGGTGGGGCGGACCTTGTTTCAATGGGCGCGCCAGGAGGGCAAACTGAAAGTGCTGCCCGCGGTCGAGCGGGAACTCATCATCCAGGCGCTGTTGGAAACCAAAGGCAACCAAGTCCAGGCCGCCAAACTCCTGGGCATCACCCGGGCCACCTTGCGCAAGCGCGTGGAAAAATTCCACATCAAACAGGAACTGGCGATTCAATAAAAACGCCAGGGCCCGGGGCCGGGCCTTGGCGTTGGGAGAGCCGCGATTATCCGCGGTTATTGCTGCAGGCGGATGCGATAAAAGAGCGCGCCAGCGGAATGGTTGGTCAGCGGCAACGTCCACTGATTGCCGTCGCCAGTAACGGTGCTGACGCCCGCCCAGGCGGTTCCGCCCGGGGTGGCGCTGGATTCGAGCACGTAGTTCTTGCCGGGCGCCGTCAGCCAGCCCAGATTGACGCTGTGGGAGGGGCCGGCAGTGGCGATGAGTTGCAGGCAGGAAAGAGGGTTGGTCGGGTCGGTTCCGGCCAGGTACTCCTGCCAGTTGGGAACTCCGTCGCCATCGGGGTCGGCGTTGTCCTGCGCCTGCGGGCTGGTCAGGCTGCCGAAGAAGTGCATCCGCCACTCGTCCGACGTGATTTGCGGTGTCACCGGCCCGCTGCCAACCAGGGCCGTACCGGGCACGCTTTCCAATTGATACAGGGTGTTAAAGTCCGGCGCGCCGTCAACCCCCACAAAGTGCAGGCTGTAGGATTGGCCGGCGGAAACCCCCGCCGGCACTGTGAATGAGATCGAACCAATCAAATTGGCGCCCTGAAGCGAAAGCCCGCCGGAATTTCCCAGTGGAAGCGGCCAAACGCAGACAATGTCCGCGGGCGACGCTCCGTTGATGACCGCAGGGTTGGGAATCCCCGCCGCAGCGGTGAACTGAGTCTGGCCCGGCGCCGGCGCGCCAGCGCTGGCAGAGAGGATGGCCCGGAACTGCATTCCCGCCAGGGTGGATCCCGGCTGAACAGTTACCGAGACCGGGATGGTGGCGGTGGCGCCAGCCGTCAGCCCGGACACCGAACCGGCGTAAAAGGTGGCGTTGCGCACCCAGACCTGTCCCGGGGGCGCGATCACTTGGGTCTTTCCATGCGGAACGTCAATGGGAACAGTGCCGCCGTTGGTCCATCCGACCGGCGCGTGCGCGAGGACGGCGCCGGCGGCGGAGTTGCTCCAGAACCGGACCCAGTTGTTTGTATCCAGGCCGAGGGAGCGAACTAAAATAGTCTCCCAGTCGAGCATTGTGATCAGCCCGTCGCCGCCCATGGAATTTGCCGTATCGGGGGGAAACGCATCCATCGCGTTAAAGACATCGGTGGGAGGGTAGGGAGCGGTTTGAGCCGGTCCGAAGGGAGCCAGGATGCCCACCGAGGCCAGGAGGGCGTTGTTGACGTCGTTGTTCTTGAGGACGCCGTCGCCAAACTGGCCGGCGGAATATCCCGTGCCCGGCGAGGAATCGCCCACAAAATACTGCAGGTTGGAAACCGTCAGAGTCTGCGTGACATCGGCCAGGATTGGCTCATCCTTCTGTATTCCATCGGAAGTGCCGGAAGGGTTGAGAATGCTGACTGTATAACTCTGTCCCTGCACCGCGTTGGCCGGGATGGGCACCTCAACCAGTCCCAGTATGGTGTAGTTCTGGTTCAAAAAGAAGGCGGTGTTGTTTGTTCCCCCCGCCGAGAGGATCAATCCCTGCGTGTTGTTCGCAGTCGTGTAAAACTGCTCGGTTTCGTAAGTGAAAGGGACATCGAACGCCGCCGGCCCGTTGACATGGATAAAATTGTTGGTGTTAATCGGCAGCAAGCTGATGGCCGGAATCATCGGGGCGTTGCCGTTGGTCGCGATCTCGAAGCGGAATTGAACGGATCGCAGGGTATGGCCGGTTATCAAACTGGCCAGGATGGGAACGACCGCGGTGGAGCCGGCTCCGACCATCTGGTTGGCCAGAGTGCCGATGGTGTTGACGGTGGGGGATTTCCCGTAAGTAATGGTACTGGAATTGGTGCCGTTGACCGCGAACATCTGGATGGCACTCACGCTTTGCTCAGAATCGCAGAATTGGAACGACCCTTCAAAGCCGCCGGCAGGGTTGTTGCTCAGGACCAGGAGCGGGCTGTAGACGGTTGGCGCCGATCCGTCGGTCGTGTAATAAATATCGGGCACTCCGGCGTTAACGGTAATGGTCACGCAATTCAGATAGAAGCCGGAGTCAGGACTGAAGGTCGGCGGGGCGACGGCCAGGGACTCGGGCGGCGGAACGGCCAGAGCGATAACGATCAGACTGCGCACCTCGCTGTTCCCCCGGTCCGCCACATAATAACCGCCATCCTGGAGATCAACGGCCAAGCCGACAGGTTGATTGAACGAGGCGGCCAGCGGCAAGCCGTCCAGGTTGCCTGACAGCGCGGGGGGGGGCATTCCCGCAATGGTTTGGACGCTAAAACCGGCGGCCAGGCTTCCGGTGAGTTGGCGGATCGTGTTGTTGCCCGTGTCCGAGATCAGTAATTCCATCCCATTGGTATCCCAAAACAGGCTGCGCGGCAGGTCGAATAAGGCGCCGGACACGTATGACGAGTCGGCGGTCCCTGAAACACCGGGCGTGCCCGCGATGACGATCATGGTGTTGGCCAGGGAGGTGATGTTGGTGATCAAACCAATGGTTTGATGGAGGGTGTCGGCGATGTAAAGGTTGCGGGTGGCAGGGTCGAACGCCACCGCCGCCGGCCCCTTCAAGGAATAGTTGGGCGCCGAGACGCCGTTGACGAGGACATTGGTCAGGACGATCGTCGAGAGAACATTGGCCGCATTGAGCACGCGGATTTCATTGTTGCCCGCGTCCGCGATATAGAGATTGCCCGCATTGTCGCTGGCGATGCCCACCGGAAAGCTGAATTGGCCGGTCCCGAGCGGGCCATCATTGGTACCCCCGTTGGGCTGCAACAACGTGGCCGGGACGCCGGCCAGCGTGGTCACGGTGACGGCGCCGTAAAGGTTGGTCACCAGGCGCACCGTCTGGTTGGCCTGGTCCACCACCACCAGTCCTTTGCGGAAGGCATCATACACCATGCCCAACGGCTGGGAAAAAAGGGCCGCCGTGCTGATGCCGTCATTGGTCCCGGCCAACGCGCCTGACTTCCCCCCCCCCACCAGGACGGAAACATTGGTGTTAGCCACATCGAATTTGACGATGCGGTTGTGGGAGGAATCGGTGATGTACACTTTATTGGACGGGTCGCATGTGATGTAGTTGGGTTCGTTGAGATTCGACGAAATGATCGTCGAAACCGATTGCGCCTGAAGACCGGGGGCGGCCAGCCAGGCCACTAATACTGCCAGACCCCAAGACACGTCCTGGAGCCTCATCATGTTGTTTGTAGTCATAGTAAGTATGATTTAGTTATTTGAATTTTCTATTACTGTTGTGGACGTGCCTGCATGTAAATGGAACTGAAAAAGGATTGAAATGTCAAGCGATTTTGCCAGTTTGCGCCAGTGTTTGTTTTGTGAATGGGGCCGATTCCAGGCGCCGACACGGACCTGGTCAATCCCAATGGCAATAGATCGGCATTTCCGCCCCCGGACTTAAATGGGCCGGCGGCGCCGGCGGACTGGAGTTGGTTCGGGTTCATGGCTGGAGCAGTTGGATGCGGTAGAAGCGCGCGCTGCCCGGGTGGTTCGTGAGGGTGACCTGGAAGACGTTGCCATTACCAAGATTGGTGTTGACAGGCGTCCAGTTGTTTCCCCCAACCGCCAGGCTGGATTCCAGGAGATATATCCTCCCCGGCGCCGTCTCCCAGCTCAAATTGATGTTTTGCCCGCCTCCGACGAAACCAGGATTGAGGAATTGCAGCGCGGAAAGGGCGTTAGTCGGATTGGTCCCGGCCAGATATTCCTGCCAATTAGGCATGCCGTCGCCGTCCGGGTCCGCGTTGTCCTGCGCCCGGGCGTTGGTCAGGCTGCCGAAGAAGCACATCCGCCACTCGTCCGAGGTGATTTGCGGCGGCGCGAGCGCAGCCGAGGCCACCCAGGCCGTCCCCGGCACGCTTTCCAATTGATACAGGGTGTCCAGGTCGGGCGACCCGTCCTCGCCTGTGAACCGCAAGGTATAAGATTGCCCGGCTTGGGCGGTGGGCGGGACTTGAAAAGAAATCGAGCCGAGCGCGTTGCTGCCCTGAAGGGCGGGCGTGAAAGGTTCAAAGAGCGACCAGGCGTAAATGAGGTCGTTGGGGGATAGTCCCGGGCTGGAGGCGTAGGGAGCGGGCAGGCCGGGCGCAGCGGAGAATTGAATCCGGCCTGGCATGGGCGCATCGCCGTTGGGCAAAAGGGTGGCGCGGAATTGGAGGCCGGACAAACTGTATCCCGGCAGGACATTAATATAAACCGGGATGGAATAGCTCATGCCAGGACTCAGGTTGGTGATGGTGCCGGCGTGGATGGAAGCCTGGCGCAACCACGGCACGCCCGGTTGCGGACTGGCCACGGCTTTGCTCCCCGGAGTTGCCAGAAAGAGCTGAGTTGGATCAATGCCATTGGTAATCGTCTGGCCGGGCGCCCAGGCGATGGGCTTGTGCGAGAGGATGCCGCCGTTGGTCCAGAACCGGACCCAGTTGTTGGTCTCGACCCCAAGTGAGCGCAGCAAAATATGCTGCCAGTCGAGGAAGGTGATGAAGCCGTCGCCGATTTCAGCGGGAGTTTCGGGATAGACATCCATCGCGCTGTAAGCGTCGGTGAAGGTGAAGGGAACGCGGATGCCCAGGGAGGCCATGAGCGCATTGTTGACATCGCTGTTGTTGAGAGTGCCGTCGCCGAATTCGCCCGCCTCGTAACCGCTGGAGGGGGAGGAATCGCCCACAAAATACTGGTGGTTGGAAATGGTCAGCGTCTGCATGGCCATGGCGGCGAGAGGCACATTGGCTTGGGCCGCATCCGAGGTGCCGGAAGGGTTGAGGACACTGAGGGTGTAGCTTTGCCCCTCCACGGCATTGGTGGGAATAGGCACTTCCAGCAGCGTGGCCGCCGCGAAATTCTGCACCTTCAATCCAGAATTGGCCCCCAACGCATAAATGGACAATCCCAGCCCGTTGCTCGCCACAATACCCGCAGGGTAGGGGAAGGCTTGGAAAATGACCGGCAAGTTTCCCGGCGACGGCCCGGCGAGCTGGAGGAAATCGTTGGTGGAGATGGGCAGGAGGGTGACCGACGAAATGGGGGGGGTGGCGCTCGTCGTCGGAATGATCTCCACGTCGAACTGCAGGGAGGCCAGGGTGGTGTTGCTTTGCAAATTGATCACCACAGGAACCACCGCGGTGGAACCGCTGCCGGCGAACTGGGGAGCGGGGAAGCCGAGTTGGTTGGCGGGGCTGCTGACGCCATTGGTCACGACGCTGACGTTGGTCCCGCTGGCGGCGATGACGCGCAAGAAACTCAAATCATGGAGCGAATTGCACCACCGGAAGGAGCCTTCAAAAAGGGCGGCGCCGTTGGTGAGGACTACGTTCATGTTCTGCACCATCGGGCTGTTGGTGGTGGGTGTCGTTCCGTCTGTTGTGTAATAAACCGACGGGGCCGAACTGGTGACGAAGATGGTCTGGCATTCCGGGAAGTAACCGTAGTTGGGGCTGAAGGCCGGCGGCGGGATGACCACGTTGTTCGTGCCGACGGAGTTGGTGCCGCCATTGGTGCTGGCGGTGGACGCGAAGGCGACCCCCTTCACCTCGCGCAGCAAATCGTAATGGAGTTCGGTGACATAGATCGTGCCGGACGGGGCCAGGAGCACGCTGGTTGGGGCGCATCCGGTGGCATTGGTTTGAGTTGCGCCGAAACCCCCATCCACCCAGCCCGCGAAAATTCCAGCCGAGCAATCGGAGGCTCCCCAAAGATTGGAACTGACTCCGTAGATAGTGCTGGTGGTTCCGGTGGCGTCAATCCGCCGCACGGCGTTGTTGGACCGGTCCGCCACCACCAACTGGCCGTCAGGCGACCAAGTCAAGCCGGCCGGTTGATTGAACTCCGCGAAGCCCGGAATGCCATCCACCCAACCCGGCGTCGAACCATTCGCCCCGCCACCGGTGTAGAGGGCGGGAACAGAATTGTTGGTGCCAGCCAGGAGGTAGATGGCGTTGTTGGCCTGGTCGCTCACCGCCAGCACCCCATCACTTCGCCAGGCGATCCCGCCGGGCTTCAACTTGGAACCGCTGGCGACGATGGTAGTCGTCCCGACAATCGCGGCGCCGGACTGCGCATATTGGAGGACAATCCCGTTGCTGAACGCGACGAAGATATTGGTGGCCAAGTCCTGCGACACCGCCAGCGCGACGGGCGAATAAGGCAGGACATTGCTGAAAAGCAAATTGAGCGAATAATTGTATTTCCTCAGCACTTTGTCGCCCTGGGTCAGGACATACAGGTTGTCGGCCGCGTCCACGGCCACGCCCACCGCCTTGTTCAAGTTGGTGAGAACGGGCGAAGTAACGGTGCTGCTGTTGGCGGCGTCCCCGACGGAGGCGACCATGCGGACGGCGTTATTCGTATAGTCGGCAATAAAAAGAACCGCCTGGGAATTCAGGGCCATGGCCGCGGGGCCGTCGAATTGGGAAGCTTGAAGAGTGTTGCCATCCACGAAACCAGCAGTCCCGGCACAGAAATTGCCGGCCGGCGGCCCGCCGCCGATGGTGGTGACGGTGACGTTGGTCTCCTCGTAATTGACCTGCGCCCGCAGGTTCGGAGCCAGCGCGAGGCAGGCCAGGAGGACGGCCCAAATCAGACCGATGGGACGGAGCGGACCAATCGGATGAATCGGACGAATCGAACCAAAAGTTCCATCATGGTCCTCGGTCGGGCCATGCCGGCATCCGGGCCTCCGGCGCGCCTTAAACTGATGTTGGATGCTCATGGGGATCAGGGCTGATAGACTGGCTCAACGGATGATCTGGGTTTGGTCCAATCGTAAGGCGCGCCCCTGTCCCAGGCCGGATCTTTGGCGGTCGGCATGCCTTCGTTCTTACTGCGCAGAAAATCGGTCGTGGTCGGCTGGAAATCGGAGTCCTGAATGATGGTCGGGGTGACGAAAATCAGGATCGTATCCCGCGTATGGTCTTTGGTGTTGCTGCGGAACAGGGATCCCAACACCGGCAGGTCGCCCAGCCCCGGCACCTTGGTATAAGTCTTGGCCATCACGTCGTCATCCAGGCCGCCCAGGACCAGGGTGTAACCGCTGGGCACCGAAGCTTCGGTGATGATGGTGCGCCGGTCAAAGATGGGGGAGGTGTTGACCTGGCCGTTCAAGGTGTCGGTCGCTATTTTAGTGTCCACGCTGGAGATCTCCGGCTGGACGGAGAGGAGGACGTTGGAGGTGCCGGCGATGCGCGGGACGACGGTGAGTTTGACGCCGACTTCGTTGAGAATGGTATTGCCAACCGTGATTTGATAATTGGGCAGCACCGTCGCCAGCCCCTGGGCTGCGCCAGCCGCCGGGGCGCTCTGCTGTTGTTGAAAGACGGGGATGTTTTGCACCACGCTCAACTCGGTTCTCCGGCCGTCGAGCGAGACCGTGCGCGGAAAGGCGATGGACTTGGTATCGGCGTCGGAATTGAGAAACTGGAGGACCGCGGAAACGCCATCGGAATTGAGGAAGGCGGTCTTGGGGCTGAAGCCGCTGGCGGTGTTGACCGAGATTCCTCCAGCCTGGGCGGTGCTGCCCAGGGTGGTGGTGACAAAACTGCTGCTATTATTGATGATGGTGGCGAGGGGATTGCCGGTGGATGTCCGCCCTCCCGGGGCGGTCGCGGTCGTTCCCGTGCCGTTGCCGGTTTGGGTGTTCTGGGTGGTGGTTCCACCGGTCAGGCCGTTTCCGAAACTAACATGCTGCGCGGCGGTGGTTCCGGTCCAATCAATGCCCTTGGCGGAACTGATGTCCTTGGTAGTCTCGATGATCTTGGCTTCGATCAAGATCTGGCCCGTCGCGCTGTCGAGCTGGCTGATTAACTTCTCCACCGCCGGCATTTCCCGTTCCGTGGTGCGGACGATCACCTGGTGGGTGCGGGGGTCTGCAATCATGGTGACCAGCTCCGGCAACGCTTTGCTGACTTCCGCCACGATGTTGGTGGGGTCGCTGTAGCCCAACTGGATCACCTTCATCACTTGCGGTTCGACCGCGTTGGGTTCTTTGGCGCCGATGGTGACGATCGAAGTGTTGGGATTCCGTTTCATCTGCAAGCCATACTTGTCCAACAAGGCTTGCATCGCTTGCATCGCCGTGATATTTCTCCATTTTTCCTTGATGGTCGGAGGCGCGACGGGAGCGTGGGTAACCGGATCCACTTGGTTCTCCATCTTGGAGTCAAATTGAATGTTTAGCTCCGCCAGAGCGGCCAGCGACCGGATGGCATCGGGCAGGGGGATTTCCTCGAAGGTCAAAGATTGCTCCACTTCTTCGCCGGGGGCTGTGTTGGTGCCGGCCATGTTGGTATTGGTGTCGGCCATGGTGGGGTTGCCCTGCACCGCAAGCGTGGGCAGGGGCGCGACCGGGGGCGGATTGGTGGGTGCCGCAACGGTGTTGGTGGGCATGTTTGGAAGGGGCGCGGTTTCGGGCTGGACCGTTTGCGCCAGACTGATCAGCGCCGGCGCCGCCGCCAGGACAATGAGCAAAAAAAGAAGATTGAATTTCATACAAATTGGGCGGTCTTGATCGCGTGAGGGGTGGGGGCTTTCGTGGCGCGCAGGGCGGTTACTTTTTTTGGTCCATGGTTAAATGTTTTATCCCGGCGGTTCCTTCGACCGTGACATCAGCATAATTCGAGCCGATTCCGACGAGTGTCAGTTTGAGCTTGGCGGTGCTGTCGCCAGGGATGCGAACCGTGGCCTCCTCGTTCAAGCGAAAATACTGGTTGTTGATCGTGGCCAGCCACCGTCCTGGTGATCCAACCACGCTGAGGAGCCTCAACTGGGGTTCCACCGCTCCCGTGGGGGAAGTCGTTTTCGTGACCGGAGGAGCAGCGGGATTCCGAGTGGTCGAGTCGGGGTTGAACGGGTCCCTGCCCTTATTGCCGGGCGGCGGACTGTCGTCAAATACAGAGACGAATTCCATCGCGAGGTTGGTCCCCGTCCCGGCCGTGCTGTTGGTGCCGGCGGCGGGCTTGGCGGGCGGAGGAGCGGCCGGGCGGACGGCTTTCTTGCACCCCGGCAGGACGGCCAGAGCCAGCAGCCCTCCCGCCACCGCGGCCAGCGTGGCTTTCTTCGGGAATAGGCGCGGCCATTTCATTTTGTTTCCCCCCCGCTTGGCGCCTGGGGTGTGACGATGTCGAAGTTAAAAGCCAGCATATCCGGGTCCTGGCGGACGCTGGGGAGGCCAATATCAAGGTCCTGAATGCGGAAGTAGGGAAAGGCGTTCTCGAAGTCGGCGATAAATTTTCCAAGATCATGGTAGTGGCCCTGGCCGGTGATGTGAAACTTGGCCCACTTGTACGGAAAGCCCGCGATGACTCCTTTGTCGCTGATTTCCGGCGGTTTGAAGTCAATGTTGGAAACGGTTCTGTAGCGGTGAACGTCATTAGCCGGCAGATAGAAATGGCCCATGACCCCCACCATCCAAGAGTAAGGCTCATGCTCGGGGGCGAAGGTGGCCTCGCGCTCCTTGAGCTTCGCCAGGGAGTTGGTCAACTCGAGGCTGACCTTTTCCGCCCGGCTCACCTCGGCGGAGGCGTCCCCGAGCTTGGTTCTCATCTTGACACTGCTGGCCTGGGTGGCGGCCAGCTCCCTGCCCTGGGCGAGGACGACAAAGTACCACAAGACGGCCATCACCGCCACCGCGCCGATGGCCACGGCGATCAACTGGTCTCTTTGCGTCTTGGTGAGCTTGATCATGGATCGTTGCGGCGGATGTCGGGAAACTGGTTGGTCAGGGTAAAGTTGCGGAATTCCCGGCTCGAACCCGGCGCCTCCTGGAACTTCTGGCTGGGAGCCCCCTCGATGGAAAAGCCCTCGCGCCCGCCCATCTTCTTGGCGAAGAAATCAAAATGGTTGAGCGTATCCTCGTAGTTCTTGTATCCCTCCGCCGACGGGCTGTAGTCCTTTCCCGCAATGGACAGCTTTATTTTTTCAAAGTTGGCGCTGCCGGGAATGGTTTTGCCGGCGATAGATCGGCTTGCCTCCCGCTCGATGATTTGAAGGCCCCAAATGTGAGTGACCTGCACCTGGTCCACCACGGTTTGCTGCAGGGCATTGAGGACCGGTCCCCAGAGAAACCGGTTGGTTTGGAGATGGTCCAGCGCGGCGATTTTTCCCTTGATGGCCGCGATCTGGGTCTCGTTGTTGGTGACGCTGCTGTATTTTAGCGCGTCGGCGTCCCAGTCCTTACTGAGCTGGGTGAATTCGTTCTTTGCGAAGTGAATGTCCATTTGCAACTTGGCGATCCCCAGCCCCACCACGGCGACGAAGAACCCGGCAATCCAGCATCCCAATTTGACGGGATTGCGCCGGCGGGCCTCTTCCAGGGCTTGCGCTTCGGCCATGAGGTTGATGCGGATGGGCATAATCTTCTAGGTGAAGGAAAAACTGCCTCCCCCCTCCTTGTTCCCGAATGGAGCAGAGAGCGATGATTCTGCATCAAAAATGGGCATTAGATCAGGCACAGCCATGCACATTGTGGCACGTCCTGTGTTATAGGCGATTCCTTCCATGAAATGCAAGCATCAACTTCTCCCCAGCAACTCCCAGGCCAGAATGAGGGCCTTGTTCAGCCGGGGGTCCATTCCAGGTTTTTGGGTTCCCCTCTTAATCTTGCTCTTAATCTTAATCTTAATCTTAATCTTAATCTCATCGCCCTCCTGCATTCCGATTAAGAGCAAGATTAAGATTACGATTAAGAAAGAAAACCCAAAAATGTGAAAGACACCCCTCAGCCGGGATAGCCGAGGCGGCGGCGGTTCTTCCAAAGTTGGCCCGGCTGGAAAACGCCCCCCGGCGTGATGATCCCGGTGATCAATTCCGGCGGGGTCACGTCAAAGCCGGGATTGCGCGCGCCGCTGGAAGGATTGGCGATGCGCACGTAGGCCGGGCCGCCTCTCCCCCGCGCCGCGCCCCAGGCGCCGAGGACTTCCGCCTCATCGCGCTCCTCAATGGGAATGTCCCGGCCGGAGCGCAGGTTCCAATCCAGAGTGGAGAGCGGGATGGCCACATAAAAAGGAATGCCATGCCGGCGCGCCAGGACGGCCTGGGTGTAGGTGCCGATCTTGTTGGCCACCTCGCCGGTGCGGCCCAGGGTGCGGTCGCTCCCGACGATGACTAGGTCAATTTCCCCGCGCTGCATGAGATGGCCGGCGGCGGTGTCAGATATAATTTGGTGGGAAATCCCCTGCCCGGCCAGTTCCCAGGCGGTGAGCGTCGCGCCCTGGCAGCGCGGCCGGGTTTCGTTGCAAAAGACGTGGAATTTTCTTCCGGCTTTTTGCGCGGCGTAGAGCGGCGCCGTGGCGCTGCCAATATCCACAAAAGCCAGCCAGCCGGCGTTGCAATGGGTCAGAATGTTCGCGCCGGGCCGGATCAGTTTTTCCCCGTGCCGCCCGATGGCGGCGCAATGGCGGACGCCGTCGCTGGCAAATTCCTCGGCGGCGGCCAGGGCCAGCGCTTGTTGTTCCGCCACGGTGGTTCCGGCCCGCATGGCGCGCAGGACGGCGTTCATGGCGTTGACCGGGTCAACCGCGGTGGGGCGGGCCGCCCGAAGGGTTTGATCAACCAGGCGGAGCCGGGCGGAAAACTTTTCAAGATCGGTTCCGCGAAACGCGCGCGCCCCCTGGGCCAGGCCGTAGGCCGCCGTCGCGCCGATGGCCCCGGCCCCGCGCACGACCATTTGCGCGATGGCCCGGGCCGTGGCCCGGTAATCGGCCGCGGCCACGATTTGGAAACGATGCGGCAGCCGCCGCTGTTCAATGAGCCGGACGGTGTTGCGGTCCGCGTCAAAAGTGACGGTGCGGTAATGGCGGACGCGGCCGCGCACGCAAACATTCATATTGACTCAACCAGGACGGACGCCGGGCGCCGCGTCATCCGCTTTCCTTGACGGAAAGGCAGCGGACTTTGGCCTGGATTTTTTTATACCCGGCGTGTTCGCGGAGCGGTTGCAGGTCCGGGTCCCGCGCCATCCAGTCAAAATCATCGTAGCCGAGGTTGATGGCGGTGTTGAGCACCTCCGCCGCCAGATCGCACTGTTGGGTCAGGGAGTAGCTGCAGGCCAGATTGTAATGGACCATGGGGTCGCGCGGGCGCAGCCGGGAGAGGCGTTCGTCAATGCGCAGGCCGTCCTGAAAGCGGTCGCGCCGCGTGTAGTCGTCGCCCAGAATTTGCAGCGCTTCAACATAGCCGGGGTCGCGCTGGATCAGGCCCTCCATGAACAGGATCTCCACGTCCAGGTCGCGCCGTTCCTGGAGCGTCGGCTTGCGCCGCCGGCTGCTGGTCTTCTTCGGCATAATAGAGAATTTGCTCTAATAAACACGATTTTCGCGATGTTCAACAGTTTTTTCGCAATAAACTTATCGCTTACCTTAGCACTAAAATCGTCCGTAACCACTGATGCACCCATTGGTAGCCGCCAAAAATCCAGACCACCGCCGCCACCGCGATGTAAGGACCGTAAGGAAGCCGGCTCGACCAGTCCCTCTTCTTCAGGACAATCGCCGTCCCGCCGACGATGGAACCGAGCAGCGCGCTGATCGCCAGGCAAAAAAGCACCGCCGGCCAGCCCAAGAAGGCCCCGATGGCCGCCATAAAAGTCACGTCCGCCCGCCCCATCGCTTCGCGCGGCAGCACCACGCGGTCCGCCACCGCTTCCAGGCAGAGGACTTTTTCCGGCTCAAAAGTGTCGGCGCCGATCTTCAAGCAGTCGGCGGTCAGGCGCACGGCGATGCCGGCATAGCAGCGGTCAATCAGTTCCACGCGAAGGGCCTGCAACTCGATGGCGTCGCTTTTGCGGTAAAACAGGTCCTCGTAGGCAATTTCCTCGCCGGGCAGTTGCACGGCTCTTTCCCTGAACACAATCCGGGTGGCGGGCGGCAGATCCACTTTTTGCCGGCCTAAGAACAACTTTCCCGCGCGCAAGATGCCATAAATGAGGCCGGCCCCGACGGCCAGGCCGAGAAAGCTGTCCGCCAGGCCGGCTCCATGAGAGGACAGACGAGTGAAGCCCGGAAATGCCAGATGCATCTGGGGCACGAAAAAAGAACAAATCAGCCCGGTCGCCATGCCGCCGTAAGTGATGGCATCGGGAATGATCAGGTGCTCCAAATCAATGAAAGAACCGGCGATCAAGCCGGCAATGAGCATGGCATAGGCCAGGGCCAGGAGCGGTGAGATTTGGCCGAAGTTTATCCAGCAGGCGGCGAAGAGCGCCGCCGTGAGCAGTTCCACCAATAAATAGCGCGGAGAAATGGGAGCCTTGCAATGAGCGCATTGGCCGCCCAGCCAAATCCAAGTGAACAGCGGGATGTTCAAATACCACGGAATGGAATAACCGCAATGCGGACAATGCGAGGCCGGATGGACGATGCTTTGCCCCAGCGGCATCCGGTGGATGCAGACATTGAGAAAACTCCCCACCATGGCGCCAAAAACAAACGCCGTCACCGTCCAAAAATGAAACGGCAGCGCCTCCCATATTGAGCGGTCAGCCATAAATGTTTTTCAACAAAGCCGCGCGCATGATGGCCGCGGGCGCCGTCCGGCCCGACCACAGTTCGAGCGCAGCCGCGCCCTGGTAAAGCAACATGCCCAGGCCGTTGGCCGTCTGGCAGCCCGAGTTTCGGGCCGCGCGCAAAAGCGCGGTTTCGGCGGGGCGATAGATCATGTCATACACCCGCAACGGGCGGTGCGATTTCAGCCAGTCTTCTTCGAGGGGCGATGGATCACCCGCTTTCAGGCCGACGGAGGTGGCGTTGATGACCAAATCCACCGGATCATGCGGCAAACGCTGGATTATATTTACAGCCGGGAAGCGAGCGGCGACTTCGGCGGCCAGTTGCGCGGCCTTGGCCGCGGTTCGATTGACCAGAAACAGACTGCCAGCACCCTCTTCCGCCAATTGCAGGGCGGCGGCCCGGGCCGCGCCGCCCGCGCCCAAAAGCAGAACCGAGGCGCCGCGCAAATCCGGCCATTGAAAATCTTCCTTGAGGGAGCGCGCCAGCCCTTCCGCGTCGGTGTTGAAGCCGTGGCTGCGGACCTCGGTGATCGCCTCGGGCGCCGCCTGGCCCAGCGAAATCCAATCGCCCTGCTGGCCGGGAGTTTCAAAGACAATCGTGTTGACAGCGCCGAGGAGCCTGGCCTTTTCATGGACAACATCCACCGTTTCCAGGGCGGCGGTCTTGTGGGGAACGGTGAGGTTGAGGCCGATGAACCTCATCGCCTTGGCCCCGGCGAGGGCGGCGCGCAAATCCCGGGCGTGGACGTCGAAGGCCACGTAGCGCCAATTGAGATGCAACTCGGCCAGCGCGGCGTTCTGCATGGCGGGCGAGGCGGAATGGCGGATGGGATGCCCCAACACCGCGCAAAAGCGCGTGCTCGCATTGATGGACTCCAGGGAAGCGCCGGACACGCGCTGGTTATAGGCCAAGCCGGCCTGAATGCAAAATGCTAAATGCACAATGTCGCGTCGCCCTGCTTGGTTTCGGGGCTGAATCCGCAATCCGCAATCCGCAATCCGCCATCCGCCATCCGCCATCCGCCATCCGCAATCCGCCATCCGCCATCCGCAATCCGCAATTCTTCCTAAATCGCCGCCTCTCCTTTCTCGTCGGTGCGGATGCGGATGGCGTCCTCGATGGAGGAAATAAAAACCTTGCCGTCGCCGATTTTCCCGGTTTTGGCGGAACCGAGGATGGCCTTGACGGCGTTGACCAGCAGGTTGTCCCCCAGCACGATTTCAATTTTGATCTTGGGCAGGAAATCCACCTTGTATTCGCCGCCGCGATAAACATCCTTATGTCCTTTGGTGCGGCCAAAACCCCTCACTTCGCTGACCGTCATGCCGTCAATCCCGATGTCGCTCAGGGCATCTTTGACCTCGTCCAGCTTGAACGGCTTGATAATGGCTTCGATTTTCTTCATAGACACGGCGGCGCGGCCTGATCCCGCTGCCCGCGATTCCACCGCACATAGCACCGGCAATGCCATCACGCGCAATTTTTGGCAAATTTCGCGTGCGGGGGCTGGCTTTTCGCTTGCGCCGGGCGTCGGCGCGACAAATCCGCCGTCAAAGTCGCTTCGATACACCGTCCGGCGCGCCCGCCTGTCTGTTGCTTTTTGCTCAAGCCAGCATTTTTTGACCAGATGAAACTTGGGGCATTCTTAACGCGCCTTGCGCGCCCAACGCAGTTTGGCGGGAGTGGAACGGGGATTGGCCCGGCGCTCCTCCGGCCCGGGGCGCGCCGCTTCGCCGGAGATTTCCGCATAAACACCGTCCCGCCGTCCCGCCTCAAAGGATTTCTTGACGCGCCGGTCTTCGCCGGAATGAAAGGTCAGCACGGCGGCGCGCCCGCCCGCCTTCAGGCAGTCCGGCAGAAGGCGCAACCAGGTTTCGAGCGCGGAGAACTCGTCGTTGACCGCAATGCGCAGCGCCTGGAAGACCCGGCGGATGGCCAGGCCGCCTTCCTCCCTGGGCAGGCGCGGCAGAGCGGCGGCCACTGCTTTGGCCAGCGCGGTGGTGGTGGGGAAATGCCTCCCGGCCAGGGCGGCTGACAGGGCGGCGGCGCGCGGTTCGTCCGCGTTCTCGCGCAGCAACTCTTGCAGGGCCTCCGGGCGAAGGCGTTCCAACAAAGCCGACGCCGGCTGGCCGCGCTGCGGATTCATCCGCAGGTCGAGCGGCCCTTCATTCTTGACAGAAAAGCCGCGGCCCGGATCATCCAGTTGCATGGAGGAGACGCCCAGGTCGGCGAGGACTATGTCGGCCCCGCCAAGGCCCGCCTCCAACAGCGCCTGCGGCAACCCGGCGAAATTAAGACGCCGCGCCGTGAAAACACTTTCCGCAAACCCCAGGGCGCGCAACCGGGCCTCCGCTTTCGGAAGCTCGATTGGATCGGCGTCCAGCCCCAGGAGCCGCCCGCCGGGCAGGATGCGGGCCAGCAATTCCCGGGCGTGTCCGCCAAAGCCCAGGGTGCAGTCCACGGCGATCTCCCCCGGCTGCGGCCTCAGCGCTTCCAGCACCTCCGCCACCATGACCGGACGGTGCATCCCTGCCGGCGTTTTGCCCGAGGCCAGGACTTTGGCCACCGTATCCGCGTAGCGCGCGGCCTGGTGTTCCTTGTATTTCTCCTCGAAACGCCGCGGATATTTGCCGGCATAGCGCGCCCGCCGGCGATGGGGCGTCTCTGGCGATGGCGGAGTGGAAAAGCTTTGGTCAGCCACAACAATGTCTCGGCTCGGTTAACAACAACTGCAACCCCGTTTGATGGTTATAGCCTCCGAAGAAAGCCGGTCAGACTCACCAGAGCCGGACTATTCCAATCCCACATTTTATTTTGTGCGGCCCGGCCAACCTGTGGATCAAATTCGCCCCGCCCCGCCAAATAGGTCCACACCTTCGCTTTATGCAGATTCTGAGTTTGAACGCTTGCCTTGCGGAGGCAGTGGAGGTGAGCCATGACACAATCCATTTCTGGCTTGGATTTCGGATCTGCCTCCAGAATGGTCCAGCAAAGCGTTTCCAACATGCCTGGCTGGTCGCAATCCGGCAGGACAAAAATTCCCGTTCGTTTCGGCCCAGCGCCAAAAGTACCGAACTTCTCCGGACACACCAGCCCAACCTCCTTCAGACTGGCACAAACCGACCGAAAAGCCGCCGCCGCAGGTTTGTCCTCGGCATCACGAATAATCCCGACTGATTCGACGGTCTCCTTGAACTCCTTTCGCCCGGTGAACACCTTGAGGAAATCAATCAACTGGTCGAGCGAGCCATAGTCCCGGACTTCGACCATTCCTTTCAGGCCGAGCGCTTCAACCCATTCGCGAAAAAAGATTTCGGGAGTGCGTCCCTCCACGAGCAATTGCTTTGGCGCCCGAATGGGACGCTGCATGCTGGGCCATTCCATCACCGAACCTCCAGGCCGGATTTGAGCGCCACTTCCAGCATTCCCTGATCGTGTGTGACCGCTTCGAGGCGGCCGTTCACCCGCTGCAATCGGTGCAGCGCAAAATCATAACTGGGCATCGCCTTCATCGTTTCATGCGCGGCGATCAGGCACTCCCGGCTGTGCGTGGTGGCAAAAACCTGGATTTTCTCCGAGGCCGCCAGCGCGGCGATGCCCTTCCAAATTTGCGGCATGGTTTCGTAGTAGAGACCGTTCTCGATTTCATCAATGAGCAGCACTTCCGCCTTGGAAACGAGCATCTGGCAAAACAGCGAAAAAAGTTTGCTGAAACCTTGTCCGGCCTGGGTCATGCTCAACGCATTCTTTAGCCCGGCGAAGGAGGCGTACACCAACGGCTGGCTTGTTCCTGGCGGCTTGGCGTACCGAAGTCTCTGTAGGCGCGGATCAATTTCGCGAAGGAGTTGCAACAGCTTCTCTTCGCCCCCCTCCGACAAGACCAATTTGTTGTAAAGTTCGGCGTCCTGCGTGGGATGCTCCAAACGCGTTGAAACGACGATGAATTTTGCGGCGAATGGGTTCGGGCCATGTGACAAATGGCCATTAGGATTTATTACAAATAATGAAGGTGGTCGAATAACATTTGAAAGTGCAGATATGCCAGGGGAAAGTGCAGAAATGCCGAGGGCTGGGCTGCGTTCTTCATACTTAAGCAGCATTTGACCACCCTGAGCAGTTTCCCCACTGCACCTCAGAAGATTGTCAGGTTCAGTCTTTGCGCTGATAAGGGCAGGCACCTGGGTTTGTCGGTCATAAAACAGCGCCTGCCAGAACGTCGCAAAATCATCCGTGGTGTTTGGCTGCGGCGGAGTCCAAAGCGTGCTTCGGAACGCGGACGGAAGCTGGCTTAATTGTGTCTGGTCGCCGAAGAGCAAATACAAGGCTTCCAAGATGCAGGTCTTTCCCGTGTTGTTCGCGCCAGCGAACAAGTTGATGGTCTTCAAGGGCGAAATCTCCAAGCCCGTGAAGATTCGAAAGTTCTCAAGTTTTAATGAGGTTATCATCGGCGTCCCGCAGCCTGCCACCTGCCGCTCCCGCAATCCAGCCCAATTTTGAAGGACACCGCTCCACGGGCGCATCTCAGCCTTGTCGAGCCTTCCTTCTGGCGCAACGGTATCTCGGACCAACAATCAAAACACTGAATTACCAATGACAAATACTCAATGGCAAATTCTCGATTTCCGGCCCGGACTACTAATAGGTTCTCAGCATTGAAAACTGGCAATTGAAAATTTGTCATTTGTAATTGAGACGCCCTCGCGAGCAAGGTGAGTTGCGCCCTTCAGCGTCCGTTGGGGCTGTCGGGATAGCACCAATACTGGTTGGCGACGGGCTGCGCGACCCCGCTGTTCCAGAGGCTCTGTTTGATGAAGGCCGCCGCGCCGTCGAATTCCCCGTAGACGCCGCCCAGCGAGTGCCGGGCGGTCAGTCCCTCATTGGGGCTGCTGGCCCCGTCGTTGAAGTTGCCGATGTCGTTTTCGTCCGGCTCCCAAAAGACGACTCCGTCCGGCGGCATCTCACTGAGTTTGACCGGAGGATAGATGTCCCGGCCATAGCCGTTGACCGCTCCATTCATGACGTAAGTGGAACTTTGCTGGCCGCGCAGGGAAAAGGTGGAAACCAATTTGTCGCGCGGGCAGAAATACATGTTGCTGCTTTGCAGGGTGGGCCACAACGCCCCGGTGCGCGGGTCGAACTGGGCGGGGCCGGCCGCCTGGGGATTGATGGTGTAGAGCCAGCCCAGGCGGTTGGTGGCGTCGCCGGCCAGCCAGTTGGACCACGGCGAGTTGTCCTTGTTGTCGTTGCCGTACATGGTCAGGGCCAGGACCATCTGTCTTATATTATTGACATCCGTGATGCGCACGGCATGGTCCTTGGCCTGGCCCAAGGCGGGCAGGAGGAGCGCGGCCAGAATGGCGATGATGGCGATGACCACCAGCAACTCAATCAGGGTGAAGCCGCGCGCGACCGGGCCGGGCATGTCAAGTTTTCTGTTGTCGGGCCTGGAGGGCATTGGGTTTCAGTTGGTCAATCTGGCGCGCTCACAGGAGCAGAATGCGCCCAACCGCGCGAAGTTCAACCTGCTTTTTGAGATTATTTGCACCGGTCTCCCTCTACCGGCCGGTTTTCCCCGTCACCGTCACCAGCACGATGGCTCCCAGCACGGCGAGGACTCCGCCGCAGATGGAGCGCCGCGTCATTTTTTCGCCTTCCATGATGCGGGAAAAGGGGATGATGACCAGCGGCGCGGTGGAGACAATGGCGAGCACCAAGCCGGTGGGCGTGGTTGATAAGGCCCATTGGTAGCAACTCACGCCGAGCGTCTGGCCCGCCAGGGCGTTGGCCAGAACCCAGGGCCAGGCCAGCCGCCACCGCTCCGCGCGCGGCATTCCGGCGGCCGGCCCGGGAAAATCTTGAGCCTGCCGGCGGCGCCACGCCACGGCCAGCAGGCAAATCCCCGCCACCAGCAATCCGCCGATCAGGCGCTGGTAAGCGGCGGTGGGCGCATCAATATTTTGCCCCGCTCTTTCAGCCATGGCATAAGCCCGCCGGCTCAACACCGCGCCAAAGGCGTTCCCAAAAGCGCCCAGCGTGCTCAAGACGATGCCGGCTCGCAGTGCCCGCGGCGTCGCATCCAGATGTTTTCCAGGGGCCAGCGCCAGGGCGACGCCCGTGAGGATGGTGGCGCCGGCGGCGATTTGCCAGCCGGTCAATTGCGTGCCTTGCCAGAGCCATTCCACCACCGCTCCGACAAGGGCCGCGCCGCATTGAATGATGAGGATGGTCAAACGCGCGCCGAGCAGAGGGTAACTTTGAAAAAGGAAAACATCCGCGCCCACCCCGATGATCCCGCTCCACAGGAAATACGGGAAAGAGACCCCGCCCAGACCCTGGCCGAACAGATGAGCCCAGAAGCCGAGCGTCACGGTGGCGCAAAACAGCCGCCAGAAATTGGCTTCCGTGCCGCCCACCAGCCGGGCCGAGCGCGCTCCGCACACGGCCGAAGCCGCCCACAAGAATGTCGTTAATACAGATGCCAGCATCGCTACGCTGAAAATAGTGAATTGTGAATTGAGAATAGTGAAATGAAAAAAATCGCTTCCCACGAAGTACCCAACGGAGTGCTGGAGTGTTGGAGTGTTGGGAAGCGTATTCCCCATCACTCCGTCACTCCACTCCCCCTGTCACCCTTCTCCATGAAATTCGCAATCCGCAATCCGCAATGCGCCTTCCCCCCTCAGTTCTTGATGTCGTCGAAGTAACTTTTCACCGCCCCCTGATAGGCGCGGGGAACCTGGTCCTGGTTGAGGGCGCTCTGGGCGTCGCTTTGCGCGGCGGCGGCGGCTTCCTTTAATTCGACGGTGCTCTGGCCTTTGATGCTGACTCCTTTGAGGGTGATGCTCGGCATGGGACCGCCGGGCACCAGTTCGCCTTTCAGTTTGGTGGGATTTAGATTGTCCGCCAGTTGCGGGTCGCCGCGCTCGGTCAAGCCGCGGGGATCGGTGTCGGGGCGGACGATGCCTGTGTTGTCCCAAGAGGCGCTCATTTCAGGATAGAGTTGGGAATCGTCCGGGGTCCAGCCGCCGACGCCGCTGTTGCGGCCGGTGCCCGCTTTGAGCTTGTTGCTGGCGCCGCCCCGGTTGCCGCGGCTCTGGCCGAGGCAGGTCTCGGCCTTTTTCAAGGCGGCCAGCGAGGCGCTCAGGGCCTTGGCGTCTCCCATTTCGGACATGACTTTCTCCAGTTCCTTGGAGGCGGAGGCGAGGGATTGGGCGGCGCCCGGTTTCTGATCGGCGCGTAACTGCTGGGCGGCTTGCTTGAGGAAATCCGAGGCTTTGCCGTAAGGGGCGGCCGGGGCGATGGAGCGGGCGACTTCATCCAGAGTCTTGGCGGCCTCCTCGGGCGTGATGGCGCCGGATTTCAGCTTGTCAATCATTTTTTGCAGGGTGCCCTGCGCGGCTTCGGCCTGGCCGAGCTGGAGTTGTTCGGGGAGGTCCTTGCCCGGATGGTCGGCCTGTTGCTGAAGTTTCTGCAAGGCCTGCGCCATTGCCTTGAGTTTGTTCAGATCGGTGGTCGCGGCGTCCAGGTCGCGGCGGAAGGTGTCCATTTGGCTGGCTTGCAGAGCGGCGATGGCGCTTTCCAAGTCCGGGAGCGGCTGGCCCATGTCCTGGGCTGCTTTGGCGATGTCGGAAAGGGACTGGGACATTTGCTGGCGCGCGGCGCTGGCGCCGGGGGAATCGCCCTTGGGCATGCTGGCCAGGGCCTTCTGGGCGTTTTGCAGATCGGCGGCCAGTTTCTCCAGGGCCTCGGGGCTGTCGGCGGATTTGCCGAGGGATTTTTGCAGGGCCTCCATTTCCTTCTGCGCGGCGGCGGCGGCCGGGCTGCGGCTGGCGTCGCGCGCGGACTTTTCCAGTGATTTGAGGGCGGGGATTTGTGCGCCCAACTCTTTTTGCTGCTCTTTAATTTTCTCGCTGGTGTTGGCGAGGTCTTTGAGGGCGTCGCTGCGGCTGATGGAAACCTTGTCCAGCTTCAAACCCAGTTCCTGCACAGCCTGAAGGGAGCGCTCGGTGGGGGGAAGAAGCGGGTCGTGACGGTCGAGGGTGCGGCGGGTGAGATCGAGGAGTATTTTGCCGGCATCCTTGACGGCCTGGGCGTCCTGCTTTTTTTGGAGGTAGGCCTGGGTGCGGTATTCGGGCAGGAATCCCAGCCCGGCGCTCAGGGCCAGCATGCCCAAGGCCCAGCGGGTGGCGCGCGGCAGATGGAAAGGGATGAGTTTGCGCGGATCCAGCTTGGAGACGAAGCGGGCCGCGTCGGCCACGATCAGCGCGCGCCAATTTTCGCTGGCGCCGGATGCACCCAGTTCCAGGGCCGTGCTGAGACGTTCTTGCAAACGCTGGTTGTTGTCCACCCAGCGGGCGGTTTGTTGCAGGGTCGGTTTGCGGAACCAGCCTTGGAGGAAGCCGCCCAAAGTCAGCAAGCCGGCCACGGCAGCCGCGCCGGGCAGGATGGTGGAAGGAATGGGGGCGAGCTTGAACGCGGCCAGGGCGAGGAGCCACACGACGGTTCCGGCGAAGAGTCCGCGCCAAAGGCCGTTCCAGGCGCGCAGCCAGCGGCGCCGCGCGGCCGCGCGGGCGAGAGCACTTTGAATGGAATCCAGTTCGCTCACTTGTCAGTTAATGTGCCTCAACCGTCCCTGTTTGGCGAGCAAAAATAACTTGATTAGGCTTGATTAGCCTTGACTGGGCTTGACCAAAAAAGCTCGTTGTTGTGTGTAACCTGTTCATGGAAAGGCAGTTGGGTATAATTGCCGCGAAAAGGCTCAAAAGGCACAGCGCGGCCAGCCGCAACCAAAGGAATTTAACCGCGGATTTCACGGATTTCACGGATAAAAATTCTTCATTTTGCATTCTGCATTCTGCATTAACCCCATCCGTGCCATCAGTGCCATCCGCGGTAAAATCTCCGCGGAACGGAGCGACCCTGACCCAACTCAACTTGCCGCCCGCGCCCGCGCTGGACGCCGCCGCGCGGATGCGGCCTTTGACTGTCGCTCCATGCCTCACGCCGCTAATTAGAGCATAGGTTCTAATTTTTGTCAAGCCCCGACCGGAAAAAATTGGGAAGAGTGAATTTTGAAGGGTGAAAAAGCTGGGAGTGCCTGGGGAGAAGATGAACGCGATAAAAGGCGAATGCGCCAGTTCAACAAGGGAGGACGGACACCGGCACACCGGGAATGGCCTGGATTTTCGACAGAAGGCCGCGAAAGGAACGGAGAGGGGCAAGGAGAAAGGCTAAAGGCTTAATGAAGACAAGGGGTTTGAATAGGAGGGCGCGGAGGGAACGGAGGGGGCGGAAGAAATGCTAAATGCTAAATGCTGAAGGCAGAAAGAACGCAAGTTTCATCACGGATAGACCCAGCGCGGCCAGCCGCAACCGAAGGAATTGAACCGCGGATTTCACGGATTTCACGGATAAAAATTCTTCATTTTTGCATTCTGTATTCTGCATTAGCCCCATCCGTGTCATCCGTGCCATCCGTGGTAAAAATCTTCGCGAAACGGAGCGACTCTGACGGATTGCAGTGTAGTGGATTGGGAATTTTGAATGGTGAATTTTGAATGGTGAATGATGAATGGCGAATGATGAATGGCGAGTTTTGTGAATGTCCGGGGGATGGCTTTGCGGGAGCGTCGCCCTACCGGGGCAGGAGGCGCCTCGAGGGCGCGGGTTTGAGGCGGTGGAATGGAGGGCGCGGGCTGCCGGTTTGGAATCGGGTCACGGCTCGACGGAGTCTCGCCCTACCGGGACGGGATGGGGCGATGGAGATTTAACTGGTTTAATGGAAAGTTACGGGGCAGGATTGGCCATGAAAAAAATAAAGTCTCCTGGCCGCCTGGGCCAACCGCGTTTGGCCACCGGTCAACTTTGGCGCATGGCGGAAGGGAATCTGCAAGTCGGAATGGTGGGCAAGTTGCTGGTGCATTACAAATTGGGCAAGCCGAACGCCGTCCGCGTCCCCAATTCCTGCAACGGCATAAAAACCGTGGAGAAGTTTTTGAAAGCGAAGAAGGCCGTCCTGGTTTAACCGCGTTCGGCGGCACGCCGAACGCGGCGGTCGAGACCACCGCGCTCCCCAAACATACAGTCAGCGGCGAACCGATACAAAGTGTGTAAGACGCAAAGATGTGGCCGGCGAGGGCGCCGGCCACCACATGCGGGGGCGCGTGTGCTCCCCGGAATCCATTGCGCCTGGAGTGGACGAGGATTCTTGGCCGACTTTGGGGGATGGAAGGATTATTATTGCCAGAATGGGCGGGCGGGTGTTAAAATTCTGGAAAGCAATAGTAGATTACATTAGTTTTTTTGACCGTGAGTCCGGCATATTTGAAGGAACTTGGCTGGCTCCTGATGTTGATGCCTTTCGGTGTCGTTTTGGGGTGGGGCGGCTTTTTCGTCTATTGCGCCTGGCGGCAACGGCGGCAACGCGCCCTTCTTTCCGAGGGCGACTCTGCCGAGGCAGGCGGCGGCGCGGGGAAGGGGAAGCATGGGGAGCGGTCTTCGGTGTTCGAGCGGCCGACGCGCTGGCTGGCGGTGCGCTGCAAGAATGCGCGGGCGGTGCAGGCGGCGCTGAATTTGCATCACGCGGTGCCTTGTTCGTGGGAGGAGGGCCAGGTGGAAACGAGCGCGGGCAAATTGTTTGTCTCGCGCCCGATTGGCGGCTGGGTGTTGGTGGTGGGGCCGGGCCTGCCCGAACCGGCGGAGGATGTGGATGATTGTTACCGGTTCCTGCGGAAACTGAGCCGCAAGCTGGGGAACGTGCAGTTTTACAGTGTCAACCGTGTGGTCAACCACCATGCCTGGGCGCTGCTGGAGGATGGCCAGGTTTACCGGGCCTACGCGTGGGCGGGGGAGACTTTGTGGAACGAAGGGTTCGTCACCGCGGCGGAAAGGGAGTTGGGCATGGTTTGCTTTGAATACGGCAGCGAGGTCAATGGCTTCGCCTCGCGGGAGGCGCTGGCGGCGGACACCGAGAGAATCAACCAATTGGCCGGACGTTGGAGTCTTGATCCAGCGGCCATTCCGGCGTCGAGTTGGAGAAGCCAGGGTATCGTGGGGGAGGTTTCGCAAGCCCGGCTCTATTGAGGCAGGGCGAGACTGGGCCGTGACTTTTCCCCAAGAAATCGAGTTTCGGCTCGACGGAGTCGCGCCCTACCTTTTGGGAAAAGACAGAAAGCAGAAAGCAGAAATTGTGAAATAAAAGGAAAAATAAGTCACGGCTCGACGGAGTCTCGCCCTACCGTCCATTTCCGAAAAGAATCCATGCCGATGAACGCGCCGCCTGAGAATTGCCCCAATTGCGGGGCGGAGGTTCCCGCCCATGCCAAGGCCTGCCCGGCCTGCGGAGCGGATGAGAAAACGGGGTGGTCCGAGGAGGCCGCGGTCGGAGGGCTGGATTTGCCGGACGAGTCGTTTGATTATGATGATTTTGTGGAGCGGGAATTTGGGAAGAAAAAGGCCTTGCCGCACGGCATCAGTTGGTTTTGGTGGCTGGTTGCAATCGCGCTGGCGGTGCTTTTCGTGGCGGGGTTGATCGGCTTTCGCTGAGGATTGACAATGGATCACACTGTTGACACGGATATAACTGAATTGAAGGAGTTTTCGCGAAAAGCATCGGCCCAGCTTTACGGGCACATTCTCCCGTTCTGGTGCGGCCCGGCCCTGGACCACGAACAGGGCGGCTGGATGGCCTGGCTTTCCAACGACCTCAAGCCGGACCGCGTCCAGCCCAAGGGCCTGATCGTCAACAGCCGCATCCTCTGGGCCTTTTCCGCCGTCCACCGGGCCAGCCCCCAACCGCTTTTCCGCCAAATGGCCGATCGCGCGCTGGACGTGTTGCTCCACCGGTTCTGGGACGAAAAAGAGGGCGGGGCCTTCTGGCGCCTGGACGGCGGCGGCCGCGTGCTCGACGACTCGAAGAAGATCTACGGCCAGGCCTTTTGCATTTATGCGCTGGCGGAGTATTACCGGGCTTTCGGAGCGGCGGAGGCCCTGGACCGGGCGAAAGAGGTGTTTGAATTGTTGGAGCGCCACGCGCACGACCCCATCGGCGGCGGCTACTGGGAGGTGCGCCGCCGGGATTGGTCGGAGGCCGGCCCCGAGGCGCGGCTGAGCGACCGGGACATGAACGAAAAGAAGTCCATGAACAACCATTTGCACGTTCTGGAGGCCTTCGCCGTCCTGAGCCGGGTGTGGGATGACCCGCGCGTCAAGCAGCGGCTGCGCGAACTCATCTCCCTGTTTGAAGAGCGCATTCTGGACGCGCGCACCGGCCACTTCCAACATTTCTTCGACGAGCAATGGCATGTGCGCTCGGACACTTGCACCTACGGCCACGACATCGAAGGAAGCTGGCTCCTCTGCGAGGCGGCGGAGGCCCTGGCCCATCCGCCGCTGCTGCGCCGGGTCCAGTCCGTGGCGCTGCGCCTGGCGGAGACGGCCCTGCGGGAGGGCGTGGCCGCCGACGGCGGGCTGTGCTACGAGGGGCGGTCAGGCAAAATAATTGACGCGGGCCGGGAATGCTGGCCCCAGGCCGAGGCCGCGGTGGGTTTCCTCAACGCCTGGCAAATCTCCGGGGATGTCAAGTATTACACCGCGTCCCGCCGGGCCTGGGATTACATCGAGGAACACTTGGTGGACCGCGCGCATGGCGAATGGTTCTGGCGCATCGGCCCGGATGGCCGGCTCGATCCCACTCTGCCCAAGGTCAGCGAATGGAAAGGCCCCTACCACGGTTCGCGCGCCTGCCTGGAAATAATGCGGCGGCTTCGGCTGGTCAAGTAAGCAGCCCCAACAGAACCGCCTGCGCCTCTTGTTTTATAGTAAGGACCTTTCTGAGGTTGTTTTGGGCGGTTTCCAGGTTGTCTTGCAGGACTTTGCGGCTGGCGCGGTACGCGGCGAGCGCCTTTCTAATCTCCGCAGCCGGCGCATTGCTATTAATTGCCTGCTGCAATGCCTGCTGTTCGTCACTGACTTCCGGCCCCATCGCGGCCGCTCCGCCGGCCGCTCCGCCGGGCGCTGCGCCAGGCGCTCCTCCGGCGACGCCGGCGATGGCGCCGCCGCGCCCTCGGCCGCCGCCCATGCGCCCGAACATGCCGCCGCCGGTGCCGAGCGCCTGCTGCGCGTCCATCACCTTTTGAATCAGCGGTTGAATCACGGCCCATTCATCGTCGTTGGTGATAGCCAGCGTTTCCCGGTCTTGGGTCAGCAGGCGTTGTTGCATCTGCTGTTGGAACGCGGCGGGATCGAAATTGCCGCCGCCAAAACCGCCGCCAAAGCCGCCGGGGCCGCCCGGACCGCCGCCGCCGAAACCACCGCGACCACCGGGACCGCCGCCAAAACCGCCGGCGCCACCGGGACCGCCGGGACCGCCGCCATTGTCATTCTGGGCGAGCAGGCTTCCGGCGGACAGGCACAGGGCGGTGGCCAACCCGCAAACGCCTAACATTGTATTGAGTTTCATGAATCCTCTTCCTCTCATTGAGTTGATTTGTTTATGTCTTTATTTCTCGTGGCTGGACGGCATTCAACCGCCGCCCGCAAGCCGCGCAAAAGCTCTCATTTCGCGTCCCACTATAGCACAACAAACCTTAAGAGATTATTAAGATGCGAAATTATTTTCAAGGAAGTTCCCTCCAAGTGGCGCCGCCATCGGTGGTCTGGTAGAGGTAATTAGCGCCGTTGGGTTCATTGGTGCCATCATCGTGGATGACCATCCAGCCGTGCGCAGCATCCACAAAATCCATTTGTGATAGGCTCCGCTTGGAGCCTTCGCGGCCAATATCAATGTTGGGCTGGACGGTTTGCCAGCTTTCTACGCCGTCGTGGCTGACACAAAGATTCTGGCCGCTGCGAACAAAGACATCATTCGCAGAAACAACGTCAACATCGCCGCAAAACAGCGGATCCTTGAACTCGATCATTCCCGGTTTTGCCGCCCAGGCGCTGCTGCCGTCATCGGTTGCATAGAAAACCAACACGCTGCAATCATAAGTGTCATTAGTGTTTTGCTTCGTGACACGCACTGGCAAAAGGGCGCTTTTCTCGTTGAAGAAGACGGGTGAGTAAGGCTGCGCCAAACCGTCACGATACTTTTCAGGCAAGGGCAATCTCAAGTCGCGCCAGGTCTTGCCCAGATTTGTGGTGAGAGCAAGGCGGACGGCGCTTTTCGGCTGTTCATCCCCCAAGTCGCCGTAGCTAATAATGACAGTTGATGGCGGATAATAATTGATTCCATCCCCGCAGATACTGCACAGATGAATTTCCCCGCGCGGAGTGTTTGCCTCCGATACAGTGCCGGGCGGAACAATCGGGACCGGATTCCAAGTCACGCCGCCGTCGTGGGTGTCAAAAAAGCGGCAATAGAAGCTCCCAGCGCCATAGTCGGCGGTCGTTACCCAGCCGTCGGCCATATTATCAAAATGGCACTCAAATTTGCCTAACGACGGAGCCGCGCCCAGGTTGACCATCACCGTCCAGGATTCTCCCCCATCGGTCGTGCGCAGCAAACCGCGGGCGGAAGTCACTGGATCAAACGACGTTACCCAGGCAGTGTCCCCGTCAAGAAAGAAACCGTCCTCGCACGAAAATCCGCGCGGCATGACATCCTTCCAAGTTTCTCCGCCGTCGCTGGTGCGCAACAGCAATTGACGGCCCGCCAGGCCGGTGGACCAAGCCCAGCCGCTGCTGGCATCCAGCATGTGGATTTGCGAGATTGAACTCGCGTTTTCAGGCGCGTTGGCGGCGGCGCGAAGAGGGATGGTGCCGAGTATGGCCGGCAAAAAAAGGACGCTCAAAACCAGCGCGAAAAGAACCAAGTTTTTTGATTTCATGGCCCGTTGGTTGCGCCTTGCAATTGCAAGACGGTGACGGAGTAGGGCGGGAAGGCGCGGGTGAAACTCTTGCCCAGGCCGGTGACGCTGGCGGTCACAGGCACTATCTTCTTTGGCTCATTGATGGAATTGGTGTCGTCGGGGCTGCTGGCGCTCAAAACCGTGGATTGGCCGGCGGAGGCGATGCCGGAACCCCCTTCGATCTCCACATGCACCTCCTGCGGCTGGCCCGCGCTATTGACTACTTTCACATAAATGGCCTTCGTCCTGCTGTCGCGCGTAACGTCCGTGTAGATGGTGGCCAATTGGTTGGTTTGCGGCGCTCCGCCCTGGGCGCCGCGGCGCCCGCCCGCGGAAGCAACCCATTCCCGCGTGGGGACGTTTTCAACCGTGGCGGCCAGCAGTTCGTCGCCGTGATTGAGGCTGAACATTTTCTGGACGTAATAGGAGGGCGAGCCATAGCTGCCGAGGGCGTCGTAGCCGATCAAGTCGGTGGGCCATTGCATGGAGCCGCCGCCGCCCCGGCCGGAACGGACATCGCTCACGTTGACAAACAGCGGAGCATAAGACTCCATGATGACGAGGTCGGAGTTGCGTTCCAGGCCGAGGAGGAAGGCGGCGTCGCCCAGGGCGTCGGCCATTCTTGGCGTGGCAGCGCGTGGGCCAGTCTGCGTGGCCCATTCGCCCTCAAAAACTTTCGGGCCGGTGCGGGGGCGGTTGTCGTAATCGTGGAAGTGGTTTTCCATGGCCAATTCCCCGGCGCTGACGTACAAATGGTTGTCAACCGCATCGGCCGCGCGGCCGGTCACACGGGCGGTGGCGATGACTTTGATGTTGGGATATTTGGCTTTGATGGCGTCGTAGAACTGGGTGAAGCGGCCGTCATAAGTCTGGGGAGCGGAGCCGCGGTTGTCCTCGTTGCCCAATTCCACGTAATGCAACGGGAAGGGCGCCGGGTGCCCATCGGCGGCGCGCTGCGCGCCCCAAGTGGTGCCGGCGTCGCCCATCACGTATTCGATTTCATCCAATCCGTCCTGCACATAAGGTTCCAGAGCCGGCCCGTTGGTAATGCCGCCGGCCCTCATGGAATAACCGGCGTAAATGGCCAGCACCGGCTCCATGTGCAGGTCTTCGCACCATACCAGGAATTCGAGCAAACCCAGGCCATCCGACGACCAGTAGCCCCAGGCGTCGTCCTGGTGGCCGGGGCGTTTGGAGATGTCGTGGATGGTTTCCTTCCAGTTGAAGCGCGTGGCAAAGGTATTTCCTTCCAGGTAATTGCCGCCGGGAAAACGCAGGAACGACGGATGCATATCGGCCAGCAGTTGCATGATGTCCTTGCGGTTGCCGTTGGGGCGGTTGTTGTAGGTCGGCGGAAATAGGGAAACGAGGTTGAAGAAAATGGTCCCGGGGCTGGCGGTGGAAATGACCAGTTGGTTGATCTTCGAGGCCGGCACGTTTCGGGTGGACAAGGTGGCCTCGAACTTCTTCCAATTGGCGGTCAGGCCGGTGACCTCGGCGCTGGCCCAAGAGAGGATATAATCGCTGGAGCCAACATTCATGGCGTTGATGTTAGTGCTGACGAGCGAGACGAGGAGCGGGCCGGTGAATCCATCCGCCGCGCGGGCGTAAAAGGAGGCGCGGTAAGTGGTATTCGGCGTGACCGGGATTCCCCAAAACCCTTCATTGGCGATGCCGACCGGTTTTTCCTTGGTGGCGGTGCTGGCCTCGAGTTTCAAGCTGTTGGTAAGGACGTCGTTGAGGGGCTGATCAGTGACGACGGAGATGGAATTGCCCGCGCCCGCGCCCTCCACCAATTTCCAGTAGCCCTCCACCAATTTCCAATAGCGCAGGGGATTCTGACGGTCCTTGAACGTGCGGTTGTTGACCAATTCGGCGTAAAGGCCGCCATCGTAGGAGTAATTGATTTCCTCGGTCATCAGGCCATAGAAAATCGGGCTGGTCTTGGCGGCGGCTTCGCCCGCGTTGATGGTGAGGCGGACAGGGACGGCCTTGTTGGTTGGGGCCGCCGCCGGGGCGGCCTCTTGCGCCGACTTGCACCCGAAAGCGGTGGCAGCGATGAGAAGGAGCAACAGAGGGTCCACCGACCGCAATGCGCGGAAGGGCGCGGGAGTGATCCACTGAAGAAGTCTTGGATTCATGTGAGAGGATTATTCACGGCAGAGGGAAAAGTCCATCCTAAAATGATGGCCCGTCCCTGGTGGCAGGGCGCGCACTCCGTGCGCGCCGCGGCGGGCAGGGGACTGCCCGCCCTACCTTCCTTGCCCACCCAAGAGTAACCGGGTACATCGTAAAATGGAACAGGATTTTAGTGCTTGCAAAACCAACCGATTTGCCTCTGTATTAGGATCAAGAAGCCCGATTTATTGGTCGCGTCAAATGACGTTGTCCGATGAAACCCGCAAGCAAACCAAACAAAAAACAGCGAAACGACCATGAAAACACATCTCCTCACAATCTGCCTTGCCCTGGCCGCCGCGCAGTTGACGTCACCGGGGACGGCGCAAGCCGCCGCGGACGACTCCGGGCGGTCGCACCTGGAAATGCGGCATGGAGCGCGCCAACTGGTGGTGGACGGCAAACCGTTTCTGATCCTGGGCGGCGAACTGCACAATTCCAGCACATCGAGCCGTGAGTACATGAGGCCGTTTTGGCCCCAACTGGCGCAAAACAATCTCAACACTGTCCTGGCCGTCATTACCTGGGAAACGATCGAGCCGCAAGAAGGCCGCTTCGATTTCACGACCGTGGACGACACCCTTCAGGGCGCCCGGCAAAATCACCTGCGCCTGGTCATCCTCTGGTTTGGAAGCTGGAAGAACGGCGAATCCTCCTACCAGCCTTCCTGGGTCAAGGCCGACCCGCAGCGATTCCCGTGGGTCAAAGACCGCGCCGGCAAGACCTTGAACATCATCTCCACCTTTGGCGACGCCACTCGCGACGGCGACGCGCGGGCTTTCGGCGCCTTGATGCGCCACATCCGCGAGGTGGACGGCAAGGAGCACACGGTCCTGGCCATGCAGGTGGAGAACGAGGTGGGCGTGCTGGGGGACTCGCGGGACCACATTGCCGCCGCCGACGAAGCCTTCGCCAAGCCGGTGCCGGAAGATTTGATGAACTATCTCGCCCAGCACAAGGACACTCTGGCGCCGGAGCTGCGCCAAGTCTGGGCCTCCAACGGTTTCAAGACTTCGGGCCCTTGGGTGGAAGTCTTCGGCCCGGGCAAGCCGGAATCAGTCAAACCCGTCTCAGAGTTCTCACCGCAGGAATCCGACGCCACATGGCGGCACTTCAACTGGCCGGTGGACGAGATCTTCATGGCTTGGCGCTACTCGACCTACATCAACAAGGTGGCCGCCGCCGGCAAGGCGGAATACAACATCCCCATGTTTTGCAACACCTGGCTGCAAAAGGCCCGGGAGCCCCGGCCCGGTGAGTTTCCCAGCGGCTGTCCGGAGCCGGAAGTGCATGACATCTGGCGGTTTGGCGCGCCGAACATTGACATTCTTGCGCCGGACATCTACGACCCGTATTTCGCCGACATTTGCCAACGCTACATACGCAACGGCAATCCGCTCTTTATTCCCGAAGTCCAGAAAAGCCCGGCCAACGCGCTCCTGGCCATTCTCAAGTTCAACGCCATCTGCTTTTCACCGTTTGGCATCGAGGGCGGCGGTGGTGGTGGCCGGCGCGGGGGAGCAGCGGCCGACACCAGCGGGCCGCCGCCGCCGGATGCCTTCGCCCAGACTTACGCCATCCTGGATTACATGGCGCCCGTCATTCTCGACAATCAAGGCAAGGACACGATTGTCATGCTCCAGCCGATGGAAGACACCAACGCTCCCCCGCAATCGGTGAAGCTGGGTGACTACACGTTGAATATCAGATATGGTGCCGCAGGCGGCCGGGGTGGCCGCGGCGGTGGTGGCCGCCGGGGCGGTCGCGGCGGTGGCGGCGACGGTGTTGCCGATGCCTCGATGCCCCCGGGAACCAACGCGCCTCCTGCAACTAATGCGCCTGCTGGCGGTGGCCGCCGTGGCGGTGGCGGTGGCGGCTTCGGCGGCGGTGGCGGCGGTGGTGTTGCCAATGCTTCGCCGGCCCGCTTCGTCATCAATTCAGGCCCCGGCGAGTATTGGTTGGTGGGCGGGCCTATGAGTGTCACTTTCACGCCCAACTCGCCTGAGAAGGGCAGTGTCGTGTTGGGGAGCTTTGACGAAACCCTGAATGTGGGTGGGCGCTGGGTGGCCGGACGCCGGCTGAACGGGGACGAAACGGGCAACAACACGCGCTGGCCCGCAATGGGTTCATTTGGCATTTATCACATCTCCGTCTTTCAGCGGCAGTAAGCTGTACTTGGTGATGATTGAGTCTTTGGAAGGTAGGGCGCGCACTCCGTGCGCGCCGCGGCGGGCAGGGGACTGCCCGCCCTGCCATCAGCGATAGTAGCGTTACTAAATCAAAACAACGAACCATGAAACGACAATGAAAATACATCTCCTCACATTCTGCCTTGCCCTGGCCACCGCGCAAATGGCGGCACCAGTGACAGCGCAAGCCGCCGCCGACGACTCCCGGCCGCACTTGGAAACACGGCATGGGGTGCATCAACTGGTGGTGGATGGCCAACCGTTCCTGATGATGTCCGGCGAACTGCACAATTCCAGCGCCACCAGCCGCGCCTACATGGAGCCGATCTGGCCCGCGCTCGCGCGGCGCAATCTCAATACCGTCCTGGCGACGGTGGTCTGGGAACTCATCGAGCCGCAGGAAGGCCATTTCGACTTCACCACCGTGGACGACACCATCCAGGGTGCCCGGCAAAATCACCTTAAATTGGTCATCCTCTGGTTTGGAAGCTGGAAGAACGGCGAATCCTCCTACCAGCCTTCCTGGGTGAAGGCCGACCCGCGGCGCTTCCCGTGGGCCAAAGACCGCACCGGCAAGACCTTGAACATTATCTCCACCTTTGGCGACGCCACTCGCGACGCGGACGCGCGGGCTTACGCCGCCTTGATGCGCCACATCCGCGAGGTGGACGGCAAGGACCATACCGTCCTGATGATGCAGGTGGAAAACGAGGTCGGCGTCCTCGGCGACTCCCGCGACCACATTGCCGCCGCCAACGAAGCCTTCGCCGGGCCGGTACCCGCCGATTTGATGAACTATCTGGTGCGGCACAAGGACACCCTTGCGCCGGAACTGAGCGCGGTGTGGGCCGCCAACGGCTCCAGGACATCGGGAACCTGGGAGGAAGTGTTTGGTCCGGGCAAGCCGGATTCGGTCCCGCCGGTGCCGGAAGAGGAACGCGACGCCGCCTGGCACAAGACCTACTGGCTGGTGGACGAGGCTTTCATGGCCTGGCGCTACTCGATGTACGTCGGCAAGGTGGCCGCCGCCGGCAAGGCGGAGTACGACATCCCGATGTATTGCAACACCTGGCTGCAAGAGCCAAGCCATCCGCAGCCGGGCCAGTTTCCCAGTGGCTGCCCGGAGCCGGAAGTGCATGACATCTGGCGGTTTGGCGCGCCGAAAATTGACATTCTGGCGCCGGACCTCTACGTGCCGACCTTCGCCGAGACATGCGAACGCTTCATCCGCAACGGCAATCCGCTTTTCATTCCCGAAACTAGCGCCAACGCGACCAATGTCCTTCTCGCTTTCTTGAAGTACAACACCATCGGCTATTCGCCCTTTGGCATCGAGGGCGGCGGCGGTGGTGGCCGGCGCGGGGGAGCAGCGGCCGGTCCCGAGGGGACGCCGCCACCGGATCCCCTGGCTCAGACTTACGCCATCCTGGATTACCTGGCGCCCGTGATTCTCGATAATCAAGGCAAGGGCACCATTGTCATGCTCCAGCCGATGGACGACACCAACGCTCCCCCGCAATCGGTGAAGCTGGGTGACTACACATTGAACATCCGCTATGGCGCCGCAGGCGAACGTGGCGGCCGTGGCGGTGGCCGCCGTGGCGGCGGCGGCGGCGGCTTCGGCGGCGGTGGCGGCTTTGGCGGCGGCGGCTTCGGTGGCGGTGGCGGCGGTGCTGGTATTACCAATACCTCGCCGGCCCGCTTCGTCATCAATTCAGGCCCCGGCGAGTATTGGTTGGTGGGCGGGCCTATGAACGTCACCTTCACGCCCGACTCCCCTGAGAAGGGCAGTGTCATCCTGGGTAGTTTTGACGAAACCCTGAATGTGAATGGCCGCTGGGTGGCCGGTCGCCGGTTGAACGGGGACGAAACCGGCAACAACACGCGCTGGCCGGCGATGGGTTCGTTTGGCATTTATCACCTCTCAGTCTTTCAGCGGCAGTAAGCTATAGTTGGTGACGATTGAGTTGTGGGAAAGGGCAGGGCGGGCAGTCCAGTCCCCTGCCCGCCCAACTGAGTTTTGGCTGCGTTTTGCCTTCCCCTCCGGAGAGGCGCGGTATAATTTGGAGTTCCGGCTTCAGCCGGTTCCGCCTGTTTTGCCTTCCCCCTGGGGAGGCGCGGTATAATTTTGCATTCTTCATTTTGCATTTTGCATTCGTTTTGCCTTCCCCCCCCGGAGAGGCGCAGTATAATCACGCAAAAACGCCAAGAACGCAGTGCGGCAAGCCGCAACCAAGGGAATTTGACCGCGGATTTCACGGATTTCACGGATTGGAAATGATTTCGCACAAGACGACTCTTATCCGTGTCATCCGTGCCATCCGCGGTAAGATCTTCGCGAGATTGTGTGATTCTGACTGATTGCAAAGAAGGGTTTTGGCTTCCCACCGGAGAGGCGCGGTACATTTGCAAAGTGCAGAGTGCAGAGCAGAAAGCGCCTTCAGGCAGGCAGGCGGATGGAGGATGGCGAGGAGGAACAAAGCAGGCTGTCAATGAATAGGCGATTATGCGGGACTCTTTCCCTTTACCGATGGCTCACGCAAAGACGCCAAGATCGCCAAAGCTCTGCCTCGATTCCAAAACCGGGGGGCGGGGCAGAATCACGCCTTGCGGCAGGCTGGTCAGGCCACTCTTTGAAACCAACCCCGCGAACGTCAGCGCGTCAGAGCCATTCTACCAAAAGGTAGAATGTCAATTTAATCTTTGAAACCAACCCCGCGAACGTCAGCGCGTCAGAGGAAGCAGCTTTACCCGGCTTCCGGGTTCATGTTTCTTTGAAACCAACCCCGCGAACGTCAGCGCGTCAGAGCTTTTCCACGGCGGAGGACGTGACGAAGTTTTACTTTGAAACCAACCCCGCGAACGTCAGCGCGTCAGAGCGATCTACTGCGAGCTGGGAACGGCGACGATCCGCTTTGAAACCAACCCCGCGAACGTCAGCGCGTCAGAGCCTGGCCGCCCCTTAAAACCCTCCCCATTATTACTTTGAAACCAACCCCGCGAACGTCAGCGCGTCAGAGAGCAAGCGATTGAAATGGAAAATGAAAGGCGGATGCTTTGAAACCAACCCCGCGAACGTCAGCGCGTCAGAGCCCGGCAGAACCTCGACCGCAACGCGGCCACGGCCTTTGAAACCAACC
>Ga0326728_10005047_pt1 | contig 37976 bp, 33 predicted proteins | sample MB3enrmetagenome_FD_207602 | JGI IMG/M metagenome (GOLD analysis project Ga0326728, IMG submission 207602) | Lab enriched peat soil microbial communities from McLean, Ithaca, NY, United States - MB31MN | ecosystem: Environmental > Terrestrial > Soil > Wetlands > Peat | place: USA: New York...
CGTTTGGAATGCCGAAAAACAATGGGCCGTCGAACCGGGCAATTACACGATCTGGGCTGGTGGATCTTCCAAGGCGTCGCTCGAAGCAAAGTTTCTCCTGAAACCATGATAATGGAGACGAACTGGCGGCACAGTCTGATGTTGTCCCTCGCCAAAATACCGATCTGCTATCGAATCAAACAGATGAGCTGTTGATCTACTTTGGCATGTGTTCGTGTAAGACTGGCCTCATGGTGCGCTTTCTAGGCTTCTTTCTGTTTTGGATTCCCAATTCTTTCGCTCTCGCCGTGACCTGCTTTTGGAAAACCTTGCGCTTCGGCAACAGCTCGCAATCTTGAGGCGAAAACATCCTCAGCCGCGATTTGCTCCCTCTGACCGATTCTTTTGGGTGATGTTGCGACGGATCTGGGATGGATGGAAATGGGCATTGGTCCTCGTGCAACCGGAGACCGTTGTAAGAGGCACAGAGCTGGCTTTAAAGTGTATTGGACCAGGCTTTCGCGGCATCGAGTTCGCCCAGGTAGGAAGTGTGTCAGCAGGGAACTACGCGGCCTGATCTTCCGCATGGTTGCGGAGAACCGGACGTGGGGCGCGCCGAGGATTCATGGCGAACTCAGAATGTTGGGTTTTGACATCTTGGAGCGAACCGTTCTGCGTTGGATGCGAAGGGCTCCGAGAAACCCAGAGCCGGCAAAGCGATGGGCGGCGTTTCTGAACAATCAAAGCGAGGCCATCGCCACGATGGATTTCTTCACCGTGCCCACGCTCACGTTCGGCGCTCTCTTCTGCTTCTTCGTTATCGCGCATGACCGGCGGCGAATCCTCCACTGCAATGTGACCAGGCACCCGACGAGCGCATGGGTCATTCAACAGTTGCGCAAGGCATTTCCTTACGACTCGGCGCCAAAGTATCTGATCTTCTACCGGGACTCCAGATTTTGTGCCGACGTCATAAGCGCGGTGAAGAGCCTCGGCATTGAGCCAAAACGAACGAGTTTCCGTAGTCCGTGGCAGAATGGTGTCGCTGAACGATGGGTCGGCAACTGCCGAAGCGATCTTTTCGACCATGTGATTGTCGTGAATGAATGGCATCTGAAGCGCCTGATGAACGATTACGTCCGCTATTACCATGAGGGCCGGACGCATCTTGGCTTGGACAAGCAAACTCCGGCCAGCCGCAAGGCAGCGAGTGGGACGAACTCTACTTCCCAGGTTGTCTATACGCCACGGCTCGGGGGCTTGCATCATCGCTACGATCTGGCTACTTGAGCCACCTTTGCGATCAATTGCCCGCGAAATTGACTACGACCTGCGGGAGAAGTGTGCCTGCTGATGCCGCACGATGCGCTTCGCTGTGCTCTCATCATGCTCTGCGACGCCAGTCGATTCTTGACCCACCGAAAACTGCCGCCAAAGCCACTGCCTTAACCGGGAGTCGGGACCCCATTTGCTCCGGATAGCATTTTAGCGAGGCACAACTTTCACAGGTCACCCGATCAGCTGGGCCCGGAGCACGTTCGGCCATCACGGCATCAGCTTCATTCAGAGGCTCTTCCACGTTGTGCCAAAGATCTTGTTGAATTTGTTTTGAGCGAGTTTGCCCGGACAGAGGATTACGGCTGCGCACTGCTCAACGACGGCGGCGCATCTTCCGGCGCGGCGCCCCATGCCTGATTAGGCCTTGGGCTGAGCTCGAAGTGCAATGTGCCGCCGGCGGCGATGTCGTGGAACGAGATCCAGTTTTGGTGGTGGGAGTGCCCGTTTAGTTGCACGCTTTGGATATAAGGCGCGTCATCCGCAGCGCCCGCGGCGACGAGGGTGAATGTTTTGCCGGGGTACGGGTCGCGGAGATGTAGAACGACCTTGGGAAAAACGGGGCCGGTCAGCTCATACGCGAGGCTGGCGGGATCGACGCTGTAGATGCCCATCATGCTGAGCACCGCCCACGATGACATTTCTCCGCAATCGTCGTTGCCGGGAACGCCGTCGGGCGTTGCGGCGTAGTTTTCTTTGAGCACGCGACGGACGACGCGCTGGGTTTCCCACGGCTGGCCGGAGAAATTAAATTCAAAGGGCGCTTCAAGATCGGTTTCGTTGTAGGGGTTGTAATACTGGCCGTACCAGGCAGGGACCTTGTAGTTGAAGAACTCGGTGAGGCGCTGGTTGAAGAGATCGGGGCCGACGGCGTGGACGAGCCAAGCCATGTCAGACGGTGCGAGCCACTGATAGTGCCAGCCGGTCCCTTCGATGAAGCCGTGGTTATTCTGGATGGGATCGAAGTTCGGAACCCATTGGCCGTCGGCGTTGCGCGGACGGAAGAAGCGGTCTTCCGGGTTAAAGACGTTGCGTTCGTCGATGGCGCGGTCGTAGAGCATTTTGGCGTCGGCGGTCTTTCCCAGGTCCAGCGCGAGGCGATAGAGGGACGCGTACGCGATGCAGTCTTCCTGAATCTGCGAGACGGAGCCGTAGCCGACTTTGTCTTCGGGGACGTAGTGGATCTTGTTGATCCAATCGATGCCGTCTTCACCCTTGTAGGGATGGCCGGGAGGCGGAGCCTGCGTTGCGTCGTCGAGCATTCCCTGCCACGCGGATTTCATGTCGAAGCCGTGCAGGCCGTCGAGCCACGCCGTGGCGAGCGAAACTGCGAGCGGGCTGCCCGCCATCACGTTGGTGTAGAGGTTCATTTGCGGCCAGCGGTCGATCCATCCGCCTTGCTGATACATCAGCACGATGGACTGCGCCATGTCCTCCATGCGGCGCGGCTCGACGATGGCTAGCAGCGGCATCTCGCTGCGATAGATGTCCCAGCCGGAGTAGTTGGCGTAGACCTGATGGCCTTGCTCGACCTGATGGATTTTGCCGTCAAAGCCCAGATAGCGGCCGTCGGCATCGCTAAAGATGCTGGGCATTAAAAGGCTGTGATAGAGCGCGGTGTAAAAGACGGTGCGTTGGGCGGTGGTGCCTCCGGAGACTTCTATGGTGCTCAAGGCACGGTTCCACGCCGCCTGCGCTTCGGCGTGGATCGCGGAGAAATCTTTGCCTGCGGACTCCACTTTCAGATTGTTTCGTGCCCCTTCAAGATCAACGTAGGAGATGGCGACTTTGGCAGTGATGGTCCGCGGATGCGTTTCGGTGGGCCAGGTGGCGTAGGCTCCTACCCATTGGCCGGGGGCCGTCTGGGTTGCGGTGCGGGCGCCCGCCTCGATGGCTTCTGGTCCGCGGCCACTGGCGTCGCTCCACGTGCCAAACTGCGAAAACGGCCGGCTGAAGTCCATCACGAAATAGACTTTGTAGGTTTGTTGATTGCTACAGAAGGCGCGATTTTCGACGAAGCCTTCGAGCTGGTGATCGCCGACAACCTGGATGGACGCGCCGGTAGTGAAGTTGAGCGTGCGGCTGATGGGCACAAGGATGTTGGCCGACACACCGGCGGGAAATGTGAACTGGGCGATGCCGGTGCGGTCGGTTGCGCTCAAGCGGGCGTCGATGTTCCACTGCAACAGATTCACCTGGTAATAGCCGGGCGCGGCGGATTCGTCGCTATGCGAGTAGGGCGACTCGAAATCTTCGACAAGCGTGTGCACAGGGCCGGTGGTCGCGGTGAAGGAGACTTCGCCTTCGTTGGGGCAGCCAGGGCCGCTCATGTGCGTCATGCTGAAGGCCCGGATTTTGTATTGCCTGTAGTGATAGCCGTAGCCGTAGCCCTCGGTGTCGGGGCTGAGCTGCACCATGCCGAAGGGCATTGCGGGTCCGGGAAACAGATTGATGCCCCCGCCTGGACCGTCACCCGTGCCAATGATCGGGTTTACGCTGGCGGCCCATACCGCCGCGGAGTTTTGCGCCATCGCCGCATATGGCAACATGGCTATAAGGATGAGCAGAGCCACCGTTTGAATCGCGCGGGGCAGAAGACAGCTAATTGAACCCGGCGTGCAAGTGAGGAGCCTTGTCATTGGGAATCTCCTTTTTATGGTTGATTCACCCGAATTGTACCGCTGCTCGGCGGTATTGCCTGGCCAAGGCCGCTTCTACAATCGAAAAACGAAGTATTTTCGTGCCGTCATGGATTCGACCGCGTAAGCGAGAGCGTCCCGTGTCATTGCTCAAAGGCCCGGTCAGACAAGCCGATAGCCACACAAACATTTGTCTGCGCGAGGCTTCACTGCTGATTCTGCTCCCAGTAGGGACACTCATTACTGAGCACCCACCGGGTGGCCGGAGGCGGTCACCCGCCTCTGGCTCCCACAGAACCCAGTCTGCGGATTTCCCGCATTGGGCTCGTCAGAAGTTGATTCACAGTTTGGCGATAGCTTGCAACTCTGGATAAGGGAGGTACAGCTTTGGTCTGAGCAGCGGGAACTGCGACTTGATCTGCTGGAATTGCTTCCACCGGACCGCGCCTTGCCAACTCTGACTGCTCAGGATTTTGCGCCAATAGTGCTCCACAGCCCGATGGACCTTCAGCAGTGACCGGAGATTTCCGGCAATGCCGTAGTATGCATAGTGGCCACGGAGCATTTGATTGAGATGATTCGCTTGCTCCTTGGGGCGGCGAGTGCCGCATCCGCCGCATTTGATCCTGCAAGCGCATCAGCGCACGTCGCAGACGCGACCTCTCCGTACGGAAACTGAACGACCCTCGACTTGAAGTCGAGGCGTTCAAGGGTTGTCGATTGGAAATCGACTGCCATACGCGATCTGCTCGCCTTCCTGTTCGTCAATGTACTCCTGGATCATCTCGTCGGTGATCGTGCCAGAGCTGACCGTCAGATAACCCCGCGCCTAGAAGTGCCGCCCCTTGAATTTCTTCCGCAAGTGCGGAAACTCTTGCAATAGCACGCGCGAACTGATCCCTTTCAGCCGCGGCATGATCACGTCCTAATGCGGTCGATACGACACAAACATGTGTACGTGGTCGCGTGCGACCTTCCCGAACACGATCTCCAACTCGTGTTCTGCGGCAACCTGCCGCAGCAGGTCGCACGCAACCACGCTACACTATCCTTGCTTCGCCTGAAGGTGAAGGGGTTCAACCATCCCCGATGGGGACACTAAACCAAGGGGGGCAGCTCACAGTTCCTTGCTCGAAAATCCGCCGCTGACCGCCCCGGGGACGCCCTCCGAAGCCACTTGGACTGGAGATGCTGTCCCCGGCTGCGCAGTTCCGCGCCCTGGAGCTACAAAAACGAAAACCATTGTCGGTACAATCGCTTTCACAATCAACCTCCTCAACTCTGTATCTTGCGAGGGCAATCAATAACATTGCCCAGATTCGGCCTCTCACATCTCTCACAATGTTTGGACGTTTTGAAATCCAAAGATCGAGACCTCACACTTAGATTCGAATGAAGATCTTCTTGCGAAACATCCAATAAAGGATCAGCCAGTCAGTGATCAGTATCAGGGCACCGAGAACTGTGGGCTCAACTGCGGCGCCGAAGCAGTTCAGAACCCGTTCCCCAAGATGGATGCGAAAACTATTCCCGACAAATCCATCACAAGTATCCGCAATCCAGTATGCCGCGATGGAGTTCATGCCTACGACAACCAGCGGGAACGCAATGCGGCGGTGCATTCTTATATCGACAATCCACGAAAATGCGGCAAGAAACAGGAAGCACACGCCACCGCTAAACAGCGTCCACGAAGGCGTCCAGATCCGCTTCACAATCGGACAGATTCCAGTGAAGTGCAATAGAAGGCCGACCGCAAGTAACACCGGTGCCACCACTAGAAACTTGCGGAGCGGAATCTTCGGAGCAGACTCCTGAAACCAACGCCCAGAGAACAGGCCCAGCAGCATGGTGCCGATCGTTGGAATAAAGCTCAGGGTTGCGTATCCACCCCCATTGAATACGAAAGGGCTAGTTCGTGGAAAAAGGTTCAGGAACCACACATCAAATGCGTGCCCAAGATTGCTGTTCTTGCTCCAGTGCGCGGCAAAACCGGTGGGTAAATGCTGAAGCAGCGCCGGAGACACGCCGACGGTAGCCCACGGGAAATCGGCGCCGGGCGCGGGATATAGCGCGAATGCCAGCCAATAGCCAAACAGAATCACGCCAAGTGAGATCCATTGCCAGCGCGGACGCAGGAACGCGATGAGAAAGGCAAAAGTGTAGCCAAGACCAATCTGCGTGAGTACGTCTTCAAAAGTGAAATAGGTCATGGGCCGGCTCGTGGAGCGAAGAAATATCCCCAGAGCCACAAGCACGAAGCTGCGCCAGATGGTATGCAGGAGCATGTGCCGAAAGGACTCGCCTTTGCGCTGGCGGCTTTTCAGGGAGTAGGGCAACGCCGCGCCAACCAGAAATGAAAAGCCTGGCTGGATGGTGTCGTGCAGGCTCATGCCCGTCCACGATACATGCGATTGGTTGTACGCAAGAAACTGCCAAATGCGACTGTTTGGAAAGGAGCGGGCTACAGTTGAAAGCTGCAGCGTTTCTCCCATCATCAGGAGCATGACAAAGCCGCGGTATGCGTCGACAGCCACATTGCGCTGCCGTTCCTGTGCAACCTGGGTGACCACATCACTCATTTACAACTCCTCGATTCGAATACTCCTGGCCTGATCGGTTGCGGTGATCTGCTTGAACTCAGCGTCGCCTGCAACGGACCAATCGTCATGGATTGATTCAAAGGTGTGCAAGTAAATTACCTGTAAGTCTTGTGAACGGCTTACAGTATAGAAGCTTTTTGGCTCTGTTGACATCCTGTCCGTAGTTGGTCATTGGGCAGGCAGTCGGAAGCGGTAGAGATTGAAGGCCAGGCCGAGCAGCAGGGCTTGGCGGGATTGGGTATAGATAGTTCTGCCGGGGGCACGGCAAGAGAGCTTGCGTTTCACTGCCGAGAAGACGCTCTCGATCAGGGAGCGCTTCGCCTACTGTTCGGTGGGGAAGTGTTCTCGCATCTCAAGGCGCACTCCGGATGCCCTGCAGCTGGAGCGGCGCTTGGCGGGGATGACGCTGTCGGCCCGCAGTTGCTGGCGACAAAAAATATGGTTGCACTCGAAATCAAATTCGGCGTCGGCTAGCTAGGGAACGACCGGACACTGACATCAGCGGCCCCGATCGGCTTAAAGCGTAGTTCGAAAACATGCGTCCGCGAAAGCATCACGGGGCGCCCCAATTTTTCCAGGCAATGATCAGAAAATTTGCACCTGCATCGTTGGGGCCTCAGCCTCGGAGCGGTAAGAAAGCGATGCCCGCTCGAGAATTCTGGAGATGGCCACCTCGTTCGCAACTTCCCTCACGAAATGGCGCCGGCTCATACGGATATTCCTCCATTTCCCCGAGGCCAAAGCTGGTTCCAAAGGCGGTTTCTCCAGAATACGGCGACCGCTCGAATCATACCGCCGTGGCGAAAGGTCGGTCGAGAATTGGCGGGAAGATAAACAAGAGGCAATGTCGGGGAGGTGCGTCGAACCCGGGCTGGCAATAGACATTTTTCTGTTCCCTTGTTTAGGAGAAATGGCCTTTCGGGAGATCGGAAATTCGCTTCAATTCGCAATCGGAGCCGGACGGCTGTGTTGGGCTCCGGAGAGCCTCCAGTCTCATAAGAAGGGATGCACGTTTGGGCTCGCGAGTGCGGGTCCGGAGAAACAAGAACACGTCTTCAAGACCAGGAAGTGCATCCCAGCCTCGGTGTTTGCCGCTTGCGGCCGATGCCTTAAGCGCCGCCGCCGCCGTAGCGAACGTGATGGCATCGTCGATTGCGAGCCTGCGCGCGACAGCCAGCGCGAAGGCTCCGTGGAAAGTGTCGCCACATCCTGTAGTGTCGAAGGCTTCTACGGAAAAAGCCGGCTTGTGCTGAACGGGTCCAGCCGGTCGGATGCTATAGCGGCATCCGTCGGCACCGCTGGTAACAACAGTCGCCAAGCGTTGCGTTTGTGCGAGGCGACCACATGCAGCCGCGGGGTTCGATTCGCCAGTAGCCCATGACGCGAACTCCGCGGGAACGATGAGGAAATCGGCGATGGCGGCGAGCGCCAGCGCCGATTCGGAGTGGCCCTCAATGTCGGCGAGGATGGGGACGCCGAGCCGATGGACCTTCTCCGCGAGGGGAAGGAGAGAGGGTTCGGTGATGTGATCAAGTAGGAAGACAGACGCGGACTGGATCAACGCGTCGGGCAGATGATCAGGCTGGATCACGCGGTAGCGCGAAGCGTCGTAGAAAACGTTGCGGTGTCCGGCAGCATCGATGACAATCCTGCTGTGGTAGGGGCCGCCATCAGCGTCGTGCACGATGTGGGTGATATTAACATGGCGATCGTGGAGCGCAGAGCGAATATAATTCGACAACTCACCCGAGTCGAGTCGGGCCACGTAGGCGGCGCGACCGTGCAACGCGCCGACGGCGGCAATTGCGGTGCAGGCAGGGCCACCTCCATGACGGGCGTTGATGTGGATGGGGACTTTGCAGTTGAGTGGAGGATATTCCGAGACATACAGGAGCTCATCCACTGCGGCAATGCCAGCCGCCATCACATCATAGAGCTTTGTCATTGCCGTTTCTCGAGCGGTCCTGCATTTTCGTTGTTGGCGTAACGTACTGAATAACCGGTCACCGGACCAGGCGCAGCATTGCGCAGAGAGGCGGCGGTCAACTCCAAGTCGTCGCGGAGGCTGCGGTACGGAGAAATGGACAGACCGGTGAGCGCGGAATGATAGCGCTTCACAGCTTCGACGGGAGAGATCAGGCCGTCGGCGACGAGGCGCAGATTTTCGACGAATGACAACTGGTGCTCCGCGGCTTTGATTTTTCGGCCGAAGAGCGCAACCCGGGCTCCGTGCTGTTTGGCTTGATGGAGCAGAGCGAAGGCTTCGTGCGTAGTGCCAGCCGAACCGCCCAGGATTCCCACAATCAGGGATGGATCATATGCACAGAGCTCATCCAGGGCGCGAGGATCATGATATGGAATCTTGAGAAAGCGGGGCCGGGCGGCGGATGGGATTCCGGCAAGCAGGCGGACGATGTGATCATTCATGAAGAATGGCACCTGAGAGGGTGCAATGCCGTGAGTCTGGGCAGGAACATTGGGTTCGAATACCTCCAGGAAATGGGCGAACTGCTTTCGCTCAGCCTCGACGCGGAATGCCTTGTAAGCCTGCAGGCTTTCAAGATCGCGAACGGGGTCGTTGTTGAATGTGACGGAGTAAAGCCCCAGATTGGCGCCTATACACCGCTCGCTTTCGGAGCACGGGCTTTTGCCGGCTTGGATATGGTTAATGGTGGCGGTGGCAAAGGGCCGCGAAGGAGCCTCGGGATAGCAGGCTCCGCGGATTACGTGGATGTCGGTAGCATCATTGGCGCGCACCGCCGGGGTGACCGGCGAAGCATCAAAGATCCGCTCCCGGATGGTCAGGATTTCCGAAGAGCTTGCGGACATGAGAACAATATCGACGAGCGCCTGGCGGACGATTTCGCGCATCTGATCGCGATATTCGGCGAGGGAGCGGAACCTTCCGTCAGGTGATTTACCGGGAGAGGAGATGCCGAAAGCCATGTCTGCATCCTTGGCGTCCGCCAGGATGAAGGCAGGAGAAGCGGGATTTTTGGCGAGCGCAGCGAGCTTGAGGTCGAGGCTCTTTTCCATGGATATCCCTTAGAATTGTGAATCGCAATAGCGGGTCCGGACGCGAATTCCGGCAGGCAACGGATCCAGCGCTATCGGGAGCCATCATACGCAAATTGGGCGACGTAACAAAAACAGCGATTTCCGAGAGAGTGGCGTTTTATACTGAGAAACGCCGTGAAAAGAGGGGTTGGCCGGAAAATGCTCCTTTCAGCGCTTTTTAAGGCTAAGATCGCGGTGTTGACGGCAGACAGTCCGGCGAATGTAGCATTTCATCTTATGAAATCCGAGCCTCTCCACACGAGTTCTGTCCAGCGCGGAAAGAGAATCTATACTGTGCGCGCGGTGGTGCGCGCCGCCGCCATCGTCGCCGCTTTTTCTTCTACCTCCGAAGTGCTGGAACTGCGTACAGTGGCCAAGCGCACGAAGCTGAACAAGGGGACCACGTTCAGGATTTTGGAGACGCTGGTCGAAACCGGGCTGCTGGACCGGGTGGGAAAGAACGGATATCGCTCGCGCCTCCGGCAGATGCAGGTGAGACGATTCCGGATCGGATACGCGTCGCAAAGCAATTTACTTCCGTTTACTGGGATCGTGACGGATAGTTTGCTGAATGCGGCAAGCAACGCGGAAATTGATCTGGTGATCCTGAACAACCAGTTTAGCCCGCGTATCGCACTGGAAAACGCGCAGCGATTTATTGCCGAGAAAGTGGACCTGGTCATTGATTCGCAGATCAATTACAGCGTCGCTGCGCAGATCGGAGCAAAGTTTTCCGACGCGGGCATTCCATTCATTGCCGTGGATATTCCGCATCCGGGAGGGTTTTACTTCGGGGCGGACAACTACAAGGCGGGACGGATGGCGGGACGGTGGCTCGCGCAGTGGGCGTTGAACCACTGGAAAGGAACGGCCGAGCAAATTATCTATCTGGGGATCGATGCCGCGGGGCCGACGTTGAACAGCCGGCTCATAGGCATGTCGGACGGATTGTCTGAACTGATGCCGAGCAGCAAAGCGCTTCCGAACTGCTATTACGACACTAAGGGCGGTCAGTTTGACGCAACACTGGACACGGTACGCAAGCATCTGCGCCTGCGCAAAAGAAAGCGAGCACTGGTGGCGGCGGTGAATGACACTACGGCGCTGGCAACGGTGCAAGCATTTCGTGAAGCGGGGTTGCAGGAACAATGCGCCATTGTGGGGCAGGATGCGAGTTTCGAGGCACGCCAGGAACTGAGGCGACCCTTAACTCCGCTGGTGGGATCCGTCGCGTATTATCCAGAGACCTATGGTGATCGTCTGATCCAGCTGGCGTTGAACATTTTAGAGAAGAAGCACGTTCCGCCGGCGGTTTTCACATCGCACGAACTTGTGACCTCGAAGAACGTCGATCGCATGTATCCGAACGACGGTTGGATGCACTTCGGCGATCCCCACGCGGCCCCGTTGCTTTCCGGAAAGTCGGCGAGGGCGCGTGACTTGCATGCGTGAGGATTGGCGGGCGGCTGCGACAGATGCTTCTCGCCGGCGATGCCAGGGCGGTTGCGGGCAGCGACACCGGCGCTGCGGCACATCGGCGCTGCGGCGATTGACAATCCACGCGACGGCAATTAACCTGATGCGGATTGTCGGCTCACAAGCAGTGAGATTGCGCCGTTTCGCGTGAGGACGGCGCGATACGGGAGACGGAGAGGCGCGTTCGATTGGAGAGCGCACGGCGCGCGGCGAGTCGCCCCCAGCGCCCACATGGTGATGAAGCGGAAATACGGTCTGGCTGGAAGTGGCCGTGGCGTAGGCGAGCCGTGGTACGGCAGGTGCGCGGCATGAGCCTGAAACATGTCGAGTACCTACCGGATGTGCTGGATGGCCGCGCCGGATTCCGGCTTTCGGCGGAGTGGGGACACTTAGCAGCGGTCTTCGGCGGCGGACACATCTGCGAACTGGCGCGGCACAGTCATCCGGGGGTGAATCCGCTGTGGAGGCCGCCCTGGAACACCATCGATCCGGAATCGTACCTCGTGGAACGCGACGGCGAGAGCTATGGCCCGCCTCCAGACGGACGGCTTCTGGCCGGGATTGCGGGGCACACGCTGGCGTTCGACTATTTCGGGCCACCTTCGCCTGAGGAAACCGCTGCAGGCCTTGGCACGCATGGCGAAGCGCCGGCGGTGCGATGGCACATCACCGCCGAGTTCGACAATCCGGGTCCGGGCGTCGAGTACGGCGCAATGCTCCCCGTGGTGCAGATGGACTTCCGTAGAACGGTGTACGTGGATCGCGAGCATCCGGTGGTGTACTTTCGGGAGTGCGCGCGAAACCTGAGCTGCGCGGACCGGCCGATCGGCTGGAACCAGCACGTGACCGTCGGGCCTCCATTTCTGGAATGCGGAATCACTCTGGTCGACATGCCCGCGAGCCTCGCCAAAACCATGCTGACAGGAGACAGCGGAGAGAGAGCGCTGATCGCGGACGCGGAGTTCCCGTGGCCGCGGGCGCCGCTGCAGGGCGGCGGCAGCCACGATCTTCGCACTACGCCGAAGGGCTGCTACAGCCGGTATTCAGCGCAGTTGATCGCACAGCACCGCAAAGTTGGCTACGTAGCCATCGGCAATCTGCGCCTCGGGCTTCTGCTCGCGTATGTTTTCAGGCGGGCCGATTTCCCCTGGATAGGCAGCTGGGAGGAGCGCGCGCAACGGCAGCAAGTTCCGTGGCGGGGAAACACATTTTGCCGCGGCCTGGAGTTCAGCACAACTCCGTTTCCGGTGCCGAAGCGGACAGCGGTTTCGGACGGGTTACTGTTTGGCGAGCGTACTTTTCGTTGGCTGCCCGCTCGAGCAGAGGCCGAGGTGCGTTATCTGGCAACGATGGTGGTAATTCCCAGCGACTTTCAGGGAGTGGGCGACGTTTCGCTCGGAGATCGGCAAATTACCTTCCACGAATCCAGAGGCGGGCGGAGCATTTCCGTGCCTGCCGACGGCGCTTTTCTGTTCAAGGAGAGCGGTGCTCAAGACGTCCGATCACTACTGTCCGGTTAAAATTCGAACAGAATCAGTTGGTTTGGATGAGCCATGTCTGAATTCATGAGTCTTTCTGCTAAAGTGTCTGTGAAATGGGCATTTTCTCGAACAATGTAACTGAGAGGACCTGCAGCAAAGTGTAGAGTGAGCCGGGCAGGTCGTGGTGTTTTCTGACGATGGCAACCAGCAGGTAGACCGAGACAGCGATCCAGATTTGGGTTTTGACCGCGTTTTCGCTGGTTCCATAGAAGACCTTGATGCGCAGATGTTGCTTGATCCGCTTGAAGAAGAGTTGTCGGGTAAGGGACTGGCGCGGTATCTGCGTCGGGCGCGATCCGTTTCTAGCCCCTCCTCATAGGAACGGCTCGTGAGGTTTTCCCTCAAGGCGCTCGCCCAGCGAATTTCGCCGGGAGGGTTATGAGTCGTGTCGCGTGGCAGACACTTTCACGAAGCAATTCGTTACTCCATCTCCGCCATGCGACTGGTCTGACTTCGCCTTCCAATATATCCGCCGCCGCAGATCCTGCAGACTGAATCGATGGTAGGCGAGTCCAGGGCGTAGGCGGCTGCGTCGAGATCCACGCCGAGACTTTCCTGGGCATAGAGCTTGCGCGCCTGCAGTATCAGCCGCTGCGCCAATTCGGCATAGATACGCCAGTCGCGGCTCTCGTTGGCTTCGGCCAACGTAGAACGTTGTACGGGCGAGCGAAAACCCATGGGATAGAGCTTGCTCGGCTGCGCGTTCAAGCAGGCTTCGATGTCGCGCAGAGTCTCGCAATAAGTCAACTGCGCAAAGGCCATGGCGCGATAGTGCGCGGCACAACTGAAACTACGCACCCGGCGATCGCCATCAAAACGCGACACACAGCGGGCAAACGAGGTCCAAGGAGGAAAATCCATCAACTGCGCGAACAACAGCTTGCCTGCGTTCAAAGCCGCCTCCAGGGACAATCTCTGGAATCAGCATTGCGACAATTTCTAATCGACGCCACACAAAAACGGCTGCATCTCACTACAGATCAGAAGGTTGCGGAAAGATAGTTAGCCGTTAACCGGACAGTAGTGATTTGCCCTGATTACTACAGCAATGCTGTGTTTCGCACAATAAAACATCATTCGAATCCAATTTTTCCGTGACAGCAGCGGCTTTGTCTGGAATAGGATTCCGACTCGTGCCGATCTTCAAGGCGGCGCGTCCGGGCAAGCTCTTCTCCAGATCGGAATCGAACGAAGCGATTGTGGACCGTGGGGTCGATCTGGGAATTGCGAGAGGTGTATGCGTGATGAGAAAAAGCTGTGTCTAGTCGTGTTCTCTGGTGCGTTGATCGTGATGTGCGCGCCAGCGCAAACTACCAACGGTCTTATCACCGGCGTGGTTACGGATCCATCCGGCGCGGTCGTGCCGGGATCGCGAGTGCGGGTAATCGACGAGACCGCGAGGAAGAATAAAGACGGCAAGGACGCGACGGAGCCTTCGAACCCGGGCTTTGGAAGGACAAGAACAATCGGCCAGATAGATTTTCTTTGCCGTGGTCTTCGGACGCCGGAGCGTCGCTCTTAGTGGAGTGAGAGATAAAATGAAGAGATCAGCAGTAAACCGCTATATAGCTGAGGCAGCGGCTTTCTTCGCCGAGAACAAGTTTATTCTGCCCCCGTATGCCCACTGGCCTCCGAAGGCGTGGGCGAGCCTGGGAGCGAAGAGCGAAGGATTTCGCAGCCAGCGACTGGGCTGGGATGTCACGGACTTCGGATCGGGGGACTTCTTTCGCAAAGGGCTCACGCTGTTCACGCTGCGCAACGGCTCCCCGCCCGGGATAAATCCCGGCAAATGTTACGCCGAGAAGATCATGCTGGTGCGAGCAAACCAGGTTACACCCTTTCATTATCATGCGCGCAAGACCGAAGACATTATCAACAGAGGCGGGTCGGGCGCGGGCTCACTGGCCGTGCATCTTTATCATCGCAACGAAGCAGACGGCTTTGCCGATCGCCGCGTCCAAGCCATTTGCGATGGAGTCAGTCGCGAAGTAGAAGCCGGGGGCATGGTGGTATTAGGCCCCGGAGAATCTATTACGCTTCCTCCGTATCTTTATCACAGTTTCTATGCAGTGGGCGGCTTCGCTCTGATCGGAGAGGTGTCCTCCTTCAACGACGATGAGAGCGACAACTATTTCTACAAGAAAACAGTCCGGTATGTGGGGATCGAGGAGGACGAGCCGCCGCTGCGTCTGCTGTGCACGGAATATCCGGAGTTATCGCTGTGAACCGCCGTCAGTTTGTGAAAATCGGCGGCAGTGCCCTTGCCGCGACGACGGTGCAGGCAAGAACCGCCACGACGCCTGCAAGACCGCCGTGCTCGCACCCGGCGGAAGGCAACATAGTGCTGCCGCTCAACCGCGAATGGCGCTACTGTCCAGACAAGCGCGATGGGGTCCAGCGCATGGATTTCGACGACTCGGATTTCGCCGAGGTGGTTGTTCCGCACACCAATATTGCATTGCCTTGGCACAGCCTCGACGACCGGGAGTACGAGTTTATCTCGACCTATCGGAGAAAATTTCACCTGCCTCCCGATGCGCGGAGTAAGCGCGTGTTAGTCGATTTCGAGGGCGTGATGACCGCCTCGACTGTGTGGGTCAATGGCGTCTGCCTAGGCGAGTACAAGGGAGGGTACACGCCCTTTTCCTTCGAACTGACACCGCATCCCCATTTTGCCGGCGACACCTACGATATCTACCAGACCTATCTGGTCAGGCAGAAGCCGGACAGCCATTACCTGAAGGCCGGCAAGATCGCGACCGCGGTGGGAACTCTGCTTGCCTGCACGTCGTCATTTATCGTGCTGTACTTCAATAACCTGAAGGACTACATGGCGCTGATCGCCATCCTGTTCATCTCTCCGTTCTTCATCATCTTCCTGCTGGGAATGCTCTGGAAACGGAATTCGGCGACGGCGGGGTTCTACGGCATGCTGGGGGTCTCGTCGCCGCTGCGCAGTACGTTCTTTACCGTTTGGGCGTTCTCCACTTTGCTTCGCCCATGGCGGCCAACTTGTGGTTTGCAGTCTGGGGACTCGCCGGCGGATTGAACGTGATGCTTCCGCTCACATTCCTTACCCGGCCCTCCGATCCGCTATCGCTCAAGGGCCTTGTCTTCGATCCCGGCGCTGTCCGTATCGCGGAGAACAAGAATCTCCGGTGGTATCAAATCACGATGTTCTATGCGGTCGTCGTTCTCCTGATCTTCGTAGTTCTCAATGTTGTCTTTTTTTTGACGGAAGGATGAATCATGGCACAACTGAAGGTTCCTCTTCACGGTATTATCACGGCGATGGTCACGCCGCTCAAAGATCAATACACTCTGGATCACGCAGGCCTGGAGCGGCTGATCGAGCATTTGCTTGCTGGAGGAGTTCACGGCCTCTTTCCGCTGGGTACTACCGGCGAGGCGCCAGCCTTGCCGGGGGAGCTTCGCAATGAGATCGTGGAACGGACATGCCGCCAAGTCGCTGGCCGTGTACCGGTCGTCGTGGGAGTGACCGAAACCTCACTGGCAGAAGCAACGCGCCTGGCACGGAAGGCCAAAGATTGCGGCGCGACAGCTATCGCGACAGCCCCACCCTACTATTACTCGATCTCCCAGGATGAAATCCTGCGTTACTGCGAGAAGCTGGTCAGTGAAACAGGGATGCCGTTGCTGCTTTACAACGCGCCGGGCAATACGAACCACGTGATACAGCCAGAGACCGTGAAGCGCGCGGCGGAGATGGAAGAGGTCGTCGGCCTCAAGGATAGCGGCATGAGCATGAGCTACTTTCACGAGGTACGCGCCAATCTGCAAGGGCGCGACGACTTCGCTCTGCTGGTCGGACCGGAAGAGCTGCTGGCCGAGTGCGTTCTGCTCGGTGGCCATGGCGGCATGGCGGGGGGGTCTAATCTCTATCCGCGGCTGTATGTGGATCTTTACAATGCGGCGGCCGCAGGCGACATGGCGCGTGTTATGCCTCTGCACCAGGAGGCGGTTGCCTTCGGCCGGGCGATCTACCACGGCAACAATCCAATGCGAGGTCTGAAGTGCGGGTTGGGGTATCTCGGGATTTGCAGCTCTGTGCTGACCGAGCCGCTGGCGAACTACACGGCGGAGGAGACCGTCTCCGTGGAGCGGTATATCGACCTGCACCGATCACAGATGTGGAACGGGTGTCTCTCTTCAAGCACTAGAATTTGACTGTGTTTAGATGATGAACTTTTTCTCTAGAGTCTGTTTGGCTCTGTTGACATCCTTGGTTTTGACCTTTAGCAGGTAGGCAGTCTGAGACGGTGCAGGTCGGAGGCCAGACCGAGCAAGAGCGCTTGTCGAGATTGAGTATGGATAGTTCCGCCGGGGCGCGAGCAGAGAGCTTGCGTTTGACGGCGGAAAAGGCGCTCTCGATCAGGAAGCGCAGGGCGTACAGCTGGGAGGGGAAAGTTCACGCATTAGCAGGCGTACACCAGACGCCCTGCAGCTGGAGCGGCGTTTGGCCGGGATCACGCTATGGGCATGGAGTTGTTGACGGCAGAAGGTTTGTTTGCGTTCGGAATCGAACTCGGCGTCTGCCAAGACGCAGCCGATGGGCATCTGCCGATGCGCCCTAGTCACCTGCTCAGGCAGCGTGGCGCAGTCGTTCCACGGCGCCTGCCGTGCATGCTGGGCCAGAATCAGTTGCCGCTTGAGGTCGACCACGGCCAGCCACTTCAGCCAGTGTTTCCAACTGCGCCGGGGCTGGCCGAAGTGCTCCGCCCGGCGGATAAAGTAACTGCTCACCGCGGCCTGCGCCAAACCCGTGGCGTCGACACCCACCGTGGCCGGACTTCGCCACCTCCCAGGCATGTGCCGCACAATTTCGTCCATGACGCGGGCTATATCCTACACGTCCAGACGAGCCAGAAAGCGATAAAACGTGGTGTAGTCGGGAAAGGATTTCAATTGACGGCTTAAGGAGGAGCTTCGTATGCAAGGCATCGATGCAAAAGAAAACTTTGGCGTTCGGCGCAGGCTGCTGGGAACGCTGGCCGGCTGCGTTTCTGCCGCCACATTGCTGGGAATCAATGCTCCGGCCACCGCGACCGCACAGGCGACGGCATCACCAGAGGTGCCGGAGGGGCTGTTTGCACTTGCACGCCTCCGCAGTTACAGGAATCTCCGCTCCTCAAGCTGGGACCGCACGGGCGGTAACGCTGACTGGGTTGGCGTGGATCTAGGGCAGACGGCGACCCTGCTCGATGTGCCGGGCGCGGGGGTGGTGACGCACGTCTGGTTCACGATCAACTCGCCCGACGCGATGCACCTGAAGAATCTTGTGCTGCGCGCGTGGTGGGACGGCGAAAGCACGCCGTCCGTTGAGGTCCCGATCGGCGACTTTTTCGGCGTGGGGCTGGGCGAGTACTTCGTTTACCAGTCGGCGCTGCTGGCCGTAGCGCCGGTAAAGGCCCTGAACTCGTATTTCCAAATGCCGTTTGCCAGCGGGGCCAGGATGACGCTCACGAACGATGGACCGGCCCGCGTCCGCAGCCTCTACTTTGCGATCGATTATGTAACGCTCGCGCGCCTTCCTGACGATCTGGGCCGTTTCCATGCGCAGTATCGCCAGACTGCGCCTTGCAAGGGCGTGGTGAGTAACGGCAAGAACCTGAGCGGCCGCAATAATTACGTGTTTCTTGAGGCCACGGGCCGTGGTCATTTTGTGGGCGTGACGCAGGCCGTGGTCCAGAACGAGAATGGATGGTTTGGTGAAGGCGACGATATGATCTTTGTCGATGGCGACGCGATGCCCACAATCAACGGAACCGGAACGGAGGACTACTACAACGGCGCGTGGGGTTTTGGCGGGCAGGCGTTTGCCAACCAGCACCAGGGCGTACCGTATATCGTGGATCCGGAGCGGATCGGCGGGCGCTACTGCATGTACCGCTGGCATATTGAGAGTCCCATCGCGTTCGCGAAGTCGATCAAGGTGACGATTGAGCACGGTACGGCCAATGACCGCTCGGATAGCTTCTATTCGACAGCGTACTGGTACCAGACGGAGCCGCACGCGCCGTTTCCGGCGCTGCCTGCAGTCGCGGACCGCGTTCCGAAGGTGTTCAGCGTGGGCGGCACGAAGGGTGCGGCGCTTGTGCCCGCAACCTAAAGCGATTCCAGAGTTGCTACGCCCCGGACCCACAGCCCTCAAGTCGACGCGGCCAACAGGGAGTCGTCGACTTAGCAAGATGCTTGCGAGGGTACACCTACTCCGGAATCGCCAGAGTCATTCCTGTACGGATCAGATCTGGCCTTCAAACCACTCCTTTACGCCGGGCCAAAACGTGAGATAGCAGAAGATGATCCCGTTGATCCCAAGCGAGAGCACAAGCGTCGACGCTTGGGCAGGAAAGAGTTCGTTGCCTACCCCCGAGGCCAGGCCAGAGAAGAAACTGATTCAATTGCAAGGCGGAGCGCAGTTCCGTGTGTTCGCGCAAGCGGACTTCGGCGTCGCGGAAGGTCCAGTCTTCGTAGCGCATCAGGCAAAGCACGGCCAGCAGTCGCGGTTGCCGGAACACGCGCTTGCTGAATTTCGTGCGCTGCGCGGGCAATACCGCCTGGGTATCCCCCGGCCGAGCCGGGGGCCTTATTGTGTGAGCCGCTCAAAGCGGCTTTTGCGGGGTCGCTAACGCGGCCCCAGTTGATTTGTGTCGCCTGATGGGCGGCCAGTCAGTTCCAAATCTGCATCTGGTCGATACGCTTATCTTCAGCTTCCTGGTTGCGGATGTAGTCCCGGATCGATTTCTCATCCCGACCTACCGTCGACACCATTTAGCCCCGCGCCCAAAAGTGCTGCCCGGCGTAATTCTGCTTCCGTTCTCCGTACACCCGCGCCAGGTGGATCACACTCTTGCCTTTCATAAACCCAATCACCTGACTCACTGCGTACTTGGGTGGAATCGAGATCAACATGTGTACGTGATCCGGCATCAGATGCGCCTTCTCAACCCGGCTCTCCTTCTGCGTCGCCAGATTCCTCAACACCTCATCCAAGTGATTGCGCAGCTCACCATACAGCTTCCTGCGCTGGTATTTGGGAATGAAGATTACATGGTACTTGCACTCCCACTTCGTGTGGCTTAGGCTTTCATATTCGTCCATCCGGATCCTCCTTCGCGTGATGCTTTGGTCGGCTCACGCTGGGAGTCTTCTGGATGGACTCCCTTAAATGTCAAACTGCGACTGTCGCCCGGGCAGAGCCGGGGGGCTTCCTCGCTTTGCTAACTCCCGCCACTTCGCCCACGCTTCCACCTTGCGCTTCCTCATGCCTCAAGAGTGTGTCCTTATGCACCGCCGCACAAGATGGGTTGCAGATAGCGCTCACGATCTTTGCGCAACTTCTCGGCAACCATTTTCCATTCGAAGTGCCATAGCACACCTGTTCTTGGCCAGCCGTCGCCAAACGTGGCTTCTGGGTCGATTCGGGATTGACCGTTTCACCCTTCAAAACGTCTCGGAAGCGTCATTTCTCCATCGAGTTCCGCCCCCGAGTTCCCTACGCTATTCAGTGTGTAAATGACAACATGCTCGGCGACAGGAGAAGCCACAACACTTACTACAGTCGCGAAGTAGTCATGTGGGGTCCCAAGGATTCATTGGTGGTGCCGCACGTTGTCCTATTTGGGGCGGTTTTCAATGAAAGGAGACCCATAGTGAAGAGATCTGCTATTAATCGGGCCATTGTTGAAGCCAGGGAGTTCTTTGCGGAGAATCGTTTTTTCCTGCCCCCGTATGCTGATTGGACGCCGGAAGAATGGCGAAAGCAAGGTAGGGAAGCAGACGAGCTTCGCGCCACCCGGTTGGGATGGGATGTTACGGATTTCAATTCAGGTCGGTTCGACTCCGTAGGGCTTACGCTCTTTACGCTGCGAAATGGATCGTTTGCCGTCGGCCGGTATTCTAAAGGCTACGCCGAGAAGATCATGTTCGTGCGGCAAGATCAGGTCACGCCTTATCACTACCATGCCCGGAAAAACCGAGGACATCATTAACAGGGGTGGCAAAGGTAGAGGCCCCCTGGTAGTGCGACTCTACCTCTACAATTCTGACGGCAAACGAGGATTTGCGCAGAACCCAGTTTCCGTGCTTTGCGATGGCATTCGACGCGAGGTAGAGCCCGGAGGCGCCGTGATCCTGGGCCCCGGCGAGTCCATCACTTTAACTCCTTATCTTTACCACACATTTCATTCGGTTGAGGGCCACGGTCTGATCGGCGAGGTCTCCTCCGTCAACGATGACGACGCGGACAATTATTTCAAAGAACCGCTCCCCAGATATCCGGAGATTGTGGAAGATGAGCCGCCATTTCGCCTGCTCTGCACGGAATATCCGAGGACGTAATCCCGTGCTGCACGAGGGGTAAAGGAGTACCTATGGCCGTCGCATCGGCGCAGACGCTAGATCCCACCGTTTGCCTCCCCGGTCCGCTTCAGATCGCAGGGCAGTTGTGGGCCTTCGTCGATTCGCATCTTATGGGGGCTCTGGGAAGACGTCGAAACCCCACCTACCGGCTGAATATCTTGAGCTCACCATCCCAACAAGTCGCAATATCTGATGAGGAAATCCCATGAAAACTGCACTTCGCGTACACGTCCGAAACTTTCTTTCCAAACCTCTCCCTAATCTCATCGGTGGCCAGCCGCACATGAGCGCGACCGAACCAATTGTGAATCCATCGGATGGGTCGCTTCTCGCTGAAGTCGCGATGGGCGGCGCCGAGGAGATCGACCTCGCAGTCACAGCCGGAGAGAAGGCGTTCCCCGGCTGGTCGGCTCGGCCTCCCGAAGACCGCACCCGGCTGTTGCATCGCTTCGCTGACGCGCTCGAGGAGCACTCCGCCGAACTGGCGCAGTTCGAGTCTCTCGACGTGGGCAAGCCCATCATTGCTGCCGAGGGATTCGACATCCCCTTTGGCATCGAATGTTTTCGCTACTACGCTGATCTCTCGACGCGAGCCCAGTACAGCGTCCCGCTCAACCTCAAGGGTTTCGAGGCTCGCTCCTGGCGCGTTCCTTACGGGGTGTGCGCCTTCATCTTTCCGTGGAATTTTCCTTTCACGCTGCTTTGCTGGGGTACTGCTCCCGCGCTCGCCGCAGGCAATACCGTGGTAGTAAAGCCCTCTGGAGTGACTCCGTTGAGCACGCTGTACGCCGCACAGATCGCCTTGGAAGCGGGCATACCGCCGGGCGTGCTGAACGTCGTCGCCGGGAGCGGCTCCGTCGCTGGCGTCGCGATCTCCTCCCATCCGCGCATCAAGCGCATGTCGTTTACCGGATCGCCCGAGGTGGGCAGGCAAATCGCCGAACTGTGCGGACGCAACCTTGTCCCCTGCAAGCTCGAACTCGGCGGCAAAGGCGCGGCGGTTGTCTTCGACGACGCGGACGTGGATGCCACCGCGGCCCAGCTTGCTGCGGCCGTTACTTTGAACACCGGGCAGGTTTGCTGTACGGCGACGCGGTGGTTGATCCACGAGAGGATCTACGACCGCTTTGTCGAAAAGGCGACTACAGCATTGCGGGAAAAGAAAATCGGACCGGGGATGGACCGCGACACCCAGATGGGTCCATTGGCCAGCCGGACGCAGCGGGAAACCGTGCTGGGGTATCTGGAACGCGGCAGGCGGAGCGGCGCGAGGGCCATACTCGATGGCGCTGCGACCGCGCCCCAGGGTGCTGAAAATGGGTTTTATGTCGAGCCGGCGCTGCTGGAAGGACCGGACGACAATGTCTGCTGCCGTGAGGAGATATTCGGGCCGTGCGCGTACTTGTTGCGCTTCAGGGATGAAGAATCCGCCGTCGCCAAGGTGAACGAACTCGCTTATGGCCTCGCCAACAGCGTTTGGAGCTCCGATCTGACGCGCGCAAACCGCGTGGCCGAGCGCCTGGTGGCAGGAAGCAATTGGATCAATGCTCACAACTTGTTCGCCTACGGGCTGCCATACGGCGGAGTCAATTTGAGCGGATTGGGCGGCGGAGTGAACAGTTTGGAAACGTTTTACGACTATCTTCGCGCGCAGACCATCGCTCGCGTGCTGAACTAAAGTGTGAAACTCTCCCATGTTCGGAAAGTACGATTGGATAACTGGTGTCTTACTATGGCTCGGGGTCTGTCCGCCAGAGTTGAGACTGAAGAAGGTTAAAAGTCGGCGAGCAAGGAGCATCTACTTCGGAGAGGTTTGTGCGGCATCGGATGCGTTGCCTACTGGACCCAGTTTGAGGGCCTCGAAGAGCGGTTAAGGAGGAACGTGGGGCGTGTCGCGTCGCGACTGCAACGTCCCGGGGTCGAGGTGCTCGATCTTGGCCTCATCGAGACGGCTTCACGTTCGCGCGAAGCCGGTCACCAGTGTCGCCGCGAAGACATCGATGTGCTCTTTATGTACGTCACCACCTATGCGCTTTCGAACACGGTGCTACCTCTGATTCAACGCGCCGGCGTGCTGGCGATAGTGCTGAATCTTCAACCGGAAGCTGCCTTCGACTACAAATTCTGTAATCGACTCCAGGACCGCACGACGATGACCGGCGAGTGGCTCGCGTTTTGCTCCGCGTGTCCGGTGCCCGAAATTGCCAACCTGTTTTCCTGCGCTCGCATTTCCCTTCCACCAAGTCACAGGCGTTCTGGACGACGTAGGAACGTGGAGAAAGATTGAGCAGTGGGTCGCCGCAGCACGCGTGGGTACAGCACTTCCGTCGTCGAGGCTCGGCCTCATGAGCCACTATTGCAGCGGCATGCTCGATATCATGACCGATGTCCCGCTGCTCGATATCGCCGTCGGCACACATGCTGAACTGCTCGAAGTGGACGAACTGAGCGCGCTTTGCGCAGAAGTGAATAAAGCCGATCTTGCACGCCGGATCATTGAATTCCACACCGCATTTGATGTACAGCCGGACTGCCCGCCCGAAGAGGTGCGCTGCGCGCACCTCGGTGGCTCTCGACGCTTTGGTCGCGCGGCACGATCTCGATGCCATGGCCTACTATTACAAAGGCTCGGGCAATGCCGCCAACGAAGACACCATGAGTTCCATCGTTCTGGGCACCTCGCTGCTCACCGCGCGGCATATCCCCGTGGCCGGCGAGTACGAAGTGAATAACGGCATCGCCATGAAGATCATGGACTGCCTCGGCGCGGACGGCTCGTTCACCGAATACAATGCAATGAATTTCAACGACGATCTGGTGCTGATGGGCCACGATGGCCCCGGCCACATCGCCATTACCGAGGGCAAAACCAAAATGCGTCTGCTCAAGATCTACCACGGCAAGGTGGGCCGCGGCCTTTCGGTTGAGATGAGCGTGAAACACGGCCCGGTGACGCTGCTCTCGGTGGTGGAAGATGCCGCGTCGCGATTCAAGCTGCTTGCCGCCGAGGGCGAATCCGTTCCCGGCGCGATTCTGGAGATCGGCAACACCAACAGCCGCTACCGCTTTCCGCTGGGCGCGCGCGGATTTGTTGAGGCCTGGAATGCAAGGTCCAGCGCGTCATTGCGCGGTCGGCGTGGGCCACGTGGCCGCTATGCTGCGCGAGACCGCGACGCTCATAGGCCTTAGGTTCCATCAGGTGTGCTAAAGGCCGTTTCCGGCCGTGGATCGTAGCGGGAGTTTGAGAAATCGCGCCGTAGAAAGGTGAGCGGGAAATGAAAGCCAGCACGACGATCAAATTCGGCCAGCCCTCGTGGCGGATCGCCACCAAGTCCGTCGAGGCGTTTATTACGGAAACCGGCGGTCACGTGGGCCCAGTGACGTTTTATATTGGCGGGAAGAGAATTCAGCCGTATGCCATTGTGCCCTGGGCCCAGGAAAAGATCAACCGTTCCTTGCCTTCCGTGCTCAAGGTGCTGGGCGGCGATTTTTTGTCTGCCGGTCGGCGGAAATGAAACTTCGTTCAAGGGCGAACGGCATTCGCCTCATGGCGAAACGGCAAAGGAGCGATGGTTGCTGGAGTCAGCCGGACCTGGGGCGCCGCACTTGGGTATGAGTACAAGAATCCGGCGTGGTCGCGTGGACAAACAGATCTCCCTGAAGGAAGGCCACACGGCGGTCTATGAGCGGCACGTCATCAGCAGCCCGATAAACCTGGGACATCACGCGATATTGAGATTTCCTGGCCCATCCGGCAGCGGGAAGATTTCCACCAGCCGTTTTGTGCGGCGCGAAGTTGTTCCCGCGCGGCTTGAAGATCCTGCTCAAGGAGGTTATTCCTGTCTTCGGCTCGGCTCTGCTTTCCGTTCTCTGGAGAAGGTCCCAACGGCGGATGGCGGGTACGCGGATTTGACCGAATATCCCGCCCGGCACGGCTACGAGGACATTGCCCTCATTGTGAGCGATGCGCGGCAATCCTTTGCCTGGACGGCTGTGACTTTTCCTGGGGAAGGTTATGCGTGGTTCGCGCTGAAAGACCCGCGCGTTTTGCAGGAGACCGTTTTTGGATTTCCAACGGCGAGGCGGCATTACGAGCCGTTGAGCGGACGGCATGCCGATGTGCTGGGCTTGAGGAAGTAACCTCCTATTTCCATTATGGGCTCGCTGAATCGGCGGCGAAGAATCCGCTGTCGGCGCTGAGATTTTCGACCTGTCACCGATTGAATCCCGAAATGCCGCTCAAAGTGAATTACATTATGGCTGTCGCGCCCATTCCCAAGGGTTTTGAGCGCGTGGCTGCCATCACGCCGGCGAAGGATGGACGATCGGTTGAACTCTCCGCCCTCAGCGGACGGACCGCGGTTGCCCCGCAGGACCTGAACTTTCTAAACCTGGCGAACATTAAATCCAAACCTGTTATCTGATAAGGAAATCCTGGCCGGCGAAATGCCTTTCCTTTGCCGAGTTGAGTGTGCTCTGCGACGATGTGTAGTTCGAGCACATCGGACTGGAAAGAAATGCGGGCGGAATTGCAGAAGCGCGAACCACCAGCCGAACCATATGGGTCTGCTCGCCACGCGCTCGAACAATACTTCATTTCAGCAAGTGAAACGCTACCCCGTTTGGGCTAGTCTTAACTAGCGGTCGAGCATTTCTGTGCAAGCCTATGGGGGCACAAAAGAATAGTGTCTTCCGTGCAATCGCGGTCTCGAAGGTCGTTGCAGTCTTTAAAACACCTCGCGCACCGGTGTTTTCTATTCGATAAAGTGCATTTTCGGCACATATACTGCGTCAGATGTGGAAATTTATTTCCGGAGGCAATTCTGTGCGCAGGTTCTTGCTCGCGACGGCCATCTTTGCAAGTTTGCTTCCAGTGTCCCAGACGCAGACTCCGCCGAACCCAAAAGACTACACGGCCCATGTGGTGGGTTATGCGCACATTGATCTGGCCTGGCTGTGGAGCTGGGACGAGTCGGTTCACGACGTCATGTACAGCACATTCCGCAACCAGCTCAAATTGATGGACCAACATCCGGATTATACTTTCGCCCAGGACCAGGCGGTGGTTCTCGACTCCATGGAGCGCGACTACCCGGATATTTTCGAGGGCCTGGTTCAGCACGCCAAGAGCGGCGGTTTCATACCCGTTACCTCGGGCTGGGTGCAGATGGACGAGAACCTCAGTGACGGTGAATCGCTGGTACGGCAGTTTCTCTACGGCCAGAAGTACAGCAAGGAGAAATTCGGTCACTACATTCGCGTAGCGTGGCAGCCGGACGTCTTCGGCCATCCGGTTACGATGCCGCAGATCGCGCGGAAGGCGGGAATCGAGTTTTACCTATTCCAACGCCCCAGCGATCCGTCTCGTCCCCCAATGATCTGGTGGCAGGGCGTGGATGGAAGCCGAGTACTGGGCTACTCGGCGCCGGGCGGGTACGGTGGCCCCGTGAATCACGAGCGGACAACGGTCACGGGGATGGAGGCCGCGGAACGGATGAGGGTGAAAGACATTCTGGAGCTTTATGGGGCGGGCGATCATGGCGGCGGGCCGAATCCGCAGGACCTGGCAAACATCGCGGCCCTGAATGCCTCGCTCAGCGAGGTACGCGTGAAGCCGACCAACGTTTCAGACTACATCGACGCGGTGCTCGCGGAAAAGAAGGATTTTCCTGTCTACAACAAGGAAATGAATCCGGTCTTTGCCGGCTGCTACACCACCCAGGTCGACATGAAGCGGCACAACCGCGAGGCCGAGCAGCTGCTATTGAACGCGGAGAAGATGTCCGAGATCGCGGTGTTTTTCCATTACCGACGTTACTCACCGTCCCGCGACCTCAGCGATGCCTGGAAGCTGGTCTTGCTCAATCAGACCCACGATCTGGCTGCCGGCTCCGGCATCGGTCCCATTTACGTGGACGCTGCGCACCAATATCACGAGGTATTCGAGCGGGCCAATCGGGCTCTGGATTTTTCGCTGGAAAACCTTGGCCTCCAACTCGATACCCGCGGCGACGGCGTGCCTCTGGTGGTCTACAATCCGCAATCATGGGATCGCACAGACCTCGTAATTGCCGAGGTATCCGCGTCCGCCCTGTCGGCGCGCATGATTGCAGTACACGGTGGAGAGACGACACCGGTGCAGATTCTGACAGCGCTGGCCAAATCGGGCGAGAGAGAGACGGCTACAGTGGCGTTTGTCGCCAAGGACGTCCCCCAAATGGGATTGAAGCTGTACCGGATTGTCACCGACCACAGTGCTCCCAAAGCTGAAAAACTGCCCTCCGCTGAGAACAAACCGGCGCTGCTGCAGAGCGGGTCCACGCCCCGGCCGTTCCTGGAGAACGAGTTTCTCCGCGTCGAGATTGATCCAACTACCGGGAACATCGCAAGTCTCTATGACAAAGTGAATAAGCGCGAGACCTTTCATGGAGAAGGCAATTCCCTGACAGCATGGGAAGACACGCCCGAGCAAGCTGAGAAGACATCGAAGGAATACGCCGGACCGGCGTGGAATATCGGGCTGACCGGGAAGAAGCAGGAGGTGGATGAGGTAGAAAGCGTGAAGGTCACCGAACGGGGACCGGTGCGCGCCACCATTCGCGTGGTGAGGCGATTCCGCGACTCTTTGTTTACACAGGACATCAGCCTGGTTGCAGGCATCCCTCGTGTCGATATTTCCATGACCGTCTCTTGGTACGAGCGCGAAACCCTTCTCAAAGCTGATTTTCCCGTTGCCTTTCCATCCACCAAGGTCTCGGCAGAGGTTCCCTATGGCGCAATCGAACGCGACCAGAATGGTGAAGAGGCGGTGATGGGGAAATGGGTGGACATCTCCAACGCCGAGGGCGGCGTGGCCATCCTCAACAATGGCCGCAACGGCTATGACGCCAAGGACAACACCATCCATCTTTCCGTGATTCGCGGACCCTGGTCCCCCGATCCGCGTGCCGACGAAGGCGAACACACGTTTGGATATTCCATCTACCCGCATCGCGGAGGATGGCGCGAGGGGAAGGTGGTGTTTCAGGCTCTGGCGTTCAATTCCCCACTGCTGGCCATGCAAGAGCCGCAGCACGCCAGCCCTCAAGAGCAGGGGGGGGGGAAGAGCGGCGGCTTGCCGGATTCCTACTCCTTTATCGAGACCAACAGCGACCACGTGGTTCTATACGCTCTGAAGCAGATGGAGGGCTTCTACAACACGGATGCCATTGCGCGGTTTGTGGAAACCGAAGGCCGCGAAGGCGACGTGACGATCAAGTTTCCAATCCCGGTGCGTGCCACGGAGACCACCCTGTTGGAAGACGTCCCGGTGGGCCCGGTGGGCGAGGGAACAACCATTCAATTCCACATGAAGCCGTGGGAGATCAAGACGCTGCGCCTAAGCCATGTGCGGTAGGCCGGGCGCACAAATCCCGTGATCCTGATTCTGTGTGTTGTTTGGAGGGTTCTTGTGTCAAGCCAACGCCCAGCTGGAGATCATTGCGGAATCTCGCGCGCATAAGCATCGGCTAGGGGGAATTCATGCTTGCGACCCTGACAGAGATCGCTGACCAACTCGTGTATGCGCCGCAGTGGCATATCATCGGCGGTAAATCCATGCCCAGCCGCAGCGGTGCGGTACAAGAAGTATTTGATCCTTCATCCGGCGCGGTGCTGACTTCCGTTGCCATGGGCTCCGACCACGAGGTGAACCTCGCAGTGGCAGCGGCTGAAGTCGCGTTTCCGGCATGGCCCAGAACTCCGCATATAGAAAGAGCCGTCGTCTTGCACCGGGTGGCCGATACGCTCGAAAAGCACACGACCGATCTCGTATAGGTGGAATCGCTCCATGTGGGCAAAGCGATCACCGCGACTGAGGGGTTTGACATTCCCTTTGGAGTTGCCTGCCTACGCTACTTTGCCGATCTGATGCAGAACCTGGCGCTCGATGTTCCACATGCACTGCCAAGAATGGAGGCCCGAACACATCGTGTAGCATACGGCGTTTGTGGCTTTATCTTCCCGTGGAATTTTCCGTTCGACCTGCTGCTCTGGAACATCGTGCCTGAACCAATCTAGCTAACGCGATCACATTCAATACAGGGCAAGTTTGCTGCACGGCCACGCGGTGGATCCTTCATGAGAAGATTCACGACGCGCTGCTAGAAAAGGCGATTGCCGTTTTGGACAACACCCAAGTTGGTCCTGCTCTCGATCGCGAAACACAGATGGGCCCATTGGTTTCAAAAGCCCATTATGAGCGTGTGTCTAACCATCTGGCCATGGACAAAGCCGAGGGCGCGGAAGCACTCCTCGATGCGAAGGCAGTGAAGCCAAACGGGTTTGAGCACGGCTACTATATGAGTCCAAGCCTACTGACTGGCGATCCTGACAACATCTGCTGCCGCGAGGAGATATTCGACCCGAGCGCATACGTTCTAAAGTTCAGTGACGAGGCCGAAGCCATCAGGCTGGTCAACAGGCTGCCATACGGACTCGCTAATAGCGTCTGGAGTGCGGACCTGGCGCGTGCTGGCCGGGTCGCTGAGCAGATAATCGCCGACAACAGTTGGATCAACGCACACAACGTGTTCGCCTACGGTTTGCCCTATCGCGCGGTCAACCTTAGTGGTCTCGGCGGCGGTGTGAACAGCCTGGATTCTCTACTGGATTACTTACGTCCGCAGACTATCGCACGGCCACTGACATAGCCGTCTCGGATACATCCGCTTTTCCGCACACCTCGGGGTATCGGTGGAGGTTCGGTTAGGCTTCTGATTTTCCAGGCCCTTCAATGATTCCAGTTTCTATCACTCAAGCTGGTACAAAAGGCGCCGGGCACTCCATTCCGACGCAGATATTTGAAGCGGTATCTATGATCTCGGACCGTCAGGCGCCCTGGTTGCGGACACGTATTCTGTAAGCAGAGCTGGTGAGTCCTTCAAGCGCCATGGTAAGCATTGTGGCGGACATGCCGAGACCAGCTACGCCCAATGGCGCTCCGCTAAGCGAGTCATAGCGTTCTGAGATGCCGACCCTGAGTGCGTTCGTAAGGGTGCTGTCTGCGATGCGTGCTGCAGCGTCGTGGTGGCCATAGAGAGCCAACCCGCTGGCAACCTGATAATTCGGAGCAGGCCATACGTCGCCCCGCCAGAATTTTCCAGAAGAGAATTGCGCATCGGTGCGCGCTACAGTCGGAATACGCAACGGAGTTGCCCACGCTGGAGTCGAGAGCGTTGCAGCCATCGCCGCCGCCTGCTTGCTCGTAGGCACGCGAGCGATCAGCGGGATAAAGCCGCCGACGGTTGCTGTCATGATTTTTTCGAGACTCTCGATGTCTACCGCAAGAAAGCAGCCAACATGATCGTCCCACATATACTTGCGCATTGCAGCAACACCCTGATCGTAGCGAGCACCACGGCGTGTAGCCATCTCACGATCACCGAGAAGCAGCGCCATGCGTGCAAGTGACAACTCAGAGAGCAGTAAATACGCCGTATTCGCCGGGATAGCGATGTTGCCGTACCAGTTGCCATTGTTTGGACCTGCAGCGCGTCCAAGGTGTGGAATCATTTTCAACCCATCGAGGTCCACCTCGTTATCGTAGGTCTCACAGCGCGCGTCCTGAGTAATGCCGCTGTAGGCACCAACGCAGATCAGTCCGAGGCCTGCGATGTCGCGCTCTCGCCAATACCACTCGTGGAAACTCTCGAGGGGAATGAGACCTGCAGCCAGCAGCTCCTTGTCTTGGTTATGGAGGTACACCTTCTCCATACCCCATGCCAAAAGCGGTGCCTGGGAATACGCCGGATGACTCTGCCACTGGCTGCCGTTGTGCCGTCCAGGCGCATCGAAGGGTCTAATGGAGTTTGCAACCATGCCATGCATGAAGTAGGGTTTGGCCGCGTTCCATCTCTGCTGAAAATCCCAGTAGTTCTGGAAGACGCCACGAATGATCTCTACCTGCCCCGGCAGCAGAGAGAGTAGATCGACGACGAACATTGTGTCCCACAACCACTGTCCGTAGTAACCCCCGCCGGGTACCAGCCATGGATAGACAAGAGGCGGTTCAGGAGCGCGAATCTTGCCAAGCACGCATGTCGCATAAACCTCCAAAGCAAAATTGCGCAACTCTGGCGAATTCGTGACGAGCAGGGTGTTCAGGAGTGCGGATAGCTTTGCACGATCGTAAGGAAGCGGGCTAGCCTGTTTTTCCATCGCGGTGTTCTGCGCGAATTCACGAGGCAATGCGCAGGTGATTGCGGTGGCGCAGGCCGCTGCAAGAAAGCGGCGGCGTGACACGGTCAAAAGGCGGAAAGGAAATTGTATGCATTCATTCATGATCAGTTCCTCGATAAGCTACTGCAGTAACTGGATTGAGCTTGCGCATTCGGCGAAAGGCGCAGCATCAAGCCGTAAAGACCGACAGCCACGTATCCGAGCAGCGGCACAATGTAGCCGTCCGCAACGCTTCCCGTTTGCCTTGCAACAAATCCCAGAATGGGCGGAAATACGGCGCCGCCGGCGACGGCCATTACCAGGAACGCCCCGGCGAGCTTGGTGTTGGGCCCAAGACCCTTGAGGCCAAGCGCAAAGATGGTCGGGAACATGATGGAGAGGAAGAAGCTGCTCGTCACGATGGCGTACGCGCCGTGCATCCCGGGATGGGCGGTTGCAAAGGCCAATAGTACAACATTCGTTGTGGCATAAATCCACAGCAGGCTGCTGGCGGCCACGTACTTCATTAACTGTGTGCTGAAGAATCGCCCCAGCGTCATGGCCACCAGCGTGGCGGTAAGGTAGCCGGCAGCCGTGCGTTCGCTTACTTCGGTGAACTGCTTCATGTACGGGATCAGGCTGCTCCACGTGGCCACCTGCGCGCCAACGTTGCAGAAGTTCGCGACTACCGCCAGCCACAACTTTGGATAGTGCAGCAGGGCGCGGAACGAGCCATGATCTCCCGACGCATTCTCGTGCTCGCTGTGAATGGAAGGAAACTCCATGCGTGAGAGAATCAGCGCGAACGTCAAGACAACCGCGCCAAGGCCCACGTACGTCGGCACCACGCGCATCAGCTCGCGATGCAAATATGCAGAGTAGGTGCCGGCCTGGCGCATGGCAGCAATTTGCGGTTGCTTCAACTCAATTCCCGAGAAGATGAAGCGAGCGCCGATGATCACACCGGTGATGGTGCCGGGAGGATTGAATGACTGCGCGAAGTTCAGACGCCGCTCCGATGTATCTGTCGATCCGAATTGCGCAATGAATGGATTGGCCGCGGTTTCGAGGATCGATGCGCTACTACCGACGACAAACAGGGCCAGAAGGAAAGGCAGATACTGGCCCATGACGGCTGCTGGCCAAAACAGAATCATTCCCAGCCCGAATGTGGATAGCCCCGCGACCATGCCAGCCTTGTATCCCCAGGAGCGCATCAACAGCGCGGCGGGAATGGCCATGCATAGGTAGCCGAGGAAATTTGCCGTTTGCACCAACTGCGCGGTAAACTGCGTCAACTCGAACGACTTCTTGAACTGCTGCACAAGAATGTCAGTGAGATTGTTGGACATTCCCCAAAGAAAAAACAGCACAATGACAAGCGCAAAGAGCAGGCGGTGATCCAGCGGAAACATGCCCGCCTTGTCATGGTGATGTGCGGTTTGGGAACTCAGTCGATCGCCTTGCGATACCGGCATAGCGTCAGCACCTTCCTTAGAGGCAGCGTTGCTCGGGCAGTTGCTACCGGAAAGTGATTCTTGTGGAGATTCTCAGTTAGTCGGCACCTGCTGAACTAACGGCAGGATCGTGCGATCCAGATCGTCGTCAGTCAAGGCATCCAGTTTCACGTTACGGAAAAGCCCCCAATGCTCGACCAGTTCAACAGTTTTTCCCGGAGCCAGCCTGGCGAGCGGGCCCAGAGTTTCAATCTCGAGGAATTCGTTGTTGGTGAAGGTCTCAAACGAGCACCCGAAATCGGGATACTGTTTTGACGGATCGGCCGTCGTGCGTTTTACAAATACCTCGTCGTTGCGCAGGTAAGCCGCCCAAGTGTTTGGGTTGAACATGCCTAGTTTCTGCGCGTCGCTGTTGTTCGGGTCCTGATGAAGGGTGAGGTATTTGCGCGTGAACTTCCAGCGCGGGTCAGAGAGATTGGTGTAGGCCCACATCACCAGCGGGTTGGTAGCCTCGAGGTTCTGCGGGTGATGGCCGCGCGGCGGAAATCCGCTGATGACCGTGCCGCCCTGCGCCATCATCGTCAACGCCCAGGGCGCAAACTCAAGCGGAAAGAGCGAGTGGTTGGTGATGCGGTGATAAACCCTAACGGTGGTTCCCGTAGGAGCGAGGCTGACCTCAATCTCTTTCTGAAGCCCCGTGAGCGGCTCGACGGGCTCGCGCGCAATGACGCCGCTGGCGGTGATCTCAACGGTGACCGGGACGTTGTCTGAAGCCCAGGTTGCAATCGGATCCTCGGGGGCCTTCCACACACGGTCGCCGCCGCGGAGTTGGAAGGCAGTTTCTCCGGTTTTGCCGATCTGGTCAGGAAACTCCTTGAGGATGTTATCGCCGCCTACAAATCCGAAACGGATCACTCGCGGGCCTACGTCACCGGTGACAATCAGATCCACTTCGCCATTGCTGATTTTGTAGCAATTCGTCCACCCTTTGTACTCCACCTTTTGTACGCTCACGGCTGCCCTCATCACAGTTGTCATGCTCAAGATTGTCGCCAGAACCAGCAGTTTCCTAACCATCGAATTCTCCTCATTTGCAAAAACCAGTTGCGTCGCACGCTGCGCGAGCAGCGCAAGAATAAAACAGCTCATCAGTTGGGCTGCAGGTGATCCTTATCGGGCAATTTCGGAAACGGCTTGTGCGGTTCAGTCTGGTACCAGTACGCGACCGAAGAGATATCGTCCATGAGCGGCAGATAGCGGCCACCGCTCTGCCAACCCAGGTCCTGGATAGTGACACGCAGTTTATGATCGAAACGTATCGGGTCAGGAATGTGCCAGCGGTAGAGGCCGAAGCGTTGCTGGGACTCGTATAACCCATCGGGCTTGATCACCTGCGCCAGGCCCGAGTAAGGCGAAGTAAAGGGCTCGTACTGGTGGGTTACATGGTTTTCGAAATCGTACGAGCCGTTGAAGTAGTCTTCCGTCCCCGTGCCGTTGATGGTGGGAAACTGAGTGTCGCCATCGATATAGAACTTGATCTCGCCTTCACCCCACCAGCCGTCGTTGTGCACTCCCCATGCAAGATACGTGCCCACATACTGGCCCTTGCCCTCGACGCCGTCGAGAATGGTATAAACCTGCTTGTAGGGGACGGGATTGACGCGCCTGAACTGGGCGTGGAAGTAGGCTGCGTCTGCGGGAACGGCGGCCTTTGAGTAGTCGATCTGGTAGTAGACCACCATGGGCTTGTCATTGAGGTTTTCAAGCGTGATACGGGCCCTCTTCCGGAACGGCATGGGCCAGTACGAGTTGAAGGCGCTGCCGGGGTTAACACAGATGGCCAAGGACGAAATAGGTGCGTATTTGCCCCAGCCCAAGGCAAAGAAGTCGCCCACCGGGACTTCGACGGAGGGATCGGTTTCGCCGTCCCAGTAGATGCGCAGGATCGAAAGACGCCAGTTTCCGGTGGGTGTCATCCAGATGTGCTCGACCACTCCCGACCCATCGATGTCGGCCAGGGTGATAGTCTGGCCTGCCTCGACGTCAATGGACGGGCTGACCTTCCATCCCTGCCCAAGCTCGCGAGACGCATATGCCCCGGTGCCTTCGGTTGCTGTGCCGCCTTTGCCTTTTTCGCCGGTCAAGTTCTCTGGACTGATGGAGTAGGTCCGCGCGTCCGACATCCGGTAAATGTTGCTGAGGTTATTGGTGAGGCCATCGTACTGCGTGCTCTGGGACCAGCCCGAACCTGGTAGTGCAAGCAATAAGCCGAGAAAAGCGAAACGGTGCATTGCTGTCATGGTTCCTCCGTGTTTTCACCCGAACGTCAGGAGAATTCCTGCCGGCGCATGGTGAAACTGCGAGCGAGTTTCGATGGGGACTTCCTGTCTTGCCCGTGTCTCCCGCGTGAAGAAGGGGCGGGCCGTGTATGTTCCCGGTTGCGGCCCGCCGGAATGAGAACTAATCTGTTGCCGTTAACAAAATGTGTTGCTGGTGCGATGATGCCGGCCCGGTGTCCAGGGATTGCATTCCAGGATACCGAACTCTCGCCAGGGCGCCGGTTAGCTTTCTAAATGGGCCGGTGCATGTCTGTCAAGCGAAACGTTACGATAGCTGCATTCCGGGCTCCTGTGGCAGTTCTCTGCGAGTTCAGATAACGGTAAAAATGGCTATGAAGGCGTTAATTTGATCAGTTTTGAATCAGTTGCTTATGGAGATCGCAGGACGGCGGGCTCGGGGAACCGTAAGTTGGGAGCTTTTCAATTGGAACGTTATGGGTAATACTGGAAATGCCAACTCCGTCTATTGAATGTGTGGGGGCAAGAAACCAGTCAGCATGGCCGAAAGAGCAAAGTACACAATGCGAGACGTCGCCCGGCTTGCAGGCGTTTCAACTTCAACCGTCTCAGCCGTCATCAACGACTCAGTTGTTGTGAGCCCGCAGCGCAAAGCGCGCGTGATGGCGGCCATGTCGGCGCTCGACTATCAGCCAGACGCCATTGCGCGAAGCCTCAAGACCGGCCGCTCCAATGCCATCGGGGTCATCGTACCCGACATCACGAATACCTTTTATCCCGAGGTCATCCGCGGCGTGGAACTGGCGGCGCAGGCTGCCGGATACTCTGTGTTGTTGTGCGACTCAAACGAAGATCGCACCGTTGAGGAAAGACATCTTTCGGCGCTCTTTTCCCGGCGTGTCGATGGCGTCATTCTTGCGTGCTGCGCGAATTCAAGAGCGAACGAGCTCATAGCAAGACGTCATATTCCGGTCATATTTATTGATCGTTTGCCGCCTTCGGCCGCAATAAACAGCGTGTGCACTGACAATGTTGCCGCCGGACAAATGGCGGCAGAACACCTGATCGGTCTTGGACATAAACGCATCGGAATGCTGGCCGGCCACCTTGGCTTGTCGCCCCACCACGACCGCCTGGAGGGTTTTCGCAAGGCGATGCAGGAGGCGCATTTGCCCATCCTCGACGAGTATCTGATTGCGGGGAACGTGCAAGTCGAGGACGGAGTTGAAGCCGGTCATCGCCTGCTCGATCTGCCCAACCCTCCCACCGCGATCCTGGCTAGCAACAACAAACTGTTGCTGGGAGTGCTGCAGGCGGTGGAAGAGAGAAGTGTCGAAATTCCGAAGGATTTGAGTGTGCTTGGTTTCGACGACTACATGTGGAACATGCATTTCAGTCCCAGGCTGACGGCTGTTGCTCAGCCCACGGGCGAGATCGGCAGAAAATCCTTCGAGCTGCTGCATCAGTTAATCCAGAATCCTCCCGAAGAGAACGCGGCCCCGATGCATGTGCTAATTCCAGCCGAGCTGCGGATCAGGAATTCAACGGCCAGCGTCTGAAAATCAGCGGGATATTGCGGCCGAATCTTCCTCCGAAAACACTCAGCATCGTTCCGACAATTGCCGGAATTACTGCAGAATTCAGCACAATTCGATACTCGTAACGTTTCTTTGCGCAAGCCAATGGCTTGCGGTACACTGGCTTCGCTTTAGAGAGAGGTATCCATACTATGTTTTCGTCCGTCTTCATGGTCGCCAGCGGAGATCTTCGCCCGACATCTGCGGCGAGCGATACGTCTCGCCCTGCGCCGTCTGCTCGTACCGCCAGCCTGCCGCGTTGGGCTTCGCAATAATCACGTATCTTGGCGACGCCAGCGCGTAAGCCTTCAGCGTGCTGACACTCACCGGGATAATGTTCGGCGCTTATGGCTCCAACACCACGGTCGTGTAGTCCTTCGTCATCACAAGCCGGCCCGGCTGCACGCCCACTTCGCTCTGTGGTGCGCCGGCGCTGCTCTGCTGTGCGCGAACGCCGCAGGCGGCCATCGTCAACGCCATAGTCATCACTAAGGAGGAGAGCGGGCTATGCAGTGCAGACTCGCGCCACTTTGCCCAAGCGCTCACATCGCGCTTCTGCATGATGCGAAAGAACTCTCGTGCAAGTTCTGCGGAGATGGCGATATCCAGTGACCTCCTCGACAGCTCATCCCGGTAGGCTTTGGTCGATTCCCTGGCCTTCAGAATCTGCCAGGCTGTTTGTCGCGGTGAAACGCGTGGCGGCCTTGGTAGGATCGGCTCATGATGAGAACGGTTCTTGCGACCGTAATGCTGCTGAATCCAGTGCCGCACGATGCTGCCCATTCCAGGGAAGCTAAGATCACACATCTCGCGCCACAGTTGAGTGGCAATGTGACAATCGTCCTGCCATCGCTGGTCCAGATATCCGCGGTACTCCTCGATAGAACTCGTGCGATGTACTTGTTTCCTTTCCTGAAAATCGCCCGCGTGCATCCACCGTCGCACAGTTCGACGGTCGATGCCCAGTGTTCGAGAGATGGCTGCCTGCGACATCCCTTTGCGAACTAATAAAATCGGGAGATCCCCCGACTCTGTCGGGGTGGCAGTCGAAGTTTGACATTTCAGGGAGTCTGCCTTGGTTTTGTTTTTTTCTTTTTAAGCGGACGGAAGCAGAGTCTCACATGAAAACCAAAGACGTCTGGAAAAGGAGCTTTTATCCGGTTGCGATCAGGCCCCTTTGCGGGGCCAGCAACCGTAAAGCCTCCGGCTCTGCCGGAGGATACTTACTCCAATTGTTGCCGAAGACTGACGGCGCCGGGAGTATCACCAAATATGCCGAAGAACCTGAAATTTCCGCATAATTCCGGTGGCCAGTTCGTCTCCATTATCATGGTTTCAGGAGAAACTTTGCTTCGAGCGACGCCTTGGAAGATCCACCAGCCCAGATCGTGTAATTGCCCGGTTCGACGGCCCATTGTTTTTCGGCATTCCAAACG
>Ga0326728_10005048_pt1 | contig 37962 bp, 37 predicted proteins | sample MB3enrmetagenome_FD_207602 | JGI IMG/M metagenome (GOLD analysis project Ga0326728, IMG submission 207602) | Lab enriched peat soil microbial communities from McLean, Ithaca, NY, United States - MB31MN | ecosystem: Environmental > Terrestrial > Soil > Wetlands > Peat | place: USA: New York...
CCTTCAGCTGTTGAATAATTTGTCTCGTCTCTCTCGTTGGCTTATGAGTGCGATTTCTGTATTCTCTCGCCAACATAAACATATTCCGTTCTGAACCGTAGTGGACTCTGTCTAAGGTCTCCAACATTCCCTTTAACGCATCTGCCCGAGCTTTCAACCAATCATTGCGGCTGGTGCAGATACTGTTAAGTGATAAAAATTAGGTATAGACAGAATAATTTAATCATGCTTTCAGTTCTCCCCACTTCTTAAAAGTAGTTAGATGACTTTAGAGCCTTAGAGAAACTTGGCTTTTAGACCTTGAAAGTTAGAGAACTTAAAAGATAGACCTTAAGACCTTCTTAATGTACTATGAAAACTTATCTGATGCGCTGTATTTTGGTCTAAGAAGTACCCTCTATTTTGTTTCTTTGCTCATTAGCAGTTTTGTTATGAAGCAAGCATTTACTATTAAAAAGAGTACAAAGACATAGAATGGGAAGTTAGGAAATTGTGCAAATGCAATCGGTACAGTAACTTGACCTGCTATCTGTCGAAATTCCACTTGACTTACAGGATAGTTATAAAAACCACCACAAAAGAGTCCTACCCCTAAAACTACCAATACTATCACGACATGTAATATCTTTATTTTCGCTTTAGCTTTAGCCGTTAACTGATTCACGAATGACGGCTTTATTTGCTGCGGACTCTTCTGTGGAGTTCGTAATGCCCCAAATAACAAAACCTATGTTTCCCAGCAGAATAACCCAAAAGAGGATAAAAGGGTAATTCGGTATTGTTGGACCGACCCCTCTCGAAGTCCAAAAATGGTCTTCGGTGCCCAAGTATCTAACTGCAAATTGGAGAGGGTTAATGTTAAATGTCTTAATCCAAATGTCAGTTGAATTGAACTGCATAACTTCTGAATTAATAGTATTCCATATGGAAATATTTGAAAAAACAAACAGCGAACTTGCTAAAGCATCAAAGATTAGCAGTAGCACCAATCTTCTTAGCATGTAAGGATTCTTCTGTGCCTTTTGTAACATTCTAACGACAAAGCCGATGTTTCCTAATAGAAGAATCCAGAAGAGAATGAAAGGATAATTTGTTATTGTCGGTCCAACTGACGGAGACAACACATTTCCATTACTAAGTTCCATGTACGAAACCGCAATTTGAAGAGGGTTAATGTTAAATGTCTTAATATAAACATCCCACAGCCCAAACTGCATGACTTCTGAATTAATAAGGCTCCATATGGAAATATTCGAAACTATGAACAACAGACCAAGGACAGCATCAAAGGTTAGTAATGGAGCTAATTTTTTTAGCCTATTGTTCATTTATGTCACTCGTAGTAAATTTTGAGATAACGTACACTGATAAAAGGCTATTCGTAAAGATTCCTTGACTGAGTTAAGTCAAAGCTTCTTGACTAAGAATCTGTCTACTTCTGCGCTATGCAGATTTAAGACTTATCATCAATGAAAAATTAGCTACTGAGTACATCTTAACCCTTGAATATACTCGGTAAAATCATGCCCGCTTTTTACCGCAATGGTTCAAGAACGAATTCTTTGCCTACTTTGCCGCTGCTTGAACGGAGGGTTTAGCCACAGGGGCTGGGGCTGCTGCTTTGCGTTTCAGCATGTTCTCTAAGGTTGGACGAAGCTTTGCGTTTTCCGCTAGTATCTTTTCTTTTCCCAGTGCCTTCATTTGGGCGCTCATTTCCTTGACTATATGGACGAATTTCTCTCCTTCAGCCGATGAAACGTATTCAACCTTGAATCTTTCCGGGCTCAACCCAAGCTTTTGAAGCATACCAGCTAAGGCATCCATGCGCGCCTTCATCCTAATGTTTCCAGAGATGTAGTGGCAGTCGCTGGGAAGATGGCAGGCGGTAATCAGTACCCCTCCGGCTCCCAGCCTAAATGCCTCTATAACGAAGTCCCGATCTACCCGTCCAGTACACATTACCCGTATCGCCCTTGTAGTAGGAGGGTATTCCAGCCGGCTCGTCCCCGCTCGGTCCGCGCCGGCGTAACCTCACCAGTTACACATAAACGTCAGTATCTTATCTTCAGGATCCCTTTCTAGAGCAGCTCTGATTTGTGAGAGTATTTGTTCATCCGTAAAGTGCATCTGAGTTATAGCGTCTTGTGGGCATTCAGCCACGCATGTTCCGCAGCCATGGCATTGAGCTGCATTAATCTGGGCTGGTTTCCCCTCAACTGCAGTTATGGCTCCGAAGGGGCAGCTTTTCACGCATATACCGCACTTTGCTTTCGGGTTTCTGCATTTGGCGATGTCGACTATCGAGACAATCGGTTCTATCTTCCATTTCGGTTGGGAAAGGATGGTTGCAGCTTTTGCTGCCGCGCCGCTTCCTTGGGCTACGCTGTAGGGTATGTCCTTTGGTCCTTGGCAAGCACCTGCTAGGAATACTCCGTCCATAGGTGTCTCCATTGGTTTGAGTTTCGGGTGACTTTCCATGAAGAACCCGTCTGATCCCCGCGTTATGTGGAGAATACTGGCCAATTCTTCAGCTCCCTTGCTGGGTATGGCGGCTGTGCTTAGCACAACGAGTTCCGCTTCGACTTCGATGGGCTGCCCCAGCGTCGAGTCCTCTGCTCGGATAACCAAGTTTCTGGTCTTTGGGTCTTCCATTATTTGGGACGGTTTTCCCCTGATGAAGTTGATTCCCATTTCACGGGCTCTTCGATAGAATTCTTCATAGCCTTTGGAGGGAGTGCGTATATCTATGTAGAAAAGGTAGACTTCCACTTCATGATGGTAGTGTTCTTTCAGAAGGATGGCTTCTTTCAGCCCATACATGCAGCAGAAACCTGAACAGTACTCGTACTTGTTTACGTCTCTTGAACCGACGCATTGAATGATGGCAACGCTTTTCGGTCTCTTTCCATCAGATGCGCGGACTACGTGTCCAGCTGTTGGGCCGCCTGCTGTGATGAGTCTCTCAAACTCCAGAGCTGTAAGTACATTATCGTATCTTCCATAGCCGTACCTGGGGTCATCATATGGTTCATAAATGTCGCATCCTGTTGTTACTATGATTGTTCCAACTTCCAATTCAACTTCTTCTGGCTTTTGGTCAAAGTTGATGGCTTCACGCGCGCCACAGGCATCCACACATTTGAAGCACTCTATGCAGTAATCCCTGTTTATCGAGTAGATGAGAGGCACGGCTTGGTCAAACGGAATGGAGATGGCTTTTCTTAAGCCTAAGTTCATATCCCACTCATTAGGATATTCTATTGGACAGGCGTCTTTGCATTCTCCGCAACCAGTACATTTTTCAGCCATAACATATCTCGGGTTCTTGCGAACTTTAACCCTGAAATTGCCTACAAACCCCTCAACTTTAAGGATGTCCGCATTGGTTATTACTTGGACCTTAGGATGGCGCAGTACTTCCACCATCCTAGGTCCTTCAATTCATATGCTGCAATCCAAAGTTGGAAAAGTCTTGTCGAGTTGTGCCATGTGTCCTCCTATGCTCATGTTCTTCTCGACAAGGTATACTTGGAACCCCATATTCGCCAAATCCAGAGCGGAGTTGATGCCGGCAATGCCGCCGCCGATAACCAAGGCGTTTTTGGTTACAGGGACCTCCATGGTTTCAAGAGGCTTAAGCAACCTCGCCTTGGCCACAGCCATCTTAATGGTATCTTTTGCTTTTGCTGTGGCTTCTTCTGGAGTACTAGGGTGACACCACGAAGCGAACTCACGTATATTCGCCATTTCAAACACATAGGGATTTAGCCCTGCTTCACTTACGGTTTTCCGAAATGTTGGCTCATGCATCCTTGGGCTGCAAGCGGCTACGACGACACGGTTCAATCTGTGTTCTTTTATTGCTTTTCTTATTTCTTCTTGTCCCGGGTCAGCGCAGGTGTAGCGGTTTTCTTTAACGTAGACTACGTCAGGTATGGTTTTTGCGTACTCGGCGACTGCAGGCACGTCCACGGTGCCTGCGATGTTCATGCCGCAGTGGCAGATGAAAACGCCGATTCGTAGTTCTTCTGGTTTTTGGGTTTCGGGTTGTTTTGAGGCTTCTGGGTTGCTCATTTCACTATCTCCTATAAGCTGAATCTTTTGGAAACTGCGTTATGCCTATTCTCGCCAGCGACGGTTCTAAGTTCTTTAGCGGCATCGGTTGGCGAAGTTAGTCTTTCCAGGGCTTTGTTCCATGTGCCCGAATGAATTGGGGTGTGGTGGATCGTTGTTCGTTTAACCGTTAAGGCTCCATCCACTGGGCAAACGTTTCTGCATGCGCCGCAGTAAGTGCAGAATAATTCGTTAACATGAACTTTCTTGTCTTCGCCCAGCGTTAATGCACCTGGAATGGGGCAAACGTCAAGGCAGTCTTGGCAGCCTTCAGGGCATTTCTCCTGATTAATAGCGATTATTCCTTCGAAGGCTTTTTTGACCTTTATTGCACCTGGACTGCATTTGAACTCGCATACTCTGCATGTTGGACAATAATTCTCTTGAATATCAAGGGTGAGTTGGACGCGTTTTTTCTCGCTCGGCGATAAAGCCTCAAAGTTTTTGACTGGTTTGCCATCATAACCAATTTTAGAAATTTTTATGAGTGACAGCGGACATGCTGTTTCGCATTCTACACATGCTTTCTGGCACTGGCTTGTATCAACTTTTATGTCGCGAACCAGCTGCGGATAACTTTCTTTCTCCAAGACAGAAAGGTCATGTGCACCATTCAAAGTAACTTTGATTGCACCATACGGACAGGTAACATCGCAGATACCGCAGAAATTGCATTTTGCCAAATCAATGTCCACTTTGGCTTTTTTGGCTTTTTCCCCTTGAATTTTAGGTTGCCTCTGTGTTTTTATGGCTTCTTTAGGACAAGCTAAACTGCATATTTGGCAGCCAACACAGCGTTTTTTGTCAAGGGTTAACTTGTAGTTCTTAACGTGCAAGACCCATTCTAACGTTAAAGCATCTGCTGCATCTTTCTTTACGGTTTTTAGCGGCATTTATTTTACCGCCAAGAGGTTTTTACATGTGCGGTTCAAATTGACCCAACGCCTAACAGGACAGTTAGACTGATTTGAATCATCACTTTTCATATAAATATTGCTTGAAAAAACAACAGTTTCTACATACAAACAACAAATCTAGCTTAATTCTATGCTATGAAAGAAGAATGGATTTGAAGTAAGCGAAGAAGTGCTGAATCCTAAAACTGTTCGATACAAGTGTATTTAAGTTTAGGTGGACGCCAGCCGTCAACCAAATAGTTGACAGAACAGCTAGCGAGCACAGTTTACGCTAAAAACACTTTAATTTAGTTTAGCTTTCATTTTTTCTTACTGAAACACTTACAGTCATTATTGTGCATGAACCGTTAAAGAAAACCCATAACGCGCATGACGACTGTTACGAAAAAAGCTAAACCGCACCCAATAGCAGCCATCCGTAAAAATTGCCTATTAACGGCAATTCTTGCAGAATAATCAGGAGACGAATATAGCAGTTCAGAGGTGGTAAGAAGTATTACAGCTGTCACTGCAAGCCACAAACTAATATCAGATGAGCTTAGTGGAAAAATCATTGCTTCTTACCCTTTAAATAAAATTGAATACTGCCTGAACACCACAGTTACTGGGTGATAAAACCTGCTCTTTAATGGTGACTGTTTTACCTGAACTCTTGGCGAGTACACAGGCAACAGCGCTTACAACTGGACAGCCTAAGATGCTTACGCTCTTCAAAGGGGGCTCTGCACGGTACAAGCTCCGATACAAAATGCCCGTTGCCTTAAAACTAACGCCGTTTTCCACGACAGACATTTCAGCCGATTTAGCTAGATTAAATGTCTCAGTTAAGCAGCTTGGTAAAATTTCCGTCAATTCTTCGATTGGAAATTTGCTGAAATCTAATTGTAACTGTTTTTCTATTTGAGACATAAGATCAAAACCTGGCGAATTGATAAATGCACCATGCGTTTTTTCACTCAGAAATCTGTCTGCGGCTAAATCATCAACCGATGGCTTTCCATCGAAGTTTCCAGAAATAAAAACGACTGGTTCTTTTTGGTTTTTGAGATGCCCTGAATGGTGGGCGTCTTTAAGGTGAGCAGGAATATAGTATCCTTGACCGTTAAATTTTAAGTCGTTAATCATTCGGTCAATTGTAGAATAAGCGGATTTTGCAGTTGCATCCAGAAGGTTGCTTTCAACGTATTTTCCGCTTCTTGCAAGAGCAAAAAGGGCGCCCCAAAAAGTTAACCCTAACCCGATAAAAGCTGCAACTTGCAATCCAAAAAGCATAGAGCAAACCAACAGGAAAATCCCTATGACTAAAAATAACAGTGCTATCGTTGACGAGTTACTACTATTTTTATGTACGGGTTTCAACCTACAAAACACTTTTCCGTTACTAATTTTTAAAAAAGTCGCCTACGTTTTACAATTATATGATGTTATGTTTAAGGTTTATTATAAATCGTGACTGCTTTCGAGTAAAATTTTTTTGCATTGCTTGTTCTACACATTTTACGCATAAAAAGTAAGGGAAAACTTAATTTTTGAAACTATTCCCAAGCCAGAAGACATAGCTTTTAAATTATCAATATCTGCTTGGTTGACTGCACCAGCCAATTTAATTGGTGTAAGTTCCTGTCGTTGAAGATTTACCCATCTCTAAAGCTTTATCCTTGGAGGCGTCAATACCGGTTTTTTCATTATAGAAGAATCTGAGAGAACCAGCCAACATTTATAACGGCAACAGAACCTGAACGTGGATGCTCGCCGCGAAAGAAATCGGCGAGTAATCCATTTTATTATCCGACTGGGGCTTCATAGACTTCGCTGCCGCCGTTTGAATAAATAAGATCGGTTTGATTAAGAACTGGCGACAGCGTGCCGTTCCATACTAATTTTTCATAGTTGACGCTAAGGTAACTCAAACATACGAATTCACCAGGATATACAACGGCAGTACTCGTGAGATTTCCAATGTACCCAGGGTAGATAAGACCATAAGCAATTAACGAGGTATCGAATGCATTATCAGCAATAAGAGTATTATTTTGGTAGGGAAAATTATTAGAAACCCATTCTGCGCCATACACATTTTGAGTGTCAATGTAGCCGTAGTCGTAGTATAACTGCAAGGGGTTCATTCTGTATTCGCTTAGTGGAATAGACCAGCTTTCAGTTTTAGCTACTTCATAAACGAAATTTGTCTGAAAGAGAAAATATGGAACTAATGCAGCAACAATCAATAATGAAACTAGTATTATTTTCTCATGCTTGAAGACGAACTGGACAGACGTCCACATGCCTATTATGCAGAAAGGCGCTAAGAACATTAGCAGTATATGGTAGAACCGCGTCATGTTTAAAACATTAGCTAATCCTGGAACTGCAATTAAGGCAACTAAAAGAGCACAAGCAATTACACTGAATATTTTGTAGTCTCTCTCGAAACGAAAATGAGTTTTTTTCAAAATTAAAGCAGCTATGCCAATGGCAATAAAGAGTTCAGTCAAATATGCGAACGCTCTACTGACAGTATTAAGCATCGAAGGAGACTGAGCTAAGCCTAATCCAGTTAAAACTCCTGTTCCCCTAGATGCTAGGTCAAAAAACCCCCCGAATTCAGTAACAACTCGAGTTGCAATCGAGGTGAAACTGTTAAAAACGACCCCGCCCGAAGCGAAAATATACCAACCGAACATTGCCACGAAGAAAAATGCAATCATGCTAAATTGCAAATTAAAACTTGGGCGTTTTAGATATACCGATGCAAGCCATGCAGCAAAAATTAGAAAGAGGAAAATTGCTGCTAATGCATAATGGGAAAAAATTAAACCAACGCTGAAGACGGCAAAACTTATGAATTTAACTTCTCGCTTGATTTTCTTGTTTAATAACACGAGCAGTAATAAGACAAAAAATAATTCACCGATCATCTGCCGGTTTAACGCCGTCAATTCAGTGTAAAACGTCATATCAGCCATGAAAAGGAAAGCCGAGAAAAAAGCAAATTTCTTACCGATATATGGCTTCCATAAAAGGTATAGACCAAGAGGGACTAAGGCAAAAATGAGAGGATAAATTATTTTGTAAACCCAGGTAAGAGACATTCCAAGCATGTTTGAGTAAACTGTCGGAAGGACAGTGATGCTAAGCATTGCGTTGTATCTGCCATATACAAAGTCAGAGGGCACAGAAAATATTGGATTCCAGTGAGAAAGGAGCTGGGTTGTTGCAGCCAGATAAAGTTCGTTTGGAGAATCGCCTCCATATGACTGTATATAGTTAGATATTAAGGAAGTCTGAAACAGCAGCGCTATAGCGATCATAAGTATGGCGAAGGGGTAAATACTTGTGGACTTTTCATAAAACGCCACAACAGTAAACAGCAGAGAAACGGATACAATCATGATTAATAAAAAGAAACTGTCTCCTGTTGCGTCTACAAAGTATGCGCCCACAATGCTTAAGAGAGGAATTAAAGCTAAAAGCAAAAATGAAGGCGAAAAGCTTAGATGTTGAGGATTCGAATCTTGTGTTTCTTTTCCCAGTCTTAGGTAAGCTACTGATGCACCTACAAGTATTAGGGTATTTATGAATAAGGATAAGGGCAAAGTGGAAAGCGGAAAGCTAAATCCAACTAGTGGACCAAACTCGTTTATTATCAGTCCTGAAAGCATAAGAAAAGCAATGCTGAAGCCGACTGAGTAAAGAATGAATTCAAGTGTGCTTAGTTCAAGTTTTAAAAGCTTAATGAAGATAAAGCCTGGGACGAAAGTCAGATAAAAAAGGCCTACTACTTCTCTAACAAAAGGAAAATTAAGAAAAAGCGAAATGTACATTATAACTTGTAGTAAAACCACAATGCCAAGAAAGTGCTGCGAAAGATACCTTTGGTTAAGATCCATTTCCTGTTCACCAAAATTAAACTATTTTTTATTGTTGGCTGATAGGCTTCATGTAGCAGAACTACGCCGAATCAGGGGCAAATATTTATACAGAAAATATCTGGACCAAAAATTTATTTTGGTTCAAAAGAGGCAAAGATACCTTCTCTTATTTCTTTTAAATTTCTTACCATGTTACATTCTGCTTTGATTGTGAAAATAGGAGACTTACCATTCTTATTCAGAAGGCTGGCAATGAAGCGGCCAAAAAAAATGCCATAAACGAAATTAACGAGGTTCCATGGGGTTTGTTTCATGTTCTTGAAAAAGAAATAGGTATGATAAGATATTTCCATATGCGTTCTGTATTCACTGCTTATCCTAGCCCGCTCGGAATTTTTATGGATCACTTTTGCATAAGGGGTCATGTATAAAGACTTAGGATGACTTTTCTGTATCCTGTACGAGATGTCCATATCCTCGCAAAGTGAGTATCTTTTTAAATTTTCATCCCATTTAAACTGCTCTAGTATCTTTCTTCTATAACTAGAATTTGTTCCGCTGAGCCATTCACAATTAATTATGCGGGTCAAAGGACAAGGATATGAAATTCCAGTCGGAAGCACTCTGCACTTATCCTGTTCTTCGAAGAAAGATGGAAATAGTCTGTTAATGGCATTTGAACGGGCAGAGGGCGATTGATTTATTATATACCCAGCAACACCCAAAGCGTTTGGATAAGCCGCATAAACTTTGACTATTTCTTTTATGTAATCTTTGTCCAGAACAACGTCATCGTCCAAGCTACAGTGAATCTCACTTGTTGAATGAGTAACTCCTATGTTTCTGGCTTCGGCCAATCCTTGCCCCTTGCCACGCACATACTTAATTTCAATGTTCTCACGGGAAAAATCGTTCAGCACCCGCTTAACCAAATTTTCTGTTTCTTTGTTTTTGCTATCGTCTACAATAATAACTTCTTTAGGAAGCACAGTTTGTTTCAAAATAGACGGTAAAAGTTCCTCTATGACTTCCGCGCGATTTAGGGTTGGAATGGCAATTGCAAAATCAGCCATTTTTTTAGACTCTGCGACCATTGAGTTCATCCGGCTGGTTTGATGGTATTTACGGTTTTTCGTTCGCTTGCTAAGCAGTGGAACACACGTTTGCTGCCTCTATGCAATGCTACTTTGTAAACCTTGTTAAGTTGACTTTGCAAGCCTTGGCGCTAAAGTCGACAATGAACGTTAATGGATTTAAAATAAACAAAAATTCATTTTTCAATTTGACCTTTCATGAAACCAAACGTCCAAGCGGTAAGTTTCAGCCCGAAATGAATGGGCAATAGAAAAACCTGTTTTTGGTGCAAAAACTTGTAAGCGGGAAAAGAATAAAATACGCCCGCGACCAACCCCGCTATGGGAGACATGCGAGGTAGCGAAAAAGCCTCTCTATTTTGCCGGAAGGTTTTTTGGCAGCCATACCCGTACCAGAAGTATTTTTTCCATAAGTCTTTTGGTTTAGATAATCCTCCATGCAGTTCATACAATTCCGCCGTATTAGGCTGAATCAACCAGCCTGCCTTCTTGATTCTTAAAACTAAATCAGTGTCTTCTCCAGCGCCCTTGAAGCTCTCGTCAAATCCATGGACTTGTTTTAAGGCTTTAACACGGAATGTTGTGCCGCCAGTGCCTATTAATTTGTCAGTTTTCCAAATGAAATTTTTTGGTTTATTATAGTTTCTTTGATTAACAATGAATGGAGCAACTTCAAGATTCAAAATTAAGTTCCTAGGAACGGTTTTGAATATTCCTGACGTTATTCCAACTTGAGGATTTTTTTCCATCATCTCTACTTGTGCTTTTATATAACCGCTTGTTAATATCTCGTCTGCGTCGACAAACAGCAGATATTTTCCATCAGCCTTATTCGTAATCAAATTTCTTGCATGACCCAAGCCTTTCCATGGAGTTTGGAAAAACTTTGCGCGATCACCAAAAAAAGATAGATATTCTCTAATTATTTCTGGAGTTTTATCTTCACTTCCATCATCTACAAAGACTATCTGTAACAGATCACGAGGAAAATCTTGATTGATAACACTGTTAACAGCATCACCAAGCATCTTCTCGCCATTACGCACACAAATACCCACGGTAACAAGAGGCTCCATAACTTATCCTTCTCTGAAAATGTTTGCAGCTTAAAACATGACCTGTCTGTGGCACCTGTCTGCGGCATATTTTTCAGCTTAGCTTTTGATGATTCTTCTAATTTTTCTGAACAACTAGCTGGGGCTTTTCAGAAACCCTAGAAACCAAGCTATTCTTTTAAAGACGTAATGGAGAGGTAACAAGAAAGCTTTCTTCTGATGCGTCAGCTTATATGCTGTAGGAACCTTTGTAAGCTCCACCATCACCGCGACTGGCGGCAATAACTTGGCGAGATTAACCATTTCTCTATTTTTGTTGGCAAGCATTTGCCAGCTGCATCCACGCCAAAAATACTCATCCCATAGAGACTTCCAGGTTTCCCGGCGTTTTTCAAAGAAAACAGCGTTCGTAATATAAAGTTTCCAGCCTTTTTCTCTAATCCTATTTTCAGCATCCATATCTTCTCCCGCGCCTTTAATGTTCTTATCAAAACCTCCCGCTTCTTTGATCGCTTTAAGCCGATATATGCAGCCGCCTGTTCCAAGAAATTTTGACTTTGTCTCTATTTCACCAGAAAAATCTATAAGAAAATCCATGTTTTCCAAAGCTGCAACCAAATTCTCTTTTCTATTTACGCCATACCTACCTTTTCCTATGCCAACTGTGGGGTTAGCATCCATGAATTCGACTTGCCTATGGATGAAGTCCCTAGTTAGAACCATATCGCAATCAACCCAAACAATATAGGTTCCAGACGCATTCTCAACAATGGTTTGCCTAGCACTTCCAAGCCCCCTCCAACCGGTTGTGATGCATTTCGCTTGGTCGCCAAGCCTCGAGACGAAATCAGAAATTATTTCAGGTGTTTTATCTTTGCTGCCATCATCTACAAAGACTATCTGTAACAGATCACGAGGAAAATCTTGATTGATAACACTGTTAACAGCATCTCCAAGCATCTTCTCGCCATTACGCACACAAATACCCACGGTAACAAGAGGCTCCATAACTTATCCTTCTTGAAATCTTACACTTGCAGCTTTGCCCACTAGCCAAGAAAGCATATCGTCATCGAGAATAGTTGTCTAAATCAAGTGGTAAGAAGACAAGTTCTCTCTGGTAAGCCAGACCCTATCCTCAGGCTGTGCCCAGACTGAAAACTTTTGCCCAAATAAAACTGCCAAGATTGAAACGAAAAGCAAAATGTAGTTTTCGAAAATCTGGTAAAAATAAAACCTAACTTGAGGTGCAAACAGCAGTAAAAAGAAAAACAAGAGCAATGGGTAAGACAGCACCAGATAGGTTGTTAGAACCAAAGAAATGGCAAATGCGATTGGTGAGACCAGATAGAGAAGCGTGTTTGGGACAACTGTACTCTTCGTTGACTTAACTTTTCTCTTAACCAGCAAATCAAGATATTTCAAGAACACTCTTACAAGCTGATTTATTCGCCTAAGTTTAATGCTGATTTTTCCGCGGAAAGTTGCTGGAAAGCTTGAGTAGAATTTTGCTTCTTTTACAAGCATAGCCCGATAATTCTTTTCGATGACGCTAATGATGGTGCCGCAATCATCTGAACCTGTGCCATAAGGGTCAAATTTACCAAGAGCTTCCTTCTTGAAGGCGCTAAAGCCTCCTTCAAAAAAAACGGTTGATCCAGTTTTAGATTCTCCAAGCCTTAGGTAATTGGCAGATTTTAGATAGTTTTCTTCCATTCTTGTGATCCATGTTTGTTCTGAATTGAAAAGAATTTTTGGTCCGCCGATAGCGCCAACCGACGGGTCAGCTAAATAGGGTAGGGCTTTCTCAAGGATATCTGATGGCCAAAAGCAATCTGCATCTGAAACTATTATTATTTCGCCTTTGCAGTATTCTAATGCGTTGTTCAGGGCGTGAGATTTTCCTTTTCTTTCTCCTTCAACCAGAAGCTTGATGTTGAGGTTTTTTTCTTTTTCTGAAAAATCCTTGACTATTTTTACGGTATCGTCGGTAGAGTTGCTGTCAACGATAACGATTTCGAATAGGTCTCTGGGGTATGTTAGCCTGCTTGAATTATCCAGTTTATACCCGATGATGCCAGCTTCATTATACGTTGGAATAATAATTGAAACCTTAGGCTTATAGGCATAATCAACCTTCGTGGGCCAAGATGCATTAGACTTACGCTTCATATACAAAAAAATGAATATTGGAGGCCCAAAAGCTAAAGCCCCAAACAAAAACCAAACCGCTAAGAAAAAAAGCATTAACTCAACTCAATTACTAAAAAAACAAACACTAAATCTAGTACCATTTCAAAGTAAACTATTTGAGTGATTTTTTCATTTGATGCTTTAGGTTTTCAAGCATGGGAGTTCTAGTTTATTTTTCCAGAAAAGGAGGAAGAACATCTCCCGAAACCGCTGTGTAAGCTTTTAACAATTTCAGTTGCGCACCCCAAGAAATCGAGTGCATAGTGTGGCTGTAATGTGGAAAGTTCTTTTTAATTTCAGCTAGTTTAACGCCGTCTTCAATTATGCTTATGTTTTCTGCTTCGCCGATCTTTTCTTTTGCTGCCAAACTGAGGTATGGAACTCTTTTAGGGTTGAAACTCATTATTTTTGCCGCTACAAAATCATTCGTTAAGGGATTATCACTTGCCATTATTACGCCCAGTTTCTTTGGACATGAACCCCGAACAATTAAGCCATCAACTACAACAATGTCTGATTTTATAATCTTGTTTGCGGCAACAATCACATTGACGATGTTGTCGTGATAGGTGTATTTTCTAGGTTTAGAGATTGAACCGAAAATGTTTTTCATTGCACATGTGACGCCGACAAAATTATGCGTTTTCAGTTTAGGAACATCTACGATTAAATCAGCATTCAAAAGAACTTCATTAAAGGGCAAGGTCACATCAGTTTTACCGACACCAACTGTTTTCTCAATTATGTTTCCCTCGCTCAAGTTTTTCAATGCCACATTATTTTTTTGGCATAATTCATCATAGCCTAAAACGCTAAAGGCAAACTTTGTTCTCATCGCAGAGGCATCGGCTTCTGCCACGGTAATGTTAAAGTCATTACCTATTCTTTTTCTAAGGTATTTTATTACTGCACAAACTACTCGCCCATCAGTGGTTTCACCTGTTGAAGCAGGCCAATAATAACAAAGGTTCGGTTTGATAACAACATTTTTTATACCACTGAAATTGTAATTCAAGTTATCAATCGCTTTTTCTACAGCACTATCAATTTCACTGCTAGAGAATTGCTGATTCTCTACTGACGTAATAGCAACCTTTGCCGTTTATTTAACCTCATTTAGGTGATATTCTGAATCAATCATTTGCACAATGTCAGAATGTTTATCCAAAGAAATTTTATTCAGGCGATAAGCCGAATCAATTATTCGCATAACATCCAGCTGTTTCTCCAGAGAAATCGGGAATTCCGCGCCGCTCTTTAACGCGTCAAAAAACAAGTCCATAATCTTGTAGAAAGACGAGTAATAGTAAGTGTAGGAAAGATAGCTGAGCTTTCTCCCAGCAACTCTTCGTATAAGATTCAGCGCTCCCTCTTTAACAGCGTTGATCCGTGCATCAGCAGGAATATAACGGTCGGTAGAATCAAAACCAACCGTTCCATGCATATTAATTCTGAAATTGAAATCTGGAAAAATCGATTTTGAAAACCAGCCAACATTAACAATCCCTGTAGCATCGCAACTTTTTGATTTCAACACGATTGTTCCAGCATCTTCAACAGACAAATGCATCTTATTCTCCAGAATTGAGTAAGTCACATCAAAATCGCCAAGCAACCAACTTAAAAGATCAATCAAATGATAACCTAAATCCAAAAGTGCACCGCCGCCAGCTAAATCTTTGCTAAGCCACCATTCTGGAACTGGGACAGGCACAACAGCATGTGAAATAGGCCCGTTAAGAACTAATTCAGAAGTTGCGATTAATGTATCACCGATTTCGCCATTATCTACTCTGTTCTTTAGTTTCTGGACACAGGGAAAATAACGATAATTCACTCCGACCATCATTCGAACATTTTCTTTCTCAACCTTTCCAACCATTTCCTGCGCTTCAGCAAGATTACGGGAAATAGGCTTATCCAAAAAAATATCCAAGCCCTTTTCAGCAGCGTAAAAAACGCCTTCTTTCTTTAAGAAATTCGGCAATGAAATAATGACAGCATCCAATTCTTCAGCATCGATTAATTTAGAATAATCATCGTAGGTTTTAACATGGAATCTTTCTGCATACTTACGGTTTTTTTCACTTTTATCAGCTCCCGCCACAACTTCAACACCATCCACACGCATAGCATTAAGCATGTGAAGTTGCCCCATGTGGCCTAAACCGATAATTCCAGCTGTAACCAAAATTTTCACTTCTAAAAATTAACAAAAATTTAAAAATACCCAAACAAAAGAATTAAAGAAATTTTTTGGTTGCTAAAATATTACTTTCAGCCAGAATCCTCTTCATTATCCATAGTCCATGTCTAAGCTTAAGCTTTTTCTCGCCCATTCTATCCCGATAATCAATTGGAATTTCAACAATTCGGTAACCTCTACGCTCAACAATCGAGTTCATTTCAGCTTCCACATCAAACCCTTTGCTCTTGGGTTTCCAGCCTTCAAGTATTTCGCTTCTGACAACACGCAGACCAGATAATGGATCATTAAGTTTAACACCATTCATCACTGATTGGGCAAACGCCAGCAGCCTGTTCCCCACGTAAAACGGGTTTGTAACCGACTTACCAAAATTATGTTCACCATTAAACCTATTTCCAATAACCATGCCCACGTAAGGATTTTGCTCTAAAATCTCAACCATTTTCGGGACATATTCAGCTGGATAAGTAAAATCAGCATCAGTAAAAACAACAAATGGCACTTTTGAGCTTAGATTTTGAAATCCCTGAAACATCGCGTTTCCTTTGCCCTTCCCCTCTTGCAACAAAACGTCTGCACCCATATTTTTCGCTATTTCAATGGTTCTGTCAACGCTGTTGCCATCCACAACAACCAAATAGGGATTATCCAGAACTTTTTGCAACTCACCAAGAGTTGGTCCTATTCCCTCTTCCTCATTAAGCGTTGCAATAACCACTGAGACACTTGAGCGAATTGCATTCATAAAAACCCTCCAGAAAACGTAAAATTAGCGCTATGAACTATGCAGAGAAACAAGCTTTTAAAGCCGTAAGGAAGAAAAATCTCGAGCAATCAGCAGATGTTCTATAACTTTTCAGTAAAATTCTAGATAAAAGCAGCTTCTAATTTAACTTATTAGCAAGAAAAGCATCTTTATCAAGCATCTTCATCTGTCAAGAATATGCATCGGCAAAGTAATCGTTTTAGAAATAACCTGCTCAGCCGTTAACAACAGCTTCCATAAGAAGCAACATAGTTATTGTTTGTAGAACAACTCTTTGTTTTCGAGGTGCCCCTTAATGTTCACTATGGGGCTTTTTTGATTGCTTAAAAATATCCGAGTTTCGCTCTTGAACTCTTCAACTGCCTGTTTCTTAATATCCAAGTATTCTGAAATATCGACAGCTCGCATTCGGTTACTCAAGAAACCAATCATTTTTTCAAATTGTGGTCCGACACGCGAAAATTTGTGGGTGATAGAATACTGAAACCCTATATTTTCCAAGTTACGTTTTTGGAGGCAACGACTAATTACTCTGTTTGCGGCTTGATGATCAGGATGCCCATCTCTTTTTAACGGGAAATAAACTTCATCTGGAAAATGGCCTTCTATGAAGGCAGTTACCGCTTGCTCAACTTCTTTCTCGTATTCTGAAAGAGTGCAGTCTTCGAAATCGAAGAAGAACAAGTTGCTTTTCGGCACGCCCAAGATAGAAACAGCGTCAGTCACCTCTTTTTTTCGAATTTGCTTTATTTCTTCTGGACTTGGGTTTGACGTTACGTTTAAAACTTTTGAGAAAGCATGCCTGCCATCAGTCAAGATCACGACGAATACGTTGTATCCTTCATCGATTCTTTTCGCTATTGTTCCTCCACAACCAAGAGTCTCATCATCTGGATGCGGAGCAAAAACTATTGCTGTTTTATCATTCATGAAAAGTGCCTCATTTCAAAGTTAGAAATAGGTTAATAAAAAGTTCGAATTAGTCTAGGGGTATTTGTTTAACCGCTTTTTTTTAGAGAAATTCTTAGTTTTGTAGCGATATTCTCGACTTTGCTGCTCCATGTGACCCAATCGTAAATATTGCTGGTTATTTTTTTGTGAACAAGTCGGACTTCATAGTTTCTTCTGTATTTATTTGTCCATTGCATCTTATAGGGTTCGTCTCCTCTCGTCATGTCGTATTCCGTGAACATTTTTTCTATGCATTCTCTTAAGAGAAACATAATTATTAGATTCCCCACAGAGAAGCTTTTGTACTTCGGAAGAAACCCCGCGAGGTAATAATACATTTTTTTATTATACTCAAATGTGTATTGAGATGCAACGGGTTCTCCGTCTACCCTAAGAAAATAGATACCCAACCAGCCATTCTGCGCAAGAGTCTCTGCCACATCCATGTGAAAATTCCGAAAGGTGTCCTCAGCGAAAGCTCCAGGCTGCCCCTCTGATTTCCATTTCATCTCGTGCAACCTAATGAAAAGATTCATCGCTTCTTTTACTGAGAACCCTGCCTCATCAAATCTCTTGAAATCTACGCTATGATTTTCCTGAATTTTTCTAAGGTTTCGATTTAGGTTTTGCCTCAGATTTCGGCCAAAAGTCTCTTTTAGACACTCGAATGTTCTTGGCAACGGAACATACGGGCACAGGTTACAGACCCTTTCCTTAATCTCCAGTCTTAAGGAAGGATCCGCAAATAGTTGTTTTGAATAATTAATGTTTTCAGGAATCTCTTTTAGTTCAATCCAGTCCCAGTCTTCGACTTCATTAAGATAGTCTATTATGTGCCTTACGCACTTACTTTCTTTTTTTGAAATGATAAAATTGTTATAATCAGAATGGCGCGTTCCCAGAAATTCTATTTTCCTAATTGAGCCAAAACCTGGCATCTTGTATTTGGATAGCATCATTGGGGCTATTCCCAGAACCTGGTTGTCTTCTTCGACTTTCAAGAGCAGTAATTTTCTTTGCCCTCCAAAATGCTTCCACCATGTGGATAACCAATCTACCGTTAAGAAAACGTTGTTGCCAAATCGGTTTTCTTCGAGAATTTGATCCCACACGGGTCGAATGCTCTCAAAGTCATTAACTTCAGTTACTTTCAAGTTATCCTTCGACTCTCCTGCTTACGCGCTGTCGATTTAATGTTTGCTGAATAAATATAGATAGACATTGGCAACTGTTGCTCGTAAATCATCTTTAAGGCCTTTACTTGGAAATTGCTCCTTGAAATAATGAAATTCACCAACCGAAGAAAAACTCGAAACCCCGATTCCTCTTTCAGCTGCTAAAACAATTGCACCCACTGATCGCGGAGACAGCCCCATCATCTCTGAAACTGCACTATCAGCCGCCACAGGATCTTCACTGGACATGACTAAGTTCAACCGTTTGGTGTATTTCCCAATTACAGCTAAGCCGTCAAGAACAACAAGATGCGTCTTTATGTTTTCATTTACTGCAACAATCGCCTTATCCAAGACCTTGTGATAAATGAGCTTATTCGGATAAGCATTGCATCCAAAGAAATTTTTGAGTGCACAACTAATTTTAACGCCTTCCATATACTTCGGCTTAGGAACATTTACAATCAAGTCAGCCTCGGAAAACAACATGGGTATATGAAACTTGAAGGCGTGACCGCCAATCGTTTTGTTGACGATTCTGTATTTCTCTTCAGTTAAGTTAACCAAGTTTACCTTTTTTTCCGCAGCCATCTTATCGTACCCAAGGATGTTAAACGCATTTTTGCATTTCATGGCTGAAGCGTCTGATTCAACAACAAGAATTTCTGAAACATCCAAGTTTTCCCTGAAAACATCTATTAAGACGCTTACAAACCGTGGGTCAGTCACTTCCCCAGTTGAAGGATGATAATAATAGCACATGTTTGGCTTAATTACAATCTTTTTAGCCTTTCTGCCAAAATCGAAGTTAATTAAGTCCAGCGATTTCTTAATGGCGTGTTTTAAAGCTTCAGGTTCGCAGTTTTGAGTATGCACAAAACTAACAAGGCTCAAATTATATTTCACTCAGCTGCGTTTTACATGACTGTTTGAGCGTTCCTGTAAGCTGATGAAATTGCCTGCAGGCTGCGGAGCCCTTCCTCTCCGGACGGTTGCGGTTGTTCATCCTTTTGTAGGCAGTTAACAAAATGTTGCAGTTCCAAATAATATGCGCTGTTCTTATTCCGTCCAATAAATTTTCTTACAATACCTTTCCATATAATGCTTGAAGTGTTTTCAGGAGCCAGTTGAATTAATGTGTTCTTGGCTGTACCGCAAATTTGAAGTGACTCAATGAAGCCTTTTGAAAACCAGCCAGCCTTGACAGTTGCAACAGGGCCATTATTAAATTTCAGTATGCAAGTTGCTACATCCTCTAAATCTGTTCTATACATGTATTTGAGGAAACAGCTTGCAGAAGCAACTTCACCGAAATACCATATGAATAAGTCGACGAGATGCGAGCCTAAATCCAACAAGGCGCCTCCCCCAGCAAGTTCTTTATCAAACCACCATGAAGGCACCCGTACAGGCCCTATACTGTCACTTCTTGGAGCGAATGGCCCACCAGTTATGTTCGTAGCTTCGGCAATTTGCACTTCACCAAAAAAACCATCAGCTATTTTATCATGAATCCCACTGAGAACAGGGTCGAACCGCATGTCATAACCAATCATTAATTTAACGCCGTTTTTCTTGACTGCGGACAGAATTCTCTCTCCTTCCTCAACATTTCTTGCAAGAGGTTTCTCCAAAAGAATATGTTTCCCCGCTTCCGCCGACTTCACGGCAGCTTCTTGATGGAGAAAATTAGGCAAACTAATAATGACCCCATCAATCTTATCATCCTTGAGTAAATCTTCGTATTTCCCATAGACTTTTTTGACACCACTTTTTTTTGCAGCGCTTCTTGCTTTCTCGGATAAGTCTGCAACAGCATCAATTCTTGCTCCTTTTAACCATAAAGAGTTACGGAGCATTACTTTGCCTTCGATGCCAAAGCCTATGATCCCTAAACTGATCTGCTTCAAAACACAACCTCAGTCTGTATTAGTATACTAGAGGCATCGCTTGCCTCACAATGTTTAAAGGTTCGCTGCGAATTTGGAGCAGAGGCATACCCGACTATTTTAAGTCTCTTTCAGCCGGAGGAGTGCGTATATTCTTATTGTCGCCCAATCCTCTCTAAACTGGGCATCATACTGTCCGACGTCTAGTGTTTCGTAGTTGTGATCAAATAACAACTTAAGTACGGCGTTGTAGCCTTTGTAGTGTGGTTGCCGGATGATTTCAAGCTCGTCTATGAATGGGCGAGCTATAGTTGGCGCTTTTATTTTATTTCTGTTCGTTTCTACAAAGAATAATCGGGGGTTGTTAACATTCAATAATTTATCCATTAAAGATAAGAAAGATGTTTGACTGCATATATCGAATGCTCCGAGAAGGAGAATTGCGGAGAACGGGCGATCTGAGTTGGATTGGAGGTTTAACTTTTCAAAAGAAGACGAGTGTATCCAGATGCCTTTTGGGTAAATTTTTCTGAGGTCTTTTATTGCTTTGCGGTTGTTGTCAAAACCTGTTATCTGGTATCCCGATTCTAACAGTGGTCCCGCCAGTGGAGAATATCCACACATTATATCCAAAAAATTATCTCCAGGTTCAAGATACAACTTTATTATGTTAAGGAGAGTTTTCCCTCGGCTGTTAACGTTTTTTAGATATGGGTATTCATACCGAGAAATGGTTTTGTTCAAAATTATTAATGCTGGCTTTTCTAAATGTAAAATGCGCAATGCCTTTTGCGCTGAACGCTTCATACTTTGTTTGTTCATGTCCTTCTCCTCAATGTCCTATTTAGATTGAGCAAATAGCTTCGGCAATTTGCACTTCACAAAAAAACAATCAGCTATTTTATCATGAATCCATGAGAATGTTAAGCTATTTGCCATATTAACGTGAAATTTTCTCAATAACTCCCTGATCCACCAGTCAAGCTAATTTCCTCTTTAATGATAACGGTACCATACTGTAGAAACGGACAAGTGAATCAAGAATCCCAACATGGCACTTCACAAAAGAAAAAGTCTCATCAGGCTTGCAGCCTCGTTTTGACTTAATTCTCTCCATACCTGTTCCAAAGTATACTTCTTTTATGCCATTTTCAATCGCCCATTTTATTGGGGTATAATAAGCCAAATTAAAATAGACAAAATCATTCTTTGAACGGGCTGAATAATCGAAGCCGCATTTAAAACCTTCCAGATTTTCGTTTTGCCGCATGCACAAAGCAAAACCAACAATTTTGCCCTTCTTTGTGGCTACAAATAATATTACTCTATCTCCAGCATGCTTACTTAAATTTTCAAAGAAAGAAGCATCATAGTAAGATGTTTGTTTCTTGTTATATTTCATGAAAAGATTTGAATACAGATTTGATAGTACGCCAGAAAGATGCCCAAATTCAGATACTACCTCAATTTTCACGCCGTTTTCGTCGGATTTTCTTAACTCTCTTCTAATATTTTCTCGGGTTTGGCGATTAAGGCTCATCAGATATTCATCGAAATTCTTCCATTGAATTTTGATAGAATAAGTGTTTCTCCAAAAAAACTTCCAGTATCCGAAATCATTCAAGCTATCCATTAGATTAGTTTCTGAAGCTGAAACACAAAGAAATGAACTGATCGTTATTCGCTTATTCTTACAAATATAGTCAATTCCATCAGATATTTTGCTCATTATTAACCTCTCATCGTAGTTTTCATCAAAGAGAATTTTGCTGCGCCAACAACCAGCGGGAGAATGGCAAAGTAAAACATAACGGTTGCATAAATTGAACAGGTTGGCAACCACCAACATTCTTTTCAATAAAGGAGTTATTTTTGGCGCATTTCCGAAGTAAACATCTTTCAGGTCAACAAAACATGGAGTGACAGCTACCGGATTTTCGCCGCAATAAACTGCTACATAATATAGGTCCTGTTTCATGACGCTTTCCATCGTTTTGAACCAATCATATGTGCAATGGGGGTCAGTTGAGCGGGAATCAATGAAAGTTTTGCCCAAACTGTCTACGGATTTTAAGATCTTGAAATTCATTGGTTCAATCAAGCCGATTTCACGCCATAATAGATGGTTTTGCGTTGTGAGTGCTTATAACGTCAATAATTTCGGGAAAAGATGGATCAAAAACTGATGCTGGGCGGACTCCATGCGTGGGTTTTATCTCTTAACAATTTAGCCAAACTCCTAGGGGATAAGGCAGTGCTAAACAGGAAAGGAACTGGATCTTCCACCTCAAATAAATCATAAAATAATCCTGGCTCATAGAATTTAAGCCAACTAGCAAACAACTGGAAATTGCGACTCCACAAACTGGATTTTGCAGGTGACTCTTTGAGTAGACTTACAAGGTATAGAAGGTCTTGCTCAAGATATCTGCCTTTAACGCCTACCTTATAGCTGGACGTTCCTTTCGTGTCGCCATCCATGGTGATTTGGTACAGTAAATATGGAAAGTCAACTCCGGCTTTGATGGCAACACACAGTGATCCCCAGAAACGCGGATTTATCTCCATAAGTTTAGGAGTGTTGTCGCGTGAGTCAAGTCTGAACTCGACTTCAGCGATTCCATGCCAATTCAGGGTTTCGAGCAGCTTTTCAGCATACATCTTCATACGAGAATCTAGCGGGGCACTTTCGCGGAAACAACTGTTACCTCCACTGCGAGGCCATGCTCTGTGAACTTTTATGCAGCAGAACGCTCTGGGTTTTCCCTTATTGTAAACTGCAGCGACCGAATAGTTGACTCCTGGAACATATTCTTGGATTAAAGGGTATGGAAAATATTGATGTATGCTGTTGTAAGTTGCAATGAGCTCCGAAGCAGAGTTAACAAATCCGCCCCGTCTATGAAATGCCCGATCGTTTTGCCATACCATCGACCAACGTGGCTTAACAACGCAGGGATAGCTCATTTCTTGAGCGGCAATCTTCAGTTCGGCTGAATTGTTTACAAAATGCGTTTGGGGAATAGGCACACCATTTTCCACAGCTAACTCAAGCGTCGAACGTTTATCAAAACATGATAGAATTGAGCCGTGACTGGCAATGGGCAGTTTAACATAAGGAGTTAGTCTATCTCTGTTTTTGGAAATCGGAATTAGAGACCCTTCAGAAAGAGGAAAATACATATCAAACTTTGTGTTTTTAACAATTTTTTCCACTGCCTGAGCGTATTGTTGTTCAAGGCTGGTCGATGGAACCAAAAACTGTTTTTGGCAATATTTGGAAAAACGGGAAAGATGCACAGGAAAATTTGTCATGACACCTGTGTCTATATTCCTTTTTTCCAGAGACCTCAAGATTGGAAGGATAATTGGATTGGTTCCTTCCGCAATTAGAACGCCATTGCTTAACATGTTAAATACAACCAATCTGAGGCTCTTTAAAAGATTCAACGTCAATTAGTGAAATTTTTCTCATATTCTTTTCTCAAGATTTTTAGGCGCAAATGAAACTCGTTTTCCAAGAGTGGTCGCCAGAGGAGTAAACACATTTTTCTTTGTGATAATATCATAAACAATGGGGACGATTCTTTTTTTTATGGCTCTTACCTCTAGGTTATTCCTTATCAACGTGTTCCATCGTCGCTTGTAGGTTTCATCGCCTCTCATGAAATCGAATTCCGTTAGTCCATTCTCGATAGAATTTTTTATCGAGTACAAAAAGAGAAGGTGCCCTAGACGGTATTCGGAGTATTCGGGGTCAAATCCTGTAAGATAGTTGAACATCTTGTTTCTGTATTTGAATGCATAAATTGCTGAGACAGGTTCATCATTTATTGTAAGAAAACAGAGATTTAACCATCCATTTTCAGCAAAAGACTTAGCGACGTCTAGATGAAAATCGTGGAATCTTTGATCTGAAAAAATCCCTGCACGTTTCTGCGATTGCCACTTTATTTGATGTAAGTTAAAAAATGTCTCCATGGCTTCATCAAGAGTATTCAAATCTTTATGAATATAGAAATTGACTCTGTAATCATTTTTTAGCTTTCTTCCCCATCGGCGCATGTTTCTTCGCCAATTAGGACCAAGTTCTTGAAAGTAGTCTTCAAACCGATTTGGCAAGATTATGTAAGGGCAAATATTGACATTTCTTTCCTCAAATTCGAGTTTTTTCCTTGAACAAGTCTTCAGAATCCTTATTGTCTCAGAGTCTTCTGGAACATCTTTAAATTCGATGCAATCCCAACTTGAGGTTTTGTTACTTGCATAATCCATTATCAACTTTGCGCACTCTGCTTTCTTGTCCGCTAATAGAAAAGTTTGATAATCGGCTGCGGGAGTTCCTATAAATTCCATTTTTGTTAGTTTAAGTCCTGCCAACTTATACTTAGAACTCATTAAAGGAGCTGCGGCTATTAGTTTTTCGTCGTCGCTAACTGTGATTAAACTGAATCTCCTTTCGTCGCCAAAGTGCTTCCACCAAGTTGATAGCCATTCCCACGTGAGAAATATGTGGTTATCACCGCTTCTTTCAAGAGCTTCGCACCATTCAGTTTTAAAATTCAAGAATTCCTCAAAGGTTAACTCGGCTACCTTCATACAATGTCCTTGCCCTCAACATTACATTTAAAATGTGATTTGCCTAATTCTACCGGTTTTCCCGCAAACATTAATAGTAAATACCAGAGGTCATTTCAGCCGCTCTTAGCCCAAGAGAAGTTTTCACCTTCGTCTCGCCATCATTGGTGTTGTGGAGCCAGGGGTCGGATTCGCACCGACATAAACGGCTCTGCAGGCCGTCGCCTTCGTTACTCAGCCACCCCGGCTTTTTATTTTGGAACTTATCAGCGATGAACAGTGCAAAAAGCTGCTGTAGTAATCTGTGACTGAGCCGTTATGTGGTCATATTTAGCCATAGGCTAACATAGCGTTGATTATACTGGAAAGCGTTAGCTGTATCGTTGAAAATCCATAATTCAAAGAATAAGTTTCCGTAATATCCGATTCTTTGGGGGTCCCAGGCAATGGTTGTTGGGCTAACGCTCAATGAGAAACCGTTAACGATAACGTTTTGCATGTCAAGTTGATAGGGGTTATTCAAGTCGAGCTTGTACTGAAAGGAAATGGTGACTGGCAATTCTAATGCCTGGTTATTGGCCACGCAAAATGAGATATTACCCAAGGATGGCAGATTACTGCCAGTATCATTGAAGCTGTCTGGTGCCGATTGCGTTTGGTTCCGGAATTTGACTTCGATTAGATAATAAGCGCAGGACCCTAAATGATTGACAACGTTAATGTACAAAGGGTAACTTTGCCCAGCTTTAACGTGATAGGGATAAGTGGCATTATGGTAAGAACCGAAAATCGATAATTCTGTGAGATGAGTAGTTTGCGGAACTGCCACAAGCTGCTGGATAGCGGGTGAAGCAACAATTAATGATAAAACAACAGTAACAACTAGTAAAAGTGTTTTATATTGCCGGAGACTCATTCAAGTCTTCCTGCCTTTTCTATTCAAAATAACCCAAGCAAGTATGCCCACGCATAAAATAGCTACGGAACCTGCTATCGACAAAACAATAGTTATGAAGTTTTGATAATCATTATTGTTGGCATTTTGCCTCAGAGCTGTAGCTTCGGAAATAAAGCCGTTAAGCGTGGTTTGGCTTTGTGCCGCATAAATATAGGCTGAATTATAATCGTTACTTGCGTAAGCTAATTCTGCTTCAGATAGCGATCCAGCCGCGTCGTTAAGCGTAACCATTAAGGGATCTACGTTTGCTCCTGCGGCTTGCGCTTGTTCAGCCGCGTAATAACAGCTTTTGAGGTTGTTTTGTGCTGACATTATCGCTGTTTGAGCGCTATTTTGATCGGCGAAAACTGGAGAAGCAAACAATTCAGTAGTTATAAAGAGAATTATAACGGCTATGACGCAGATCTTTAAGCCTTTAATCAAGTTTGACACTGCTAAAAATTAGACATTTATTTGCTTACGTGCAGATTGGGATAAGAAGTCTTTAACTGGGCATAAGTCTTCTAAAACTTTCTTTTTTACGGAAAAATCGTACAGATGTTTTTCCATGTTTCTGCTGCATCGAGCGTAATCCTTGTAAGCGTCTAAGTATTCATGGCCTTTAAATGTTATTTTGTAGCGTTGGTTATGGTTTTCGAATATCAAAAGCGATGCCTCAATAGTTTCCGTAAGATAGCGCTGCAAGACCTTGTAGCTTAAGTTAGCTTGATACATTATCTGAGTTTTTTTAGCGTCTTGACTTGCAACATTAAGAATATCAGCTATTATGTCTAATCTATCTCTATAATTGCCCACAGCAGAACCCCCTAAAAATCAAATAAAAACAGAAAAATTTTAAATTTTAAATGTGCAGCCAGCCTCTACCGTTTTTCTTTAATTGCCGCTTTTCCATCTTTTCTTCAAAAGGTAGTTGAATTAACCTTTTTCTTTGCAATTTCTGGCTGGTAATGTTCATTTTAACAAATTTTGTCCATCCGCCAACATGCTGGTCCGGAGGGAGATACCTTTCCGGGATTAAGACTTCGTGTTCTTCTAGGATTTCTTTAAAGTTTAAGGCTTTGAAGTCTCTTGTTGCATGGATTATTGTGCCCTTGTCGATGAACAATTGATCATAGTCATTGAGTGCTATGCCTTCAGCTCTAACTTTATCATCGAATTTTTCGCGCCAGAGCCTTTCCCACTCAATTTTTAATTCTTCAACAAATTCTTTTTGGTCCAGAGGCATAACTAACAAAATCCCTCCATGATAGAAGCGGATTAGAAAAAATTTTTCAGGTTGATAAAACTAGCGGAGGATTATTCCTCAACTAATTAATGTTTGAATTGTCTTATTTAAGGTGTAAGGATGCTTTGTTCTATTTTTATTTAACATTAAATGTTTTTTTCTGTATTTTTTTTGCTTTTATGTTTGATTTTGTTATTGTTTGATATAGAACAATGCATGTTTTTTAATAGAAAAATTTTAATTATAGGCGTCTATTGCGAAGGTGCAGTCGGTTAAAAACCACTGGATTTTTTACAGAAATTATGTAAATAATTTAGCTTTATGATTCTAATAAGGATTCCCCCTTGTTTCCTTGGTGGCCTGGCTACTTTGCAATGTTAAATTTTACTTAACTTGCTTAAAAACCGAGTTTTATTAGTCAGTTTAAGATAACTAATTTATTCGCATTAGATTTGTCTGAAATATTAAGGTATAAACGGGTTGATTTAAATTCTACTTTTACATTTAGGTGAGAAGGGATTATTATGGCAAGCGTAGTTTTTGCTAAAGATGTCTATTCAAATAAGTTTAACTCTGTTCAGGAAAACGATACACTATCTCGATGTTTAGAAGCATTTGAAACGGGTATGCCTCCGGTTTTAGCTGTTTTAAATGATAAAGGCAAGTATGAAGGCGTGATTACTAGGCGCTCGATTTTAAGGTCAAGACTTGATTCTACTGCAACCAAGGTCAGAACGTTGATGAAGGTTGCGCCACCAGTCACTGTTGATTTTTCCTTAAGTAAAATGGCGAAGTTGATGATAGAGAGTGAGATGAGGCAGCTTCCAGTTTTTGAGAAGAATAAGCTGTTGGGGTTTGTAACTGATGACAATATTATTCATGCGGCTGTTCTTCAAGAGTGGGGTAACACCGCGATAGAGAAAATCATGACGCGTGCGCCTCACACTATTGAAGCAAATCGTTCAGTGGGGGCGGTTCTGAGCGTAATGAGGGAGTATGGTGTTTCTCATGTTCCAGTCATGGACAGCGGCAAACTTGTCGGCATGATTAGCATTCAAGATATTTTGGAGAATATTTATTGGCCGCAGAGGCGCCAGACAACTGGAGATATAGTTGGAGAAAAAATTGAAACCTTAAGTGTGCCAGCTAAAGGCATAATGGCTGGTCCAGTAATTACGGTTGAACCACAAACGAGCCTGCGCGTCACCGAGAAAATAATGCATGATCATGACATTTCCTGTTTAACAGTTGTTTCAAACGAACGGCTAGTTGGCATCGTGACGAAGCGTGATTTTCTTGAGCCAATCTCCCAGTTAGAAGTTGTAGAGAAGAAGTTATCGGTGCAGTTCGGCGTTAAAGACGTAGATGTAGGCCCTGATCAACAGGGATTCATGATGGAAGAATTCGATTCCTTCGCGCACAAGTATCAAGATGCTTTCCAGTTAGGAACACTTTTTGTCTACATGAAAACTCATGGCAACACAAGCCTAAAGGGAACACCGCTGATTCATTGCCGTTTACAGTTTAGAACGGCGAAGGGAACCTTCTTTAGCGCAAGCGAAGGCTGGGGTATTGAACCAACTTTTAAAGTGGCATTAGAGCGGCTTGAGAGGAGACTGCTACGAAGCAAAGAGCTGCTAGCCTACAACCCTAGATATGCAAAAGATTACTTGCGAAAGATCGGGTTACCCCAAGAAGAAGAATAATCTCTTCTCTTTTTTGATTGCTTTTTTGACGTTACGTTTATGTGTTTAGTGCGGGTTTTGTTGTAAAAAGTAGGCAGGGTGAGGTTTTGGGTGTTTGTGTTTTGGGTTGGTTTTTTGGTTTAGCGTTTGAACTTTTTGCTGGTTAGGGTTAAAAAAGATATAAAAAGATAGGAAAAGATACTGAAAGATGGAAAAAGGTGCATTCTGCATGCCGCTTACAAAGCAGGAAACATTCAAAGCTAAACTCCAACGCCACGACCGGCTTGCAATTCCAACTCTTCTGCGTTGGCGCTACAAAATGGAGCCGGGCGAACTGCTAAGAGTCACCGTCAAAACCCTCGAGCCAGAAAGCTACGGGGAAGAAGAGTTTCTGGCGAAAACAGCCGTAGACGGACGCCTAACAGTACCAAAACTCACCATGAAAATCCTCGAGCGCGATGGAGAAAAGAGCCTGGCAGGCGCCATATTTGAAGTCACAATCAGCCCCGCAGGCAACCCAAACGACACCATGCCACCATCCGAGGCAAATCCCTCAGAAAGCACCGAAGCAAAACTACTCGACAAAATCAAAGAAACCCGAAAAAACCTCTAACGCAACCGCAAAAAAACCCAAACCGCTCTATACAGCACATAGAAAAACTCAAACAACTCATCAAAAAGCCTGGGATTCGCCTAAAAACCTGGGGATGGAAATTGAACCCATTGAATTTCTCTTTCCCGAAAGAGAACTTCTGACAAGAGAAAGGGCGTTACTAATTTCTTGATTTGACGTTTGCATTTTAAATCACTTGTTTTATTTCACGGGTTGGGTCCTTGGTCCTATGTCGCTTAAAAGCCTTGCTAAGTTGCAGGGGAACCAGCTTCCTTTGCATAAGTATTTCGTTATTGTCATTTCTATACATCATAAAGTAAATGAAAGCCAAATAGACAGGGTAAAAGCAACTTTCAATCAATAGGTCGGATTATCGGCTATAGATGAAGATGCAACAGGTAAACTAAATCCATACTTCTTTACAACAGAATTAACCAAGTCGTAGAACCATTGCCCTGAGGTCGGAGAAACATGAATTTTTTCAACAAGTATGGCTAAATTAACCTGCTGATATTGAACTTCTGGCATTCCCCTTATACCATTTTTCCACCAATACTGCTTCTTTGCTTTCTCCGTTACTGGTTCGGTCAAAATTACTACTCTAAGCTCTTTTTCGTAAGCAAAGCAAGGTCGCTTGAACATAAATGGAAATCCCCTATGCCAAGAAGCCACTTCGTCAAAGGCATCATTTTCCTGCCTATTGAAATCGACATAGTGAACTATACCTAAGTTTACGTCATGTTTGTTAACGAATGAATTACTCAACCGTTTGAAAGTTGATTGAAAAGCAACACCATCGGGACTTTTAACATATAATCTCCACATAGCAACTGACTCGGTTTCATCCATCGTCCAACTGTTTACGAATCTCATTTTTCTGTTAGCTTTAACAATTTTTGAATGAACAACACTGATTGTCTTTTGAGCACTTCTAAGTTCCCTTAGCTCTTTCTTATAGTCAAGATTCAAGTCTCTGCAAAGAGCCTTAATATTAGATGTTTTTTTGCGCCTGGTCTTTGGAAGCGTACCTTCAAACTCATCGTCTAACAAATCCATTCTTTTGAAATGAAGTGCACTGTTGCTTAATACAGAAACAAAAGTGGAAAAATCCATATACCGCCAAATTTTGGTTTCCAAGGGCGGTTTTTCGAACAATTCAAAATTCTTTTCTTCCATGACAAACCCTGAAATGTATGTTGGTATTTGTAGCTTAAAGGTTTGCGAAGAACAGGAATAGAATAGGGAGTCATAAGCATTTTTCAGGCAATAATATTTTCAATTTTTTATTTATTAGCAATGGAACGATTTTTAAAACCTCTTAAAAAGGAACCTATTACATTTTCCCTTTCTTCAAATATGCCCCTGATAATTAAATCAGTTTTTGTATTGGCGGCGATTATAATTTTAGCAATCATAGCCCCTCACTACATAAGTCTTTCGAGTTCCTGAAAAATTGCCGATACCAAACCTAAAAAATGAGATAACAGCGCAATAATACCGCAATATTAACGCATGACTAACGCATTACTAACGCAATACATATATTCTGTACTGTTCAAAGTGTGATACAATTAAAAAGAATATCTTGGGCAGAATAGATATTCAAGTTTACAAACGACTGAGGACAAGTTAGCGGCATGGTTTCACGGCTTGGGAGCGACTAACCATTCTGTTAACTTGCTTAATCCCCAGTGGCTTTAAAGCCAATACCCCTATTATACTGTGAAGTTATATAGCTTTTGATTACAAAATAGCTAACATTTAACTAGCAAAACACGTTAATGTGCACCTTTCTGGAAGAAAGATTTTTAAACCATAAGCGTCTTGCTGGATAAGGTTTTTATGCCCAAGTTTTCTGCAGCTTTGGCAAGTTTAACGTCGTCGCTGACTAAGATCTTGTCAGATTTCTTTGCCTCTACAAGGTAAGCTGTGTCATAAAATGTCAAGTTAAATTTGTACGCTGTGTCCAATACTTCGCTTCCTGTCTCATTATCAAGCGAGGCTACCTGCATACGTTCAAGAATCGAGTACATCAGATCCAATGATTTTTCAGCCTCATCAATACTTATCCTTTTAAGCAGAAGACATTCTCTCCACAACGCATTGCCCAGCTCGTAGTACGCTAAATAAATCGTTGCGCCTTTAACCAGTTTTTCCACGGCGTCTTGTGGCTGTTCTCTAATGAGTTTGTAAATGATGTTGGAGTCAAACAGTAACTGCGACTTTGTCATCTGCTGTCCCTTGTAGCCCGAATAGATTCAGTAAATTCTTCAGGCGGAATCTTTTTAAGAATTTCTGATACCTCTTTGGCAAGTTTGTTTAGGCGTTCTCTTTCCAATCGGTCTACTTCTGACTGCAAGGTTTCTCTTATCAGCGCACTTACATTTACGCCTAAGCTGGATAACTTTTTCTTAAGTTCAGCTGGAACCTTTGCGCAAACAGTTTCTTCCATCGCCATTTAGGTATTACCAATACAGTATAACAAACTCGTATGATAAGAAGATTGCTATCCTCAAATCTAACTGATAAATCTCTGGCTGCGGCAACATCCCTTATCGAACGCCGTTTAGAAGGGTATTCTTGAGCCGTCAAAGCCCATTTTTGAAATACCCAGCTCATCCTTAACTTCCCTCAACTGTGCAGCGGTGAAAACTGGGCCATCTCTGCAGACGCGGTATTTGCCAATGACGCAGCTTCCACATAACCCTATGCCGCAGCGCATTAACCTCTCTAGGCTGGCTTCTATGGGCAGTTTGCGTTGTTCTGTTAACTCAAAGATTTTTTTTATCATGACTTCTGGGCCGCAAGTGTAGATCATGTCGAATTTTTCTCTGTCCAATAGGCTGCTCAGGGGCTCTGTTACCAAGCATTGGAAGCCGTAAGTGCCGTCTTCCGTTGTTGTAATCAAGCTTTTCTCGTTACAGACACCGTTAAGCTCCCGAATAAAGAGGAGTTCATCTTTTGTTTTGGCACCCTCCACAAACGATAACCGCTCCGTCTTGGCTGAAAGCTGCTTTGCCAAAAACAGCAAAGGCGCCGTTCCCGTTCCACCGCTCACCAAGAGCACTCTGCCTCTGCTTTCAGTGAAATTGTTACCGAAAGGTCCACGTATGCCGACGGTTTCGCCTGCCATCATGCTGTTCAAATGTTGTGTTGCATCGCCAACTTGCTTCACCGACACGGAGACTATCCCATTACTAGCATCCATTATGCTCAGCGGGATTTCATCCACGCCTGGAATCCAAAGCATCAGGAACTGCCCTGGTTTAGCTTTAGAGCATAACTTATCAGGCATAATGAAAGTTTTAACGGTTGGACTCTCAACTCTAACCTGCACGATTTCTGTTGTTCTAAGCGTGTTAGCTGCGATGAGCGAGGCCGACAATTTCTTTCACACTCCCATAATGCTTCTTTCTCAAGTAAACTTCCACTCCTTTAGTTATGGCTTGGAAAACCTCCGTGTCCTCCAACGCAATGGCACTGCCAACCTGAACCGCGGAAGCTCCAGCCAAGAAAAACTCAACTGCATCACGCCAATCCGCTATTCCGCCGCAGCCTATGATTGGCACATCAGGCAACGCCTCACGAATCTCATATACGCATCGTAGGGCCACTGGCTTTATGGCTGGACCAGATAAACCGCCTTTTATGTTGCTTAAGATTGGACGCATCGTTTCAGAATCAATCGCCATCGCTTTAAGCGTGTTCACGGCTGTTAAAGCGTCTGCGCCAGCTTCAACTGCTCCCCGAGCTATTGCGGCTATATCTGTAACGTTTGGGGATAGCTTCACAATTACAGGTTTATCAACCGCCGCCTTAACCGTGTCAACCACATCAGCGAGGAACCGTGGGTTTTGACCGATTTCTGCGCCAGTTTGCTTAACATGGGGACAAGAAACATTAAGCTCGACTGCGTCGGCGCCTGCAGCAACGGCTTTTTGGGCAACTGCGGCGTATTCCTCTGCTGAGTAACCAAACACGCTAACTATAAGCGGAACGCGCAAAATGATTTTAGAGTACTTTATTTCTTCAGTGTACAAATCGATGCCGGGGTTCGGCAGTCCCATAGCGTTGATTAATCCGCTTTCTGCCTGAACCAGTGTTGGATTCGCATAGCCAACTCTTGGTTCTATACCGATAGATTTTGTAACTACCGCTCCTGCGCCGCCCTTGGCTACACGGTGAAGTGATTCAGCTGAGTAACCCAGTATTCCAGATGCAAGAATGGTTGGGTTTTCCAGCGTCAAGCCTGCAAGGCGTGTAGTTAACGGATTGCTTTCCAAATTCTGTTCTCACCGCTTAATCTAGTTATTTACTTTTAAAAAGATAAAGCTTCTTTAGCCAAGTACTTCAAACCGTCAAAAAAAGCTAAGTGCCATTTTGAATAGTTATAACACTTGTTATGTCTAATTTGCCACATCGTTGAAAGAAGCAAATATTTTTTGTGAAAAAAGAAAATGAGGGGTTTAGACTAACTTTGAAAGCGCCTTATTTCTTCTTTTTACCCTTTTTAACTTCTTTCTTTGGAGCCTTAGCCACTTTAATAACCTCAAAGTTACAATTGACTTCAATTTATATTTAAAATTTGCTAAAGGCTAAACATTCTGGCGCAACCGCCGAAATGGTTCAAAAATAGGCGCTATAAGCAAAATGACCTTAAAATCAAGCTGCTAATCTAGGTTTTTTTCCATGTTTTTTTAGTTGGTCAGAATTTACATTTATATGTCAATATTGAGATTTTGTTTTTTTGATAAGATTTTATCAAGCAAAATTAAACCAAGAGAAGTTGCCCTCTGAAAACACTACTTTGTAAACATCGCTTTATCTTGAATGTACTCTTTTCCAGTGCGCAGGGCAATTTCGGCTTTTGCCAATTCGCTTCCCAAGTACGCCGCATGGTCTTCTCTTGAAACCAAACCCAATTCAATAATCTTTGAGCAGATGGCGTCAGCGGTTTTGCCCTTGATAATCTTATCCGGCTTCTCCATCTTCGCAGAAGCATAATGCAGCGCAACTATGTCTTTTCCAATGTGGTCCACCAAGATTGTGAATGAACCCAGTGCATCCAATTCTGTTAAAGCTGGTTTTTCCGCTGAAATTACCTGCACGTTTTTTTCAAACGCTTTATTATACAGTTCTTCCCGGTTCCTTTTGTCCTTAAGCAACAGCAAGTCTACGCCGAGATCTTTAGGTACTGAACAACGTTTTTTTGCCAGAAACATCATCTTAGCCGCAGCGGCTTCCTCGCCTACAGTTCCCTTCGCTTTGTCACTTTTCTCTGTTGCCAGCAGGATGCTTGCGCCTACCTCAGATGATAACCGTGCCAGCAATGCGTTAACGCCAACGGAATCCGCATCCATCAATTCAGTAACATTCGAAACACCGACAAACAACGGCACATTCCGATTTCTGTCAGCGAATTGGCGAAAAGCAATAAACGATTCCAAAACATCCGAAGGGTCAAGAATCAAATCTGCCAGGCATCTTGTCACGCCTAACCTCTTTGCTTTCTCAAGTATCTCCTCTATGAACTGGACGCGTTCTTCAGCTTTTTTTGGGAAATAGCCTTGGCGCTGATTTGTCGGGATAACAACCACAGCAGTATTAGAGACATAGGGTGCAATCGCTTCAATGTTTCCTGCATCGGCACTCAAAACGAGGTCTGCGCCAGCGTGAACTGCTGCTCGAATCTCTGCTGGGTCAAGTGAATCTATGCTTACAGGCACATTCACAATTTGCTTCACGAATGTAACAATGCGTTTTGCATCTGAAGGTCTGGATTCGCCTGCAACCATACCGACATCGATAATGTCTGCGCCAGCCTCTACGAAGTGGTTTGCTAACCGCTGAATTGTTTCCTTATCCATTAAGGGTGCATCAACGATTTCAGCTAAGACGCGCATGGGAAAGTCTCTGCCGACCGCCAAGTCCCCGATCAGCATGCTGCTGGGTTTCTTAAGTAGGGCTTCACGGTTTTGCTCCGCCTTCTCTATTTCCTGCAAGGCTTTTTTCTGAAGCTTCTCCCGCAGCAAATCGCACGCGGGCACAACTGTTGAAAGCTGAACTTTCCCCAGCGAATCCAGCACCGTTGGCAGATCAGCAGCATACCTTGGACCTTTAAAGGTCTGGACGCCAAACGCTTTTGTAATTACGGATGTGTCTCCTCGGATGAGCCCTGGCACCAAAATCAGGTCAAAACCTGTTACGTCAATATCTTTTAGTGTTTTGGCGATGGTTTCAGGAGTTAACAGGGCTGCAACTGGAATCTTGAGGGCAACTGTTTCGGTGTTTACGCTGCTTTCTTGTGCATAGCGTTTAACCGTGTCCTCTGCAAGTGCACCTGTAATCAAGAGTACCTTCAAATCTTTGTCCGTTTTGTTAATTGACAAGTTTAATGGTTGCCCCCTTATTGTTTGCTTTCGCATTCAGCTTTAACGATGACGTTCGGCTCCCAAGCCTCCAAACATTTGGCTTAAGTCCACGTTTAAATCTAGTAATCCCAGATGTCGCTGAGCTGGGCTTTTAACGTAAACCTTCAGTTTTGTTCCTCCATGAATCTATTCTTTCCATCAAATCAGCCATAACTATAGAGTAAGATGAGTTCGGAGCTACTCGATTCACCACATCATTGCAGTTTTCAATCAGTTTCAAGAGTTCACTAACTTTTTTTTGTTTCCCTTCATCGTTTAGAAAAACTTTCACGCGGGTTGCATGTATAATGGCTTCAAGCGTCGCATCCATAGCGCGGCAGTGCACCTGAGGAAATTTCCGCGTCGCCCGCACTAACTCTACGTTGCACTCGACTCTGGTTTTTAATGTGCCAATTGGCGTAATCTCAGTGACTGAAACATCAATGGTTGCATCTGCAAACCGTAGTTTAGGCGCGTTAACGGCTTTTGCTTTTTCAAACCATTCTTGAGTCAGCTTGCCGTTTTGGTTTGCTTCTTTGAAGGCTGTTTTGTAAAAAACCTCTATGTTGCTTGTTAAATTTACAATCGCACACCTGTTTGCTTTAATGTTGATGCAGGTTGTTGACGAATTGAAAAGGTTGATGATGAGATGCTGCTCGTCTTCCATGATGACCCCCATTGGTGCCGCGTCAGGTTTCCCATCCATATTATAAGTGGAAACTATGCACTCAGCAATCATGCCTTTTAAGAAGCCTAAATCACTTAACTTCGCCGCCAAACCAACTCACACCACATAGAAGGTCGCAAGCATTTTTTTCAACCGAATGTAAATTTTCGCAGTAACGTAATAAAGCTTTGCCAAACTAAACGGCGGTCACATTTTTGGAAAGCTGATCCGCGAATGCTGAATCACCTGCATGGGTGATTGCGGCTTGTTTGTGGTTGGGTCCTTTGTCTTCTTGGTCTCCTAAAGTTTCATTGACGCCTTTGACGTCAGCTGTTGGCGAAGGAAAGGAAATCATGGTTGAGCTTGCTGACCGCGTTTCACGCGTGTTTAGCTGCTTAGCGCTTGGATGTTAGCAACTTGTCCGGTGTCTGCCCATATCCCGACGCCTATGCTGTTAACTCCTCCCGGGTAAACCTTGTCGAGATACAGTGTGACGTACCAGTAGGGGACTAAGGAAAGACCCGATTGAGGTGTAGCATAGAACACCGCCGAGACGGGCTCTTGAAGCACGGTGAAATCGGAAACCTGCACTCCGCTCGCGTTCCAAGTGAAGGTGTTTGCAGCGTCTCTGGCGATTTGAATTGCTTGGTCTTGAGTGATATTCATCTGGGTGCTGCCGATCGAGTAGAGCTGCCAATCGTCACTCAAAGAGGTCAGGATGCCGTTTTCAAATGTTATTTGGAGGCTTTTGGCGGCGAAATCAACGTTATTCTCCGTGTATAGCATCGAGAACTGAGCATTATCTCCGTTTATAGAAATTTCGAGCTTGACGTTGCCCAAGGTTTGGTCTTGCTGAGCTTCGGTGGCTACGGATAAAAGCTGGCTCATCTGGTTCAGGTAGGAAGCATTGTCAACAGAATCGTACCTTGCTATAACGTTTCTTACCGCCGTTAAGAAGTCAGTCGGTTGAGGTTGAAGGTAGATCGGGTTGAAGGACGCTACGCCTTCTATCAAGTTGAGCTGAAAAAGCGAGAAGTTACCGTTCCTAAACGTTAAGACCAGGTTAATGTCGCTTGCGTTGTTAACAAGGGAGTATGTCAGCACTTCCTCAGTAATGCCTGGCAGACCAACCTCGGATCCCGAAGTGTCGCTAAGAAGGGTCACTTGATATTTTGCGACATCTATCTGGAAAACATTCTTTATGATGGACATCGCCTCGTCAGCGGAGCTGCTTCCCGAGAGCAATTGCTGATTCTGCGATTGCGACTTTTCAAAACTAGCGCCCAGAGCGCCGTAGTCCTTAGACAGTTGATTATAGGAGGCGTATTGCCCGTAGGACACGCTTGCCAAAATCACAACGGCTATTATGAAGATTGCAAGCAGCGACTTCCACCTTAAAGGCAACGACGAAAAGCTTTTCTTCTGGACTGAAGGAACCTCTTCCGCTCCCTTCATCATTACCACGGCGGCTTCGCCGAAACTGGATAACTTGTATGTTCCGTCCTCTTTCTTCGCCACCAGTTCGCCGAGGTTTTCAAGGTGATAGGTCAAATGTGAACTTGGAATCCCGAGTTGATCAAGCATCTCGGAAA
>Ga0326728_10005049_pt1 | contig 37947 bp, 37 predicted proteins | sample MB3enrmetagenome_FD_207602 | JGI IMG/M metagenome (GOLD analysis project Ga0326728, IMG submission 207602) | Lab enriched peat soil microbial communities from McLean, Ithaca, NY, United States - MB31MN | ecosystem: Environmental > Terrestrial > Soil > Wetlands > Peat | place: USA: New York...
CGGGGTTATCTCCATATCCCCGACCCAAGTCACCCTCAAGGATAGGCAAGTTCATCCTAATACGCTGACCTGCAAGCACTTGGCCGTCGTTCTAAAGTAGCCGCACCCAAATGATATCAGGATTGTTGTTGTGCCCATCGGACTATGCAGGCTCTGTCACCTCGAAAATGAGCTATTAGACAGCCATTTTGTTCCACGAGCGTTCTATCCGCCCAAGCCGCGCTTTGTGAACAAGCGCATCGTTCTGCCCACCAATAGACACGTCAGCGACTATCTATTTTGCGCGTCCTGCGAGGACTTGCTGAATAAGAAGGGTGAATCACCAGTTCTGGCGCTTATTGCGCCGAACGCGCCAAACTTTCCGTTGCTTGACCGTTTACGGACTTTTCCTTGCATCGCCGTGCGATCTGAGTTGGTTATACATTCCGGGCCGCGATGCGGGGTAGCTACCGAGCCCCTCGCGTACTTTATGATCAGTCTGCTCTGGCGTGCCGCGATTCACGATTGGCGGATGTCCGATGGATCGATTAAGAAGCGTTTTGATCTTGGAATTCACGAAGAACGGTTTCGGAAATATCTGCTGGGCGAAACGGGCTTCCCGCCCGACGTCACGGTCGTAGTTACCGTCTGCGTGGATGCGCTTTCTAGAAGCTCCTTTACCTCGCCGTCAGAAGGGACGCCCGACAATCCGCACACATGCTTCACATTTCTCGGCCGTGGCGTCTACTTCCAAACGCTTGTCGGGGAGGATGTGCCGCCTTCGTTCCACCGGATGTGCTGCTACTCTTCCCCTGAACAATTCATCTTCGTTCGCAACGGGGAGAAGAAGATACTCGACGCGTACCTGAACCTGTTTGCCACTGCTGAACCGGTCGGCAAAGAACCTCCATACCGCATCGTTCCGACGTGATCGATCTCGGGTCTAAGCACGAGTCACTCTCGCTTCCTCAAAATCTCATTTCGTCGTCGTGCTTCCACCAAATGTGGATAGGCTCGCCGACGCGGTAGGCGCCGTTGTTGCGCAGGGCCTCTTCGCGGGAGACTTCGGCGACGGCTTCCTCTCCGGTTTCCAAGCGGGCGGTGATGTGGATGCAGTTGCCGAGGAAGACGGTCCGGGTGATGGTGGCCTGGCGCGCGGGGTAACCGTTGATGGGTCCGGTGGGCGAGAGGCGCGTGGTTTCAGGGCGCACGCCAACGCCATCGATCCAGTTCACGGCGCCAAGGAAACCGGCCACGAAGCGCGTCGCGGGGCGGAGGTAGACCTCTTCGGGGGTGCCCACCTGCTCTACGCGTCCCTGGTTCATGACGGCGATGGAGTCCGACATGGACATGGCTTCTTCCTGGTCGTGTGTGACGAACAGGAATGTGACGCCGACGCGGCGTTGGAGCTCCTTCAACTCGACGCGCATTTCGTGGCGGAGCTTGGGATCGAGCGCGGCGAGCGGCTCGTCAAGCAGCAGCACTTCGGGCTCAAGCACTAAAGACCGGGCGAGAGCCACGCGCTGGCGTTCGCCGCCAGAAAGCTGCGAGGGGTAGCGCGCCTCCTTGCCGGCCAGCCGCACCATTTCGAGAGCGGCGCGGACGCGTGACGCGCGGTCGCGAATGCCGCGCTCGCGCAGGCCGAACTCAATGTTCTCCTGGGCCGTGAGGTGCGGGAACAGGGCGTAGTTCTGGAACACCGTGCTGACGTTGCGTTCGTAGGGGCGGCGGCCGTTGACGAGCGTGCCGCTGAGCCAGACCTGGCCGGCCGAAGGCTCCTCGAAGCCCGCGATCATGCGGAGGGTCGTGGTTTTGCCGCAGCCGGAAGGGCCGAGCAGCGAGAAGAAGCCGCCCTTGGGGATGCGGAGCGAAACTCCGGTGACCGCCACGTGGCCGGGATAGTGTTTGGCGAGATCCTGGAGTTCGAGGCTACAATCCACTGGAAAAAATATAACGCAAATGAAACAGTGGGGGACACAAGAAAATACCGCCAGAACCAAGTTTCACCGCCGAGACGCAGAGACGCCGAGAACACCAAGAAATCAAGCTGACTGATTCGCACCTCGCCGGTAGGAGTCCGAAAGAACCTAAAGAGAGCGCAGAGAAAGGACTGGAGACGAGCAGCCTGCTTGCCTCCGGCGCGCCGTGGGTGTGTACTGCTAGGAATGAGGCGGACACTGCTGGTTGCGGCGTTTTTTACCGGCGCCTGCCTGGGGCAGGATCAGCCGTATGAGTTGGGCGGCAGCATCGGATACGGTTTCTACAGGCATGCCACCGTGTTCTCGCCCGATGGCGATGCCACTGCGGGGATCAAGAACCGGTTTGTGGCGGGTATGGTCTTTACAGAAGACCTGTACCAATACCTCTCGGGGGAAGTGCGCTATCTCTACCAGGATGGCGACCCGTATCTTTCGGCGGGCGGCGTCCGGGCCTACGTGCAGGGGCAGTCACACGCTTTGAACTACGATCTGCTGTTTCACTTTCGCCCGCGGGCGGCGCGCATCCGGCCGTATATGGCAGCGGGGATGGGAGGGAAGGATTATGTGGTCACAGGGCCCGAGCCGTTTCCCCAACCATTGCCGGGCATCGCGACGCTGACCAACCACGACCAGTGGCGGCTGCTCTACAGTGTGGGATTCGGGGTCAAGTATTACTGGGGCCGGTACGTGGTACTGCGCTTCGACTTCCGCGACTACCTGACGCCGTTCCCGAACCAGGTGATCGTACCGGCGCCGCACGGTACTGATCGGGGCATCTTCGAGCAGTTTACACCCATGTTTGGCGTAGGTTACCGGTTCTGACGGGCGGCCGTCGCCGTGCGCCTCTGCTGAACGAGTGCGAGTATCGGGACGAGTAACGGAACCAGCAACAGCACGGACTGGCGGCGATATTTAGCCATCGCGCGGTGCTCGTCCTTTAGTTCATCGCCGAACTCCGCCCGGGCGCTCTGCTGCCTCGTGATTGCCACCGCGTAAGCCAGCATAGGCACGTAGTTGATTCCCAGCGATATGAAGTAGAGCCCCAATGCAACCTGCCACACGGAATGGCCCCGAAACAGGACGAAGATGCCAAGGGCGGCACTAAGGAGCACGCCGGTTGCGAACTCCCCGATGATGAGCTTGGACCCGAGAAAGACTATGTCGATGGCGGCGAGTTTTCGAGGGTTCATCACAACAGCTAGTCGCGCTAGGCCGGACTTTCTTACAGTCTCCTACAGCCCGTCAGGCTGACACCTGGTGGCTCCCGGCTTCCCGCCCTTGTATACTAACGGCTTTGGCGAGGATTCGGCCTATGAGCGCTCCGGCAATCTTGCAATCCGAGGCAGGGGTGGAACCAAATCGCGAGCTGGCCCTGGCGTCGTTGCGCTACATGGCCATGATGCGGGAGGTCGAGGACCGCATCGAGCGCAAGCTCTACCGGCAAGGCAAAATCCTGGGCGGCGTGTACGTGGGGCGCGGGCAGGAAGCCATTCCCGTTGGCGTGGGACTGACGGCCGAGCCGGACGATGTGCTGTGCCCGTCGCATCGGGATATGGCGCTGTTTCTAATCCGTGGCGTGCATCCGCGGCAGATTTTCGCGCAGTACATGGGGCGCGTGGGCGGGCTGACGCGTGGCAAAGACGGCAACATGCACATGGGCGATATGAGCCGGCGGCTTATCGCGATCATCAGTGCTATGGCAGCGTCGGTGCCTGTGGCGGCTGGAGCGGCGCTGGCCCTGAAGTACAGGGGCACGCGGAACATTGCTTACTGCTTTTTTGGCGACGGCGCGACCAGCCGCGGGGACTGGCACGAAGGGCTGAATCTGGCGTCGGTGCAAAAGCTGCCGGTGGTTTACGTTTGCAACAACAACCAGTACGCCTACTCGACGCCGGTCTCGAAGCAAATGGCTTGCGCGAATGTGGCGGATCGCGCGCCGGGCTACGGCATTCCGGCCGAGATTGTGGATGGCAATGACGTGCTGGCCGTGCACCAGGCGGCTGGGCGAGCTGCTCAGCATGCCCGGGCGGGCAACGGGCCGTACCTGATTGAGTGCAAAACGTTCCGCATGACCGGCCATTCGGCGCATGATGCGGCGGATTACGTGCCGCCAAGGCTACGCGAGGAATGGGAAAAGAAAGACCCCATCGCGCGGCTCGAAAGGAAAATGGCCCGCAAGGGCTGGGCGTCGCAAGACGAAATCAGCCAACTGCACGAGGAAATCCGGCAAGAGGTGGACGCCGCCGTTGAGTGGGCGGAGAACAGCCCATACCCGGATGCTTCGGAACTGCTCGACAACGTGTACGAGAGCTAGCCGATGCAGATGACCTACCTAGAGGCCATCCGGCAGGGCATCCGCGAGGAGATGCAGCGTGATCCGGATGTTTTCCTGATGGGGGAAGACATCGGCATTTACGGCGGCGCGTTCAAGATCACGGCGGGAATGCTCGAAGAATTCGGCGAGAAGCGGGTGATCGATACGCCGATTTCGGAATCCGCCATTGTGGGCGCGGCGATCGGGGCGAGCTTGATGGGGTTGCGGCCGGTGGCGGAGATGCAGTTCGCTGATTTCATCACCTGCGGCTACGACCAGATCGTCAATTTCGCGGCCAAATGCCGTTACCGGTGGGGAGCGGGTGTGCCCATGGTGATCCGGGCCCCCTCGGGCGGCGGGATTCATGGCGGGCCGTTCCACTCGCAGAACCCGGAAGCGTGGTTCGCGCACACGCCGGGGCTCAAGGTGGTGGCGCCGGCGACGGCGGTGGACGCCAAGGGGCTGATCAAGTCCGCGATCCGCGACAACGATCCGGTCTTGTACTTCGAGCATAAAGCGCTGTACCGGCGGATCAAGGAAGACATCCCCGACGGCGACTTCACTGTGCCGATCGGCAAGGCGGCGGTGGTGAGAGAGGGCCGTGACCTTTCGATCATTACTTACGGCGCGATGGTACACGTAGCGCGGGAAGCCGCGGAAGTGCTTGAAAAAGAAGGGATTTCGGTCGAGATTGTAGACCTGCGGACGCTGGCGCCCTTGGATGAGGACACTGTCCTGGCGAGTGTGCGCAAGACGTCTAAGGTGTTGCTTTTGCACGAGGATGTGCTGACCGGGGGCATTGGAGGCGAACTGGCGGGCCGGATTTCCGAGAAGGCGTTCGAGTATCTGGATGGGCCGATCGTGAGGGTGACGGCGCCCGATACTCCGGTACCTTACAGTCCACCCCTCGAAGAGGCATTCCTACCGAACGCCGCGAAGGTGGTGGAACGGGCGCGGTGGCTGGCGCGCTACTGAGCCGCTTTGCGGCTTCGCGGGCGTGCGCTTGGTGAGCAGTTTCTTCAGGTCTAGCAAGTACTTAGGCCGATATTGCTTGGGCGACCATCTTGTGTGGGGCTTGAAGTGGACACCGACGTAGTACCCAATGTCGCGGAAGAAGCAGTAGGACACCGAGCCTTCCAGCCGCCCTTTGCGATACCGGATCACGACGGCAGTGTCGAGCGGTAAGGGGTTATCCAGATTCAGACACGCCCCGGAGGGTGAGATATCGTCGAGAAGGGCTGTTGCTTGTTGGTGTTGGCCCGATTTATCCGTCCACTGGGCCTCCACCATGTCGGCGCACAGCAGCCGCGGTTCCGCACGGCGATCTAGCATACGTAAATAGGATCGGTTCGTTGGACTCAGGGCTTTAGGGGCCTACACGCCCCGGCGGTTGCCCCAGAGCTCGATGTGCAGGCGCGGGCTGAAGCGGAAGCCCTCGCGCTTGGCGATTTCCGCAAGCCATGCGCCGCGTTCGTGGAGCACCGAAGCATCAATCCCCTCGGGCATCAGGATGACCCTGGTGCGATCGGCGGCGACTTGGTCCAGCATGCCCCGGATTTCGTCCAAATCGCCCGGCTCGGCGACCACGAACTTAAGCTGGTAATCGTAACCTTCCATCAACCGCCGCAATACGCCGGGCTGGAAGCGGAGCCGGTCGTGTTGCGTGGCCCAGGAACCCTCCGGTGTGGAGTTGGCGAGTTTGGGGCTGATGCTCATGAGATCGCAGGCGACGGGCGCGAAGACAGTGCCTGCGGTTTCGATGGTGATGTGCAGGCCGCGGGCGCGTAGACGCTCGGTCAGCGGGATGATCTCGGGCGCGATCATGGGCTCACCACCGGTCACGACCGCATGGCGCGCCGGGTAAGCCGCGACCTGTTCGAGAATCTGATCGAGCGAGCGTTCCTCGCCTTGGGGTTGCCAGGAGGTGTAAGGCGTGTCGCACCAGGAACAGCGCAGATTGCAGCCGCTCGTGCGGATGAAGACCGACGGCACACCGAGCAGCGAGCCTTCGCCCTGGATGGAGTGGAAGATTTCGGCGATGTACATAGGTGCTAGGTGTTAGGTTCTAGGTGCTAGCAACCAACGGATCAGCCATCCCCGCTTCCTCGAAGCCTTTTCGGCGCAGTACGCACGAATCGCATTGGCCGCAGGGGCGGCCGGCGGGGCCGGGATCGTAGCAACTGTGCGTCAGGCCAAAATCGATGCCTAATTCCGCCCCCAGCTTCACGATCTCAGCTTTCGAGAGCTGGATCAATGGCGTGTGAATCTTGATGTGGGTGCGGCCTTCGACGCCGGCTTTGGTGGCGAGGTTGGCCATGCGCTCATAGGCCTTGATGTATTCAGGACGGCAGTCGGGATAGCCGGAATAATCGAGCGCATTCACGCCGATGAAGATATCGGAAGCGGCGAGGACTTCGGCCCAGGCGAGGGCGAACGACAGGAACACGGTGTTGCGCGCGGGGACATAGGTAACTGGGATATCGGCACCCATGTCAGCTGGCGCGCGGCCCTTGGGAACGGCGATGTCGCTGGTGAGGGCGGAGCCGCCGAAGACGCGCAGATCGATGCGGGCCACGAGGTGCTGCACCGCGCCCAGGCTATGAGCAACGCGGGCGGCCGATTCCAGTTCGATGCGGTGGCGCTGGCCGTAATCGAACGAGAGTGCGTAGCAATCGAAACCGTCGCGGCGGGCGAGGGCGAGGGTGGTGGAGGAATCGAGGCCACCGCTGAGCAGGCAGACGGCTATCATGCCACGTGCTTCGGCAGTTTCAGTGCCAGCAGGAATCCCAACAGGGGGAAGAGCGAAAGTGCGATGAAGGCGGTCTGCATCGAGAACAGGTCGGAAATCCAGCCGGTCAACGGGATGAACAGCAGGCCGGCGGTGCCCCAGGCGAAACCCATCATCAGCGCGGATACGGTGCCGGTCTGCGAAGGCGCGAGCTGTTGGGCCATCACAACGTTCACGGGCATCGTAGACAGCAAAATTAAACCACCAAAGGCTAAAGCGAACGTCGATATCCATCCACTCGTGAAGACGAACAGAGCGAGGAACGGAACGGAGACGATCATGGAAAAAAGAATGACGCGGCGGCCGCCGAAGCGGTCCGCGAGATTGCCGCCGAGAATGCCGCCTATCGCGCCGGTTCCGAGGTAGAGCGCCAGGTTCAGACTGGAGCTTGCGAGGGAATAACCGCGCTGAGTGTGCAGGTAGAGCGGCAGGAATTGGGCGAAATTGACCTGCACGATGGAGCGGATGAATACGAGCAGGAACAGGATCGTCATCGGCTTCGAAACGGCGCGCAGCGGCGCCCAGTCAAAGCGCGGGTTGTGGTCCTGCTCCACTTGGCGCTGGGCGGGCCGCAGATACAGCAGTAGAACGGCAGATAAGGCCACACCCGGCAGCGCGGCCCAGTACGTTCCTGCAAGTCCCAGCCGGCCAGACACGGCAGAGAAAAACAATGGCCCCATGGCGGAGCCCGCGGTGCCGGAGCTGATGAAGATGGCCATGGCGCGGGCGTGGTGGCGGGTGAAGCCGTGAGTAGCGTGCGACGCCGCGTGCGGATGAAACGAGGCAATCCCCGCACCGCCCAGGAACACCATCACGAGGAGCATTCCGTAGTTCGGCGCCCAGCCGAGCGACGAGATGAAGATCCCGGCCATCGCTGGCGCGAAAGCGGTGAACAAACGCGAATGGAAACGATCGGAGAGATAGCCCCAACCCGGCTGCAACATCGAGGAGGAGAACGAGAGGACACCAGCCAGAATGCCCGCTTGGGTGAAGTTCATGTGAAACGGGGCGATCAACAGCGGCTGCAAAGCGCCGAGCGCGCCCGAGTAAAGATCGATGATGAAATGAGTCAGACAGAACAGCGTCAGCGTGAAGAGGGCGGCGCGCGCAGCCGGGGCGAACTCCGGTTGGATTGCGGGATCGAGCAGACCTGCTCTGTGAGGCATGCTTTGGATACTGCGCTCATTATAGCCGTCCACCCACGCATCGCGGGCGAAAGGGCAGGCCCACCTACAATGGTTCGTGATGAGCAAGCGAGCGGGATGGTCTTTGTGGTTGGCTGCGGTGGTCTTGTTTTTCGTGCTCAACCGTCCGGCGTACAAGGGCTACTTTCAAGCCGACGATCTGGACACTCTGGGGTGGGCTCGCAGGCTGCCCGTGAGTCACTTTACCCAGTGGCTGGCCACGCCGCAATTGTCACCGGTCAATTTCCGGCCGGTGGGCGCTTTTTACTATCACGCGATCGCGGGCCGCTTCGGTTTGGATTTTCCGAAGTACCTGGTTCCCCTGCACGGCCTGCATTTGCTCAACATCTGGCTGGTGTGGGTGCTGATTCGCAAGCTCGGGATTGGCCCGTGGGCCGCGGCGGCCGGTGCGTTTTTCTTCGGATTCCACGCCGCGCTGATCGATGCCTGGTGGAAGCCGATGTTCGTATTCGATGTTCTGTGCGGGACGTTCGTGCTTCTCGCGCTGCTGCTCTATGCGTACGATCGCTGGCTTCTCAGCCTGATCGCCTTCTGGCTGGCATTCAAGTCAAAAGAGCTGACTATCATGTTGCCCGTGGTGCTCGCTGGTTATGAGCTGTGGTTCGGCGGAAGGCGCTGGAAGCGGCTGATTCCTTTCTTCGCCGTCTCGATTCTGTTTGGCGTGCAGGCGCTCATCGTGCGGCCGGGACGGGGCGACTATCAAATGCAACTCGGATGGGGCGCACAGATGGCGACCATCGGCTATTACGCATCGCAGCTCTTCTTCGTGCCGTACGCTGGTCTCGCTGTGCTTGTGCTGCCTTTCGTGATTCGCGGCCGGCAGGTTTGGTTCGGCCTTGCGACAACGTGCGTACTGTTGTCTCTTCTTCTTCTGCTGCCCGGCCGCTTGTTTGCCGTCTACTGGTATGTTCCGCTCATCGGCGTGGCGATCATGCTGGCGAGTAGCGCGGAAGGGCGGTGGCGCGCGGCCGTTGTGGCTGTGTTGCTGGCGCTGTGGATTCCGTGGGACTTCCTGAATTTCCGCGACGCGCGGCGGGTCATTGAGCGGCAGGAGCAACAGTATCGCGCTTACGTGGCAGCGATAGAGAAGTTTGCGCGGGCGAACCCGCATGAGCGCCTGTTTGTGTGGGATCATCTTCCGGACGGATTCCAGGGTTCCGGGGTCTCCGGCGCACTGGCGTGCATTTACGACACGACGGACATCACGACGCGGTACATCGGCGATCCGGGAATGGAAGCGCTTTTGCAATCGGGCGATGCCGTCCTGCTGCGTTGGATTGAGGTTTTCCGGCGGCTGGACGTAGTGCACTTTGCGCGCCTGCCGAAACCGGCGCCCTACATCACGATGGATGAAAGTATGCCTGGAGGCCAATTGATTTCCGGCTGGTACGGACTCGACTGGGATAGCCGCTGGGCGCAGCCGGATGCGGTGACGGTGCTCACCCGGGCCGGCGATGCCCGGAGTTTTGAAGTGACGGCCTGTCCAGCACCGAAGCAGATCAGCACGCTGCGAACTGTAGATTTCGACGTCCTGTTTGATGGCGAACCAGTTGGGCATCGTGCATTTGTCGCGCCTGGATGTGTGACCGTGAGCTGGCCGTTGCCGCGCGGCCCCGCGGGCACGGTGAGGGTTGGGTTCCGGACGAGACCGCCATTTCACGATCCACCGGACAACCGCAACTTCGGGATCCAGATTCAGGCTTTCGGATTCTCCGGGCAAGTCGCCAATTAGTCGGGAATTCGAATACTTCCGTCCTCCGCGATCGGGAACGATGGATTCCAGGCGACCTCCCAGAGGAACCCGTCCGGATCAGAAAAGTACCCCGAATAGCCGCCCCAGAAGGCTTCCTGAGCAGGTTTCAGGAGTTTTGCACCCGCGGCTTCAGCATCTTCGAGCACCGAATCAACTTCCGCACGATTGCGGGCATTGTATGCGAGCGATATTCCGTGGAAGCCGTGCCCGTCAGGAGCGATATTCGCATCCTTTGCGAGCTCGTGTCGCGGGTAGAGGGCGAGGCCCATCCCTCCCGCCTGGAAAAATACGACGCCTTCAGCCTTGGCCATTGACCGCCGCCATCCGAGGCGCTCATAGAATTCCCTGCTGCGGTTTAGATCCCCCACGCCAAGCGTGATGAGGCTTACGCGCTGTTCCATCTCTCTGCCTCCTGCTACCGCTTCCTCGCTCCGTTCGCCTATTAGTTCACGATTCCAACCTGAGTCAGCAACCACGCATACTCGAAGGCCTGGTCCTTGAGCCGGTCATAGCGGCCCGATGCACCGCCGTGGCCCGCGGGGTCCATTTTGATTTTGAGCAGAAGCGGGTTGGAATCAGTCTTCACGGTGCGCAGCCGCGCCACATACTTTGCCGGTTCCCAGTACATCACCTGGCTGTCGTTCAGGCTGGTAGTCACGAGTATGGCCGGATAGGCGCGCTTCTCGAGATTGTCATAGGGGCTGTAGGTCTTCATGTAATCGTACGCCGCCTTCTCATTGGGGTTGCCCCACTCCAGATATTCGCCGACCGTGAGTGGCAGCGACGCGTCCATCATGGTGTTCATTACATCGACGAACGGCACCGCGGCGTGGACGGCGTGGAAAAGATCGGGCCGCATGTTCACGACGGCGCCCATCAGCAGGCCGCCCGCGCTGCCTCCCTCGATCACCGAACGGTCCTTCGACGTCCAGTGTTCCTTGATGAGATACTCGGCGCTATCGATGAAGTCGAAGAAGGTGTTCTTCTTCTTCATGAGCATGCCGTCCTCCTTCCAGCGCTCGCCCATCTCGTCTCCGCCGCGGATGTGTGCGATCACGTAGGCCATGCCGCGATCGAGCAGGACGAGCCGCGAACTGGAGAACGCCGCCGGCATGCCGAACCCGTAAGAACCATAGCCGTAGAGGAAGAGCGGCCCTCTACCGTCGCGCTTGAATCCTTTCTTGTAGACGATGGACAGCGGCACCTTCACGCCATCGCGCGCCGTGGCCCACTGGCGCTCGGAGACGTATTGGGAGGGATCGTAACCGCCCAAGACTTCCTGCTGCTTCAGCAAAGTCGACTTGCCCGTTTGGGTATCGTAGTCGAAGACGCTGGGCGGTGTGATGAGGCTTTGGTAGCTGTAGCGGTAGGTCTTGGAATCGTAGTCGGGAGTGCCTCCGGGAAATGCCGAATAGACCGGCTCGGGAAATGAGATGGTGTTCCAGGTAGCGGACTTGAAGTCATAAACCCGCAGGCGATTGAGAGCTTGCGACTTTTCGACGGACACCGCGAAGTCCCGAAACAGATCCATGCCCTCAACGAGGACGTCGTCGTTGTGCGGAATTAAAACCTTCCAGTTCTTCGGACTCGGGTCAGCCGCCGGCGTGGTCACGACCTGAAAGTTCTTGGCGTCTTTGTTGGTCCGGATGTAGAACAGGTTCTCGCGATGGTCTACCTCGTAGCGATGATTCTTCTCGCGCGGGAGAAAGACGGTGAAGTTAGCCTGTGGCTGGCTGGCGCGCAGGTAACGGACCTCGGTCGAGTCAGTGCTCGCGATGTCCAACATCAGGTATTCTTTATCGCGCGTCTTGCTTACCCGAATACGAAACAGCTCGTCCTTCTCTTCGTAGACCGGTTCGGACGCCTTCTCACCGAGCGTGTGGCGCCAAAGGTGGTCCGCACGCTTGGTCACGGCATCTTCAGTGGTGAGGAACAGGGTGCGGTTGTCGGCGGCCCATTGCACGCTATCGACGCGTTCCATCGTATCCGGCAGGACCTCACCGGTGCGCAGATCCTTGACGTGCAGGCTGAACTGCCGGAATCCAACGTAGTCGGTCGTGTAGGCGAGCAGATTCTGATCGTCGCTCACTTCAAAAGCGCCCAGACCCACGAATTGCTTCCCCTGGGCGAGTTCATTCAGGTCGAGCAGCACCTCTTCTTTTCCGTCAAGACCCTTCTTGCGGCACTGGATGGGGTACTGTTTTCCTTCCTCGGTGCGTGAGTAGTAGAAAAAGTCACCGCGCCGCTCCGGCACGCTCAGATCGGTCTGCTTGATGTGGCCCAGCATCTCCTTGTAAAGCGCTTCCTGAAAGGGCTTCAGGTCCTTGGTCATTGCTTCGGTGTAGGCGTTCTCGGCCTTCAGGTACTGGATCACATCGGGACTGGATTTTTCGCGAAGCCAGAAGTAGTCGTCGATGACTGTCGCACCGTGACGGACCTCACGGTGTTCGACGCGCTTGGCGACGGGGGGAGACGGCACTATCTGTGCGGTGAGGGAAACGCCGAAAACAAAAACGAGGACGACGACGGGTCCAGGGATGGAATGCCATGGGATGAACATTGTTTCAATTCTATGATGCCGGGGCGGGGGCACGGGAGAAGCGCTTGAGAAAGTGGGAGATCAAACGGTACCCTGGAAGGCCGGTGAAAATTCCCAAACTCCGCCGGGTCATCGCGGCTCTGCTGTTTCTGTCCACGATGATCAACTACGCCGACCGGCTGGCCCTCTCGATCGTGTCGCGCGACATCCGCGCCGAATTCCACATGACGGAGCAGGATTACTCCTACGTCATCACCGCGTTTTTTGTGGCCTACGCCATCATGTATGCCGGCTCCGGGTATCTGGTGGACCGGCTCGGAACGCGGCGCGGGTTTGCGCTCTTCATCTCAACGTGGTCGATTGCCGCCATGCTGCACGCGCTGGCTACCGGAATCTGGTCGCTGGGCGCAGTCCGGTTTCTGCTGGGCCTGAGCCAGCCCGGCAACTGGCCGGCGGCTGCCAAGGCCGTGGCCGAGTGGTTTCCGCCCAGGCACCGGGCGCTCGGTGTCGGCATCTTCAACGCGGGCTCGTCGCTGGGGTCGGCCATCGCGCCGCCGATGGTCGCGTATCTGACGCTGCGCTTCGGGTGGCGTTTCGCGTTCCTGGCAGTCGGGTCGACAGGGCTCCTCTGGCTGGCCGCGTGGTTATTTCTATATCAGCCGCCGCATAGGAATCATTGGCTCGGTGCGGAAGAATACGCGCAGATCAAGGATGGAGTCCACTCACCCGAGGAAGCTTCGGCGGCTGCGCACGTCGACTGGCGAAAAGTAATTTGCATGCGCCAGTGCTACACCTTGATCCTCGCCCGTTTCCTCACCGACCCGGTGATTTATTTCGTGATCTTCTGGCTGCCGGAATATCTGCGCAAGGAGCGCGGCTTCGATCTCAAAATGGTGGGAGATTACGCCTGGGTGCCGTTCGCCGCGGCCAGCGTGGGCTATCTGTTCAGCGGCTGGCTTTCGGGAAGGCTGATGCAGGCCGGCTGGAAGCTGCCGAATGCCCGCAAATTCGGCTTGCTGCTGGGTACGCTGCTGATGCCGGCCGCGATACTGGCGCCGCTAGTTCCCACCGCGGGGCTCGCCATCGCTGCGACTTGCTTCGTCACCGTGGGGCACGCGTTCTTCGTGGCCAACATCCAAACCCTGCCGGCCGACCTGTTTCACGGCCACGAGATGGGAACTGCTTCTGGTTTCTCCGGAATGGGCGGTGCGATCGGCGGCATCCTCGCCAACCTTGGTACGGGGTACGTCGTCCAGCACTTCTCCTATGCGCCGATCTTCTTCCTCGCCGGCCTGGTGCACCCGTTCGCTACTGCGCTGGTCTATTGGCTGTTGCCGAACCGGTATTTCTTGAGGGAGTAGCGGGAGAAAGCCGCCTAGGCGAATAGCAGCCGGCCCTTGGGTTCGGGAATGGGGCGCCCAAGTTCCCGGGCGGTCTCTAACCATTCGGTGATCACAATTTCGGCGTTCGCAAGAGCTTCCTGCCGCGTGGAGCCATCGGCCGCACACCCGGCCAACTCGGGCACCTCAGCGACAAATGCCTGATCTTCGTCGCTCCAGTACAGAATGATCTCGTACTTTGTCATTCAGCCCCTACTGTAAGTTTATACTGAACCAGAATTTTACGTACTTGTTTGACCTGGTAAGGCTTCGCCAACGAGTTCTTCGGCTGGAGATTCAGAATTTCGACGACACCCTCGCGCGTGAAGATGTGGTGGCTTCCTCTGACTCGCTCCGCGAAGCCAAGCCGCAGAAGGAGAGTACGAAGCTCGCCGAACCGGATGTTCCGATCGGACGATCCTCGGAGCACCCTTGATAAAACCGACTCCGCCACAAGTTGATTATGCTGCACCGGGCGGTGCAGCGCAGAGCCCTCTGGCGGCAAACTACGTCTTCCTCGCCGGCCTGGTGCATCCATTCGCAACCGGGCTGGTCTACTGGCTGCTGCCGAACCGGTATTTCTTGAGGGAGTAGTGGGGCGGGAGAACAGCAGATCTATACTGGAAGCAGGATCGAGTGTACCATGGCAGCCGTCGTCGATATCGGAAGCCTGATCGAAAGATCACCGGAGATCCGCCAAGGCCGTCCCTGCATAGCGGGGACCGGTGTCACGGTTCGACGCATTGCGGGTTGGTACAACTTGGGACTGACTCCTGAGGAAATCGCCGCGAGGATAGAGCATCTGACGCTCGCGCAGATACATGCTGCTCTGGCCTACTACCACGCTAATCGCGACGAAATCGACAGTGACATTGCTGCCGAAGAAGCCGCGGCGGAACAGATCTTTCCCGCTCCGGCCAATCGGGTGTGAGCCGCCTTCGTCTTTATTTTGACGAAGACGCCATGGACGGTGACCTTGTCCGCGGCCTTCGGTCACGTGGAATTGATCTCGTGACGGCGAACGATGCCGGCATGATTCGACGGCCAGATGAAGAACACCTCAGGTTCGCAACCGTACAGAACCGTGCGCTGTACTCCTTCAACATCCGGGACTTCCACGAGATTCACATTGACTTGGACGGCCCGCGAGCGCTCCCACGCCGGAATCATTCTGGCTCAGCAGAAACGCTACTCGACTGGTGAGCAGATCCGGCGGCTACTGCGCCTCATCGGGGCGGTTACGGCCGAAGCGATGAAGAACCGCGAAGAGTTTCTCGGCCGCTGGTGAATGTCGATGATCCCTGCGGCCTACGCGAACAGCTTCGCAAACCGCGATTCGCGCCGGACGATCGTCTGGTTGCGCTCGGGTCCGGTCGAGATGCAGCCGATCTCCACGCCCGTGCGATTCTCTAAATACGACACGTAATCCCGCGCCTGCTGGGGCAGGTCTTCGTAGTTGGAGATACCCGCCGTGGGCGTGCGCCATCCGGGAAGGCACTCAAATACCGGCTCGATAGCTTCGAAAGCGGCGGCGGTCGCGGGCACCTCGGTAACCTCGCGGCGCCCGGAACGGTAAGCCACGCAAACCGGGATCTTTTCCAGTTCATCCAGTACGTCGAGCTTGGTGACCACGAGAGAATCGAGCCCGTTCAGCATGGCCGCATAGCGAACTTGGGGAATGTCGAACCAGCCGCAGCGGCGCGGCCGCCCGGTCACCGAGCCGAACTCGTTGCCCCTTTGCCGGATCTGGTCGCCGGTGGCATCCAGGGCCTCCGTCGGGAACGGGCCGCCGCCTACGCGGGTCGTATAGGCTTTCGCCACACCGACGATGGCGTGGATGCGCGTGGGCGGAACCCCAGTGCCTGTACAGGCGCCGCCGGCCGAGGCGCTCGAGGAGGTGACGAACGGATACGTACCGTGGTCCAAATCGAGCATGGTCGCCTGCGCGCCTTCGAACATCACACTCTTGCCTGCGTTGATGGCCTCATTCAACAGGCGCGCGGTGTCGCAGACCATGGGACGGATCCGTTCCGCGAAGCCCTCATATTCGGTGCGTATGCGCGCAACGTCAAGTTCTTCGGCAATGCCGAAGGCGCGGGCCACGGTGTCTTTTTCCGCCGCCACGGCCTCGAACCGTGCGCCGAAACGTTCTCTGTCCAGCAGGTCGGCCACACGGAGCCCGCGGCGGCCGGCTTTGTCTTCGTAGCACGGGCCGATGCCTCGAGAAGTCGTGCCGATTGCGTTCAACATCCGCTCCATGGTGCGGTGATGCGGGAACAAAACATGGGCGCGGTTGCTGATGGCGAGCTGCGCTGCCACGTTGATGCCCGTCGCCTCGAGCGATTGCATCTCGCTCAGCAGCGCCGCCGGATCAATCACCAGGCCATTGCCGATTACCGCGCGCTTCCCCGCGTGGAGAATCCCGGAGGGAATTAGTTTCAGAACGAATTTCTTCGAGCCGATCTGCACCGTGTGGCCGGCATTATGGCCGCCCTGATAGCGCACGACGATGTCGAAACGATCGCAAAATAAATCGACGATCTTCCCCTTGCCCTCGTCTCCCCATTGCGCGCCAAGAATAATAATATTGCTCATGACTCAAACCCACTTATTGTAGCGCGACGGCGCCCGCGCCGTGCTGTGCTACGCTGCGATCATGCAGCTTTACGAGGTCTATCAGAAGCTCGGAGAGGACGGGTTTATCCAACTGGTGCGCGGCATTTCCATGGGCAAGCTGAAAACGTATCAGCTTTTCGATCCCTTGAAGACCCGGGCGCATCTGGCCAAACTCAACACCGAACACCTGCGCAAGGCTGCCCCGCGGCTCTGGGCAAGGATCAACGAAGGCGATGAGGAATTCGCCAAAGACTTCGCCCAGGCGGTGCTGGTTTCGCATCTGGACCTGATTGCGGCTGTGCTTGACTTTCTGGGCGTTCCTAACCAGAACGGATTCTTCGAGAAAGATCTGAACGCCAGCCAATATTTGACGGAAGGCTGGGCCCAGCGCACATTCGAGAAATTCCGCGGCTCGTATCCTGAGCCCGTGCTGCTGTTTTATCTCAACCATCTTGCTTGGGAGTTGAAGAGCTCCGAAGAACCGTTCGCACCGGCCGCTTAGTAGCCATCCCAGAAGTACACGACCCGCCACAAGCGAGGCTCCCGGAGGTTATCGTGCGGATAAGAACGTTTTTTGCAGACGCCGGGCCGCAGCTCTGATAAAATAGACCATGAAAATAATTTGGGGGAAAGTTTAATGCCCAAAAAGCATCACGCAATTTACTCCGATCCTACCGGTGCCGCCGCCTCTGCAAGCCCTGTAAAACGGCGCACACCGCGTGCCAAGCGTACGGAGTCGCTGGTCGATGGAACGTCTGCCTCGGCTGCCGAACTCGCTGTTACAAAAGAACCGGTAGTTGACCGCGACGCCATCGCTCGCCTTGCGTACTCGTACTGGGAAGCACGAGGTTTCATCGGCGGATCGCCGGAAGAAGACTGGCTGCGCGCTGAAAACGAGATTCGCAACAATCACGCGGCAAGCGCCGTAGCGTAGACTGCCGCCGCCAGGCGCGATTGACTCCAACCTACTTGTACTTGCGGAGGACGGCCAGAAGCCGTCCTTGTATCTGCAGTTCGGACGCCTGCACGTAAATCGGTTGCAGCGATGTGTTTGCCGGCTGCAGGCGTACGCGGCCGCCAGGTTCCCGATAGATGCGCTTGAGCGTCGTCTCCGCCCCGGAAACCAGCGCCACGACGATCTCACCGTCGCGCACTTCCGTGGTGCGCTCCACCAGGATCATGTCTCCATCGCAGATGTGGTCGTCGATCATGGAATCGCCACGCACTTCGAGCGCGTAGGTGTCACGGTGCCCGGCGAAGTCCGCAAAACTAAGGGTTGCCCGCTGCTCTACCGCTTCCACCGGCCTGCCTGCGGCGATCCGGCCCAATAACGGAATCTCCATCTCCCGCTGCCGCCGGTGTTCCTGTACATATTTCGGACCCAGATCGAGCGAACGGCTGCGATTGAAGCCGCGCTTGAGATAGTTCTTGGATTCCAGAGCCAGAATGTGTTTGTGGACCGTAGCCAGCGACGCCAGGTTCAGTCCCTGCGCAATCTCTTCGTAGCTCGGGCTGTAACCGTTGTCATCGACAAACCGGGCGATGAAGTCCATCGCCTGCTTCTGCCGCTTGGTGAGTGCCATGCAAATATTGTGGGCGAACAAAAGGGAAAAGGCAAGCGCTTAGTGGACTAATCTTCCTCCCACGATCGTGTAATCCACCTTCGTCTTCCGAATCTCCTCCGGATCAATCCGGAAAATATCTTGCGAGAGCACCACCACGTCCGCCAGCTTGCCGGGCTCCAGCGTGCCCTTCTCGCGCTCTCCAAATTCGGCGAAGGCCGATGTGGCGGTGTAAGCGCGCACCGCTTCTTCGACCGTGATTTTCTGCTCCGGCACCCATCCATGCGGGTTCTTGCCGTCGTTGGTCTCCCGCGTCACGGCGGCGTAAATGCCGATGAGCGGACTCAACGAAGCCACCGGCCAGTCGGTTCCGAACGCGACCCGCGCGCCGGAATCGAGCAAGGATCGACACGCGTAGGTAGTCTTGATGCGCACCGGTCCGATGCGTTTCTCCGCCCAACGGCCGTCGTCGATCGCGTGGCTCGGCTGCATGGAGGCGATCACGCCGAGCTGCGCGAATCGCGGGATGTCCGCCGCCAGCAGGTGCTGCGCATGCTCGATGCGGAAACGCCGGTCGCGCGCGCCGTTGTCCTTCTCCACCTGCTCGAAGTAATTCAGCAGCAGATGGTTCGCCTTGTCGCCGATCGCGTGCACCGAGCATTCGAGGCCGGCTTTGTCGGCATCGCGAATATCTTTTTCCAGCTTGCCCTCGGGAAGGTTGTCGCTCGCCATCAGGCCAGCGGTGTTGGGCGAGTCGTTGAACACATCGAAAAACAGCGCCGTGGTCGAGCCGAGCGAGCCGTCCATGAATGCCTTGAGGCCCCCGAGTCGTAGCCAGGTGTCGCCCGTTCCCTGCCGGCCAACCAGTTCCGCCTGCCGTTTCCACTGGCTCATCGGTGTCCGCGAGTAAATATGGACCGTCAGCCGGCCGGCATCGCGGAAGCGTTTGTAGACGTCGTAGTGATCCCACAGCGTGATGTCCTGAATGGAAGTGACGCCCACGCGCGCCGCCTCCGCCAGCGCTGCCCGCAAGGCTTCGTCATACTCGGCGTCCGTCGGCTTCGGCATGACTGCTTCGATGAGATTTTGCGCCGCGTCTTTCAGCACGCCCGTCGGCTCGCCGCTTTTGGGATCGCGCACGATCGTTCCGCCGGGTGGATCGTGTGTTTCGCTCGTGATGCCCGCGAGGCGCAACGCCACCGAATTCGCCAGACCCATGTGGCCGTCGAGCCGCGAGACGAACACCGGATTCTGTTGCGTCACCGCGTCGATCAGCTCTCGTGTCGGCAGTGGCGCGCCCGGCCAGAGTTCGTGGTCCCAGTTGCCGCCGGTAATCCAGCGTCCCGCGCCGAGCTTCCTTGCCTGCTCGCCGATTCGGTGCGCGAACTCCGCCTGCGTTTTGGCATCGCGCAAGTCGACCGAGAGCAACTGGAAGCCACCGTCCATAAAGTGCGTGTGGTCATCGATAAAGCCCGGAAGCGCGAGTTTGCCCTGCAAATCCACAACGCGCGTGGCGCTGGAAACAAGCTTCTGAATTTCCGCATTCGCACCCACCGCGATGATCCGCTCGCCGCGTGCAGCGACCGCCTCCGCCCACGGTTGCGCGGGATTCCCCGTCCAGACGCGGCCGTTGATCAGCGCCAGATCCGCCCTTGGTGCGGTCTTCGAAAATTCCTGCGCCACCAGTTGAGACACCAACGGAATGATGTCCGCTTGCTTGGCGTTGCCCACCGTGAATACCGCCAGGATGTACTCCGCGCCGTTAGGCAAGCGTATGTACGCCGTGTCGTGCCGCGTGTCGGAGGTCCAGCCGGCCTTCGAATAATACTGCGAACCCGGCGGCAGCGATTTTCCCGAGTAAGCGGTCGCCTGGTCATCCGGATCTTCAGATTTCGCCCAGGGGTCCCGGTGCAGCAGGTTCAGCATCTCACGCGTGCCCGAGGCCGACGCGGCGCGCCCGGTGACAATCTCGTACCAGAGACGCGCCACGGCGTCGGTCGTAAGCCGGTTCCGGTTCTCGAAATCGGGGCCCAGCCCCTGCCGCTCGCGTCCGTACGGGCCTTCGCACCAGGTCTTTTGGTTGACGTTGATGTTTTCGTAGCCAAGCGACGTGAAGTACCGGTTCATGAGGTTTCGCTGATCCATCCATTTGTGCAGCGCGGCATCATCGAGCTCCGGTCCGCTAGTCGTTCCAGTCAGCAAGTCCACCACGTGCGCCGTCGCATCGTTGGACGAATCAACGATCATGTCATGCAGCGCGCGCTCGAGTTCCGGAGTCCGCGTCAATGCATCAGTCTCGATCTGATGATGCGCCGCCACGAGATAGAACAGCTTGACCACGCTGGCCGGATAAGTCCCCGCATCACTGCGATAAGATCCCCGCGCAGGGCTGGTCGGGTCGGCGAGGTCGATCACCGTGATCGCGATCTTGTCGGCTGTCAGTCCGCCCTTGCCGAACCGGCCAACCGCTGCGCCGGCACTGTCGCGGGCGAGTCTATCGAGCTGCTCGGAGCTGCGAATTGCCGGTTTCTCCGCGGCCGACAGCAGCCCGGCGAAGAACATCAGATAGACGAACGAACGGAGTCTGCGCATATGATTCGCGTGGCTTGATTTTAGAATGAACGGTCTTGCGGTGGGAACGCTGTCTAATTCGCAATCCTAGCCCGCGTCGCGTCTGCATAGCGCTCTTTATAGGTGTAGTTATAATGATCAGTGGCGCTAGAGTTTCACTGGGATCCGCGGAAAGCGGCTCAGAACATCACAAAGCATGGAGTATCATTCGAAGAGGCAGCTTCCGTCTTTGGCGATCCGTTGGGCCGCATCACGAGCGACCCGCGCCACTCGGCGGAGGAGGAACGGTGGGTACTGCTCGGCCTTTCTAGAATTCAACGGCTACTGGCTGTGATGTTCACCGAGCGCCGGCGATCCGTCCGCATCATTAGCGCTCGGCGAGCCACTCGCGCTGAGCGGAAAGACTATGAAGAAAGAGCACGATAGAGCCCAAGAATCTGATCAAGTCGCTGCCGACGAGATACTCCCGGAGTACGATTTCAGTCGCGCTCGTCGCAACAAGTTTGCCTCGCGCTATGCTGCGGGCAGCGTTGTAGTAGTGCTGGAACCCGATGTAGCCGCCGCGTTTCCAAGTTCGCGAGCAGCGAACGACGCCCTACGTGCCTTAGCGGGAATCATCCGGAAACATCCAGTCCGCCGGGCAGCGTCTCGCCGCAGCGCTTAACGGACTGTAGCGCGCGCTTCTCCTACTCCCACGCCCTCTTCGCCACCCCGTGATCCCGGTCCTTCACCCGGTCATACAAATAGAACGTCGACACCGTCCCCAGCGATTCGTTATATAAACTGATCTCGCCCAGCGCTTCCCGCAGGTCCTCCTGGAAATCGTGCAGTGCGGTGAGGTCGCGTGCGAGCGCCGGCTTGCGTTTCCCGCTGGGCGTCAGAAAAAACTTCTGGTAGCCGCCGTCGGTAAGCGCGCCAATCTCGCTGTTCATCTCAATTCCGGCAGGCTCCACTACTTTCGGAGCGCTGTCTTCGAGGTCAAGCACCACCGCGCACCCCGCGCGGCTGATGCGCACACGGCGTGATCCCGGCTGAGCCACCACCGTAAACCCCGCCTGCCGGACCTTCTCCAGCCGCTGGTCAAACGTCAATTCCTTCGTGTATGCCCGGCGAAAAAACATTCCTCTATTATAATTCCCCCATGCCGTTCATCCTCTCGCTTGACGAAGGCACCACCAGCGCGCGCTCCGCTCTCTACGACGAAGAAGGCCGCCGCGTCGCCATGGAGTCTGTAGCGTTTGCCTGCCGCTATCCGCAACCGGGATGGGTCGAGCAGGATGCGCTCGAAATCTGGCGCGCGCAGTTGGAATCGGCGCATACCGTGCTGACGCGAGCCCGTGTGGCAGCGTCCGATATCGTTGCCATCGGCATTACCAATCAGCGCGAAACCACCGTCGTATGGGACCGCTCGACCGGCGAGCCCGTAGCTCCCGCCATTGTCTGGCAGTGCCGCCGCACCGCGGAGTTTTGCACCAAGCTTGCCGCGTCTCGCGAAGCGAGCGAAATCACGCGCAAGACCGGTCTCGTAATCGACGCCTATTTTTCTGCCAGCAAGATCCGCTGGATTCTCGAAAACGTTCCCGGCGTCCGCACCCGCGCGCTCAACGGCGACTTGCTGTTCGGCAACATCGATACCTGGCTTATCTGGAAGCTCACCAACGGTGCGGTCCATGCCACTGACCCCTCGAACGCCTCACGCACCATGCTCATGAACCTCGCCGCGGGCGATTGGGACGGCGATCTCCTGCGCATCTTCGGCGTTCCCTATGCGATGCTCCCCCGCATCGTCTCATCAAGCGCCATTGCTGGCGAAACCGCACCCGAGCATCTGGGCGGGCGCATTCCGATCGCCGGTATTGCGGGCGATCAGCAGGCCGCGCTCGCGGGCCAGGCGTGTTTCCGCTCCGGCCTCTCGAAAAACACTTACGGCACCGGCTGTTTCGCTCTACTGCATACCGGCGGGCACCAACCGGTGTCGAAGAATCGCCTGCTCGCCACGCGCGCCGCCTCCACCAACGCCCAACCGCAATTTGCCATCGAGGGCAGCGTCTTCGTTGCCGGCGCAGCCATTCAATGGGTGCGCGACGAGCTGAAGGCTATCGCCACCGCGGCCGAATCCGAAGCCCTTGCCACTTCCATTCCCGATAACGGTGGCGTCTATTTCGTCCCGGCCTTCGTCGGGCTGGGCGCGCCACATTGGGACCCCGATGCGCGTGGCCTCATCGTCGGCCTCACCCGCTCCACCGGACACGCCCACATCGTCCGCGCCGCGCTCGAAAGCATCGCCTACCAAACGCGGGAACTCATTGATGCCATGCAAGCCGACTCCGGCGAGGAGCTGCGCGAGCTGCGTGTGGATGGCGGCGCCGCCGTGAACGATCACCTCATGCAATTCCAGGCCGACATCCTCGGCAAGCCGCTGGTGCGTCCCGTTGATGTGGAAACGACAGCTCTCGGCGCGGCCTACCTGGCCGGCCTCGCAACGGGTTTCTGGAAGAGCCTGGCAGAAGTCGAAAGCTTCTGGCGCGCCGAGCACCGCTTCGAGCCCAAGATGCCCGCCGCCACGCGCGAGCGCTTGTTCGGCGAATGGAAGTCCGCCGTCGCCCGCGCCCGCAGATAGCATCGTGGCGCACGCTTCAGCGTGCCGCTGCCGGCTTCAGCCGGCAGTCAAACCCGATCCGAGAGAAACAGTCCAGACCGCGCACTTCGTCCTCAACAAGATGACGCGAAGGCAATTGCCGCACATCTATCCTGAAGGCGCCTAGTTGTTCGTCACGTGGCACCTGCATGGAAGTCTGCCTCGGGCGCTATATCCTCCTCCGGCCAAGCGTTCGGCCGGAAAAGCTTTTGTCTGGATGGACCGCCATTTGGACACCACCCGTTTGGGGCCGTCATTTCTGCGGCGTCCTGAGGTAGCGGGCTTGGTAGTCGCAACACTGCAACGAGGCCTCGACAAGGGACTTTACGACCTGCGTGCGTTCGTGGTGATGAGCAATCACGTTCACGTCTTGTTTCGTCCGCAACAGCGGGCCGGTCGTGTGCTCCAGTGGCTGAAAGGCACGACCGCTCGAGACGCTAACCAGATACTGGCTCGAACCGGCAGGCCATTTTGGCAACGGGAATCCTACGATCACTGGGTGAGGGATGGGCAGGAGTTGGAGCGGATTGCGGCGTATATAGAAAGCAACCCGGTGAAGGCGGGGCTCACGGCGGAGAGATCGCAGTATCGATGGTCCAGTGCTTGGGAGGCGGCGAACTGAAGTCCGCCGCTGCGCGCTAAAGCGCACGCCACAACCCACGACCTCCGATCGTGGCGCACGCCTCGGCGTGCCGCTGCCGGCTTCAGCCGGCAGTCAAGCTACGTGATCGGAGTAGCTGTGAGTTCGAGCTGCATCTGGCGCTTGGTGGTCAAATCATCAGATGAAAAAATCACCGTCGGTTTCCGGAGAGGCACAACGACACTCGAAGTCCACTTGTTTTGACGGACCGTTGGCGGATAATTACTGGGCGTTGTAGATTCCTGCGGCACGCTGCTGATGTCGGCGTCAACGCGCAGGGTTAACCCGCCGGGCGTTTCCCTCGGCGAGCGACAGTCAACGCTTACCCCCAGGTCGTAAAGGCCGTACCCGCCGCTGCCGTTGGACATTGGTACCTTGCTGATCGTCCGAATCGAGCACGGATGCTGTTCCGTGGAAACCACGTCCGTGGTAACCACGACTGAATAGGCTCGGGCATTCAGCACCTTGGCGCCCTCCACCTCCTTCACGACAAAGTCCAGCTTATAAAATTTCGGCGATATGGCGTCCTGACCAAGGCACGTCCCTGCCACCAGTGCGAGCGCCACCAGACACAGACCCCAGTTCTTAATCCTCAGCATTTCCTCTCCTTATTGCGCGCCATCGCTCCGCAATGGCGGTATTTGAATTGGTTGGATCTCAATCGGCTCGTCGCTCTTTTGCAACTCCGCAAAAACTTGCCGCGCCTCAGCCGGGTGCTGGCCCACAAAGGCGACCAGCGCGCGCTCCTCGGCGGTCATCGGTGCGGGAGCCGGGAACTGCTCTTGCTTCGGCAGAACTCGCTGCCGTCGTGCCTTTGCTCGCACCGGTCGCTTCGCCACAACTCGCTCCTTCTCGACCGCTGGTGCAGGCCGCACCGGTGCAGGAGCGATCACGCGCGCGAGACCGTTGCTCTTCAAAACCGGTTGACGCGGCGTCCGCATAACGACCGCCACCACAACCACCGCCGCCACAAGCGCAAACGCCCATGCCAGCCGCCAGCGGCGCCCAGTCTCTACCACCCGAACCCGGTTCAATACGCGTTCTTCCAGCCCCGCCAGCGGCTCAGCGCCTGAATACCTGGCGAGCGCGCCGTCAATCACGCGGTCGAGTTCGTCCCTATCTTCCATGCCGCCCTTCCATCACAGCCGCTAACTTCTGTTTCAAAATCTCCCGCGCGCGCATCAATCGTGTCCGTACCGTCCCTTCGGGGATTCCCAGCAGCGCGGCGATTTCGACAGAGTTCAACTCATCGACCGACGAAAGCGCCAAAGGCAGCCGCAATTCCTCCGGCAAACCGTCGATCAAGCGGTGCACCGTGGCATTCCAATCCGCACGGATGACTGCCTGCTCCGGATCTTCGCGGCCCGACGGAAAATCGGAATCCGTCGTGTCTGCGTGACCCTTCCGCCGCCGATCGACCGCGATACGCCAGACCGCACGTGCCAAGAACGCCCTCTCGTCCACCATGCCCTGCCACCGCCGCCCTCGGTAAAGCTTCAGAAACGTCTCTTGCACCACGTCCTCGGCATCATGAGTATTGCGAAGAACCGAGTACGCCACACGAAAGACGAATCGTGCCTGCCGCTTGACCAGATCCGCAAAACGGTCGTCGCGGCTAGCGGCTTCTTCCCCTTCGGCCAACGTAGGCTCCTGGAACGCGATCTGTAGCGGAACCTCCATCATGCACGAGCCACGTTCACAAGCTAAGACCGGCTGTGCGCCCCAAGTGTTCAGGTTCTTTTCCGAAACAGGTGTTTCCTGCCTTTAATGAGTGTAAAGAAAAGGTTAATTCCTAGCCTCTCACGGGAATAACTCGACCTTTCTGTCTTATTCTGAGCGACGGAATCACAAATATGACCAAGAAAACAGCCACGTCGACTACACTGTCGCTTTTTGCTCTGGTAGCCTCCGGCACTCTCCGAGCCGACAACGCTTACCTGGTACGCAACCTGGTCTCCGACATTCCCGACCTCGCGGATTACACGGATCCGAACCTCAAAGGTGCGTGGGGCATCTCTGAATCGTCCGGCAGCCCCTTTTGGATTTCCGACGCTGGGTCCGGGTTCTCGACACTGTACACGACCGATGGCAGCCCAATCTCGCTGGTCGTAACGATTCCGGTTTCGAAGGCTGGCGGCTCCGCTGGCACCCCCACGGGCACGGTGTACAACGGGACGTCCGGTTTCGCATTGACCAAGGGTAATCCCGCGCATTTCCTCTGGGCGACCTTGGACGGAACGATACAAGGCTGGAACTCAGCAGTGAACGCGTCCAGCGCCGTGGTGATGGTAGACAACTCGAGCGCGGGTGCCGAGTACACCGGGCTCGCCATTGCCACCAATAACGGCAGTACTTATCTTTACGCCGCCAATTTTCACGCTGGAAGAATTGATGTATTTGATAGCAACTTCGCACCGGTGTTTAACTTTGCCGGCTTCCGGGACGAGTTGGTGCCCTCCACTTACGCTCCGTTCAACGTCCAGGTTCTGAATGGCAATCTATATATCGCGTTCGCACAGCAGAACTCCGGACAGAATTTTTCTAACAGTGGTCCGGGCCTCGGAGTTGTTGACGTCTTCTCTCCAAACGGTGTCTTGATTCAAAGGCTGGCCGCGGGAGGGACGCTCAATGCACCTTGGGGCCTGGCGATAGCGCCCGCTGGCTTTGGCGACTATGCGGGCGACGTGTTGGTGGGCAATTTCGGCGATGGCACAATCAATGTATTCAATCCCACCACCGGCGCTTTCTTGGCGCAGTTGAACGACGCGCTCGGCGCCCCGATTGTGATCCCTAATCTCTGGGCATTGCAGGCAGGCAATGGAGGAAAAGGCGGCGAGTCCAGTGCTATATATTTCACCGCTGGAATCCCCGGTCCGGACGACGGAAACCACGGGCTCCTCGGACGGTTGCACGCGGCGCCTCAGCTTGCGGCCAGCGGCGTCGTCAACGGCGGCGACCCGCGAGGTGGACTTGCGCCGAACACCTGGATCACCATCAACGGGACGAATCTTGCCGAGACCACGCGCCCGTCGAACAACGGCGATATCGTGAATGGCGCACTCCCCACCGAGTTGGACGGCGTCAGCGTCTGGGTGAATGGCGCCTATGCGTATCTCAGCTACATCAGCCCGACTCAGATCAATGCGCTGATCCCGACAACCACGGCTGCGGGGCCGGCAAAAGTGTGGACCAATAACGGCGGGCTGGAGAGCGCCACAGTAACCATTCAAGTGGCAGCGCTCGCACCGGCATTCGTGCTTGCGAGCGAAGGCAAGCACGTGATGGCGACGCACGCGGATGGCACGTTAGTTGGCCCGACGGCCCCGGCGCCCAACGCTGCCAGTCCAGCGCAGCCCGGCGAGACCATCACTCTCTACGGTGTTGGGTTCGGTCCGACCAATCCAGCCACTCCCAACGGCCAGGTGATAACCGCACCTCTGGCTCTGGTCAACCAGCCGACCGTCATGATTGGCGGCGCTAACGCCACGGTGGTCGCTGCCAATTTGACCGCTGCCGGTGACTACACGATCCAAGCCATTGTTCCCACCGGCACGGCCAGTGGAGATCTATCCATCTCCGCGCAACTAGGCACGGTTACCTCGCCGACCGCGCTGATCACGGTGCAGTAACAGACGCAAACCGATGGACGGGCTGAAAACGCCCGTCCACGGGAACCAAACCCCCGCTCGCGCATCCAATCAGTTTGATTACAACCTCGGCTGATTGGTAAACTAAGGCATTGCAAACACATATCAAGTTTTGGAGCGGCTTGGTCCTACTTGCGCCGTTCATTTGCCTGTTGCATGCGGTGCCGCCTTCCCCGTCTTCTCTGTCGGTAATCGACACGTATGCGGCGATGTCCTTATCTCAGAGCGCCCGGTTACGCGGGGCTACGATGCAGGTGGAGATTGAAGCCAGCCTGCCCCAACTGAAAAAGCACGGCCGGTTGCACGCGATGCGACGCATCTCGGCATTGGGGCGCATTACCTACGAAGTGCTTCATTTTGAGGGAGATAACGCCGTAAAGAGCCAGGTGATCGCGCGTTACCTCGCCGCCGACGTGAAGGCTCAGGCGAATGACGATCCCTCGCTGGCGGTGACTCCCGCGAACTACAAATTTAAATACAAAGGCTTGGTCACGGACGGCAGCCGGCACGTCTATGTCTTTCATTTAACGCCGAAAAAGAAGCGAGTCGGGACATTCAAAGGTGAGCTGTGGCTGGACGCCGAAACCTGCCTGCCGGTGCGGGAATCGGGACGGCTGGCGAAGAATCCGTCTATTTTTGTCAAGCGGATAGATTTCGTTCGGGAGTACGATATTCAAGACGGGCTCGCGATCCCTCGGCAGATCCAGAGCACGACGGAAACCCGGCTGGTGGGCAAGGCGGAACTGACGGTTCGGTTCCACGATGTCTCGCTGGCAGGAAGTCCTTCGCTTTCAGTGGCTGGCTCGGGCCAATAATTTCGGAGAGAACGGGAATCGAATGCGAACACTATTCTTAAATCCACCCTCGTTCGAGAAATTTGACGGCGGCGCCAGCTCGCGCTGGCCTGCGACCCGCGAAATCGAATCCTATTGGTACCCGGTGTGGTTGTGCTACCCGGCGGGGATGCTCGCGGATAGCAAGGTGGTGGATGCGCCGCCGCACGGGATCTCGATCGAGCAGACCGTGGCCATGGCCAAGGATTTCGAGCTGTTGGTACTATTCACCTCGGCTCCGGGGTTCCATGTCGATGTCGAGATGGCGGGGATGATGAAGGACTCCAACCCCAAGCTGAAGGTGGCGTTCGTGGGACCGCCGGTGACCATCGAACCGGAAAAGACCCTGAGCAATAAAGCCATTGATTTCATCGTGCGCCGGGAGTTCGACTACCAGATTGCGGATTACGCCAAAGGCAAGCCTCTCGAAGAGCTCCCCGGTGTGAGCTTCCGCAAGAACGGTAGTGTTGTCAACAACATGGAAGGTGGGTACATCGAGGACCTGGACGCGCTTCCGTGGGTGACCAAGGTTTATAAGCGCGATCTGGACATTACCCGCTACAATGTCCCGTTCCTGCTCAATCCGTTCATTTCGATGTACACGACGCGGGGCTGTCCGGCCATGTGCACGTTCTGCTTGTGGCCGCAGACGCATTCCGGGCACCGCTGGCGGCAGCGATCCACAGATGATGTAGTCAACGAAGTGCGCTACGCGCTGGAAGCCCATCCGCAAGCCAAGGAAATCTTCTTCGACGACGACACTTTCAACTACCAGAAGGGACGGACCATTGAGCTGTGCAAGAAGCTCGCGCCATTGAACTTTACATGGTCCTGCAATTCCCGCGTGACGACCGATTACGACACGCTCAAAGCGATGAAGGACGCCGGTTGCCGGCTCATGATTGTGGGGTACGAATCGGGCGAGCAGCAGATCCTGAAGAACATCAAGAAGGGCGCGACCATCGACATGGCTGTGCGCTTCACCGATAACGCCAAAAAGGTCGGTCTCACGATTCACGGCGACTTCATCATCGGGCTTCCGGGCGAGACGCGCGAGAGCATCCGCAAAACGATCGATTTCGCGAAGCGCCTGGACACTGAGACCATTCAAGTGTCGGTCGCACACCCGTATCCGGGCACGGAGTTCTACGATTACGCCAAGCAGAACAACCTGATTACCATTGACTCGCTGACCGACGAAGGCGGGCACCAGCTCCCGAACGTCATTTACCCAGGTCTCGACCGGGCGGAGCTGATGGACTCGGTCGAGCAGTTTTACGCCGAGTACTACTTCCGGCCTCGCGTGATCTGGCGGATGGTGCGCAAAGCGATCTTCGACGGGGCCGAGCGGCGCCGGTTGGGCAAAGAGGCGCGGGAATACTTGTCGCTGCGTACCAAGCGGAGACGCTTCATCAACGAACAGCGGGAAGCGGCCGCGGCGGCCACGAGTGCGGGCGACTAGCCCCCCTTCCCCACGTATGCCCCCCGGGTCGCCTCACTCCAAAACACATATCTTCACGGCGATCGTCGTACTGACCAACGTGCTGGGTAATTCGTTTCTCACCCGTGGCATGCGGTCCATCGGCGAGCTGGTGTCGCTTTCGCCGGCTCCCTATATCCGGGCGTTGTTCAATCCATGGGTCGCGCTCGGGACTTCCCTGCTCATTGTGTGGTTGCTCTCGACCATGGCGCTGCTGAGCTGGGCGGATCTCAGTTACGTGCTGCCCGTGACTTCGATGGCCTACGTGCTGGTGGCGTTGGTGGGACGGTTCGTTCTGCATGAGGCTGTTTCTGTGGCGCACTGGGCCGGCATTCTGTTGATCATGATCGGCGTATCGCTTGTGCACAGCACGAATCCGAACACGGCGGGTAAACCTCGCGAAGAGGCGCGCCCATGAGGTGGCTGCTGGTTTGGATCATCGTGCTCGCAACCACCGCGGGGAACGTGCTGCAATCCCTGGGCATGCGCCACTACGGAGAAATCCATGACTTTCGGCCGGGTGCGCTTAGGCGCGTGGCCGCAGCACTGGTGCACTCGCGTTATATTGTGGCGTCGGTTGTGACCATGGCCATCTCGTTTTTCGCCTTTATGGCGCTGCTCTCGATCGCTGAGCTGAGCTTCGCGGTGCCAGCGACCGCGGCCAGCTACATCCTGGAGACCATTCTGGCGAAGTATCTGCTCAAAGAGCATGTGGGGACGAAGCGCTGGGTGGGCGTGCTGCTGGTAGCCGCCGGCGTCGGGCTCCTGACGGTCTAGTGCGCTACCTTGCCGTTCCCGCTATTCTTGCAGGCATCTATCACCTGATCGCGCTGGTGGCGGCGCTGCGACGTGCGGTGCCGAAGGGAGGGCGGGAATCCCGGTTCCATCCGCCGGTTTCGATTCTCAAGCCGGTGCACGGGCGGGACGCGCAGTTCTATGCGGCGATCCGGTCGCACGCGCTGCTGGACTATCCCCAGTACGAGATCCTGTTCGGGTTGAACGATCCGCAAGATCCGGCGCGGGAGGACATCGAGCGGCTAGCCGCGGAGTTTCCGAAGCTCACGATCCGGCTGCTGGATTGCCCACGCAACATGCCGAACGGGAAGGTTGCGACACTCGCGGAACTGGCGCGGCTGGCGCGGCATCCGGTGCTCGTGATCAACGACAGCGACATCGTGGTGGAGCGGGACTATCTGCGCCGCGTGGTTGCGCCGCTCGAAAGACCGAAAATCGGCCTGGTGACATGTCTCTACCGTGCGACGGGGGCAAGCTGGCCGGCGCGGTGGGAAGCGCTGGGGATCGCGACCGATTTTGCTCCTGGGGTGCTGGTGGCGCGGGCGATCGGCATTGCGGAATTTGCGTTGGGCTCGACCATGGCGCTGCGCGCGGCAGACCTTGAACGCATTGGCGGGTTCGCGGAGATTGGCGATTATCTGGCGGACGATTATCAACTCGGGCGGCACATTACGGAGCTAGGCTATCGCATCCATCTCGCGCCGGCGGTGGTGGAGACGGGGCTTTCGGACGACACGTGGGGCGCGGTCTGGCGGCACCAAGTGCGGTGGTCGCGCACGATCCGGGTCTCACGCGCCGCCGGTTACTTTGGATACGCGATCACGAACGCGAGCGTCTGGGCGGCGCTGGCGGCGGCAGCGGGAGCGTGGCCGGTTGTGGCAGCAGCGCTTGTGATTCGGCTCGTGGCGGGTGTTGTGACAGGCGGGCTAGTGCTCAGGGACCGTGATGCCGTGCGTCTATGGTTTCTTATTCCCTTTCGCGATCTCTGGGGGTTCGCCGTGTGGCTGGCGGGGTTCGCGGGATCGACGGTTGAGTGGCGCGGGATGAAGCTGCGGCTGAATCGAGAGGGAAGGATTGTCGAGGAGTAAGCCTCCTTTCGGCGGTGGGTGAGTTTGGATACATTCCGATCTAATCAATTCACTATATTGACGAGCACTAGTTGGTGGCGCAAACTAGTTTGCAATAGACGAACAAGGAACGAATATGGATCAAGTCGGAACTCTTCTAAATCGACCTAGGTTCTACTACAACATCGATGGCATATGTGAGTTGGGAATCGCCTTCATGTGTCTGAGCTGTGTGCTGCTCCAGTGGCTGCAGATACACACGCCTAAGAATTCCATCTGGAATCGGATGTATATGCTGTTCATTTATGTCGGCTTGATGTGCTTGATCATCCACTACGGGAGTAAGGCGATCAAGAAGCACATCACCTATCCTCGCACCGGATTCGTCGACTACCGGGCACGCGACACGATTTGGCGTCCGCTGATCTTTGCCATGGTTTTTTCGGCGCTGGCAGGCATCGCCATAATCGTCGCTCTCCGATGGCACTGGGACATGACGACACCTGGCTCTCTCATTGGACTCGTTTTCGCAGCAACGTATGCCCACGGTGTCGCCAGGTCAGTCCGCTGGAAATGGGCCGTCGTCTGGGTGATGGCTTTCGGCTCGATTGTGATTGCCATTCTTCCAGCGGATCTGGCCGGCGCGCTAGCCAAGGACTCATGGGTGACTGCCATAGTCTCTGCCAAACTCGTCGGGGCATTTCTGCTTTCCTTGATGCTTTACGGCACGCTACTAGCGATTTCGGGCGGCATCAGTTTTTGGTTCTACCTTCGCCATACGCAAGCTCCAACGCCGGAAGGTTAATGAATCAACAACCCCGGACGAGCAGGAACGAATATGGATCAAGTCAGAAGTCTTTTGGACCGGCCTAAGTTCTACTACAACATTGACGGCGTGGGCGAGTTGGGTGGCGGCGTCATGTGCCTGGGTTTTGCGCTCCTTTTGTGTCTGCTGACGCGCTCGCCCGCGGACTCCGTTTGGCAGCAGATCTCGGTCTTTGTTTTCATCGGATTGGCGTTGCTCATTCGCCACGGCACCAAAGCTGTAAAGACGCGCATCACGTATCCCCGCACGGGGTTTGTCGAGTACCGAAAACGATGGCAGACACAGGCAATCGCCGCTGCACTGGGCGCGCTGGCAGCCGCCGGTCTGGCCGTCGGCTTCCGACGGCACTGGGACATCTCGATGCTTGCCCCTCTGATCGGACTTGCGTTTGCAGCGGCCTATGGCTACCACTTTGCCAGGGCGGTGCGCTGGAAGTGGGTCATCGGCGGCGCAATGGCTGTCGCCTGGTTTGTGATTGCTTTCCTTCCCGCGGATTTTCTGGGCGCGCTAGGCAGCGAGTCGCCGGCCCACCCGGATCGTGCCAAACTTCTCGGAACCATTCTCCTTTCGCTGATGGTCTATGGCACCCTGCTGCTGATTTCCGGCGGTATCAGTCTTTGGTTCTACCTTCGCCATACGCAAGCTCCGACGCAGGAAGGTCAATGAACCAGCAGACCCGAGCGATCGCGGAACTCGACCGTGTGATACACGAACCGGGACGGCTCATGATCGTTGCACTCTTATTTGCGGTCGACAAGTCCGACTTCCTTTACTTACAGCACGAGACTGATATGAACAAGGGCACGCTTTCCAGCCATCTCTCTCGACTGGAGGAGGCTGGATACGTCGAGGTGCTAAAGACGTATCGTGGCAAGATCCCGCAAACGTTGCTAAGTCTGACGGAGACGGGCCGCCGGGCGTTTGAACAATATCGGCGGAAGCTCAAAGAAGCGCTATAAGATGTTGGGCTTGAAAGCCGGCTCTTCAATGAGCACGGTTTGGATCAAGGGGCGCAGAATGTCTTTGGCCATCCGATGGGAGACATCTTCTCCGAACGAAGGCTCAGCATTCGAGCATACCTGTCACGGGCGAATGCAAAGGGTTCTAGGCGAGGCTGTCCGGCTAAATCCGCAGGCGTTTCGGGCTCGTCGTATGCTGGGATCAAATGTGTGTTCGTTTCGGAGCTTCGACGGGCACGATTCTGCGCATCGCTGTAAACAACCTAGCCGTGCTCCTTGCCCTTGCGGTTCAGTGCACGGCTGCACCCCCAGGGTCCACGGAGATCAAACCGTTCATCGAATGTGACCGCGTCGAGCTGGTACGGGCGGTTCCAGAGCTTGCCGGCATCCAGTTTGAGCCGGGCGAGGATCGCCTCGACGGCCTTCTACAGGCCGTGGGTGAAAGACTCCGGGGCATGTTCGCAAAACTGGTGGCCACCTCCGCCGCCGAAGAGATCCACGAAATGCGGTTTGAGGACACCATGGTGGAAACCAGCCGCCGTGAGAATTTCCGCTACGTGGTGAGGCCACTCGCAGGCGGCGTGCGGGAGCTCTTCGAAGAGCTTCGCACGGAACCCAACACCGGGCTCCCAGTCGAGGCCGCTCCCACTAGTGACTTCCTTGTCATGGGGCATTTTTTCCGATTGCTGCGTTACCTGCTTCCCGAGCAGCGGGAGCAATCACGTTTCCGCTATCTGGGCCGCTGGACTACGCCAGAACAGGAGTACTTTGTATTGGCATTTGCACAACGGTCCGAAGGGACGCAACTGCGAAGTCACATCCTGCTGGGTGGTGGCCGTACCGCACCCTTGCAGGGCATTGTTTGGATTGACAGCACGACCAATCGTATTGTTCGGCTCCGGCTGGATCTATTGGGGCGTATCGAAGACTTTGCATTCAAAACTCTGACGACGGACATTTCCCTTGCTTCGATAAACTTTCCATCTGTTGGTGCTGAGTATTGGCTTCCGGCAAGAGTGACTGTGCATGCGCAATATGCTGGCGGGGAGGTTCACACAGTCCATCGATATTCGGACTACCGGCTGTACGGCGTCGCTGAAAAGGAGAAACATGCAGGTGTCTCAGCCGCGATGACCGCCAGCGCGGAGGACCCGTGGGAGTTGTTGGACCGGGGTATCTCGCTCGTCAGAGAAAGCAAGCCCGGTGAAGCCATCACTGTATTCCACGAAGCACTGCGTCTCAATCCGGAGATGGCTTTCGGCCATTACCACCTTGCGACCGCGTTGCGCGCCACCGGGGACCTCGCTGGCGCGGAAACTGAACTGCGCGAGGCCATGAAGCGTATTCCGAATTCCGGACCGGTGCACAATTCTCTGGGTGTCGTGCTGTTTAAACGCGGAGACATTGCCGGTGCTGTGGCGGAGTTCCGTACTAGCACCCAGTTGCAACCGACGGACGCCACGGTGCATTTCAACCTGGCCCAGGCGCTGGAGAAACTGGGAGACCGGAAGGCCGCGCTCGAGGAGTACCGAACCGCTTCCACTCTGGCACCCGGCAATGCCGTGCTCAAGGAACGGTATGAGCAGTTGGAGCGCGCCTCGAACGCTCCCACGGCGCCGGCGGCGGACACGACCATCAAGGTCAACGTACGGCAAGTGCTGGTTCCCGTCATTGTGACCGACCCGGACGGGCATCACGTGACTGGCCTGAAACAGCCGGACTTCAGGGTATTTGAGGACAGCGTGGAGCAGAAAATCTCCGCCTTCAGCGTTGAAGACGCCGCAACGCCGAGCGTGGCGGCAGTGCCAGCTAATACCGGAGCACAGGTGCCAGCGGGGGCCGAAACCGCGCCAAAGCGCTTGCCTATCCGGCGGACGTACCTGATCTGCATTGATAGCATTCACTCTGCGTTTGCCAGCCTGGTGCATGTGCGTGAAGCCCTGTCGAAACTGTTCCAAGAGGAGCATGCGGGGGATTCGCAATACATCGTCGTTGCGGTGGGGACTTCCACGCAGATGGTGCAAAGGCCAACCACCGATCCTGCGGATGTGTTGCGCGCCGTCGAAGCCAAGGATTTTGCGAAGCTTTTTGGGGACAGCCGGCGAGGCTTTATGCAACCTGATCTACGTGAGTTCCAGCGTGAACTCGATGAGGCTCGAAACGCATGCGATCACGGAGAACCAGAATGCGCACCAATGAAGCGGCGATTGCCGTCCGAAGCCAGTCAGATCGCTACACAGGAGCGGATGGCTACCCTGGGTTTCCTCAGGCAGTTCCGCGCACTGGTCGAAGAACTCGCACGTGGAACAGAGCGCAGGCATATCATCCTTTTGTCCGACGGGTTCCAACTTGTGCCTGGCAAAGAGGCGTATGAACTGTTGGCGGCCTATTTTCCTGAAATACCTTTCATCGCACTTCGCTCCTTGGATCGGATGCAGGATCTCGAACCTATCCTCCGCCTGGCAGCGAACAGCAACATTCCCATTTACACCATCGACTCGCGCGGCCTGTACACCTCCACGTTCTTCGCAGCATCGACTTCCGCCAGTGTGGCCAGAATGATGCCCCAAGTGCTCAAGGTGACCGATCAAAATGCCAGTGCGGCGGGTGATAGTCTCAACGAAATTGCCGCCGTTACAGGCGGCACGGCCTTTCACAACAGTAACGATATCCTGAAAGGCCTCGAGAGAGCTTTCGCGGATGGCCGCCAATACTATGTGCTCGCTTATGTTCCGAGCGGTCTCACTTCGGACGGGAAGTTCCACTCCATTTCCGTGCAGGTGCGAGACAGCAAGATGATGGTCAGTGCCAAGCGCGGCTATTGGGCCACGGCGAACTGAATAGCTACGGCGTCTCGCTCTCGGTCTGCCAGATCATGCGCAGTCCGCGGCTGAGGCGGAGGCTGCCTCCGCGCACGCGGAAAACCCCGAAACGGGGCGAAGAGGTGTCGATGTCGAAGCCGCTCGGTTCCGAGTGTGCGGAGCCAGGCGTGGAAACATCGGTTTCGGTGGCCATTCCGCTCGAGTCCAAGTGCCTCTCTGCTTGAAGGCGGGGGCCCAGCAGGATGGCGCGGAACTTAGCGTGCTTGCTGTCAAAGGTCAGCGACGAAAACTCCAGGCTCACCAGGAAGTATTTCTCCGGGTCGAAATACTGTTCCAGGCCTCGGATACGGCCGGATACGATAGCACCTTTCGGAACGGACACCCCCGGCGCCTTGATGGCGCGATCGAACCGCGCGGTAATCGGGTCACCGACGGCAGATTCTTCGAACGTGATGGGAGTCTCGAGTTTCAGGTCCATGGAAACTCCCGGAGGGATTTGCACTTCCTCGACCTTCACCTGCGGGCCAGACGCGGCTGCGTGCTCCATGTCAAAACTGATGGACGATTGGCTAGCGTATTCCCGGCAGGAAGTGAAACTGGTGAGGTTACGGTTCTCGTTACCTTCCAAATCGGTCACGACCAGCTCGTGGTCTCGTGGCAGTAGAAAATCTGCGGAGCCGATGCGAGCCCGGCCATAGTGGATCGATTCGGAAATACTGGCCACCGGCGGCGGGGTCTGGCCGGTAATGATTTCCAGCAGCATGATATCCAGTGAGCCTGGATCGATACAGACGGACCCTGAATAGGGCGACATGGCTATGCCGCCCGCGGATCGGACCTCGTAGGTGCTGGACTTCGCCGGCACGCGGAAGGTGTACTTCGATCCACGCCGCCCGTCTACCATGCACTCACCCGCGTAGGTGAAATCGGGAGTGGAAGGACCGAAGAGCGTGCGCGTCCAGCCGCCGAAACCGCCTGCGCCGCTTGCACCCACTTGAGGAATTTGTTCCAGCAGATCAGATTCGAAGCTGCCTGCGCCGGGCCAGGAGAACATCTCGTTGGCTTCAATGAAGGCTACTTCGAGGTGTATCCTGTCGCGAAACAAGAGCTTCTGCTTGGCCGGGCGGCGTACCGAACGGTCGATAGCTTCCAGGCAGGTGTAATTCGGAAGGCTTGCCAGGTTTGCTGCCATCCGCTGCCGGGCCTGGTTCATCAAAGTCATTTCCGGGCTCACTTGCGGCGCTGGCCAGACGCCCCGGACGATGGCAACCAGCAGCAGGCATGCGCGCGGCAACGTTACTCCCATACCGACGGCAGAACCAGAATATCACTATCTCCGATAATGCCTTGCCGGCCTCGTTTGCGTTCAAGTGCCGCCTTCTATTGCTTTCCCATCGGATTACTAAGGGAAATTACCCGACGGGAATAGTGCCTAATGGGCAGCAGTTTCGGCACCCGAATAATACAGAAGCAGGTAAGCCGCTGAGCACACACAGCAGAATGGAACTGGCGTAGGCCCTCGCAGAAGACGGCTATTTTCGCATCCGCGAATTTT